>Ga0210403_10002668_pt1 | contig 15984 bp, 20 predicted proteins | sample IncBWC19MmetaG_FD_150863 | JGI IMG/M metagenome (GOLD analysis project Ga0210403, IMG submission 150863) | Forest soil microbial communities from Barre Woods Harvard Forest LTER site, Petersham, Massachusetts, United States - Inc-BW-C-19-M | ecosystem: Environmental > Terrestrial > Soil >... | reverse complement strand
AACTCTGCCGGAAGACTACCCCTCCGCGAACCGAGAACTCGTCTGGCTGGCAGGGATGGCCGCGATTTACTCTGCTCGCGACGATTTTCGCCGCAGTGAGGAATACGCGGCTCGCCTGGCTCTTCTCTATGGAAGCGAGCCCGATGTCAACTATCTCATGGGCACCTTGCTCGGATTTCAGGCGAAGTTCCCCGAAGCCGGCGAGCAGTACAAGAAAGAACTCCGGATTTCTCCCCAACACGTCCCAGCCATGATTGAACTGGCTCTGGTTCAAATTCAGCTCTCGCAGCCAACCGAAGCCGTGTCCTGGGCTGAACAAGCTGTGACCTTGGATCCAAAGAACGCCAGAGCCCATTTTGCGTTAGGCAAGGCCTTGCTGGCGTCGGAGCACATACCAGAAAGTGCTCATGAACTGGAGGCCGCCAAGCAACTTGCTCCGGAGAGTGCGCCCGTTCGCTCTGCTCTCGCGAGTGCTTATCGGAAATTGGGCAGGATGCAGGAAGCCAAGCATGAATCTGAGATATTCCTCTCTCTGAACGGAAAAGGGGAATCTCTGGCGCCGCCCTTGGAAGAAACCCCAGAGCCAAAGCAGCCGGAGCAACCGCGATGACCCTTCACCAGGTTTCTCGCAGGCTTTTTCTAGCTGGTATTCTTCTAGCTCGAGCGACCCTCGCGCAAGAGTCTTCGGTCGCCAGTCAAGCGGGACCCGAAGATCTGGCCCGGAAGTCCGCAAACTTTGAGCGACTCTCCCAAGCTGCGAATGTTGCGCGAAATGAAAACCATGACGACGAGGCCATTCGCCTTTATCAGCAAGCCTTGAAGCTCCAGCCCGGGTGGCAGGAGGGCATTTGGTACCTCAGCACACTGTTGTACCAGCAAGAAAAGTTTGCTGACTCGCGCGATCTCCTTCGCCGCTTCGTTGCCACCGAACCGCAAGCCGGACCGGGCTGGGCTCTCTTGGGAATGAGCGAATATCAGACTCGCGAATACTCACGGGCTCTGGATCACTTGCAGCGAGCCATGTCCCTGGGGACGGGCGGACGCAAGGATCTCAGTCAATCCGTTTTCTATCTTGTTGCTGTTCTTCTCAGCAGAGTCGAACGGTATGACGACAGCATGAACCTCCTTATCCCTATGTTGAAGTCCAGCGATCATCCGGATCTCCTTGTTGAGCCTCTCGGGTTGGCCGCATTGCACCTGCCGCTTCTGCCCCTGGAGATCCGCCCGGACCGCCGGGAAATGATTCGACTGGCGGGTCGGTGTGCTTTGGCAGTGGAATCTCAACAGCAAGCTGAAGCGGAGAAGCTCTTCAGCGGCATGGTCGGCGCCTATCCCGACCAGCCGGGAGTTCATTTCTTGTATGGGGCGTTCCTCATGGATGTTCGCCCGGAAGATGGGACTCGGGAAATGAAGCGCGAACTCGAAATCTCGCCATCCCACTTGGGAGCGAGACTTCGCCTGGCTGAAGAATATGTCAACGAACAACGATTGGAGGAGGCGCTTCAGTTGGCGGAAGAGGCTGTCCAGCTCGAGCCCGGGAGTCCTTTGGCGCACATGATTCTGGGTGAAGTCCTTGTGGCTAGGGGAGACCTTGCAAAAGGAATCAACGAATTGGAGCACGCGCGAAAGCAGACTCCCGCACGGGTCAGAATCCATTGGGATCTCCTTCGCGCCTATACCAGCGCCGGCAGAACCACAGATGCCAAACGGGAAAAGGACGATATTGAAAAACTGGGTAGCACGGAAGCGCGCCCTTAAGCGCCGGTCCATGGCGCTGTTCAATGCTCGCCTGATGCGCCGATGCGTTCCCTTCGCCTCGTTGGTCATTTTGGCAACAATTGGACTTGCGTTTCCGTCCGTCCGATCTGATGAACCAAAGAAAGGCCCCATTCATTTTTCTTACCGGCCTATCCCGTTTTCTCTTGATAGCTCGGAAACTCCGCAACGCCACGCGCCCGAAACCATGGCCGGCGGCGTTGCCGTCTTTGATTACAATAACGACGGCAATCTGGACATCTTCTTCACCAACGGAGCGGATATCAACACGCTTCAGAAATCCTCGCCCAAGTATTACAACCGGCTCTTTCGCAATAATGGCGATGGGACATTTACCGATGTCACGGAGAAAGCCGGCTTGGCGGGGACCGGTTATGACACCGGCGTTGCCATCGGGGACTATGACAACGACGGTTACGAGGACATTTTTGTGGCGGGCGTCTACCGCAACACCCTCTACCACAACAACGGCGATGGCACCTTCACAGACGCGACCGAGAAGGCCGGGCTCGCCCAGCCCGACAAGGAATACGGCCCTCTCTGGTCCGTAGGAGCCGGATGGGTGGACGTCAACAACGATGGGTTTTTGGACCTTTTCGTGGTGAATTATCTGAAGTGGGACGGCAGCAAGGAGCCTCCCTGCACTTTCGAGGGCAAGCCTGAGTATTGTCATCCCAAATACTACAAAGAGCTTCCAAACCAGTTGTTCTTGAATCAGGGGAACGGGAAATTCGCCGACATCTCTGCTTCCTCCGGCATCCGCTCGCACTTGGGAAAAGGAATGGCCGTCGGAATCGCAGACTACGACGGCGACGGCCTTCCCGACCTCTTTGTCTCCAACGACAAACTATTCAACTTTCTGTTCCACAACAAAGGAAACGGCAAGTTTGAGGAGGTGGGCTTCGAAGCCGGGGTGGCCCTGCCCGAGCACGGGAATCTGATTTCTGGCATGGGGGTTGATTTTCGCGACCTGAACAATGATGGCCGCCCCGATATTGTGCTCGTGGCGCTGGACGGTGAAACTTTTCCTGTCTACCAGAACGACGGTAAAGCGGGATTCCTCGAAATCACGGCAAAAAGCGGGATGAGCCTGCTGAGCAATCCGATGGCGGGTTACAGCGTGAATATCGCCGATTTTGATAACGACGGCTGGAAGGATCTTTTCGCCAGCCGCGGCGATGTTCAATCACCGGCTATGGCCGCGCGACGCCACATCGATCAGCCTAATACAGTTTTTCGTAACGTTCCGGGCGGCAAGTGGTCTGCCCTGACCGAAGAAGCAGGTTTCGCCGCCGTGCCCGCGAAACGGCATCGCGGCTCCGCCTTTGGAGACTTCAATCACGATGGGAAGCTCGACTTGGTAGTGACCGCTCTCAGCGCTCCCGCGGAAATTTGGATGAATGACAGCCCCGGAGAGAATCATTGGCTTGAGCTTTCATTGCAAGGTACGAAAAGCAATCGCGATGCCATCGGAGCAAAAATTCGCATCTCCGCGGGAGGGCAGCCGCAGTTCAATCACGTGACCACGGCCTCGGGGTATGCCTCCAGCAGCGCTGGCCCTGTTCATTTTGGGTTGGGAACGGCAAAAGTCGTGGACGAACTCGAAATCCGCTGGCCTTCCGGCACAATTCAGAAGCTCAAAAATTTGCCGGCGGATCAGATCGTCCACGTCAAAGAACCGAATTGATGGCTAAGGTTTGGGCCGAGGCTCGCTTCCGCGGGCTTTTTCGTTGAGTCTCAACACGATTGCTCTTTCCCGCTCACTCTCTTGTTTCAGTTTCAGCCTCGCATAGAGCGCTGCCAGTTGTACGTGCACCTCGAGGAAGTCAGGGAACTCCTGCTCGATCCGTTCGAACTCTGTTCTTGCATCATCGAGCTTCCCTAACGCGGCATTTGCCGCCGCGATCTGGAATCGCACCTCTGGCGAAATCGGGCGCTGCCGCAATGCCTTCTCCAAATAAGGAACGGCATCTGAGGCCTTTCCACCTCGGCGCAATATCGAGCCCAAGTAAAGATTTGCAGAGAAATCGCTAGGCTCGATTTCCAAGGCTCGCCGGAATGCTACTGCCGCTCCTTCAAAATCATCATTATTCAGCAAGGCGTGGCCATAAAGAGACCAACACCCCGCCATGGACGGATCGAGTTCCAGTGCCCTGCGCAGAGTGGCAGCGGCCGCTCTATTGTCACCTGCGGCAAACTGCGCCTCACCCATCAGAAAATTGGCCTCCGCTGTGTCACCCTCCTTCAGAATTCGATCGATCACGGCTTCCCCTTGCTGGAGTTTTCCTTCGCGCAGCAGCGCAGTGCCAAGTGCATAGTCGATGGCACGATCCTCGGGATGGGCTTGGTAACCCGGCTCTAGAAGTTCCACAACTTCGGAGTTCCTCCCAAGCCTCAGATAACAGTCCGCGAGCAGATAGAGCGATTGCCCGTTCTCCGGGTGCTCCTTCCGCAGGTCCTCAAGCTCACTCGCCGCCAGCTGGAAATCGGCCTGCTTGTATTCCGACAATGCCAGATTGAGACGCACAATCGGGTTCCGGGGATCGCGCTTGAGCGCCTCTCTATACTGGGCAGTGGCCTCGTCGTAGCGGCCCGTCTTGGCCAGAGCCACGCCAAGGTTCGTTCTCGCTTCCACGGAAGCCGGCTGCTTCTTGAGCAGCTCCTGGTAAAGAGCGATTGCCCTTTGCACGTCGCCACGGTCATCGGCCTCAATTGCCTGCTTATAAAGCGACTCTGGGGAAGAATCCTGCTCCGCCGAAACATAGCGGGCCAGGAGCGCAAGAGCAACGAGCGCATTTATGGCAACCCAGCCCACCTTTTTCAAAAATCGCATCGACTGTTCTTGGGACATCACCTTTCGGGTGCCCTCAGCAACTCACCCTCACCTCCCAAGCTGTCGGTCGTGTGGTCTTCTCAGAGCAGGCCAAGACCCCTCAGGCCAATCAGCCACTCGCAGCGAGTACCAAGAGAGAACACGCGTAAAAATGAATCCTGTTCATCGCCGACACCGTTTGATCATCGTCGGTCTGCATAATAAAGGTTGTTGGGGTTTCGCCGGTTACATGCAAGTTAGGAGACAACTCCTCGATTTGTTTCTGGCTCGGATCTGGCCAAGATGTTTTGCAAGCTCCACTTAGCTCCTTCGCCGAGCGGCCCGATGACTGGATAGGAAAGTATAGCGAAATCCGGACGGCTGCTGGTCCGCCTCAATGGTGTCCTGCGCGGTTGGATCTCCCGCATCGAAATGCGTCGCTGTCTGCGCTGCTCAGTGCCCTGCCGAGAACCCCTAGACACCAATTCTCCGCGGATCCAGGTGATACTCGCTGGCCGTGAGAACGCACCAAGCCCTTGCGCAGCATCTCCCGCGGCCCGGCGCACCCTGTTGCATCAGCATGGGCCTAAAGCGGACCGCATAGTATGAGGCAGGGAACAGGTAAAACGATGATGGTCCGCGTTTTCGGGCTCGGATCACTTAGGCCAGAGTCGTCGATCACAGTGAGCGAGACAACGAATGTTCCGGGCGTCGAGTAAGTCACACTACCGGGTGTAGCAATATTGCTGAACTCTGGCTCTCCACCAGGGAATGACCAGGAATATGCAGTGATTGTTCCATCAGGGTCCGTGCCCGATCCTGAGAAAAATACGGCCTGTCCGGCCAGGATAGTCACATCCCCCGAGGGACTGTCAATCGATCCCGTGGGCGGCGGATCTGAAGCGGGAATTGCCCCAAGCGCCTGGACTAAATCCAACCTGCCCCAGCCCATATCGGGGCCTACGGGCACGGCATGAGCCACGGCGTGGGCGGCTTGAGACTCACTGGTGTTCGCCTGCTTGTTTAGCAGCAGCGCGGATGCGCCTGAAACAAACGGTGCGCTGAACGAAGTTCCCCATCCCGCGGCGTATGTGCCGAAGGGATAGGTTGTAACGATGGCTTCTCCAGGAGCAGCGACCCACACAATGGCATTGCCATAGTTCGAAAACGAAGAGCGCGTATCTTGATCGCTCGTGGAGGCGACTCCCATCACATAGCTTCGCCACTCAGCAGGGTAAACCTGCAGTGGCGGAGCTGCTTGGCCCTCGTTCCCGGCGGAGGCCGCGCAAATGACGTTATTCTGGTTGGCGTAGTTCAGCGCCTTCCTTAGTTCCCGCGAGTTCGTCTGGGTATCAAAGCTCATGTTGATTACGTTGACGTTGTTCTGCACAGCGTAATAGATGGCACGCAAGATGTCGGAGAGGAAACCCGTGCCGTCCGAACGAAAGGCCTTCAGTGGCAGCAAATTCGCCGTTGGAGCAACCAAGTGGATGACACCCATCACCATTGTTCCGTGGCCAAATGCCGCATATTCCGGGTTTCCATCGAGGATGGCTGCAGAGGATTGGTCCAGAATGGCTGCGCTGGATTGGTTGACTTGAGCCGGGGAGCAACTCGGGCAGGCCGGCGCCGGGCACGAAGCGAAGGGACACGGCGAAGAAGAGATATCTGTTAATTCTGAACCACCCGGCTGATTGCGCGTAAAGTCGTAGCCTGGCAATAGAACACTTTGTAGCGCGGGATGAGTGGGATCCACTCCGGTGTCAATATCCGCGACAATTCCGCTGCCGGTGACTCCAAACTGGCTTTGCGCATCCGAGACGCGGACAATTAGTGCGGCGGGTTGGTTCGCATAGCTATTCCACACGGTTCCGCCGGAACTGGGATACGGCACTGGAGTTCTGTCCGACATCAGGTCTGCTGGCAATGTCGAGGGCAGCACATTCAGTGCACCAACTGGAAATAAGTTGAGCAACTGGTCCACTTCGGCATGCACAATTCCCAAAGGATTGCCCGGGAGCTCTAACAAATCCTCTTGGTCAAGCGAACTGGTGATCAGGACGAGTTGCCCCAAAGGATCGCCGAGCTCCCCCACCACGGTGCAGATTGGGGGCAAGAGGGGAGGGTTGCACACCGTTTGAAGCGTCTGGAGATCGAGTGTCGAGCGGATGATAAGCCGGTTGTCGGCAGAGGCTTTGGCGGGCCAGAGTCCACTGAGAAACAGGAGCGCGCAGAGCGCTTTGAATTTCATAGCTTGCCCTCTCTTCTTCCCTTTTTTTTCCCCTTGGGATGCACGTCTTTCTGAGCCTCGGAATCTCCGGGTGTCTCAGGGACTTGCGATTCCTCTGTGGTCCCACCCATGACGCCCGTCGAATCGGGCAAGCCGACCGATACCCAGTAGTTTTCCCTAGGCCCTATCTCCAGCGAGACGCCCGGTTCAAAATTGAATTCGAAGCGAAACTCGCCCCACTCGTTCGTCCGCGCTATACCCCTCAACCCCGCAAGGCCTTGAAGCACTACGGGAATGCTGCTCAGCTGGGGCTCTGGCTTGGAGGCGTCCACGACCTGACCCACCAGCATGATGCGCTGCGAATCCGCCTGCACTTCGAGGGAAAGATCGGCAACTAGACTTTCGGATTCATAAAGGAGTCGGCGAACTGTGGGGTGCGAGGATCGGACACCGGCGAGCGACGGTTGGAGAAAACTATCAAAGACCAGCGGCGCGCTACGCGTGACCTGTTGGGTCGTGGTCATCCGGCGGAGCAGGGATTCTAGGCTTGGCCACAGATCTCGCAAAAGAGCTTCCCGGGGAATCCTCGGAAGTAAATAGGCATCCAGGACTTGGAGAAGTTCTGGGTCGTTCTCTTCACCCATGAGAACGATGGCGCGACCTCGCAGCTGAGGAGCCATTTTGTGGAAGGCAGCCACGATCCGAGCGGGTGGAGAATTTGACTGCTGCGGATCAAGGATCGCAGCATCCGGCGTTTCCTGCTGAAGCAGCGCGAACGCCTCTTTGAGGGTCGAGGCGACAAGGCACTGATACCCCATACTCCCGAGCAAAACGCGCACGTTGTCGCGTACCAGCGCATTTGCGCCGAGCATCAACACTTTGGTTGGGATTTGGGCGATTCCCACACGCACCTTCTCGCGATAACCCGTTCCAGGGTAGAACTTGTCTTCCACCAAATAAGACATAGAAGGCTTGTCAGTCAATGCAGGAAAGACCCCAATTCGGCATCGAGGCAATATCCTAACCGCGATTCAAAAGAGGTTTTTCGGAGAACTGCGAACCTGGCCACTAAACGCATTTTCCAGCGGATATTCAAGCCGCTCGCAGAATTTTCGATCCCATGGCTAGTTCGCCGTGGACGACATGACATGCTCCTTCTGTTGCGGATCAGCCCTTTGCCTTCCACTCGAGCCATTCCCCTTCTCCCCTTATCCGCTCCGTGGGGCCACCTCCCCCAGTTCCATTTAGTTAGTCCCTTGATCGCAGAGCTCTCCAAATTGAGGAGATCGCGGTCGACCGAAAGGTTCCGCGGAAAATTACCGGACCACTTCGCTGGCGACGCGCAGTTCTTCGCTCAGGTACACCGGCAGCCTCCAGCGAGATTTACCGCGTGCGAATACCAGCGGGGGCCCGATCAGTGTTGCTGACGCCCGACTCCTGGCCGTCAAGCTCCTGCCAGTCCGGCAGTTTGCCGGCCACCCTGAGGCTGACAAAGAGCTTGATAAGGAAGGCTACAACGGTGATACCTACGACCAACAAAGGCAGATGTGAAAGAAACCACATATTGTCTCCTTACGAATATTATTTCTTCAGCAAAGACTGGTTCTTACTTAAAAGCTGCGCAAGCGTCTGCGGTCGAGTTATCGAACTCATTTGTCAAATCACCGATTGCTACCTCTCTTTTGCGTTTGAACGGAACAATTTTGTTGCCGTGGACCGGCGGATGATTGCCAGTGGGCACAGCCTCGAGGGTGAGGAGATTGGCAGGGTGGGTGTTTCCTGGTGTACCGTTGTTTTTGTCTTTTTGAAGCAGTTCGCGGAGTCGCAGCCGGCTTCTGCGCAGTCGCGACTTTGAAGTGCCCGTCGAGCACCCGCGCATATCGGCAATCTCGCGGTGTTCGTAGCCTTCAATGTCGTAGAGGACAAACTCGACCTTGAATCCGGGGGGCAGCTGATCGATAGCCCTCTGGAGAGTGAGGCGATCAATGGTGCCGTTCAGGTACAGGTCGGGCCCGCCCAACTCCGGACAATGGGCGCGAGTTTCCTCCGTCCTTTCCGTGATTTCCTCGAGGGGTGTTTGCGCGACTGTCTTTTTGCGAATGTGCATGAGCACGACATTCACAGTTACGCGATGCAGCCACGTGGAAAACTCGCATTTGCCGCGAAACGTCTGAATCCTGCGGAAAACCTTCAAAAAAGTTTCCTGGGTCAAGTCTTCGGCATCCGCCAAGTTTTCCAACATGCGAACGCACAGAGTAAAAACTCGGCGGCTGTGCAACCGATAGAGCCTTTCAAACGCCGCAGCGTCGCCCTCCCGTGCAAGCCGAATGGCTTCGGCTTCAGGCATGTCGCCAGCCTCAGATTGTGGCGGTTCTCTCACAAAATCCCTCCATACACACCCGCTAGCAGCTCTCTAGAAAAGATCCCTTAAGTTGAAGGCGGATCCCCCTTGGCTAACTGTCTGGAGCCCAAATGATGTCACCAACGATCAAGCAGGCAAGTCTGCTGCCAAGTTAGATCCATTTGATAAGAGCTTGGGCCGCGGGAACTTAGTCGGAACTTTCCAGATCGTCAACCGATAATTCAACGGTACTAGTCCATGAAAAGAATGCTCAATGGAATCCTTTTTTTCGTATTGGCGAGTAGGTTGGTGCACGCCTCGCAGAAGTTCCCGGCGCGTTCAGCCTTGATGCTTTCTCTCGCCCCCTGCGCTTGTTGCATCACTCAGGAAGCTTTGCGGTGCTCTAAGCGGGGCTGTAACAAGGTTGTCAGCCAGAAAGCAAACAACCAAAAACTTATGGCAATCCGTTGCGGCGTCGACAAACAATTTGCCGGAAGCTTCAGAGCGCCGAACACTTTCGCGTCACCGTAACAATCGCTTCAGCAACTGTTCCAGCAAAATTCGATCTTTCAACTTTAACTTCCCGAACTCGACCCCCATCCCCTCGCCGGGGATAATATTTCGCACGATTGCCTCTCCGTGCACGTTCCCGCCGGGCACTTCAAACGAAAGTCTCAGCTTGGTGCCCACTGGAGGCGGATCAAGGACTGAAATGAACAGCCCTCCCCTGCCAAGCGTCCGGACGCGCGAAAAAAGTTGCAGATCGCCACCATGCCACGCCACGCGCATGCCCTTCGGCAACGAGATGCGTGGGTATTGGCGCTGCTGACGAGTGGCCTCGTCCCTCATGTGGCGCTTACCTCCGAATGTGACGGAAGTTTCAGCGCGACTTGCGAAGATTTTCGACCCAGGTCAGCGTATTGCATTGGAGTCTAGATCAATGTCCAGAAATTCGGGGCCCACTCCCACCTGCGGTTTTACGACACGGACGACGCCGAGCATCTTTATTTTCCGGCCTTCGTGCATGAGCGTTCCGCGGACCCGGGCGCGGACCTCCAGCGGACGACGGGTGCAGACGAAAAACCCTCCAGGAGAAAGATCTGAAGTCACGCCACTCACACGAGTCCCGGATTCCAGTTCCAGTATCAAAGGGTAGCGAATCGCCTACCGCCGTTCGCGTAGACCAGACTCTTTGGCGCGCTTGCCGCTGTCAGGTTCCATGGAGGTATCACCTCACATAGCGAACTGGGGGAGGGATTCACGCAGTAACCGTGCGCGCAAGCGCCAGCCTCCCAAGCTATTCAGTTTTCCGGAGAGAACCAACCCAATTCGTATAATCGCGCTTACTTGTTGGACGCGACTGCGATTTGACGGGGATTGTCCGCGATGATCTCCGGCAGGCCATCATACGCAGTGATCTTTCCGGTGACGCAAATTTTCTTGTCTTTGTAATCTTCCTCTGGAGCTTTGAACTTGCTCCGATTGCTGCCCCAAATCACAACAGTGAAGATTTGATTGGGGTACGGTTTGTCCAGATTAAGGAATGTGGGCTGCCCTTTTGTTGAATCCGCGTACCGTGTGCTAACCACTTCGCCGCAGACAGTCGCGTTCTCTCCGAAATGCTCTTTTGCCTCCGCGGCAGTGAGCTTTTTCTGAGCTTGGACTGGCAACAGAAAAATCGTGCCAATCAACAGAAAGAGCAGTATCCGAGTTGTTCTCATGCGGAACCTCCGACCCGCGACACCTGGTTGGGACTTATTCGCACTTCTCAGCGAGTTTTTCCAAGGCTCTTCCCTTGCTAAGGTCATAGTCTTCGGTCCAGACCCTCAGATCGTTGTCGGCAGTCTCGTCATAGATATCGTGAAAACCGTAAGACTCAAATCCCCCAATCAGATAGTCGCCCTTGTCGGGGTCGTGACCGCCGTACCACTCCAACACGTCATAAGAGGCTTCCGTTGCCACGACGAAATAGTCGCAGCCGGATATGCGCAGGGAGATTGCACCGCGTGCCGCTTCGGGGAGGAGGCTTTGGAGGCTATGTTCAAAGGAAAAAGAAGGTGGTACCCAACAATAAACAACGCGAGCCTCTGTGAACTTTGCATGAGGGCCTCCTTACTTGCAGACCCCACACTTCCCGCCACCCTTGGCGCAGTGCTTGCAATATTTGCAATTCTTGCAGGCGTGACACGGGTCGGCGCCCGTACAGGTCGCGGAGAAAGTGTCGAGTGGAACTTGATTGAGGAGAAGAATCGCTAAAACAATTTGCGAAAGGACCACAAAGAGTCGTGATTTCATCATTGCATGTCCTCCGGGGGTCAGATTTCGGACGGGATATGAACGTAGAATGTGCTGATGCTCTGTGTCCGTCAAGGGCTATCTCTTTTAAGATGCTGCACGTTACCTGTACGGCATCTGCTAATCCGATCGTTCCGTAGTTTTTGCGATCGTCTCCGCCCTAGGGTTCATGGCGTCCCCCCCTGGCCCAGCAGGCACCTCAACCAGTAACAGCTTCATGCCTTTGTCGTTACCGTATCGCACTTCGTAGCAAAGCATCTTAGTTCTTCGCTCAGGATTTGCTCGCCTGCCCTTCCTTGTAGCCTCGAATGTATCCTGATCACTAAAGGCAAATCGAAGGTGGCTCGGCGCGAGTTGCCGATGGTGTCTCAAGTCTCCGAAGCGTAGAACGCACGATGGAAGGCGCAAGGCGAACCGACGGATGGCTGGGTCTTTCCTTCCGGGTCGAGCTGCTGGCACCTGGAAGGCAGCATCGCGAAGAACTACCATGCTCGGGCACTCAAAAAGGCGAACCGGGACTTGGACGAGAGCAAACTTCCCGAGTTAAAGCGACTCGAGCCCTACGTGATGCGGCACACAGCACTCACCCGGTTGGGGGAGCATTGCGACGTGTTCACGTTGGCAACGATCGCGGGGCATAGCTCAATCACGATGACGCTACGGTATGTCCATCCCCAGGCCGACGCTATCGAGCGCGCATTCGCAAAGGTGGGCACAAGACTGGGCACAATCAAGAAACGCGGAGAATATTCCCTACTCAAAAATCAACAGAAACTCGTTTAGTTACAAAGAGATCGAGTGGTGAACCGGGGAGGACTCGAACCTCCAACCCGTTGATTAAGAGTCAACGGGTCCTGCTTATACCGAATTTATTTGTCTTTTATTTTCATGCGTTTAGCTTATACTGTGGGTAGACCGAGTTTAGCGAATTTTACGCGATTTTACGCCCGGCAGTAAGACGGATGTAAAACGTGCGACCCGTTGACTAAGGCCCGGCAACCCCGCTGATATCGACTCAGCGGACGGTTTTACGCTAATCAGCGGACGGTTTTACGCTCGTTTTACGGGAAAGATCAGCGGGTCTCGCAAGGGGAGATTCTCATGGCACAAACCAACAAACAGCGCAGCGCATCGAGCGAGCCGTTCAACTTCACGCAGCGTTCAATCCTGGCGCGTCCCGTTCCAGAAGCCGGACGCGCGACGTATCACGACACGCAAGTCCGCGAACTCGGCTTGATGATCTATCCCAGCGGGAGGCGAACTTTCTTCTGGTTTAGGCGCGCGCGCGGAAACAGAAGCGGCACGCACTTCACGACTATCGGACCATTCCCAGACATCTCGATTGAACAGGCTCGCGGCAAAGCCAGCGAGCTTAGCGGGCAGCTTGCGCGCGCGAAGATGGACGATTACAAGGACGGCAACCCGTTCAGCAGGAGCCGCGACGATCTCACTTTCAGCGAACTGCTCGACGCCTACTGCGAACGGCACATCCGCGCGCGAGCGAAAGATCCTGCAAACAGTGAGAAGCGCATGAGAGCGTGGGTCGAGTGCTACCTCAAGCAGTGGAAGGGCCGGAAGCTCAGTGACATCACGCGAGCAGAAATACTCGACGTGTTCAACGATCTTGGCAAGACCCGCAAGCACACGGCGAACCAGTTGGTGCGGCACTTGCGTTTGCTCTTCAACTTTGCGGTGAATGCGGAGTTGTGGCGCGGCGAGAATCCAGCGACGCGCATCAAGCTTTTCCACGAAACGAAGCGCGCGCGATTCGCCCAGCCTGACGAATTGCCGCGTCTATGGGCGGCGCTCAAAACGGAGCCGAACGCCGACTTGCCCGACTTCATAAACCTCGCGCTATGGACCGGCGCGCGCAAGTCGGACGTTTTCGCAATGCGCTGGGACTGCATCTCACTCGATGACAACCGCTGGGAGATTCCAAACCCGAAGTCCCGCAACCCGAACGAGCCGTACGCTGTCCCGCTCACACCAGAAGCGGTGAAGATTCTGAAAGACCGGCAGAGGAAGCGCATAGCGAGCAGCCCGTGGGTCTTCCCATCACACTCGAAGTCCGGGCACGTCGAGGACTTGCACGGCAGATGGAAAGAACTCCTTAAACGCGCGAAGATCACAAATCTCCGCGTCCACGACCTGAGGAGAACGCAAGGGAGTTGGCAGGCCGGTCTCGGGACCAGCTTGCCTATTATCGGCAAGAGCTTGGGGCACCAATCGACCGCAGCGACGGAAATCTACGCAAGACTGAATCTGCAACCTGTACGCGATGCGATGACGAGCGCGAACGCTGCGATAGCGGCGGCGATGAAAAAGAAGCCGAAACTGCTCGCTGAGGGCAGCAAAACGTAAAACTGGCGATATAAGTCCAATCCTATTAACACGAACGCCAAAAGCCGAGCCGAGCTTCAGGATGAATCCGTCCCTGTGAGCACTGCACTGATGCAGGAGCGTACTAAGTGGATTGCCAAAGCCTTGCGGCAAATTGGCAAGATTAAACCCGGTATGCGCAGGAAGGACCTGCTCAAAACTTTCACAACGGAAGGCGGCATTTCCATTCGAACACAACAGACCTATGTGTATGTTGAATGTCCCTACATTAAAGTGGATGTTCACTTTAAGGCAGTAGACGGCGGAGACGATGCCGGGACGTACGAACACCGAACGACATCATCGAGTCCATTTCACAGCCGTATCTCGCTTGGAGCGTGGTGGATTAAAACGTCTTCCTGGCAACGGTTACGAATCGGCCAGCGCCTGATTAGCCGTAATCGGAAACTTGAAGTCCTAGTACGGCACATGTCCGGTAATAATCGACTAACCGGGAGTTGAGACTCCGCTGGCCGTTACGCAGGCAGGTTCGTACTGCGTGGGGCACGGGACCTCACACAATCGGGGCGCCGGCGGAATCTCCACGCAGTCCGAGATTTTTTCCGTAGAGCAGCACGATGAAAATGACGATGACGGACTGGCTTGCGAATGAGGCCCAGTTAAAGCGCGACATGCTTTGCTGGAGGAGAGAATCGCTCCAGCCGATTCCGGCGTTATTGTTGGAAAGAGAGTGGAGCATCACACCCATCCAGACGCTGCCGCCGACGCGATAGAAAAAGAAGGCGATGATCACACTTAGCGTGATGCATCCGAGAATGAAGGGCAGCAGAGTCCCGAGCAGGTAGCCGGAAGAGGCCGTAAAGTGTTGCGCGAGATCGCGCGGAACATGCCAGAGACCCCAAATCAGACCTACGAGAAGGTTGACCTTCAGCGGACTTTTGGAGATGCGTTGAAGATATGGGAGCGCGAAGCCGCGCCAGCCTCCTTCTTCGAGGAATCCACCCTGATCAAAAAAAGTGCCGCCGAAAAGAATCAGTGCAAACGACGGGGTAAGGTAACGTTCGAAGGGGATGAGCGGGACTCCGATTATGAGCGGAATGCACAAGTTACAAAGGAGCATTATAGCGAAGGCGGTTGCGTACCAGAGCAGCGTTTGACCCGCGCTAAGCCCCTGGCTGAAGCGAAGGCGACGGACAAAGTCGCGCAAGCCTCCGTTGGCGCCCGTCGCGCCGACAACAATTAAGGCGGCGATGGCCGGAGCGGCGACGTAGATGTTGCCGGTCCAGAAGATGGGCTCCGCAAGCGAGAGACGCAGCCACAAATAAAGTGAGGAACGGGGAACATTGGCGAGACCGAGAGCGCGGGTCAGCCTCTCAAACTCAGCGAAGTAGTCGAACGGCCCTCCATGGACCCAAGACCAGAAGTGCGGGGTGAGCAGCAGGGATCCGACGAGAAGGATCGGAATGCCAAAGGTGAGTGTTAGGAATATAGCGAAGGGATGACGGCCTAGAAAACCACCGCGCGTTCCGTTCGGTCCGATCATGGTAGTGGCCGGCGTATTCATCTCCGTCATCCTCGCCGCGTAACTGCATCCAGCATGCACGCGCATGCAACAGCGTCATCCGTCAAAGACTGCATAGTCATTGCACGGATCGTGGCCGGCATTTTAACTAAGTTTGGTCTCGAATCGTTCTTAAATCAGCGAGTGTCCACGGTGTGCTACCCCGCGCAATCCTGCTTGCCAAAACCACTTGTCCGGTTACCCGACTACACAGGCAAGTGGACTGAGACAGTCCCGATTTCGCAGAATGGCTTTCTGCTCTGATCACTTCCGGTTTGCCCGTCACTCGGCTCAGAGCGATGATTCTTCACGGCACACTGTATAGGTTCAGGCGGTCCTGTTCACGGACGGCGACAAGATGGCCATTGGGGCTGAGAGAAACATCATCACCGATATGACCGTTGAAACGAAACACGAGCTTATTGGTTCGCAAGTCCAATACGGCAGTCCGAAAGTAGAGCCAGATGCCTGATGCATCTGTAAAGGCGATGCGGGCTCCATGACTGAAAAAGAGCACACGTCTGGCTTCTGGAAGCGCCTGGTCGAAGCGAAACCCAGAGTTCCACATACCTGGAGCAAGCGAACTCAGACTCATCAGCAACTCTTCACCCCCGCGCTGATCCACGCGG
>Ga0210403_10002667_pt1 | contig 15985 bp, 14 predicted proteins | sample IncBWC19MmetaG_FD_150863 | JGI IMG/M metagenome (GOLD analysis project Ga0210403, IMG submission 150863) | Forest soil microbial communities from Barre Woods Harvard Forest LTER site, Petersham, Massachusetts, United States - Inc-BW-C-19-M | ecosystem: Environmental > Terrestrial > Soil >... | reverse complement strand
GACCGAAGCGTCATCATGCCTTAGACCACCTAACTAAATGTGGAGGGGATGCAGAGAATTGAACTCTGATCTCAAGGTTCGTAGCCTTGCGCCCTCATCCGTTGGACCACATCCCCCACATGGAGGCGGCAGAGAGATTTGAACTCTCATCATCCGAGGTAGAAGCTCGGAGCATTGATCCGTTATGCTATACCGCCTCTTTGTTGCTCTTGGTGCGGGATGTGGGAATCGAACCCACTTCGTCTCGCTTAAAAGGCGAGTGCATATCCATATCTGCCAATCCCGCGAATCTGGTGGGTGACGCTGGAATTGAACCAGCCTGGTCTCGCTTAAGAGGCGAGTGCATCAGCCATCTCTGCCAGTCACCCATGTTCAACATCAAAGTGGTGCAGGATGTTGGAATCGAACCAACGCCTCGCGGTTATCGACCGCGGGCTCGACCTTCGAGCTAATCCTGCATGGTGCGCCGTTCGGGAGTTGAACCCGCATCTGTTGGGTGTAGGCCAACTATTCTGGTCCGTTGAACTACCGGCGCGAAAAATTGGTAGAGGGTACAGGAGTCGAACCTGTCTAGCCGCGCTAATCTGGCGCCGAAGTGGGTATAAGCCACTGCTCCTCCCGGAGGCCCCTCCATGGTGGCTCGCGATGGATTCGAACCATCCACGACGGCTTTATGAGAGCCACGTTCTTCCTACTGAACTAGCGAGCCTTGCGTTCCCTCAAAATTGGCTGGCCGGGCAGGATTCGAACCTGCGCATGGCGTGATTAACAGTCACGTGCCTTTCCAGCTTGGCTACCGGCCAAAAAGCCGAAGGCCCCGATTTTTGGTCGGGGCCTTCGAGAAATGTCTGAAATTAGAAGCCGAAAATGGTCAGACCAATCCCGAGGGCCCAGCGCGATTGACGCGCCGTCTCATCATGGATTTGGTCTTTATGGTCACTTTCGTAACGCAGTATAGCACGATCCTTAAAGAATTCAGCACGAGCCAGGATTCGGAGTTACTAAATATTGTCCGTCCCCTGCTCGTTGCTTAACTTACCTCTCTCGACACGCAGAGGTAACGTGGTTGCCCCTGAGGGCAATCCGACAACAAGTGTATTGCCGGCTGACTCTCCCATGGCCTGAAGCATGCGCAGCTGCATGAGCTGCGGGTTGTCCTGCAACATCCGGGCCGCGTTCGCTAGACTTCGCAAGGCCGCAGTCTCTCCGCGAGCGCGCTCCAAAGCAGCCTCGCCCTCTTTTCGCGCTTTAACAACTTGGGCAAATGACTTCTTCAAATCGCCCGAAATCATCAAATCCTTCAGATCGGCCGTGAGCAGTTTCAATCCCAGCCGCTGTACCTGCGGTTCGGCGAGGGCTCGGATCTTTTCAGCGAAGCCAGCGCGATTTGCCATCAACTCGTCGGCCTTGGAGGTCGAGATCACCTCACGAACTGCCAACTGCAAAAGCAGGTACAGAGCTTGAGCGTAGTTGGCTTGACGATTGATAGCTAGTTGCGGGTCACCCACTTCATAGTTAGCCGCAATGCTCACCTTCAGGGGCACTCCATCTACGGTGAGGACTTCTTGCCCCATCAATGTTACGAAATTAGGCCGTACGTCAACCGGCGTAATGGTTGTCGTAGGTTCCAGTATCCAGTACTGCCCCGGCCCGAGCACACTTAGGAAACGACCTCTTCGATATCTCAGCGCACGCTGGAACTCATATACAGTCACACGGACAAGACGAACCCTAGCGATTCGCATCGCAATGTAAAAAACGAAGATCGCAATCGCGGATGAAACGTACCAAAGCATTTCGCACCTCACCTTTCGACCCGACCCGGAGAATCACAAGCCGTAGGCGGGGGTGTAAACCCACAAAGCCTTCAGCGTGCTTGGCGCTCATCAGCACCCGATTCTCCAGGCCGCGCCTTTGTCATCGTCGTGACAGGACGTACTGGTTCGCCAAATGCAAAGCTGACGGGAGATTCCCGCAAGCTGCGACTAACCAGTCTTATTGAACTCGTAATCTGCGGAAGAGACCGGCTGCTCGTCGAGCATGGCCGCTAGTCGCGCCTCACCCTCGTTTCACTGCAATGTAACTGCATTGTTCTTTGTCAGTCACCTCGAATCGCACTGGCAAGAACTTACGGATTACTTCCATATTGGTTTTCGCGTGCGTGTTGAGACTCACAGCTGAAAACGAACCGCCTCCGGCCAAAGCGAGGGGCAGCAGAAGTTGATCCGCAAGATGCTCGTCCACAGTTGCGGGCGAGTCCAGATACGCACTTGCCTGTTCAGCTGCATCTATTGCAACATCTTCTGCGCTGACTCCAAGCATTCCAAACGATGTAAAGATCTCGGTTACATTCGAACTCTGCACCTCGATCATCACCAAGTTGCCGGGACTGACTGAATTCTTCGTATCCTCACAACGCAACAAGTCCGAGTCCCAGTTCAATAACTTTCCGACCGTGTCTAGCTCGCGTCGGGCAATGTGATACGGCAAGTTCGCTACAAGGGCCGTGGCTCGTTTCGTCGTGATCTCGCCCCGTTCCTCCAGATTCATCGGCTTCAAGACATCTGTCGGAGTGATATCAACCACAAAACGCCCTCCACCCGCCGGATAAAAACCGTACCGTTCCAGCTCAAGCGTCACCTTCGGTCCCATACGCTCAATGAGCGGCATGAAACTCCGCTGCAGGAAATCGAAGGGCGGAGCAGCTGGATTATGCGTTCCACCCTCGATTTCAACCCGGCTCGGTCCGGCAGCTGTGATCAGCGCCGGCAAGATCGTCTGGAGCACGAGAGTTCCGCTGCCTGCCGTACCAATTGCAAAGTGAAACCCGCCGGCTCGAACCTTGCCTGGTACGAACGTGAGCGCCTTGGAACCGAGTGAGGCGCCCTCAACTTCAGCAGAACCCACTTCCACCGCCGCCTGGACTGCCGTCAGGTGTTGCCGCAGCAGTCCAGGCTTCTGCCGACTTGCGCGAATGTTCTCGATTCGGAAAGGCCTTCCGGTTACTAGCGACAGACTGAGTGAGCTGCGGAGAATCTGTCCGCCGCCTTCACCGAAAGACCCGTCAATCCGAACCATCGTTTCTGCATTCACAGGCCCAACATCCGCTTTAGGCATGTCATCCTTTCACGCAAACCACCTGACGCAGAGTATGCACGACTTCTACCAAGTCGGCCTGTGCCGCCATAACTGCATCGATCGGCTTGTACGCCGCTGGCGTCTCGTCGATCACCTCTGCGTCCTTACGGCATTCCACGCCCTCGGTCATGCGGATGTGGTCCTCCACCGTGAAGCGCTTCTTCGCTTCGTGGCGAGACATCGCACGACCTGCGCCGTGGCTGCAGCTGTTGAAGCTCTCCGGATTACCCTTTCCGCGCACGATGTAAGAACGCGCACCCATGCTGCCAGGGATGATCCCCATATCTCCCTCCCGCGCACGAACCGCACCCTTACGGGTCACGAGAACGTTCTGGCCGAAGTGCGACTCGCGTGCCACATAGTTGTGGTGGCAGTTGATGCTCTTCAACTCGGCAGTGAACTCCGGCAAGAGGCCGCTGCCGCGAACCGCATCCACGATCTGGTGCATCATCAGATCGCGGTTCGCGCGAGCAAAGTCCTGCGCCCACTCGACTGCTTCGACATAGTCGTCGAAATGTTCCGTGTGCTCGGGAAAGTACGCGAGATCACGATCCGGCAAATTGACGAAGAATCTCTCCATGTCCTTCTTTGCCAGTTCGATAAAGTACGATCCCATGCGGTTTCCCACGCCTCGTGAACCGCTGTGAAGCATGAACCAAACCGTTTCGCTTTCGTCCAGGCAGACTTCGATAAAGTGATTCCCAGTTCCTAGCGTTCCGAGGTGGTTCGCGTGATTTCCCCGATCCAACTTAGGGTGCTTCGCCAGGATGGCATCGTACCGGGGCTTCAGACCTCCCCATGCCGCCTGGTTGTCGGTTGGAATCTCGTGCCACGCGCCTCGATCTCCCGCGCCGCCGTGATTGGTACGGCCATGAGGAACAGCCTGCTCGATCGCTTCGCGAATGCCATGCAGGTTATCCGGCAGATCACGAGCATTCAGTGAAGTCTGCACCGCCATCATTCCGCAACCGATATCCACACCCACCGCTGCCGGAATGATTGCCCCTTTGGTCGGAATCACGCTTCCAACCGTCGCGCCGATTCCCCAGTGCACGTCAGGCATCGCGGCAATCCACCGAAACACGAACGGCAACTGGGCGACATTCAGCAATTGCCCTTTCGCCTGCTCCTCCAACTGGACGCCCTTCGTCCAAGCTTTGATTGGAACTCCCTGTCCGTTGTGAATTACGTTGTACGTTTCGCCTGACATTTGGTTCTCCTTCCGCACTAGAGCAAGCAAGTATTGGGCCATAAGTGCTTCCTCTGCAAGTTGCTGAGCTGTCGAGTGTTGCATAAATTACTCGCAATGCGAGAGGTTAGCGCTTATACTATAAGATAAGAATGTATTTCAATGGATAAGTCTCAACGCAGTGTCGTCGTTATCGGCCTCCTAGGCACCACCCTCGACATGGGCAAACACCCCGATCGTTGGCAGAACTGGCGTCCTTCCATTGCTCTCTGCCGGCAGCCAGATCTTATTGTCCGTCGCTTTGACCTGCTGCATGGCAAGCGCGACTCATCCTTAGCAAAGACAGTGCGTGCTGACGTAAGAACTGTTTCGCCGGAAACGGAAGTCCGTCAACACGAGATGGAGTTCAGCGACCCGTGGGATTTTGAGGAAGTCTACGAAACACTTTTCAAGTTCTCTCGTCAGTACCCGTTCGATACGGAATCGGAAGACTATCTAATTCACATCACGACGGGCACTCACGTCGCGCAGATCTGCCTGTTTCTCTTGACCGAGTCGCGGTATATGCCGGGTCGGTTGGTGCAGTGTTCGCCAGAACGAGATCGGAGTTCGCCGGGAACGGTCAAGATCATCGATCTCGATCTGTCCAAGTATGACCGGATCGCCTCGCGATTTCGACAAGAGCAATGGGAAGCCGTTTCCTATCTCAAAGGAGGCATTGAAACCCGCAATAGCGCATTCAATCGCCTAATCGATCGAATTGAGCAGGTTGCCATCGCGACTCGCGATCCTCTGCTCCTCATGGGCCCCACAGGCGCCGGAAAATCGCTGTTGGCAAAACGAATCTACGAATTGAAAAGGAACCGCCGGGCCGTAGAGGGCGCTTTTGTCGAAGTGAACTGCGCGACTGTACGTGGGGACGCCGCCATGTCTGCGTTGTTCGGGCACGTGAAAGGAGCGTTCACAGGCGCGCAGAAGGATCGCCCCGGCTTGCTTCGCGCTGCGGATAAGGGAGTCTTGTTTCTGGACGAAGTTGGAGAACTGGGTCTTGATGAACAGGCAATGCTGCTTCGGGCCCTGGAGGAAAAGACATTTCTTCCTTTAGGTTCCGATGATGAAGCGCACAGCGATTTTCAGCTAATCGCAGGAACGAATCGGGATCTGCTCGCCGCGGTTCGGGAAAGAAAATTTCGGGAAGACCTTCTAGCGCGCATCAATCTGTGGACATTTTCACTTCCAGGCTTGCGGAACCGATCCGAGGACATCGAGCCCAATCTCGACTTCGAATTGGACCGCTTTGCTGAAAAAGCGGGACGCCGTGTGACTTTCAGCAAGGAAGCGCGGGAACGATTCTTGAGTTTTGCTCTTTCGCCAGCAGCTTTGTGGGCTGGCAACTTCCGGGATCTAAATGCAGCCGTCGCCCGCATGGCAACGCTGGCACCTGGCGGAAGAATTTCCAATCAAGCAGTGGACGAGGAAACTAGCAGGCTGTCTGGGACTTGGCATAAGCCAGAGGCTGCTCAGCACGATGACGAGCTTGGACAATTCCTCACGCCGAAGGAACTGGAAGAGCTGGACCTCTTCGATCGCGCCCAACTGGCCTTTGTCGTGGATGTGTGCAGGCGTAGTCGTTCGCTCTCCGAAGCCGGTCGCAGTCTCTTCGGTGCCTCTCGAGCTCGCAAGTCAATTTCAAACGATGCGGATAGGCTCCGCAAATACCTCGGTCGCTTTGGTTTGGAATTTTCGCAGATCCAAAATCTGCCGCCCAGATCCTAGGTTCGGACTAGCGTCCAAGACGAGGATCGAACCTTCTTTAGGCCCTGAGTTTGAAGGCTCAGAACTACTTCTTGGCGCCTTGTTTCAGGCTCCGCGCAAAGGCCGAACTTGCTCTCCACCATCGCCCGAATCAAGTCATAGGGCTCTTGACGGCGTGCGATCTGGCGAGGTGACCGCGACGCCTCCTGCACTTCTTCGGGGACGGGCCAAAGAGGCGTTGTCGCGGTCTACCTCATAAGCAATGGGCATTCACCATCAAGACGAATTGTGTGGCACAGGTGTTTGGTTGAACACCCGTACCACGCATTCGGTCGCGGCTTATTAGAAGCGAAAGACGATGCCCGCTGACGGTTGCGCAATATGCGTCCAGCTGTCGGTATTCAGGCCGGCGAGATTGAAATCTGGTGCTTTGTACACATAGCCGCGATACTCGGCTCGTAGCGAGATGTGCCTGGTGAAAGCGTAGTCTGCACCGGCGCCGTAAACGAATGCACCTCTCGTCTCGGTTGTAGCTCCTGCGAAGTTGCCACCGGAATTCCCGGTCGGATCGAATATCAGGCCTCCGCCTCCAGCCAACGCATAGGGTTGAAGCCGGGCGAAGCTCGGCAGTTTCACCACGGCCGAGCCAGTGATCTGGTGAATATTAGCCTCCACACGAGCCCCTGCACCGCCGAAATACATTTGCGTGTTGCGGTCATAACCGTAGTTCGCCTCGGCAGCGAGCCAGCGGTTTATGTTGTAGCGATAGCCGAGCAAAAATCCGCCTGTGTCGGTAGCGTGTTGCTGAACCCCGTTTCCGTCGGTGTCCTTCGTGAAGAACCCCGTGCCCTGGATACTAATTTCTGATCGGTTCTCTTGTGCGACTGCTGTTATGGACACGAGTGCCAGAATGCCCACAACCACTGCAGTTCGTTTTATCGAGTACTTCGGTTTCATGCTTGGTCTCCTTTTGATTTCTGCGACGCCTGTCTCTCGCGTTTGGCAGCGGCATCGGCACTGGCCAGAAGGTTCATTGCAGCCAGGATCAAGACTTCGTCCAGCGTGAAGCCATGAGTTGTGATCTTCCACATGACCGCCTCACAATTGATTCGAAGCATCGCATCCCTCTCCAAAGCAAGAGCCCTGCCAAACGTCGTGTCGCAGGTAAGTGAAGGAAAAGCGCGGGGTTGGCAGAAAGTCGATTACCTCGAAAATGTTGAAAGGGTCGAAACTGTCGATTGTGTCAGGAGCAATGCTGAAGAGGTAGGCAAACAATACGTGAAACATTCACTCGGCGTCACTCATCACTACTTGCGAGCTAGGCTGTGACCGCGGTCTTGCCTCTCGAATTGCCGGTCGATCCGGATGGCTGGCTTCAGCTGGTTCGTAGTCCACAGCTATGCTCGGCGAATTGGACACTTGTCTTAGGACGCACTCTTTTGCGACCTGTAGAGGAAGTGAGGCATCATCTATTTGGTGAATAAAGGCCGACGTTGAGCGGGGAGTTTCTGGATTGTAAAGCTATGGGTACAGACCCGGTCATTGCGCGTGAAAGCGATAGCCAGCGCTACGACGCAGTGCTGCGTATCAGTGAAGCCCTGTGCGCTTGCTGCAAGCCTGAGGATTTGGCGAAAACCCTCGCGGATGAAACTAGCAAGTTCCTGCACTTTGACCATCTCTACTTCACTGTGTTGAAGGAGAACTCCAAGGAAATTGAATATCTCGTTTGGGGTAAGGGCTCTTTGCCTTTCCCGGACCTGCCTATGGAGGATCTGCCAACGTGGCATGCTATGGCGAGCGGCGATCCACAACATACTGACGATTGGGACACGGAAGACCGGTATGAGCGGTTCAAGCCGTGGGCGAAGAAACTGGGCCTCGGCTCGAGTGTCCGTGTTCCGCTGACAACGCCGCATCGCCGACTGGGCGTGTTCGGAATCGTTCGCGACACAGTGAACCCATTTAGCGCGGACGAAATAAGCTTCCTGCGCCTAATCGGGCGTGTCGTCGCGTTCGCGCTCGATGACGGGTTGAATCTCAGGCGTGCCCAGAGTGCTCAGGCGTGCTTACAAACTCAAAACGACCGCCTGCAGTTGCTTTTGAATCTAACCAACCAAATCACGTCGAACCTGGACTTTCGGGAGTTGTTGCGCCAGACCGCAGCCAACATTCGCGAGGTCATGCAGTGTGATGCCGTTGCGGTTTCGCTCGTAAATTCCGCAGCAGGCACGTCCAGGCTATATGTCCTTGATTTTCCTCAGGGCAAAGGCTTCATTAAGGAGGAGCGGGTCCTCACGGTAGCCGGCGCCGCCAAGCGTGTTCTGGAATCTTTGAAACCAGCGGTGGTTAACAAATCGGATCCTTCCGAAGTCCCTCCTGAGATCTACGATGAAGTGGTCGCCGAAGGACTGAAGAGTACATGTCTGATTCCTCTGACTAATCGAGGTCGAGCGCTCGGAATCCTGACTATTGCACGGACTACCGAAGCCCCTTTCACCCCACACGACGTCGAATTTCTGACACAAGCCGCGGGACAGATCGCAATCGCAATTGAAAATGCATTGGCATACCGCGAGATTTCGCAACTGAAAGACAAGCTTGCCCAGGAGAAGCTCTATCTCGAAGAAGAAATCCGCAGCGAGATGAACTTTGAAAACATCATCGGAAACAGCCCAGCGTTGAAACATGTTCTGGAACTCGTTGAAACGGTCGCCACTAGCGACTCTACAGTCCTGCTGCTTGGGGAGACAGGTACGGGCAAGGAGTTGATCGCGCGCGCCATTCACGACCGCAGTCGGCGCAAGGAGCGCACGTTTGTGAAGCTGAATTGTGCCGCCATTCCTACCGGTCTGTTGGAGAGTGAACTGTTTGGACATGAAAAGGGGGCGTTCACCGGCGCGATTATTCAGAAAGTCGGCCGGATGGAACTGGCAGATCAGGGCACTTTATTTCTAGATGAAGTGGGAGATATTCCGATTGAAATTCAGCCGAAGCTGTTGCGTGCATTACAAGAGCGCGAATTTGAACGACTGGGGAGCACTCACACGAGAAGAGCCAATATTCGGCTCGTTGCGGCGACCAATCGCGATCTCGAACAGATGATTGCAGCCCGCGAATTCCGAAGTGATTTGTACTACCGCCTGCATGTATTTCCGATCCGGATACCGCCTCTGCGGGAACGTAAGGAAGACATTCCACAACTGGTGAGTTATTTTGTGCAGAAGTTTGCCAAGCAAATGCAGAAGAAGATTGAAGCCATTTCTCCGGTCGTCATGAAGGGGCTTACGGCTTGGGACTGGCCAGGCAACATTCGCGAGTTGGAGAATTTCATCGAGCGGGCGGTGATCGTCACGCGTGGCAAATCGCTTGAGGCGCCTGTTGAAGAACTCCGGAAAACAAATACGGTATCCTTCCCGCATGCTGAGCAGCATCACGTCGAGCAAGTCGCTGCAGAAAGAACAGATTCGCAAAGCGACCGACCCAGCGTTGCTGACGAATATGAAAGAAGGCAGCGTGATGAGATTATAAAGGCGCTAACTGCATGTAAGGGGCGCGTCGGCGGTGCCGATGGCGCTGCCGTAAGCCTGGGAATGAACCGCACGACTTTCCTTTCTCGAATGAAAAAATTCGGCATCTATGCGAAGCAATATGCCTGATCCGCAGCCTACCTCCGCATTCTAGCTCTCACCCTATACGTTCGACAGTTTCGACCCTTTCAACTTCTTCGACCCTCGCCGTTTCGATTTCTGGAGGCCGTCTCCTGACAATTCAGCGACTTACGGTTCTACGAGTTTGGTGCGCGCCTTGCATTATCACAAGCAGCAGGAAGAAGGAATGTTGAAGATTTCGCTGATCGATAGTGCCAGGCAGCGTCGGCTGATTGTGGAGGGAAAGCTCATTGCTCCATGGGCAGCCGAACTGAGGAGCGCGTGCGCAGAGGCAAGAGCAGACCTTCAGGACCGCGAACTCGTTATCGAGATGAAACATATGACGACCATTAGTCAGGAGGGCGAGAACGTAATTCTCGAGTTGATCAATGAGGGACACAAATTTCGTTGTCGCGGCGTGTTTACGAAACATGTGTTGAAAGAACTAACCCGTCGCGCAAACAGAGATCTTCGGGAGGCAAAGAGATGACTGAACAGGTAGGCATCCAAGTTTGCGAAGTGGGAAGAATTCGGGGTTTGGAGAAGATTCTGTCGAGCGGTCTGCCAACTCTCTACAGAAGAGCATACCGCCTCCTGGGGAATTCAGCCGATGCCGAGGACGCAGTGCAGGACGCTCTCTTGGCCGCTTACACCCACCTGGATCAGTTCAAAGGACAGTCCCAGCTTGGCACTTGGCTGACTTCCATCGTGCTCAATTGCGCTCGACTGCAGCTACGCCGGAGGCAGCGACACGTCAACGTGCCTCTCGACGAGTCGATCGGAGAAGCCGAGATACGTCCAATCGGGGAGCAATTAGCAGATCATCGGCCCAGTCCAGAAGATCTGTGTAGCGATGCTGAGTTAAGCAGACGTTTGACTCGTTTTCATCGCCAACTCTCGCCCACTCTGCGCAAGACGTTTCAACTACGCGACATCGACGGTCGATCTATCCGTGAAACTGCGCAGATCTTGGGAGTACCTAGCGGAACTGTGAAAGCTCAGTCAGCACGTGCGCGCAAGAAACTAAGGGAGTTTATGCAGTACGCCCTCAAGCCGCGATCTGGCAGCTTGCAGGGTCGCTCATTCCGTTTCGCAAATCCGGCAAGCTAATTGCGCCAATGAACGTCACGATCGCTATTTTGGAGGTGGAAAAGTGACTGAACGAGCCCACATTCAAGTTCGCGAAGGAAACGTGTACGCGGGTCCCGACGACTTTCACACAATTTTTAATGAGGGTCTGAAGGAGCTCTATCAGCTTTCGTTTCTGCTAACGCGCGATCCCGCAAAGGCCGAGCGATGCCTTGTAAGCGGTTTTGAGGACTGTGTCTCGGGAAATCGCATCTTTCGTGAATGGGCACGTTCTTGGGCGAAGCGAACAATAGTTCAGAATGCAATTCGTGAATTAAAGCCGCGACCCAGCCAGTCCAATTCACTCCAGTCTGGAGCTATTTTCCCCGACATTGACAGACTCTCGAGTCGTTCAGGCAGACACTTCGAAGTGGACCTTGTGTTGCGGCTTGCAGACTTCGAGCGATTTGTATTCATTATGTCCGCCCTGGAGCACTACTCCGAGCACGACTGCGCCCTTCTCCTCGGATGCTCGGTTAGAGACATTCGGGAGGGTCGTACTCGCGCTCTGAAGGAACTGGCTGACTCACATCACATGGAACCTTCCGATAATCAACTTGTCGTGCAGGAAAAGAACTGAAGTGACTATTCTGTGCAATCACTCTTGACCAGTTCGTACCTGTGGAACGAACAATTTGTCGACGACCAGACGTACTGATGAGAGTGCTTTATGCTGACAAATCACGAGCCCGACCGCAATATCGAAGACCTGACCGACACGGAGATGCATGACGCAATTCGCTATCTAGAACCAGGCCCAAAAGACGCGAAAGAGACGGATGAGGATGATCGGGAAAAAGATAACGGTGTCGTCATCTGCGTCTTTTTATACATCGCACTGCTAGGGTGCATCGCGTTCGTCTGGCTGTATTGGAGATGATCCCGTTTCTCGTGAGCCTGAAAACGGGCGTGCTCCACGTCGGGCCTATCGCCTTTCTCAACACTTTCAACAGATTCGTCACCCATTACGACGCCTGAGCGGGATACGACTCTCCGGAAGTCAATCACTTAATCCAGAGCGACATTTGGCATGAGCCTTGCCTTCTGCATGAGTAATGGCGCGGAAATTACAAATGGAGATTGCAGCTATGACTCACACTCAATCTCTGTCGCTTCTGCCACGAAATGGTCATTCTGTTCCCTTCGTAGAGCTGAGGCAGTCCCTTTCCAGTAAAGTCGCGGCTATCTCTCCATTCGTAAACCAACTAATGCGATTCGTTCTCTACTTTCGGAGGGCGGATGGAAGCGAGATCGACATCGAGATGGCCCTGCGTGAAGCCTTGGCGAATGCCGTGATCCACGGAAATGGTGATGACTCATGCAAGAGCGTTTACGTCACGTGTCGTTGCTACATGGACGGAGAAATCTCAATCACGGTTCGGGACCAAGGGCGAGGCTTTGACAGCAACGCAGTACCCGATCCCACCTTTCTAGAAAACCTGCTATTCACGCATGGTCGTGGGATCTACCTCATGAAAACACTAATGGACGAAGTCTCTTTCGAAGAGGGCGGGTCTGTTGTGCAGATGCGAAAGAACTCCAACTTTGGTCCAACCGCACAGAGGAGATCAGAATGACAACCAAACTGGCACGTCGCGCACCTGGTGGCCCCGGTATTGAGCCGCGGTGGACACACGGCGCCAAGGTCGCAGTGGGCACCGCCTATTCGACCTCCAGTCGAGTGTGGTACACGCTCGATGCCGGCTGTGTAACCGAGGTCTACTACCCAACGATTGACACTCCGCAGATTCGTGACCTTCAATTCCTCTTCACCGACGGTGAAACATTCTTCCATGATGAGCGGCGGAACTCTACGTCTGAAATCGATTGCATCACCGAAGCGGCATTAGGATTTGAAGTAACAAACCGGGAGAACGAAGGTCGTTATACGGTTCGCAAGACAATCCTTGGAGATCCGTACCAGAATTGTCTTCTCATTCACACGCGTGTTGAAGCACCACCTCAATTGCTGGCCAGGCTTAAGATGTATGTCCTTTGTGCACCGCACCTGGAAATCGGCGGCTGGCACAACAACGGCGAAATCTTACACATTGGGGATAACAAGCTTCTCCTCGCACACAAGGGGAATACATGGCTCGCGATGGGGGCCACCGTTCCGTTCACCGAAGCATCTTGTGGATATGTCGGCGTGAATGATGGCTGGACGGACCTGGCTGACAACTATCGCCTCTATTGGCAGTACGAAGAAGCATCAGACGGCAACATCGCTCTGACTGGCGGGCTCGATCTTTCTCACGGTACGGAGTTCACGGTTGGGGTTGCCTTTGGCACAACTCCGCACGATGCGCTTAGTACTCTTGGTCAGTCGTTGAACATTCCATTCGAGCGAACACGCGAAGCGTTCATTCACCAATGGGAGCAAACCGCCAAACGGTTTTCGCTTGCGTCGAAGTCCAACAATGCCAAGCTGTATGAACGAAGCGTGAATCTTCTGCTGGCGCACGAAGACAAGACCTACTCCGGTGCGATGATCGCGTCGCTAAGTATTCCCTGGGGCGACCAAAAGAGCGATGACGAACTGGGCGGCTACCACTTGGTTTGGACACGGGACCTGGTCAAATCCGTTACTGGCTTGCTGGCTGCCGGAGATACAAGCACGCCGCTGCGCTCCCTCATTTATCTTGCCGTGTCGCAGCGGGAAGACGGCGGCTTTTACCAAAATTTCTGGCTTGACGGCCGGCCATACTGGACGGGCATTCAGCTCGACGAAGTTGCGTTTCCAGTTCTGCTGACATGGAGACTGTGGAAGGACACAGCTTTGGGCAACTTCCTTCCCTTTGAGATGGTTCGTCGTGCCTGTGGCCTCCTCATTCGCGAAGGGCCGATCACAGCGCAGGATCGCTGGGAAGAGGCAAGAGGGTATTCGCCATCCACTCTCGCCGTACACATTGTGGCGCTAATCTGCGGAGCGGAGTTCTTTGATGACCGTGGCGACCACGGTACCGCCGAGTTCATTCGCGATTATGCTGATTTTCTCGAGTCGCACATAGAGCCCTGGACTGTGACGACCGAAGGAACCTTGGTCCCGGGAATCAGGCGACACTACATCCGTGTGAATCCCACAAGTTCTCTCCATTGCGCCGATGAGGACCCAAATTGCGGCACCTTGGTACTTGCCAACCAGCCTCCAGGAGCTCGTAATGAATTCCCGGCGAAAGAGATCGTTGATGCTGGCTTTCTTGAACTAGTACGTTACGGAATTCGGAGCGCCAACGATCCTATTATTAAGGATTCGCTCCGTGTCATCGATGCCGTGCTGAAGGTCGATACTCCCTACGGTCCTGCCTGGCGGCGATATAACCATGATGGCTATGGCCAGCGCGAAGACGGTTCCTCTTACTCGGGCTGGGGTAAGGGACGCCCCTGGCCTTTACTGACAGGCGAACGCGGGCATTACGAGATTGCGGCGGGACGTGACGCTACACCTTATTTGCGTGCTCTGGAAAACTTTTCGCAAGGGATCGGACTGATGCCGGAACAGATCTGGGACGGGCCAGACCTGCCCAACCACTATCTTCGTTTTGGTGGGACAACCGATGCGGCAATGCCGCTACTTTGGGCGCATTCCGAATACGTGAAGCTGCATCGCTCTGCTGCCGACGGGCGAGTCTTTGATTTAGTTGAAGCTGCGTACGAGCGGTACGTCAAAGGAAATGGTGAACGCAAAACCATGGAAGTCTGGAAGCCGAATCGTCAGGTCCAAACGGTACCGGCCGGCACGCTCGTGCGAATACAAGCGAACGCTCCGTTTCTATTGCATTGGACGAGCGACGACTGGCAAAACTCGACAGATATGAGGTCACAAGGAACAGCAATCGGGATTGAGTTCGTAGATGTTCCGGTGCCCAAGACGCAGAAGAATCCCATTCAATTCACTTTCCTGTGGCTCGACGAGGATCGCTGGGAAGGCAAGGATTATACGGTGAACGTGCGAGAAGAAAAGACGGCGACGCACAGAAGCGTGGATCATCGGCGTAGAAAGAAGGCTCACGGCAAGCGCCCAGCTATCGTCGGATGATCACTACGTCGCCATGCATCCATATCAATCTTTTCCTGGAGCGCCGAGACGTTTTTTAAGGAAGATTGTCGAAAAAGAGATAGACCGAAGCAATGCGACCGTTCCGGGCGACGATAAAATCGGTACCCGCGTAAGTTGGTGGCTTGCCGGGAGTGCCAGATACCCATCGAACCCGTCCGGCATCACCTAACTCCTCCGGAGGGAAGAGGGGCTGATATTCGAAATCTGGATGTGTTGCTTTGATCACACCAGCTATGCGATCAATCTCGTCACGGCCACGAAATACACCGCCTTTAGGGTCATAGAATACTGCATCTTTATGAAAGAGCTCATTGATCGCAGCGCGACGACGCACGGGGTCATTTTCGCCAAATACGTCGCTCAGATTACGAAGCAGCAAGGTCGATATGCTGTTGGACATCGTGTCCTCCGTTTCAGAGATCGTAGGCCGCGAGCCACCCGACTTTGGCTAATTTTATGACTCTTGTGGCCATTCGGTGCGATTCTTCCCTTCTGCACTTTTCTCAAGCCATTAGTTTTCCGACGCTATTTCTTGTTGACGAGTTCGCGCCGTCGCGCACCGGCTTTCTCGACACTTTCGACCCCTTCGACAGTTCTTCTGCTGAACTGCCGGTAGACCTCCTTGATTTGGCGTGACTTAGCTTCGCGTCGCTTCTGGTATGCGATTTGCCTTTGGAGAAGAGTGCAATCGCGTGACTGACGCGCCTGAATCGACAAGACGACTCGCGGGCCACATTTCCTCCCAGCCGAGCAGCGTCCCGATTCAGGCGCGCCAGTGACGCGATTGAAACGTAAGTTCGTAACTCGATTGAGGGGAAGGAAACGATGAAGCAAATATTTACAGGTTTCGTTAGCGCGGTGCTCCTCCTGAATGCGCTTGGGTGCAGCAACGGTAACGTCCGGGCTGCAGCCCCGCCGCCACCACCGGTCGTCGAAGTCGAGCCGGTCATTCAGAAGGATGTGCCGGTTCAGGGCGAATGGGTGGGAACGCTCGAAGGCTACGTCAATGCGCAGATTCAACCTCAGGTGAGCGGTTACCTGATTCGCCAGGATTATCACGAAGGCGCA
>Ga0210403_10002665_pt1 | contig 15995 bp, 15 predicted proteins | sample IncBWC19MmetaG_FD_150863 | JGI IMG/M metagenome (GOLD analysis project Ga0210403, IMG submission 150863) | Forest soil microbial communities from Barre Woods Harvard Forest LTER site, Petersham, Massachusetts, United States - Inc-BW-C-19-M | ecosystem: Environmental > Terrestrial > Soil >... | reverse complement strand
AGCGTTTTCGATAGTCAACTTGGGGGTAGTTGGGGTCTTCTATTATCCACGTGGCGACTTTGGGGGGCTGGTAAAGAGCCGCGTGAATTCCGTAAATTCCTTTTGCTTAGCGCACCACCATCGTGTTCGTGCTGGTGATTGCCATCGGCTTGCCGGCCTTGATGACGCGCGCGGTCTGCGTGTACTCGTCCGAACTGGTGCGAGCCGAGATGCCGAAGCCGACCACCGCGATACCTGCAACGAGCGCCACGACCACAATCTTCAGATGGGTCGAGCGATCTGCGCTGTAGATCGAATGATTCACGGAGGCCTCCTGCCGCCTTCCTGCCGTTCGCCGATTCGTCTGCTTCGCGCGTCGCCAGGTTCAACATCTCAGTGCAGGAAACGTAGGGATTCGCCCTTTGGTTCCTAAGGTGCGATCACAAGGCAGTGAACAGAGTTGAACGTCCGCGACCGGGTTACCGCGACCGCATCCTCGGCGTGACAGATTTTTAAATTATTACAGTTGGTTATAAGATTTTATGTGTTTCAGGTATTTTGAGGCGTAAAGCGATACCGATCCGGCCAGCGTTAATAAATTTGGTTGCCTGTTGCGAAAAAGCACGCCCCGCGTTGCGGTGATTTGCCCCCTCAATGAGGCGATGCGCCGGTCTGGGCGGTCCAGCCATGACCCGGCCGTCCATGATGGAAGCCGTTCGAAAACGGAGCCTTGAGCGGCAGCTCGCCGAGGCGGGCGAGGGCGTCCTCTACGCCCAGCGCCCCGTCAAGGACGCCGCGAAAGACGGTCGCCACCTGCACCATGTCGCAGCTGTGCGGCGACAGCCGGAAGCGCGTGACGCCGGCCGCCTTGAGGGCCGGGATTTCCTGCGCCAGGTTCAGATATTCGTAGGACAGGGTTTGCACGCCGTTGGCGATCAGAAACGGCCTGCCTTCGAGCGTCGCAAGCACCAGGCCGTCCGGATCGTTCTCGCAGACAAAGCGGCAGGTATCCTTGGTGCGGCCGTGGGCCCGGGCGTGATAGCACCGCGCCGACAACGCCAGCGACTGCCGGCCGAACACCTGGACCTCGATGGTGACGTTCAACGCCGCCGCAGCGGTGCAGAGCACGCGGGTTGCCGAAAACGGCAGCTCGATCGGCAGGCAGATGTTCTGCGCACCCAGGCCCGCAAGAAAGCGCAGGGTCTCCTCGTTATAGACGTTCATCAGCGGGCCGATGGTGTGCGGCCGGCCGCGCAAATGGAACGTTGCGGAGGCGTCGTTGGCCTCGACCAGATCGGACGTGCTCTCGCAGACGTCGCTGACCAGCCGGCGATCGATCTTTGAGGCGGTCTCGCCGAGCGTCGAATGCACCACGGTCTTGCCGGCCGCGCCGAGCCGTTCGCGGACGTCCCGGTAATAGTCGTCGAACAGCGGCGCGCGCTTGGAGCAAATGGTTTCGCCGAGATAGACGACCGCTACCGGCGCCTCGTCGGCGATCCGGAAATAGAAGTCGCGCCATTTTTCCGGCGCCCAGTTGAACAGATTCGGGCCCAGCGTCAGCTCGGTTGGCACGGCGCTCATGCTCATCTCCAGCTCTTGCTCTGAAAGGCGCCCTGGGTCTCCTTGTGACCCTCGGTGAGCGCGATCAGATCGGTCAGCGCCGGCGCCTTGCCCGCCATGATCTCATCGACCGCCTGGCGAAAGGCCGCGACCACGGATTTTACGTAAGCGCGGCTGCGCTGCCGGCCCTCGATCTTCAATGCGGTCACACCTGCGCGCATCAGATCCGGCAGCAGGGCCGAGAGGTTGAGGGATCGCGGCTCTTCGAAGACGTAATAGGGCTCGCGGTGGGCCGAGCAGGAATAGCGTCCCTTGCAGATGGTCGGATAGCCGCCGTTTTCGCCGCATCGGTATTGATCGATGACGAACGCGCCGAGGCGCGTGGTCAGCGTGCCGTCGGCTTCCTCTTCATAGCGGACATCGGCGGCCGGCGAACACACACCGTCCATGTTGGTCGAAATTCCCGTGACATAATTGGTCAGGCTGCAGCGGCCTTCCGCCATCATGCCGATATTGCCGAACACGAAGGCCTCGATTTCGCATGGGATCTGGCGGTGAATGTCGGCGATCTCGGCAACGGTCAGGATGCGCGGCAGCACCACGCGCCTGATGTTGAACTCCTCGCAGTGGAAGCGAATTGCTTCCGGCGAGGAAGCGCCGGCCTGCACCGACAGATGCAGCCGCAGCTGTGGATATTCGCGTGCGGCAAACGCCGCGAGCCCCATGTCGGCGACGATGATGGCATCCACCGCGGCCGAGGCGGCGAGCCCGACGGCGTCCTTCCATAGCTGGAATTGCCCCGCGGGCGGAAAAGTGTTGACCGCCAGCAGCACCTTGCTGCCCTTCGCATGGGCGTAGTCGACCGACTTCCGCAACTCGTCGGGCGAGAAATTCAGTCCGGGGAAGTTCCGCGCATTGGTCGCGTTCTGCAGGCCGCAATAGACGGTGTCGGCGCGGGCATCGACCGCGGTGCGCAGGCTGGCCGGTGTCCCGGCCGGGCAGACCAGTTCGACGCGCCTCGGCGCGGCATCGTCCATCATGATTTTTCTCCCTGCCGCGAAAGCGTGCGCAGATGTGAGACCGTCATTGTCGCGATCGGCGCCAGCGGACCGAACGCCCTGGTGATGCTTTCCACCACCCCGCCGTCGACATCGTCGAGCGCATTGCGCAGCGCGACTACGGCTTCGGTGTCGCCGGTGACGCGCAGCCTGCGCGAGAAGAACAGCGCGTCGCCGTCGAGCGAGCCGTCGATCAGGTCGAACAGATTGAGGAATGTGCCCGCGATGCGCGCGTGGGAAGAGGGCGTCTCATTCCGCCGCCAGGCGCTGAGCGAGAGCACTTCGGGCCTCGGTTTCAACACAAGCACGAACGGAAGATCGGTGGGGTCGATGATGAAGGATTTTTGCGCGTGCGGCCCGAGCCGCAGGAAGACATCGGGCTGGCGTTTCGCAACCTGCGTGCCGATGAGAGTGAGAACGGGTTGCAGGAGGGGCAGAGGCAGGAAACGAAGAAACGGAAGAGGCGAGAGGCGATCCGGTGCGGCGGGCGAAGCGAACATGCGATCTCAGTAGCGCCGCCAACCTTCGACGGCAACAGCGTCACGCGCAGTCTTGCACGATTCTCGCAAAGTTTTTTCTGCGCATGATACGCACCTTCAATCGCGCGCGATTCCCCGCAAGGATCAGACGCTGCCGACCGTCTTCAGCCGCGCTCTCGGGTGAATTTCCGCCTGCGACAGCACCGTGGTTTGCGAGCGGAAGCGCTCGACCAGCGAACGCACGAACGGGCGGATCGCCGCCGATGTCACCAGCACCGGCGCCTCGCCTTCGCGCGCGGCCTGTTCGAACCGGTCGCGCACCACGGTCATGAATTCGGACAGTTTGGAGGGCTGCATCGCTAGGCTGCGGTCCTCGCCCGTACCGATCAGCGATTCCGCGAAGGCCTGCTCCCATTTCGCCGACAATGCGATCAGCGGCAAATAGCCGTTGGCGGAGGTGTTCTGCGCGCAGATCTGCCGCGCCAGCCGGGCGCGAACATGTTCGACCATGGTCGCGGGGTTGCGCGAGAACGCCAGCGCGTCGGCGATGCCCTCGAGAATGGTGGAGAGATCGCGGATCGAGATGCGCTCGGCGAGCAGGAGTTGGAGCACGCGCTGGATGCCGGAGATCGTGACCTGGCTCGGCACGATGTCCTTGACCAGTTCGCCCTGTTCCTTCGGCAGGTCCTTCAGGAGCTTCTGCACTTCGCCATAGGATAACAGGTCCGACATGTTGTTCTTGAGCAGTTCGGTCAGATGGGTCGAGAGCACGGTGGCGGCGTCGACCACCGTATAGCCCTTCAGCGAGGCTTCCTCCTTCAGGGCGGCGTCGACCCAGGTCGCGGGCAGCCCGAAGGTCGGCTCGATGGTGTGGATGCCGGGCACGCTGACCTGGTTGCCAGCGGGGTCCATGACCATGAACTGGTTCGGCCAGATCTTGCCGGTGCCGGCGTCCACTTCCTTGATCTTGATGATGTAGGTGTTGGCCTCGAGCTGCACATTGTCGAGGATGCGCACCGCCGGCATGACGAAACCCATCTCGATCGCGAGCGAGCGGCGCAGCGCCTTGATCTGCTCGGTGAGGCGGTCGGTGCCGTCGGGGCCGTTGACCAGCGGCAGCAGCGCATAGCCCAGTTCGATCTTGAGATCGTCGATCTTCAGCGCGTTCGCGATCGGCTCTTCGGCGTTCGCCGCCGCCGCGGCGGCCGCGGCCGGAGCTGCGGCAGCGGCGGCATCGGCCACCGCGGTGGCGCGCTTGTGCTTGCGCGCATTCCAAGCCAGCGCCGCCGCGCCGCCGCCGAGCGCCAGGAAGGGAAGCATCGGAATGCCCGGTAGCGCCGCCAGCACCAGCATCACGCCGGCCGACATGCCCAGCGCCTGCGGATAGCCGGAGAGCTGCTTCATCAGCGCCTTGTCGGCGGCGCCGCTGACGCCCGCTTTCGAAACCAGCAGGCCGGCCGCGGTGGAGACGATCAGCGCCGGGATCTGCGTGACCAGGCCGTCGCCGACGGTCAGCAGCGTATAGCTGTGCGCGGCCTCAGCGAACGAGAGACCTTGCTGGGCGACGCCGATGATGATGCCGCCGATGACGTTGATGAAGACGACCAGAAGACCTGCGACGGCGTCGCCGCGCACGAATTTCGAGGCACCGTCCATCGCGCCGAAGAAGCCGCTTTCGTCTTCTAGCGCCTTGCGCCGCTCTTTTGCGATCTTCTCGTCGATCAGGCCGGCGGAGAGGTCGGCGTCGATCGCCATCTGCTTGCCCGGCATGGCGTCGAGGTGGAATCGCGCGGCGACTTCGGCGATACGCCCCGAACCCTTGGTGATGACGACGAAGTTCACGATCACCAGGATCGCGAAGACGATAATTCCGATCACGAAATTGCCGCCCATCACGAAATTGCCGAACGCCTGGATGACGTGGCCGGCGGCGTCGGTGCCTTCATGCCCCCGCGACAGGATCAGCCGGGTGGACGCCAGGTTGAGCGACAGCCGCAGCATGGTCGAGATCAGAAGGATGGTCGGGAAGGCCGAGAATTCCAGCGGCGCCTGGATGAACAGCGAGGTCATCAGGATCAGGATCGACAGCGTGATCGAGATCGCGAGGAAAAGATCGAGCACGATCGAGGGCAGGGGAAGGATCAGCACCACCAGGATGGTGAGGATGCCGAACGCCAGCGCGAGATCGCCGCGCTTGAGGATGGTGCCGATCTCGCTCAGGCTTGGAAATCCGGTCCCCGGCGTTCCCGCGCCCTGACCCGCCGTGACATCCACCATCGTTGCTGCTTCCCCCCGCGAATGCCGGTCACGGGCGCCAAACGTCTGCGCGGCGGCCGAAGGGCCACCGTTTCGAAAGTGAGGCACCGCACTGGCGTCCACGGGTACTCCCCCGTTTTACGCGGCTGACGACACTCAACTTCTTCAACTCGGCAATTTTTGCCCGGTGTATGGTTAGGAAAGGGTTAACGACGGGATTTCCGCCCAAACCGGGGGTGTTGCTGCCGCGCCGACGAATCGCGGGGTCCGGGACTGGCGTCAATATCGAAGGCTCTGCCAAAATTTTCCGCTTGTATAAATGTATGATTAGGCCAACAATCATGCAATTGGGGCGGACATGATGCAGGACATGACCCAAAGCTTGCCGGTTGTGGAGGTCGACTGGGCCAATCCGCCGCTCGACCGGACGTCGCCGCTTCCGCTTTATGCCCAGATCAAGCAAAGGCTTATCGGCCTTATTCTGCGCTGGGATCAGCCCGACCGCCGCTTCTATTCGGATGAACAGCTTTGTGCGTTCTTCTGCGTGAGCAGGGACACCGTTCGTCAGGCGCTTTCCGAACTCGTCCGCGACGGGATGCTGACGCGGAGCAGGGGGCTCGGCACCTTCGTTTCTGTCCGCAAGCTGGAAGAACGATTCGGGCCCGGCATGGATTTCATGCGGCAATGGGAAGCCGCCGGCACACCGATTCAGTCCACGCTTCTTGTCTTCGAGCGATGCAACGCCCACGAACAGGTGGCGGCCGCGTTGGAGACCGACGTCGGCGCGAAGGTCCTCTTCATCAAGCGCACCCGCGCCGCAGCCCGCGTGCCGGTCGCGATCGACTACCGCCATCTCCCGGCCGATCTCGTCACCGATTGGGACGAAAGCTCAGCACTCGCCTCGCCATTGCATCTGCTGTGGCAGCGCGTGGAGCTGCGCAGCGGCGACTTCGGGATCGAGGCCGGCGTCGCGGGACCAGAAGAGGTCGAATACCTGCATCTCGCTGCCGGCGCGCCGGTGCTGATCCGCACGCTACGCTATCGCGATGCGAGCGGCCGCATGGTGATGGCCGGTCACACCGTTCATCGCGGCGATCTCGTGCGCTATTCGTTGAATGTGCCGCTGTCGCGCGACGCCACGGCGCGGACCGGCGCGATCGGTAAGAGCGGCGTACATGACGACTGAACAGACGGGAAAACGATGCAACAGGACGCCACACGGTGCCGATCTTGAACGGAGGGGTATCATGAATTTCGGAAGACGCAGTTTCCTGCAACTCATGTCCGGCGCGGCGATGGCCGCAACCAGCCTGCGTACCGGCTGGGCGGCCGACGAGCCGATACGGGTCGGCTCGATTCTCTCGGTCACCGGACCGGCCGCCTTTCTGGGCGAGGACATGAAGGCGGGGTTGCAGCTTGCGGTCGACGAGATCAACGCCGGTGGCGGCATCAATGGCCGCAAGATCGCCTGGACCTTCTATGACGCCGAAAGCCAGACGCAGAAGGCGATCTCCGCCACGCGCCGGTTGCTCAGTCAGGACAAGGTCGAGCTCATCCTCAGTGGCGGCAATATGAGCGGCATCGCGCTGGCGATGGCGCCGATGGCGGAAGCCGCCGGTGTCCCCTTCATTTCCAGCGAGGGCGCGCTCGCCATCGTCACGCCGGTCGCCGACCGCAAATGGGTGTTCAAGAGCACCGTCGACGACGAGGACGTCCTCGAACGCATCGCCGACTATCTTGCGAAGAAGAACATCAAGAAGGTGGCGTTGATCGCCGACACCAGCGGCTTCGGACAGGGGGCTGTCACGCAGATGAAGAAGGTCGGCCCGCGGCGCAATCTCGACGTCGTCAACGAGTCGTTCGATCCCGCCGATACCGACATGATGCCGCAGCTGACCCGCATCCGCGACAGCGGGGCCGAGGCGATCATCTGCTGGACCGTCACGCCGGCCGGTGTCGTCTTTCTCAAGCAGGCGCAGCTGCTCGGGCTCGACAACCGCACGCTGATCCACAGCTACGGCTTCGTCTCGCCCCACTACATGACTCTCGCCGGTGATGCGGCGAAGCCGGTGCTGCTGGCGAGCCTGAAATTCCCGGTGGGCGATCAACTGCCCGACAGCGATCCGCTCAAGGCCGGAATCCTGAAGCTGTTCGCCAGCTATCAGGAGCGCTTCAAGCGTGCGGCAAGCCTGTACGCCGCCGAATCCTACGATGCCGCGATGTTGGCAAAGGAAGCGCTCGGCAAGGTCGGCGGCGACGTCTCCAGGATTCCCGAAGGCATGGAGCAGATCAGGAACTTCGCCGGCATGAGCGGGGTGTTCAACTTCTCGCCGGAGCGCCATTCGGGCCTCTCAAAAAAGGATATCGTGCTCATCAATTGGCGCGACGGTCGTTTCAATCTGGCCGACTATGAGTAATCGCTCGAACGAATTGGAGGATGATGTCATGGCACTCTCGCGCGATATGTCGGAGCAGCAGGCCTTCGAGATGGTGCAGACGCTGCTCGACGCTCCCGAAAGCCGCTTTCCGCTGACCTTCAATTCCGATCTACCGCGGATTCGCGAGCTGTTCCACGCGGCGACCCGCAACCAGTGGGACCCCAAGACCGACGTGGATTGGGACCAGTTCAAGCCCGAGGCCTACACGGAAGAGCAGCGCGACGCCGCGCGGCTGTACTGGAGCCGCCGGGCCTGGAGCGAATACGGCGCCATTTCGGAAAGCCCGTCCCTGCAGCTCCGGTTCGGGCTCGAAAACCGGCCCTCCGACATGCAGCTCTTCTTCACCATCCGTTCGCAGGAGGAAGCGCGCCATGCCGAGGTCTGCCACGCCATGGCGGAGAAGCTCGGAGGCTACATCGAAAAGCCGGTTCAGCAGCTGTTCGAAGGATCGGTCTCCACCCACGGCGTGCGCCGCGCGACGCTCAACGCCGACGTTCCGCTCGAAGGCATCATTGCAGCCCTCGTCTGCACCGCGGAGGAGATCGCCTTCGACGTGTTCAAGCACCTCGACGACGTGACGCGCGATCCGGTCGCCAGGCAGGTCGTCCGCTTCATCATGCGCGATGAATCGCGCCATTGCGCCTTCGGCTGGTACTTCCTCGAGGCGATCTGCGAGACGCTGACGGCCGAGCAAAAGCAGATGATCGAGAATTCGGTGATCACGATGATGGAGAAGGTCGAGCTCAACGGCTATCACAGTAGCTGGCTTGCGCCGGAGAATCCGGCCTCGCTCGCCGAGATCGAAGCCGACCGCATCACCTACGAGGCGGGGCTCGGTTCGACCATCGAGGAGGCCGAGAAGCCGGTCTTCATCGCGACGGTGCAGCGTATCCGCGATCAGATGAAGCCGCTCGGCATCCATCTGCCACTGTTTTCCCATCCCAAGCTCGGGACCGTCTGACGTGCCGCGCCTGATGCATCGGGTCAAGCCGACCCTGCCGCCGTCGCACCTGTTGATCGAGCGGCGCTTCCCGCTCGAGATGAGCGTGACGCTGCCGGAGATCCGGGATCTTTACGACAACGGCAAGGCCGGGCGCTGGAATCCGCATCGCGACGTCGATTGGAGCGCGCTCGCGCCCCAACAATATGATGCGCCGGTGCGGGAGGCGGCGCGGCGGAGCTGGAGCCGGCGGCTCTGGGTCGAGGCGACGGGTCTCACCGAGACGCCGGCGCTGCTGATGCGCTTTTGCATGGAGGCCGGTCGCGAGATCGACCCGAAATTCTATCTCACGGTGCGCAACACCGAAGAGGCATGGCACGTCGAATGCCTCGACCGGATCGCGGAGGCTTTTGGCGGGCGCATCGCGGCGCCCGCCGACAAGGCCTACGAAGCCGCGTTCAACCGGAATCTCCACCGGCGCGTAATGAATGCGGAGCAGAGCCTCGACAGTTACGTTACCTGCTTCGCCGCCTTCGAGGACGGCCTGGAACTCGAGCTCTGCCGTACCTGGCGCGATCATGCGACCAACCCGACGATCGCTGCCGTGCTCGACCGCATGATTGCCGACAAGGAACGCCATGCCGCCTTCGGCTGGCTGTACGTGACTTCGCGCGCGCCGCACTGGACCGCGCAGGATCGTGCGCTCATCGCCGAAGAGCTGACCGCGAACATCCGCGAAACGGAACTGAAGGGATATCATTGTCCCTGGCTCGCGCCGGAGCATGCGGCGGTCGAGGCGGCGGCCGATGCCTTGACGGCATCCGCCGGGCTCGGCGGCGCGCCACGCGGGGCGGAAGAAGACACCGTGGTTCGCTACACCGGGAATGCACGGCGCAGGCTCGCGGAGCTCGGCGTCGTCTTGCCGGTGTTCGAATCCAACCGCATGCGGACTTTCTGACCGCCATGGCAACCTCCATCCCGCAATTGCTGGTCGCCGGCATCGGAACCGGCAGCATCTATGCGTTGATCGCGCTCGGTTTCGACGTCGTGTTCAAGAGCACGGGCGCGATGAATTTCGCCCAGGGCGAATGGGTGGTGATGGGCGGCATGATTTCGGCGCTGTTGTTCACTGCGTTCAGCAATATCGGGCTTGCCTGCCTTGGGGCGGTGTTGATCGTGACGATCGTCGGCATCCTCTCGGAACGGTTGGTGATCTGGCCGCTTCGGCGGCCGACGACACTGCTGATTACCCTGATCAGCATCGGGCTCGCCATCTGTTCGCGCAGCGTCGTGATGCTGGTGCTTGGCAAGAAGCCGGTCGGCTATCCCGGATTTTCGCAGACCTCGACGCTGACATGGGGTGGCGTCAGCGTGCAGACGCAGACCTTGTGGATCGTCGGTTTGACGGCCGCCTTCCTGCTCGGCACGCATCTGTTTTTCGAGCGCAGCATCATGGGCAAGGCGCTGCGCGCGGCGGCAGCTGATCGCGACGCTGCGGCCATCGTCGGCGTGCGCGTCGAAACCACCGTCATGCTGTCGTTTGCGATCGCCGCCTTCGCCGGCGCTCTGGCCGGCGCCATCATCACGCCGCTGACGCTGTCGTCTTACGATCAGGGCGCCATGTTCGGCTTCAAGGGTTTTAGCGCGGCGATGCTGGGCGGCATCGGCAGCCTGCCCGGCGCAGTTGTTGGCGGGCTCGCGCTCGGCCTGCTCGAGGCTTTCGGCAGCTTCTACATTTCCTCCGATTTCAAGGACGCCATCGCCTTTGCGGTTCTGCTGCTGATCCTGTTCGTGCGCCCGTCCGGCTTTCTTGGGCGTGCCGACGTGATCAAGGTCTGAGCGCAGTGGCGTTGGCCCCGGCAAAATCCCCGCTTTTGACTTCGGTGGCTGCCGAGACGAGGTCGCGGCCTGCGGTCCGGCGGCTAGCCGTTGCCGCCACGCGGCCGCCCAGCCGCTGGCGGCTCCTGCTGGTCTGGCTCGCGCTCCTGATCGTGCCCTTTGTCGCGCCCAACGCCTATATCGTGTCGCTCGCCAACATGATGTTGATCAACATCATCCTGATCGCGAGCCTCAATCTGCTGATGGGCTACGGCGGACAGATTTCGCTCGGCCACGCCGGATTTTACGGGCTTGGTGCCTATGTCAGCGGCGTTCTCAACGTGAAATTCGGTTTGAATCCCTGGGCGGCCCTGCCGGCGGCGGGGCTCCTCGCCGGTCTCGCCGCCCTCGTCGTCGGTGTTCCGGCGCTGCGCCTGCGCGGGCTCTATCTGTCGATGGCGACGCTCGGCTGGAATGCCATTCTGGTCGTGATGTTCAACCGGCTGATCGACGTGACCGGAGGCCCGAACGGCTTGCTGGGCGTGAAGCCGTTCGCCCTCGGCGCCTTCAAACTGGACACCGACATCAGACAGTTTCCGCTGCTTTGGCTGGTGTCGCTGCTGGTGATGCTGGCGATCCTCAATCTGTTGTCCTCGCGCATCGGCCGCGCGCTGCGCGCGGTCGCGACCAATGAGCTCGGCGCCGACGCGGTGGGCATCGACAGCTTCCGGACCAAGCTGCTGGTCTTTGTCCTGAGCGCTGGCATGGCGGGCATCGCCGGCAGCCTCTACGTCCACGTGAACCAATATGCCTCGCCGGAGACGTTCAGCGTCTCCAACTCGATCCTGCTGGTGGTGATGGTGGCGATCGGCGGCTCGGGTCTCTACTGGGGCCCGCTGCTTGGCGGGTTTATTTACACCGCCGTTCCGCAGCTCCTGCTCGACTATGAGGACTTCGAACTGATGCTGTTCGGCCTCGTCATGATCGTCGTCCTTATCGTATCGCCTACGGGCCTCGCCGGTCTGCCGGCGGCGCTGCGCAGGCGGCTGGGCGGAGCGCGTTCGTCATGACCGATTGTCTGCTTCGCGTCGAGGCGCTCAATTGCAATTTCGACGGGGTTCGCGCGGTGGCCGATCTGAATTTTGATGTCCAGCCCGGTGAGATCAAGGCGGTGATCGGCCCGAATGGCGCCGGCAAGAGCACGCTGTTCAACATGATCGCCGGTGTCACGCGGCCGACATCCGGACGTATCTGGTTCGACGGCGTTCGTATCGACACATTACCGACCTTCCGCCGCGCCAGGCTGGGCATCGCCCGCACATTCCAGAATCTGCAGATTTTTCGCGAGATGACGGTGCTCGAGAATGTGATGACCGGCCGTCACATTCACGGGGAGGCGGGCCTTTTCGGCGCATTGCTCAATGGCCCCGCGCTGCGTGGCGAGGAGCGCGGCATGACGGAAGCCGCCCTCGCGCTGCTCGCGCGCTTTGAACTCGACGGCTTCGCGCACATGCGCGCAGGCGACCTGAGCTTCGGCCAGATGAAGGTGCTGGAGCTGGCACGGGCGCTTGCCGGCGAGCCGAGGCTTCTGCTGCTCGACGAACCGGCCGCCGGCCTGCCGCAAACGGAAGCGGAACATGTCGGCGAGATCATATCGGCGCTCAACCGCGACGGTGTGACGGTGCTGCTGGTTGAACACAACATGCGCATGGTCATGTCGCTCTCGCACGATATCCTGGTGCTCAACAACGGCATGCGGATCGCGGAGGGCGACGCCGACAGTGTGCGCCGCCATCCCGATGTGCTGGCGGCTTACCTGGGCGAGGGCCAGCATGCTTGAGGTCGAGGCGCTGACGGCGGGTTACGGCAGCATCCAGGTGCTGCACCGGATTTCGTTGCGTGTGGAAGCGGGCCGGTCGGTCTGTCTGATCGGCGCGAACGGTGCCGGCAAGACCACGCTGTTGCGTTGCCTCGCGGGACTGCTTCGTCCCAGTGCCGGATGCATCAGGGTTGAGGGCCATGACATCACGGCGACGGCGGCTTCGGAACGGCTGAGCTACGGCGTTACTTTGGTGCCGGAAGGACGCCGCGTGTTTATGCCGATGAGCGTGCTGGAGAATCTCGAAATGGGAGCCTTCCGGCGGCTATGGCCGCGGCGCGACCCCGCCGTCGCCGGCGACATGGAGATGGTCTTCGACCTCTTTCCGCGCCTCGCCGAGCGGCAGAAGCAGGCGGCCGGCCTTCTGTCGGGCGGCGAGCAGCAGATGCTGGCGATCGGCCGCGCGCTGATGTCGCGTCCGCGCCTCCTGCTGCTCGACGAGCCCTCGATGGGGCTGGCGCCGCGCGTCGTGCAGGAAATTTTCGCCACCATCGGCAGGCTCAACAGGGAAGGCATGTCCATTCTGCTCGCCGAGCAGAACGCAAACATGGCGCTGCAAAACTCCGCCTGGGGCTACGTTCTCGCCGAGGGCGAGATCGTTCGTGACGCCGAAAGCGGCTCGCTCGCACGCGATCCGGTCGTACGCACCTCCTATCTCGGAATCTGACAATGCATTCTGGAACCGGAACCCTGCAACCAATCGACGAGGCGCTCGAAGCGCAATACGCCCTGCGCAACCGCCATCCGGAGCGTGAAACGATCTATGACGATCATCGGCGGCGAAGTGCTGCGCTGCGCGCGGCCGGCAATTGCCGCCTGGATGTACGCTACGGCAATGGCCCGCGCTGTCTGCTCGATGTCTTTCCCGCTGGCGAACTGGCGCCGGTGCTGTTCTTCATCCATGGCGGCTACTGGCGCGCGCTGGACAAATCCTACGTGTCCTTCATTGCCAGGGCGTTTCGCGATGCGGGCATGACCGTCGTGATGCCGGGTTACGATCTCGTGCCGGCGGTGCGGGTGGGCGAGATCGTCGATCAGATCCGCCAGGCCTTTGCCTGGGTCGTCGAGCATCTGGCGCCCGAGCGCGTGGTGGTGGCCGGTCATTCGGCCGGCGGCCAACTGGCGGCGATGCTCGCGCTCGATCAGGCCGCCTGCGGCCACGGGCCGATCGTCGGCTTTGCCGGCATCAGCGGCGCGTTCGATCTGCGTCCGTTGCTGCATACGTCGATCAATCTCGACCTGATGATGTCGCCTGACGAAGCCGCGGACGCAAGCCCGCTGCTGCGGCTTGGGCGGCAGTCCGCGGCGTCGCCTCTGGTGCCGCTGCTCGGCCTGGTCGGTGGCGAGGAAACCAGGGGCTTCAAGCAGTGGACGGCCGATCTCGTTGCCGGCTGGCGCGCGCACGGCGGCGCCGCCACCTATTGCGAGGTGGCCGGTTCTAACCATTTCAGCATTCTCGACCGATTGGCGGAAGCCGACGGCGACGTCGTGTGCGCGATGACGGATCTTGTCGCCTGAAACTACGAGGCGTATCGCTGTGAGAGATCGCAAAGAGCGGCCGCCCGGCTTCAAGCCGCCGCTCGATCGACCGGTTCCACCGTCACAAGCTCGCAATGCCCAAAGCCCTGTTGTAATCGAGCACGGAAATCACTTCCGGCATGACCTTGAAAACAACTCAAGTCCTCAGTCTCCATCATGCTTCCGTATTCAGGATACTTTTTCGGCAGCATCCCTCGTATGGCCTGCTTGATCTGCACCTGGTCGGGAACCACCGTTGCTCGGGCCGCCATCGAGAATCCGTGAATGCCAAGGGGATCGCTGGTATTGCGGTCGATCGTCAACGACACACGATCGTCCCGCGCGAGATTCTTGGCTGCGCGCCGGGGGCTTTGGGCCCGAACATCTCACACCGCCTGGCCTGCCTTCAGCAGCGAGCAGCCGGTGATCTTGAAAGTTCCGTCGGGCTGCTGCTCCAGCGTATACAGCGCCTCCCACGCTTCGCCGTTTTCGTCGACGATGTGGACGCGTTGCGCGATCCAGCCGTCTTCCACCCGCGCCTCGCCGAATTCAAAGCTCTTGTGCCGATAGACCGGGGCATAGCTGCGCTGGACCATCTCCATGAAGATGTCGGCCTGCGGAAACAAGTCGTGGATCGCGGGCGCCGCATAGGAATAGGCCGCCGCCGCATCGTCGCGGCTGAACGCCTGTTCCTGCGCGCGGATGACGTCTTGCGCGACGGCGACGTTGTCGCCGGCGTGGGCGACCGTCAACAGGAGTGCGGTGAGCAGGGCGATGGCGCGCATCGAAAGGCTCCATGGACACCGCTGGTACGTTTCACCCCGCATGATGGTTTCAGCCTGGAACACTCGAAATCGGCCTATCCCTCCGCCACCGCGTCGCCCCAGGGCTGGGCGATCTCGGTGGCGCCGCTGTTGGTTTCGCGGTCCCGCAGCGCCACGCTGGGGCACGCGAACTTCATCGGAACGGTCTGCACGCGGGCTTCCTCGTAGTCGAAACGCGCCCGCAAGGCTTCCCGCACAGGCGTCGTCAGGCGGACGTCGCCGATCACGACCGCGCCTTCGCTGGCATCGATGCGCGGGGTGTGGATCGCCGCGTCAAGATCCATGCCGTAATCCATCACGAAGGACAGCATCTGCGTGACCGCCGGCAGGATGCGCCGACCGCCCGAGGCGCCGACCGCGAGCCGCCATCCGTCGGCTGCCTCCGCCAGCACAGGCGTGTAATTGGTCAGGCAGCGCTTGCCGGGGCCGAGCGAATTGGTGCCGCCGGGCGTCGGATCGAACCACATGATGCCGTTGTTCATGGTCACGCCGCTTTGCGGAGCCACGAACTTCGAACCGAAGGTCGACAGCAGGGTTTGCGTCACCGCCGCCATGTTGCCCTCGCGGTCCACCACCGAGAAATGCGTGGTGCAGCTCGGGGCCAGATGCTCGGTGCCGAGCGCGCGCCTGCCGTCGGCATCGCCCATGTCCGAGAGCCGTTCGCGGTAGGCCGATTGCAGCGCCAGCGCATATTCGATGTAGGCAGCGGCGTCCGGCCCGCCGCGCCCGGGTTGCAATTTCTGTTGCAGGAGACGCAAGGTATGCGCCAGCGTCGGTCCGCAGGTAAGCTCCGGCGTCGCAAGGACTTTGCCGCCGCGATAGGGGATCACGAGCGGCTCGCGCCAATGGGCGCGGAAGGCCGCGAGGTCCGCAACCGACAACGTGCCGCCGCCGGCCTGCACATCGGAAGCGATGCTGCGCGCCAGATCGCCTTGGTAAAAATCGCGCGGACCCTCCGCAGCGAGATAGGAAAGCGTCGCCTTCAGCCGGTCCTGCGGCAGGCGCACGCTGGTCTTGATCCCCCATTGCGCGTTGGGCGGCAGGCCGTCGACGAGATAGGCGGCGGCGCTTGCGGGATACCGCCGCAGGTCCGCGGCCGAACTGGCAATCATCAGCGTGGTCCACCAATCCACCGCGAGGCCCTCGCCTGCGAGTGTGACGCTGGGCGCGAGCAATTCGTGCCACGACAGTTTCGAGTAGCGGCGATGCGCTTCCTCCATGCCCGCAACCACGCCGAGTACGGCGA
>Ga0210403_10002664_pt1 | contig 15998 bp, 14 predicted proteins | sample IncBWC19MmetaG_FD_150863 | JGI IMG/M metagenome (GOLD analysis project Ga0210403, IMG submission 150863) | Forest soil microbial communities from Barre Woods Harvard Forest LTER site, Petersham, Massachusetts, United States - Inc-BW-C-19-M | ecosystem: Environmental > Terrestrial > Soil >... | reverse complement strand
GGCGGTGTGATCTGCCTCAATGTGCTGCTGCGGCAGGGAGGCGGACCGGAGACGAGTTGGCAGGAGACGGCGTTGCCGGCGCTGCTGGCGCTGTTCGTGCTCACGTTTGCGGCGACGCGCTTTGGGCGATCGCGCAAGGAGGCGATGGGCACGGCGGAGGCCAGGACGGGGCGGAGGGCGTCGCAGGTGGTGGCGAATCTGGGGATGGCGGGGCTGTGCGCGGGGGCTGGGCCGGGGGTTGGATCGGGAGCTGGATCGGCGGCACTGATGGCGGCATGCATCGCGGCGCTGGCCGAGGCCACCGCGGATACGGTGTCGTCGGAGATGGGGCAGGTGTTTGCCTGCAGCCGTTGGGGGACGGCACTGCTGGTGACGACCGGGAGGCCGGTCGAGGCTGGAACCGACGGCGCGGTGAGTGTGGCGGGGACGGTGTCTGGGGTGGGAGCGGCGCTGGTGGTGGTGCTGCTGAGTCCGCTTGCCCATGCCTCGGCTGCGCTGGTGCTTTCGGTCTTCGGAGCGGGCTGCGCGGGGTTGTTCTTCGACAGCCTGCTGGGAGCGACGGTGGAGCGGCGGGGCTGGCTGGGCAATGATCTGGTGAACTTTGCTTCGACGGTGTTCGCCGCGATCACGGCCTATGCGGCGGTGCGGCTGCTTTAGTTCTAGTGTTATGGATCTGAAGTTCGTTGCGTCTTCAGCGATGAACACTGTTGCCACCGCAAGCGCACCACAGGTCCTTCGACTCCGCTGCGCTCCGTTCAGGATGACACGTTTATGGTGTGGACCACTCGTCTCCGGCCAGCGATGCAGCCTCACTAGCTTCCGGTCAGCGATGCAGCCAATCAGTGCGGCAGGTGGAGGCGCAGGGCGGTGTAGCTGAGCATCTCGTGGGCGTAGCGCTCGAAGAGATCGAGGTCGCTGATGTGGCCGAGGGCGGGGCGGGGGGAGGTGTAGACGTCGAGGCCGGCGTCGCGGCAGAGCTCGCGGATGCGGAAGAGATGGGTTCCGTCGGAGACGACGACGATGTGCTCGAGGTGGTCGGCGGCGGCGATGGCAGCGAGCCGGGCGACCTGCTGCTCGGTGTCGACGGAGCGGGTCTCGGCGATGATCTTGTCGTAGGGGACGCCGCTGGCGAGGAGGTAGTCGCGGCCGACGGCGCCCTCGGTGTTGCCGGAGTCCTTGTCGCCACCACCGCCGCCGAGGGTGATGATGATGGGGGCGATCTGGCGTTCATAGAGGTGGACGGCGTGGTCGAGACGGGCGTGGAAGACGGGGGAGGGGTGGCCGGAGTACTCGGCGGCACCGAAGACGGCGATGGCGTCGGCGGGCTGGGCGTGGTCCTGGCTGGCGACGGAGTTGATCTGGTAGTAGACCCAGCCGAACCAGACCACGGCGGCGAGGAGGAGTAGGCCAAGTGTACGGCGCAGGGGGCGGCCGCGGCGCTGCCCTCGGGCTCGAGGTTGGCGGGACCGGGCACCGGCTCGGGATGGGGGGACGGGACGAGGCATCGAGAGGGTTCCAGTATAAGGGCGCCCTGGAGCACGGAGGAGAGCCGGGATACAGGGTCAGGAGAGCGCTACATCTGCGTCTGAACAGCACTCAGGAGAGGCGGAGTCCGGCTTGAAAGGTGCACGCGGTATAGGTGGTGGAAGCGGTACCGGGGTCCTTCGCTGCGCGCAGGATGACAGTTCTTATATTTACCCGATACTTACCCAAGACCAATATGTCGATACAACACTAGCGCTGCAGGGTGAGGGCGATCTCGTGGGTGGGGATGGCGCCCTCGCGCAGGATCATCCAGGAGTTGCCGCCGCCAGAGAGGTCGACGATGGTGGTGGCGGTGGATCGTGCGGTGCGGCCGCCGTCGACGATGAGGGGGACCTGGTTGCCGAGCTGCTCAAGGACACAGCCGGCGGAGGTGCACTCGGGGTAGCCGCGCAGGTTGGCGGAGGTGGCGGTGATGGGCAGTCCGAGGCGGGCGACGACGGCGCGGGCGATGGCGGCCTCGGGGACGCGGATGGCGACGTTGCCGGTGTTGGCGGTGACGCGCAGGGGCAGTTTGCCGCCGGCCTTGACGATGATGGTGAGCGGCCCGGGCCAGAAGCGCTCGGCGAGGCGGTCGAAGGCGGTGTCGATCTCGCGGGCGAGGTCGTAGGCCTGGGAGACTTCGCTGATGAGGAGCGAGAGCGGCTTGTGGCGGGCGCGGGTCTTGATGTCGTAGATGCGGTCGACGGCGCGGAGATTGACGGGGTCGACGGCGAGACCGTAGAAGGTGTCGGTGGGCAGGGCGACGACGTTGCCGGCCTCGAGATTGGCGACGACCTCGGTGATCAGCTCCGGTTCGGGTTCGTCGGGGTGAATACGGAGGGTCTCAGCCGTCAAGTCGCTTGCTCCTGATACGGAATGGGAGAACGGGAGGCAGGGCGGAAAAACCTCTCCTCGCAATCCACGCCTTCTTTGATCCTTAGAATACCGCGAACCAGGGGGCGGTGGAGGTTGGAGTCCCCTCCCTTGGGCTTAAGTCCTAAAGCCTTCGATTCGGGTGGGTTAAGTACAAACTTGAGGGCAGTTGGTTTGGACTTGGTATGGGCCTCAACGCACAAGCTGCGGATTCCCTGTGAATCTGAGGCGTCTCCGGGGACTCTGTTTGTCAAGTTTTGCGGCGCGCTTTGGTCTGTTTGGCTCGGCCGCTTTGCGGGGTTGGGCCGACCGCGCCACGTGGCCGGACGGCGCGTAAGATTCTGGGATGGGGTTTAGCAGGACACAGGATGGTTTGGTGGTGACGAGCCGCGGGAATGCTCGGGTGAAGCAGCTGCGGGCGGCGTTTGCGGGGCAGGCTCGGTTGAGCGGGGGACTGGTGGCGGTGGAGGGCGACAACCTGCTGGGCGAGGCGCTGCGCAGCGGGTTGGTGCTGAAGACGGTGTTTGTGAGCGCGGGGCGGGAGCAGCCGGCCGGGGTGCCGCGCGGGGTCGAGGTGATGTGGCTGGCGGAGGAGGTCTTCGCGAGTGTGGTGGAGACGCGGGCTCCGCAGGGGGTGGCGGCGCTGTTGGTGCCTCCGGTTTGGGGGATGGAGGATATTTTTGGGGCGGGCGAGGAAAGGGCGGTCTCGCGTTCGCTCGATACCCCAACCTGTCGCGATGAGGCTGCGACGAGGATGGGGCACCCGGACTCTCGCGTGGGTGGGCCGTTGATTCTGGTGGCGGCGGGGCTGCAGGATCCGGGGAATCTGGGGACGCTGGTGCGGTCGGCGGAGGCGTTTGGGGCGGCGGGGGTTTTGACGACGCCGGGGACGGTGAGTGGGTGGAATCAGAAGGCGCTGCGAGCCTCGGCGGGGAGCGTGTTTCGGGTGCCGGTGGTCGGGGTGGGAGTGGCGGAGCTGGCGGCTTTCAAGCGCGGTGGGGTGAGGCTGCTGGCGGCGGTGGGTTCGGGGGATGCGGTGGCGGCCAAGGAGGTGGACTTCTCCGGGGCCTGCGCGTTGATGATCGGCAATGAGGGTGTGGGGTTGAGCGAGGAGTTGTTGGGGTTGGCGGACGAGCGGGTGACGATTCCCTGCCCTGGGCAGGTGGAGAGCTTGAATGCGGCGATTGCGGGGAGTCTGCTGTTGTATGAGGCTTCGCGGCGGCGGCTCGCTCCCACCCATCGCGGTGGGGCTGCGATGGATGGGGCACCCGATCACAGTAGGCAGCAGGATGGACGGCAGGTGGGGCGATGAGTTTGTTTGATGCGTCGCCGCTGGTGGCGGGGATGAGGAGTGGGGTGACGGCTCCGCTGGCGGAGCGGATGCGGCCGCGGACGCTCGAGGAGTATGTCGGGCAGGAGCATCTGCTGGGAGCGGGCAAGCCGCTGCGGCTGGCGATCGAGCGCGACGATGCGGCGTCGATGATCTTCTGGGGGCCTCCGGGGACGGGCAAGACGACGCTGGCGAAGATCATCGCGCAGCTGACGCAGGCGAGCTTCATTGAGTTTTCGGCGGTGCTGAGCGGGATCAAGGAGATCAAGCAGGTGATGGTGGAGGCGGAGAAGGCGGCCGGCTTCGGATCGCGCACCATCCTGTTTGTGGATGAGATTCATCGCTTCAACAAGGCGCAGCAGGATGCGTTTCTGCCGTATGTGGAGCGGGGGACGATCCGGCTGATCGGGGCGACGACGGAGAATCCATCGTTCGAGATCAACGCGGCGCTGCTGTCGAGGTGCCGGGTGTACACGCTGGTGGGGCTGACGGAGGCGCAGGTGATTGCGCTGCTGGAGCGGGCGCTCGCGGATACGGAGCGCGGGCTGGGGGCGAGCGGCGTGACCGCCGATGCGGAGGCGCTGGCGACGATTGCGGCCTATGCCAGCGGCGATGCGAGGAATGCTCTGAACGCGCTGGAGGTGGCGGCGAAGCTGGCGGTGTCGCGCGAGCCGGAGGCACCGAGTTTGGCTAAGGAGCCTCGGCTGACGAAGGCGCTGGCGGCCGAGGCGATGCAGCGGCGGATGCTGCTCTACGACAAGAAGGGCGAGCAGCACTATGACGTGATCTCGGCGCTGCATAAGAGCGTACGGAACTCGGATGCGGATGCGGCGCTCTACTGGCTGGGGAGAATGCTCGAGGCCGGCGAGGACCCGATGTACTGCGCGCGGCGTGTGGTGCGGATGGCGGTCGAGGACATCGGGCTGGCGGCTCCGGAGGCGTTGAACCTGTGTCTTTCGGCGAAGGAGGCGATGCACTTTTTGGGCATGCCGGAGGGCGGGCTGGCGCTGGCGCAGGCGGTGGTGTATCTGGCGCTGGCGCCGAAGTCGAACGCGGTGTATACGGCGTATGGCGCGGTGCAGGGGGATATCGCGGCGACGGTGGCGGAGCCGGTGCCGCTGCATTTGAGGAATGCGCCGACCAAGCTGATGCAGTCGCTCGACTATGGGAGGGACTATCAGTATGCCCATGATGTGGAGGGGCGGGTGGCGGATATGGAGTGTCTGCCGCCGAGCTTGAAGGGGCGGCGGTACTACGAGCCGACCGACCAGGGGCGGGAGCGGCAGCTGGCGCAGCGGATGGAGGAGATTCGGCAGATCAAGCTCGCCAAGCGCGGCAGGAAGGCGGAGTAGCGTACCGGCATATTCCTGGCGACGGTCCAGCTGATCGGGTGGAGAGATCGGGGCAGAGAGGCCGCCGTGCGCGGCTCTGCCCAGGATAATGCCTTACGCCTTTCGAATCAGATAGTTGACTTCACGCAAGTACTGGGCGATCAAGACCCATTGCTGTTGTAGATTCTGTGCTGTTCGATTCAGAAACTTCCTCTTTTCAGACACATCTACTCCGGAGCATTCCATTTAAGTTGGACGACCCGGGGGGTTGGTTTGAACGAGTACAAGCTGGTGGTCGAGGTGCGTGGACTGGAGCAGTTGGACCGGACCATGGGGGCAACGGTTGTGGACGCGGCGCTGGCCGATCTCTCGCCGCTCGTGAACGAGTTGACGGCCCGGGTGTTGGGTCTGGCCGATCGCTATGACGCGGTTGCGGCCTCTCGGCGCGGATGCTGGAGCTTTTCCTTTGCGCTGGGAGCTAAGGGGTCGGCGATGCAGGCGGAGGCGGCGGCGCGGCTCGACTCGATTGGCGCTGCGGCGCGCGAGCTGGCGAATAAGAGCTCGGTGGAGATCTTCGGTCCGGCCTCGGCGGGGATGGCGTCGCTGACGACGGTGTGCGTGGCGCACTCCTCGACGCTCGATATGGAGAGCGAGATGCAGGCGGCGGCGAAGCTGAGTCTGGACACGGGTGCGCGGGCGGCGGTGCAGGAGATCATCGACCGCAAGCTGCTGCGGACGGTGGTGCAGCCGATTGTGATGCTTCCCGAGGGGCGGGTGGTGGGGGTGGAGGCGTTGTCGCGCGGGCCTGCGGGCAGCGCGTATGAGCGCGCCGACCATCTGTTTGGCGCGGCCGCCCGCAACGGTCTGACGGAGGCGTTGGAGATGACGTGCGCGGCCCAGGCGATCCCGTACTGGAAGCAGCTGCCGGGGTCGGTGTGGATGTCGGTGAACGCCTCGGCGGCGACGATCGGGGGCTTGTCGGGCCTGATGTCGGAGGATCCGATGGCGTGCTCGCGCATGATTCTGGAGCTGACCGAGCACCTGCCGCTGGGCAAGATCGACGAGCTGCGGCCGACGCTGGATGGGCTGCGCAGCAAGGGAACGCGGATCGCGCTGGACGATACCGGCTGCGGCTATGCGGATCTGGATGTGGCGGGCGTGATCGAGGCGGATATTGTGAAGCTGTGCATCACTGTGATCGGCCGGCTGGAGGAACACCCGCAGGTGCGGGTCGCGCTGGCGGAGGCGGTGAAGCTGGCGCATGCTCAAGGGGCGCTGATTCTTGCCGAGGGAGTGGAGACGGAGGGGCAGGCGAGCATCCTGCGCGATCTTGGCGTGGACCTGGCGCAGGGATGGCTGTATGGGCGGCCGTTCCCGGCGAGCGAACTGGGGACATGGACCGCTGGGATGGTCGCAAGCGAGGCGGCGCGGGCGGCTGTGCAATAGGACTTGCCTGAATGCGGATGCGCGGTATGATGAGCCGAAGAGAAGCCGAGGTGATTCGTACATGGAGTATCCGCCGCTGATTCCCTACCTGGTGGTGTCGAACGCCGCCGCTGCGATTGATTTTTACAAGGACGCGTTTGGGGCGGTGGAGCTGGCCCGGCATCATGCCGGCGACTCGCCGATGATCTCGCATGCGCACCTGCTGATCAATGGCGGGAGCGTGATGCTGTCGGATGACTTTTCGGCGATGATGGGCGGCAGGTCGTCGACTCCGGAGGCGCTGGGTGGGTCGCCGGTGACGCTGCATCTGCAGCTGGCGGACGTGGATACGTTCTGGAACCGCGCGGTGGCGGCCGGGGCGACGGTGGCGATGGAGCTGGCGGACCAGTTCTGGGGCGACCGCTATGGGCAGGTGATGGATCCGTTCGGACACAAGTGGTCGATGGGGCAGACCAAGATCTCGTTGAGCGAGGACGAGGTCAAAGAGGCGGCGAAGGCGTACTTCGTAAAGCCAGGAAGTAGGGAGTAGCCGGCAACGGCAACGGCGGGCCCAGGGCTAAAGCCCGCATCGTTTGGCGGCCAGTTTCGCAGGGCTGCAGCCCAGACGCTCCCACCCAAAGGCATGAGGGCGTTGCTTTGCATCCATGAGGGGCTTGCGTTGCGTACATGAGGGCGTTGCGTTGCGTACATGAGGGTGTTGCTTGCCCTCCGGAAGGCGTGTTGGCTATTCGGCGTATTTGACGGAGCAGCCGTAGGGGCGGGTGACGGTGATTGGGACGGGCTTGCCCTGCATGGCGTCGGTGAGGGCCTCGGTGACGTAGTTGCGGGCGCCCTTGAGGTCGGCCTGGTCGGTGGTGGGCTTGTCGTCGATGGCTCCCTGGTAGATGAGCTTGCCGGCGGGGTCGATGACGAACATGTGGGGCGTGGTCTTGGCGCCGTAGAGACGGCCGATGGTGCCGGCGGGGTCGAGGATGGCGGCGGTGGGGGCGGCGTGCATGCGGGCGAGATAGTCCTTCTCTTGGGCGGGGGTGACGTAGCCCTGCTCGCCGGGCGCCGAGGAGATGACGCTGAGCCAGATGACGCCCTTGGCGGTCCACTCGCGCTGCAGGGCCTCCATGCTGCCGCTGAGGTAGTACTTGCGATCATAGGGGCAGCCCTGGTTGGCCCACTCGAGGACGACGTACTTTCCGCGGTACTGGCTGAGGGTCTGCGGGGTGTTGTTGGCGTCGGTACCTTTGAAGTCGGGCGCGGGGGAGTTGGGAGTGATGGCTGCGGCGGTGAGGGTGAGCGCTAGGCTGAGGGCCAGGGTGGAGATCTTCTTCGCGATGCGGGTCTGAAACATAGGGACACCTCGGGAAGATGGTGCCTTGCATGATAGCGCGGGGTTGGGGGCCCCTTGCAAGGGGTGGCTCAGACTCGATCTGGGCGGTTGTCGAGGAGAGAGGAAGACATACTCCAGGGGCTAAAGCCCGCGATCACTCTCTGGCTCTGAAAGCCAAGGCTAAAAGCCTTGGCTTACCTAGAAGCCACGGCTGTGAAACGCGGATCACAGCTGTGGAGGCTGGATTAGCCACGGAAGCCGTTCAGAGTGAACGCCATACTCCGACGAGAGATGCTGGCCGAAGTCCAAGGCAAGGCGTCTTAGGTCCGTCGCAGGTCTGTCGTAGGTCCGTCGCAAGAGACATGAGGGCGGTACTTTGTACCGTTCCTGAGATAGTGAAGGGCTTCCGGCCAGTGAGCTGGGGGCCCTTTCGTGTGTCTGGGGGCGTCTGGGAGGGTTTCTGGCAGGATTCAGAGCCTCTCCATAGCTGGCGAATCGTAAGTTAAACCAAGAAACTTGATATGGAACCCGTTGGTGAGGTGCCTACTATGGCTATCGCTTTACCTAACCTGCGAGGCTCATCTGGTCTCCTTTGCGGTGTCCTTGGCGGTGTCCTTAACGATGGCGTTGAGGACTACGTCCTTGGTGAGCAGCTCGGGAAGGACGTCGGCGGGGGCGTTGGGGCTGGCGGGGTAGAGGACGTAGGTGGGGACTCCGCTGCGGTGGATGGAGGCTAGTTGCTGGGTGATGGCGGGGTCGTACTTGGTCCAGTCGGCGCGCAGCAGGGTAATGTTGCGGGCGCTGAACTGGTGCTGGACGGCGCTCGAGTGGAGGACGAGCTTCTCGTTGACCTGGCAGGAGAGGCACCAGGCGGCGGTGAAGTCGATGAAGACGGGGTGGCCGGCCATGCGGGCGTCGTCGAGCGCCTGCTGGGAGTAGGGCTGCCAGGCCAGGGTGGTGTCCTTGGGCTGGTAGAGGGGGATGGCGAGGCCGATGGCAGCGAGCAGTATGGCGGCGATGGTGCTCGTGCGGCGGGCGGGCCATCTGCCCAGCGTGTATCCGGCGATGGCCAGCATGAGGAAGCAGCCGAGGAGAAGAGCGACCCGGTAGATGCCGGCGGTGCCTTCTCCCGCGAAGAGCGAGCCGTAGACGTAGGTGAGCCAGATTACGGTGGCGAAGAAGATGACGGCGGTGATCTGCTTGAAGACCTCCATCCAGGCTCCGGGACGGGGGAGAAGGCGGGTCCAGGCGGGTTGGAAGCTGAGCAGGAGGTAGGGCGCGGCGAGACCGAGCGCCAGGGCGGTGAAGATGGCGAAGGTCACGAAGGCGGGCTGGGCGAGGGCGAAGCCGATGGCGACGCCCATGTAGGGGCCGGTGCAGGGGGTGGCGACGACGGTGGCGAGCACTCCGGTGAAGAAGCTGCCGGTGTAGCCCTGCTTCTGGGCGAGCTCGCCGCCGACGCTGGTGAGGGAGAGGCCGATGTCGAAGAGGCCGGCGAGCGAGAGGGCGAAGAAGAAGATGCCGGCGGCCAGAAAGGTGAGGAAGACGGGGGACTGCAGCTGGAATCCCCAGCCGGCGTGGCTGCCGCCGGCGCGGACGCCGAGCAGGACGGCGACGATGATCCAGAAGGAGACCAGGATGCCGAGGGTGTAGACCAGGCCGTGGGCGCGGAGGTGCTTGCGCTGCTCGCCCGAGGACTGGACCAGGGCGAGGCCCTTGAGGAAGAGCACGGGGAAGACGCAGGGCATCAGGTTGAGGATGATGCCGCCGAGGAAGGCGAGGCCGATGGCGGGCAGGGCGGTCATGGCCGCTCCGGAGCCGGCTGCGGTGGGCTTGCCTGTGAGTGTGATGGCGGGGGTGGTGGGCGCGATCTCGCCGGGGGTGACGGGGGCGGTGAACTCGTAGGACTCGGTGTCGGAGAGCTTGAGTAGGCCGTGGAGCTGCGGGGGGAGCTGAGTGAGCTCGGGGGAGCGCTGGATGCGGAGCTGGATGCCGTCGGGCTGGACGTTGGAGGGGAGGGGGTCGATCTCCTGGTCGGCGGCGTTGACGATCTGGTCCTGATCGTAGGGGTAGAACTCGGCGTCCTTGTCGTTCTTGGCGCTGGGGAGGCCGGTGATGGTGAGGACGAACTCCTTCTGGCCGCCGGTGACGGTGACGTGGGAGTCGGCGGGCAGGGGCTTGGGGATGAGGGTGAGGGCCTTGCCGACAGCGCCGACGGGTTGGGGCGCGGGCGCGGGCGGGCCGACCACCAGGTTGAGGCCGAGGTGGGCCTTGCCGGGGATGCAGACCTCGCGGCAGACCAGCCAGTCGACGGCGGCGTCCACGTGGATGGGGCCGGGCTTGAGCGTGGGGGCGGCGGTGAAGGTGACGGGAAAGGCGGCGGTGTCCTCGTAGCCGAAGTCCATCAGGGGGCCGAGCGGGAGGCGGGTGGGCGCGGGAAACTGCAGGGGGGCGGCGGTGAGGCCGGAGGGGAGGGTCCAATGGATGTGGGGCGGCTCACCGGAGTCGCCGGCGTTGAGCCAGTAGACGTGCCACTTCTCCTCCATGGTGAGGACGAGGCCGGCCTGGAGGGTGCCGCCGGGGGCGAGGGTCGAGCCGAAGCTGACCAGCTCGGCGGTGAGATGCTGCGCCTTCACGGGGCCGGGGCCGCCGTCGCCGACGACTTGGAGCTGAGCCGAGCAGAGGGTGGCGAGGCTGAGGGCAAGGAGAACGGCCAGCAGGCGTGTGCGGATCTTCATCACTATTGATTGTAGGCTGGCGGGCGTGGGTTCAGCGCGGCTTCTGCGCGCGGAGGTCCGGTTCGGAGTCAGGCCAGGTGCGTGCGGCGGTGCTCGACCTGGATTTGGCGGTGCTCGATCATGATGCAGCGGTCCATGACGACGCGGATGCCGTTGGCTTCGGCGTGGGCGGCGGCTTCAGGGTGGACGATTCCCTGCTGCACCCACAGCCTGCCGAGGCCGAGGGAGAGCATCTCGTCGACGATGCCGGGGAGGAAGCTGGGGAGGCGGAAGACGTTGACCAGGTCGGGGGTGATGCCGGACTGGACGAGAGCGGTGAGCGAGGCGTGTGCGGGCTCGCCGAGGACGTGGGCGAGTGCGGGATTGACTGGGAGGATTCTGTAGCTGTGCTGCTGCATGTAGGCGGAGACGTAGTGGCTGGGCTTGGCGGGATTGTCGGAGAGCCCGACTACGGCGATGGTCTTGGTGCTTGTGAGCAGGGAGGGGATTAGTTTGGGGTCGTTCAATTTGTCCTCCTTGGGTGCGGGCCGGGGCTAAAGCCCCTTGTATCTTTGCGGGACGTTTCACCGGGCTGAAGCCCGGTGCTCCCACCTATGCGGGCCAGGCGTTGAGGAGGCGGCGGAGGACGATGAGTTCGCCGAGGTGGTAGGCGTTGTGGTCGGCGATGAGCAGGGCCTCGCGGAGGAGGTTCTGGCCTTCGCCCCAGCGGAAGGGTTTGTAGAGGTCGGCGCCGGGTTTTTTGAGCAGGTCTTCGAAGTGTTTGCGGTCGGCGCGGATGGCGGCGATGGTGTGGTCCCAGACGCTGGCGGAGGGCGGCTCGGGGGAGTTGAGCCAATAGTCCTCGGGCCACTTCATGGGGTGATAGCCGCCGGTGGGCGGTGCGGAGAAGTGGAGGATGTCGCGCTGGGTGATGCGCATGTGCTCGAGGATCTGCCAGGCGGAGTGCGGGAGCTTGTCGGGGACGGTACCGCGGAGGTGCGCGGGAAAGTCCTTAATGGCGGAGTCGAAGTCGACGTGGGCCTGGCCGCCGTCGAGGAGGGCCAGGAGCTGCTTGCGGAGTTCGTCGGTGCTCGCGTTGGTGGCTTCGGTGGATCGGGGCATGCGTTCCCTCCTGAGTCGGTTGGTTGGATGCGGGAGAGGATGCCTGCGGCTCGAATCATTGCTGCACTATAATCACTCCACCTAGATTGGATTTCCACGCATAATCACTCCACCTACTATGGGCTAACCGTTTTGTTTTCAATGGCTCCAGCGTTGCCCCTGTAGTTAAAAACTTCCCGTATAAGAACAAAAGCAAAAGCATCCTGTAGTTCACCCTGTGGACCCCGTGGATTCGGTGGAAACCGCCCTGGGGCTACCGCCCCAGACCCCGCCGCAAAAGCAACGACAACAACAAAAACTGCCTGGTGAGAGTGGATGCTGGGGGACGGCTCTGGCTAAAGAGCTGAAAGCACTGGCAATCGAACAGAAAGCGGCCTACAAGCGACCCGAAGGCTATGGTGGGCCTCGGATCCCAAAACGCTCCAAACGCCCCTAAGAGCACCAATCAATCGGCATCGCTTTGGGAGCGAGCCGGTCCCAAAGCGACGTTTTGTAGTCGACCGATTACACTCGGCTCATGTTCTCGATCCGACCGCTGCCCGAGTTCACCGCCTGGATCGACGACTTGAAGGATGAGGCCGTACGCGGTGTGGTCGTGGCCAGGATCAAACGGTTGGAACGCGGATTGATGGGAGACTTCAGGCGGTCGGTGACGGTGTTTCGGAGTTACGCATCCACCAGGGCGCGGGATGGCGCTTGTATTTCACGCAGCGGGGCACGCAGATCATTGTGCTGCTGGTCGGCGGCTCCAAGCGCACACAGAAAAAAGACATCAAGCGCGCCAAGGTATTGGCCGCTTTGCTGGATTGAGCGGAGGAACAATCATGAGCAAACGAATCAAGGTGGCCGATCTGCCCGAGTTCGACGCGGCGCATTATCTCGAGAGTGAGACCTCCATCGCTGCCTATCTGACGGACATTCTGGAAGCCAATGATGCAGCTTTGTTGGCTTCCGCACTGGGCGATATTGCGCGCGCTCGAGGCATGACCGAGATCGCGAAGACAGCCGGGATCACTCGGGAAGCTCTGTACAAAGCCTTGCGCCCTGGTAGCGCTCCACGATTCGACACCGTCAGTCGCGTATGCGCGGCACTCGGTGTGCGCCTCGTGGCCCAAGCCATCCATCCTACCCCGGACGCAGTCGGGGTCTGATGCCTAGTCCTGCTCTGCGTCGCTGGCAGGTTTCTTGACGGTGAGGGTAAGTCCGAACTGAGTGGCCTTGAGACGTTCGGGGGAGTCTGCGTAAAACTCTTCGAGCAGTGCCCGGAACTTGTCGGCGGAAGCCTCCGAGGAGACGGAGTTCCGCAACTTCCTCGACACCATCGAGAAGAGGGTGCCGGAAGAACTGGACGTTCACCTGATCCTGGACAACTACGGCACCCATAAAACGAAGCTGATCCGGGACTGGCTGGCCAAACGGCCCCGCTTCCACCTGCACTTCACGCCGACCTCAGCTTCATGGCTCAATCTGGTCGAACGCTGGTTCGCGCTGCTCACCGAACGACAACTCCGCCGCGGCGTCCACCGCTCCACCAAGGAACTCAAAGCCGCCATCGACGACTTCATCCAACACCACAACCAAGACCCAAAGCCCCTTCGTCTGGCACAAAACCGCCGACCAGATCCTCGACTCAGTCGCCAGGCTCTGTAAGAGAACTTTAGACTCAGGACGCTAGAACCTCTCGCATAGAGGGGATCGATGACGTGAGCGCACCCACTTGGACTGGGGCATATCGACATATTCGCAGAATGAGTGTTTCCCTGATCTTCCGCGAAGAATCATCCCTGCTACGAGCAAACTGAAGGTCCTTCGACTGCGCCTCTCGCGATGAGGCTGCGAGAGGCTTCGCTCAGGATGACACTTCTCAGATTTATCAGATACTTAGCTGAAACCTGTATTGGCCTAGACGGCCTTGCGCTGGAAGGTGGTCTTCTTGGTGTTGGCGAAGGAGTTTTTTACTTTGACGGAGGCGGTGGAGGCTCCGGAGAGCGGCTTTGCGCCGTTCTGGACCTGGGCGGCCTTCTCACGTGCTGCCTGCAGCTTCTGGGCCTTGCGGCCGAGTCCGCCGATCTTGATTGCGCCGGGCTTGGGGATCAAATCAGTCATATAGAAGTCCTCTCAAAAAAACGAAATATTCAGTAGTGATGCGGGTTTGTGGAGCGTATCAGCCTAGGTCGTCGGAGTCTGGTTCGATGGCGGCGGGGAAGTTGCCCTCGCGGCGCATGCGCAGGAAGCCGCGGATGAAGGGTTCGAGGTAGCCGTCGAGGACGCGGTCGACGTCGCCGACCTCGACGCGGGTGCGCAGGTCCTTGGCCATGCGGTAGGGCTGCAGGACGTAGCTGCGGATCTGCGAGCCGAAGCCGATGTCGAGCTTGGAGTCCTCGAGTTTTTTGGTGATGGCTTTCTTCTTGTCGAGCTCATACTCGTAGAGGCGGGAGCGGAGCAGCTTCATGGCGCGCTCTTTGTTCTTGTGCTGGGAGCGCTCGTTCTGGCAGCCGGCGACCAGGCCGGTGGGGATGTGGGTGATGCGGACGGCGGAGTCGGTCGTATTCACGTGTTGCCCGCCTTTTCCTCCCGATCGGTAGGTGTCGATGCGCAGGTCTTCCGTCTTGATGTCGATGACGATGGTGTCGTCGATCTCGGGCGAGACGAAGACCGAAGCGAAGCTGGTGTGGCGGCGCTTGGCGGAGTCGAAGGGGGAGATGCGGACCAGGCGGTGGACGCCGGTTTCGCCGGAGAGCAGGCCGAAGGCGAACTCGCCGGAGATGGTGAAGGTGACGGACTTGATGCCGGCCTCGTCGCCGTCCTGGATCTCGTTGATCTCGGTCTTGAAGCCCTCGCGCTCGGCCCAGCGGAGGTACATCCGCATGAGCATCTCGGCCCAGTCCTGCGACTCGGTGCCGCCGGCTCCGGGGTGGACGACGACGATAGCGTTGAGCGGGTCGGTCTCGCCGGAGAGCATGGTCTTGGATTCGAGCTTTTCGGAGAACTCGACCAGGGCGGGGATCTCGCGGGCGAGGTCGGGCTCGGTGTTTTCGCCCTCGCGGGCGAGCTCGAAGTAGGCATCGATGTCGTCGGAACGGCGGGCGAGCTCGGTGTCATCGGCGAGCAGGGTCTCGAGGCGCTTGCGCTCACGCATGAGCGGCTGGGAGCGGGCGGGGTCGGCCCAGAGGGTGGGGTCGGCGGTCTTCTCTTCGATGAGGGCTAGTTCGCGGCGGAGACGGGCGGCGTCAAAGATACTCCCGCAGCTCGCGAACCTTTTCGCGGACTGGGGAGTAGGTGTACTCGAGATCGGTGATCATAGAGGTCTAGTTTACTGCACCCCCACACATCGCGGTGGAGACTCGAATTCGTTGCGCCTCAACCCCACCTGTCGCCAGAAACGAGGCAAGGGCCCAGGGCTAAAGCCCTACACGGGATTGGGTTCATCTTCGCAGGGCTGAAGCCCTGCGCTCCCACCGAAGACGCAGGGCATTTCCACCGACCTGCGCCGAAGCAACCAGCGCCCCCTCCTACTGCTGGGAGCAGGATGCTTCACGGACACCGCCGGAGGCGGGCTGGGTGGTGGGTTCGACGGGCTGCCGTCGGCGGCGCAGGCTGGCGGCGAGAGTGAGGGCGGTAATCAGGGCGCAGAGGTAGGCGAAGAGGTCGCCGTGGGCGGCGTAGAAGGTGATGTCGCGCTCGTAGCCGAAGGGGACGTGCAGGCTGGTGCGGGTGTGGCGGGGAGCGGCCATGGTGACGTGGCCGCGCGGATCGATGGCGGCGGTGACGCCGGTGTTGGTGGAGCGCAGGATCCAGCGATGGTTTTCGATGGCGCGCATGCGCACCATGTTCAGGTGCTGCCAGGCGGCGCTGGTGTCGCCGTACCAGCCGTCGTTGGAGATGTTGATGAGCACCTGGGCTCCCTGGAGCTCGAACTGGCGCACCTCGTCGGCGAAGATCGACTCGTAGCAGATGAAGACGCCGTAGGTGTGGCCGGCGCTCCGGAAGACCTCGCGGCGCTGGCCCGCGTCGAAGCTGCCGACCTCGTTGAGCAGGTTCTTGGCGAAGAAGAAGAGCTGCTTGAAGGGGACGTACTCGCCGAAGGGAACGAGATGCATCTTGTCGTAGCGGCCGTCGAAGCTGCCATCGGGCGTGACGAAGTCGGCGGAGTTGTAGAGGTGGTAGCCGCGGTTGTCGTCGCCGGTGTCGTTGCTGTTGGTGCGGTCGATGCCGATGTTGCCCACGATGACGGAGGCGGAGCTGGCGCGGGCCAGGGAGGAGATGGCAGCGCGGAACTGGGGGTCGTTGTCCTGGAAGGGCGCGGGGGACTCGGGCCAGACGATCAGGTCGGT
>Ga0210403_10002661_pt1 | contig 16010 bp, 16 predicted proteins | sample IncBWC19MmetaG_FD_150863 | JGI IMG/M metagenome (GOLD analysis project Ga0210403, IMG submission 150863) | Forest soil microbial communities from Barre Woods Harvard Forest LTER site, Petersham, Massachusetts, United States - Inc-BW-C-19-M | ecosystem: Environmental > Terrestrial > Soil >... | reverse complement strand
GTCTTTTCGCCGGTCTGGTAGGGGGCGGTGGTGGTGGCGGTCCCCGAGAACACATACTGGCCGCCGTACTGCGTGTTGGCGTCCTGCTTGAGCGATTCGGTCAGGCCTTCCACCTGCGATGCGATGCCGTTCAGGTCGCCCTGGTTGTAGGTGCCGTTGGACGCTGCCACGAGCAGCTCTCGCACTCGCTGGCCAACTTCGTTCATGTTGGACATTGCCGCGCTGGCGGTGGTCTGCCAGGAGATCGCGTCCTGCACCCCGCTGGCGTAGGAGCTCAGCCCATCCAGCTGGCTCTGCAGGTCGATCGCATGGCTTGCGCCATAGGGGTTGTCAGACGGCTGCTGGATCGACTTGCCCGAGGCCAGTTCGCTGGAGCTTCGCTCCATCGCGGCGAGCGCTGAGGTGATGTCGTTGAGCGTGGTGCTCGAGACCATCGCATTGGTTATGCGGCTGGTCATCCCTACAGGCCCGCCGTTCCCGTGTGCTCGATCAACGTTTCGAGCATGCCGTCCAGCGCGGTGAGCGTGCGCGCCGATGCCTGATAGCCCCGCTGGAAGCTGATCAGGTTGGTCATTTCTTCATCGAGCGACACGCCCGAGACGCTTTGGCGCTGGTTCTGGATCGCGGTGGCAAGCGTTTGTGCGTTGACCTGTTCGTCGTGCGCTGTGCGCACGTCGCCGCCGAGACGACCCACGAGCGCGGAGTAGCTCTGGTCGGCCGCGCCCCCGCGCAGCGCGGCTATGGCTTGGGCGACGTCGTTGCCGCCCGGTTGGCCGCTCGATGAGGTCTGGACCTGCGAGGCGGTGACGGCCACCGTCAGCGTTGCGGCGGTGGCGCCGGAGAAGAACGGTGTGGAGGCGTGCAGTGTGTTGACGGCGCTCGCCACCGAGGCGGCCACCGCATCCAGGGCGGTCTGGTAGGAGGCGAGGGTGCCCGTGGGGCTCGTCAGCCCCAGCAGCGCTCCGAGCTGGCCTCCCGCAGCGGCGGTCATCGTCTGCGGCCAGTTGACAGTTGTGCCTTCCACGAGCGGTTTGGCGGCATCGCCAAAGCTCACCGTGTCGGTTCCGTCGGGCTGTTTAGTGATTTTGACCTGCGCCATCGCGGAGAGCTTGTCGAGCAACTGGTCGCGGCGGTCGAGCAGGTCGTTGGGCTGCTGGCCGGCCTGTTCTGCGAGCTTGATCTGCCCGTTGAGCTGGCCGAGTTGCGTGGCGTAGTCCTGCACCTGGCCGCTGCTTCCCGCGAGCGCCGAGTACTGCTGGTTGGCCTGGGCGGAGATCGTTGAGATCTGCGCGCTCAACTGGTTGAAGGTCCTCGCCAGCTGCGTTCCTGCGCTGACCACCGCCTCCTTGGCGGCTTCGCTGGTGGGGGCGTTGGCGAGACTGCTCCACGCGCCCCAGAACGCTGAGAGCTGGCTGGAGATCCCCGAGCTGGTCGGCTCGTTGAACGCGCCCTGGATCTGTTCGAGAGTTTCGGCGGTGGCGCTGGCCGCGCCCAGCGAGCTGTTCTGGGCGCGGTACTGGGAGTCCAGGTAGCCGTTGCGGATGCGTATGAAGGTGGCCACGCTCACGCCCGTGCCGAGCTGGCCGCCTTTGCCGGTGCGCGGGTCGGTGGCAGGAATGATCAGCGGCTGGTTGCTCTGCAGCACTGCGCTCTCGCGCGAGTAGCCTTCGGTGTTGGAGTTGGCGATGTTGTGGCTGGTGATGTCCACCGCCTGCTGCTCGGCGAGTAGCCCGCTGAGGGCCGTCTGGAGTCCTTGCAGAGTGGGGATCATGGCCTAGGCGCGGAGGTCGAGCACGCGCAGCTCGCCGCCGCCGCGCGGTCGTGTGATCGAGGTGGAGGCGCCGCTGAGGTCGTAGCCGCTCACGCCGTCCAGCGCCAGCATCGCCATCAGGTGGTCGAGGAACGACAGCTCGATCTGCATCAGCGCGCGGTTGCACGAGTGTTCGCGCTGGAGCTCGTGCAGCAGGCCGCGGAGCTCGGCGCTGCGAGCGCCGGCGCGCTCGGCCACCTCAGGCTCCATCAGCCTGCTGAGCAACGTCAGCGTCACCGCCTCCGCCGGAACGCCGAGGCGCTCGCCGCAGCGTGCGAGCAGGCGCCCGCGCTCCTCCTCGAGCAGTTGCCGCCGGCCCATCTCGCCGCGAAGGATGCCGGCCAGGCGCACCACCGCGTGAACGTCGCGCGCCCGTATGCACGCGCCCTGCTCCAGCACCACCTCGAGCAGGCCGCGCGCCGAGGCGATCTGCGCGTCCATGTGCGCGAGCACTTCGCTGCCGAGCGCGCGATCGTGCTCGAGCGGCGCCGCGGGCAGCTGCGCGCCGGTGGGCGCACCCGGGCTCATGCGCTCGTGCCGCCGTTCGGCTGAACTTGCGCAGTGCTCGTACCGCCGTTTGGCTGAACCTGCGCAGCGCTCGTGCCGCCGCTCGCCGCCGGCTGCGAGGCGCTCGTGGCCGGCTGCAGGACGTGCGCGAGCTGTGCGGCCAGGCCAAGCCCGCCGGCGCCCATCACCCCACTCGAGAGCGCCTGCGGCAGCAGCGAGGAGAGCTGGCTGCCGGGCGCGCCGCTCGGGGTGGAGCCGCCTGAGGAGAGCCCGCCTTCGCCTGATTCACCTTCTCCCGATTCGCCTCCGGAGCCGCTCGGCGCTGCCAGCGAGCGGGACAGTTGCTCCACGAGCATCGATTCGAAGCCGAGCGCGGTGGCGTAGGCCTTCTTCGTTGCAGGCGAGCCGTCCCGCACCCACGCGGGCTCGAGCGCAGCGTTCGCCACCGGTAGCCCCGCGGCCAGGAGCGGAGAGCTCGTTGCAGCTTCGATGCTCATACCCGCAACTGGTTGGCTATCGACATCATCTGGCTCTCGGTGTGGATGGCCGTGCTGGCGAGCTGGTAGTTGCGCTGGGTGCTCACCATCATCGCCATCTCGTGGGCCATGTCCACGTTGGAGGTCTCGATCGCGCCCTGGTGGATCTTGGCCGACGCCGCCGGCTGCGGGGCGCCGCTGGAGGCGGTCGCCGTGAACTCGCTCCCACCGGCCGCCAGCAGATGGTCGGGGGAGGCCACGCTCACGAGCTTGATCTGCCCAAGCGCCCGTCCGCCGGCGCTGACCGTCCCATCGGGCGCCACGATGAGATCGGTGGGCTTGACCCCCGCGGGGAGCTTCAACGGTGGCACCAGCGGATTGCCTTCTGCGTTGGTCACGGTGCCGGTGGAGTCAACGCCGAACGTGCCGTCGCGCGTGAGCACCACTTCGCCGCCGGGCCGCTGGACCTGGAAGAAGCCTTCACCTTCGATAGCCAGGTCCAGTGGGTTGCCGGTTTCCTGGATCGCGCCCTGGGACTGCGTGTGCCCCAGCAGGAGGGCGTTTGCGCCCGCGCCAGCCGTTGTGGCGGTGCCGGCCTGCTCGATGCGGTTGTAGAGCAGGTCGCTGAAAGCCACGCGCTCGGCCTTGTAGCCGGTGGTGGACACGTTCGCGAGGTCGTTGCCGATCGCGTCCAGCTGTGCCTGCTGAGCTGACATTCCTGCTGCGGCGGAGTAGAGACCTTCGAGCATCAGCCCGTCCTCTGTCGGTGGTCTTGGAGCAGGGCTTCCGCGAAGCGGTCCAGCCGCGAGGCTCCCTACCTTCGTCCCACGGTGATCGGCCGCTCGGCGACGGACTTGAGCGTTCCCCGGCGATCGCGCAAGCGCGCTTGCGCTGCTAGCTGCCGGTGATCGAGCCGACGCGTGTGGAGGCCTGTTGCAGCGTCTGGCCAATCGCTTGGATGGCTTGCTGGCCGGACTGGAAGGTGTGCATCGAGGTGATCATGTCCACCATCACTTTCGCCGCCTGCACCCCCGACTGCTCGAGCGAGCCCTGCTGCACGGTGCCGGGACCCTTCCCCGCGACGGTGCCCCCATAGAGGTTTTCGCCCTGCTTGGCTGGTGCGGTGAGTTCGAAGACCCCGATTTCGCCCGCGGCCACGTTGCCGCCGGCGCCGACCTTGATCGCTGCGCCGCCCTGGCCGAGCACCGGGTTGCCGCCCGCGTCGGTGAGCGTTCCCTGGGCCGAGGTGCTGAACTGCCCGTCGCGTGTGTAGCGGATGCCCCCGGCGGTCTGCACGGCGAAGAAACCCGAGCCCTGGATCGCGAAGTCCAGCGGCTGGCCCGTCTGCATGATGGGAGACGCGGACAGGTTCGTGGAGGTGCTGCCGAGCGCCACACCCGTGTTCACCGAGCCGATCGCGGTGCCTCCCTGGCTGTTGGCCAGCAGCATTTCGCCGAAGCTGTGTTGCGGCGTCTCATCAGGCTTGAAGCCCGGCGTGGAGGCGTTCGCCAGGTCGTTGGAGAGCTGGTCCTGGCGCGCCTGCTCGGCGACCATGCCCGTCGCCGCGATGTAAAGGCCGAGGTCCATCTCGACACGGTGTTCGACCGTGGCGGCGCTTTCTTTAGCGTGGTCCGCTCAGCCGACCGCGGTGAACAGCGTGAGCTCGCCTGAGAGCTGTTCGTAGAGGCGGCGTCGCAGGCGGGTGTGGATCTGCGAGACGCGGCTCTCTGAGACGCCAAGCCGCTCGCCGATGTCGCGCAGCGTCCACGCCTCCACGTAGAGCAGCACCGCCACCTCGCGCTCCTGTCGCGGCAGGCGGGCGAAGGCCGCGCGGAAGCGGTCCTTGGCTTCGCGGCGCTCCGCGCTCGCGATCGGGTCGGAGTCGCGGTCGGAGCTCTCAAGCGTGTCGATCCGCTCGATGGTGGCGCTCTCATCCGAGCGCACGATGCGGTTCAGCGAGCCCACCTCCGCAAGCGCCACTTCGTCGAGCCGGTGGGTGAGCTCCACGGCCGTCATCCCCACCTGCGCGGCGAGCTCCTCGCGGTCGGGCTGGCGTTCGTGCAGCGACATAAAGCTCTCGCGGGCGTTGTTGATCGCACGCTCGTCGCGTCGCAGGGAGCGCGGCGCCCAGTCGTGGCGGCGAAGCTCGTCCAGCACCGCGCCGTGGATGCGCGTCCAGGCGTACTGCTCGAGCGTGGCGCCCTTGTCGGGGTCGTAGCGCTCGATCGAGCGGATCAGGGCCTCCAGGCCGCATGACAGGAAGTCCTCCACGTCGCACTGCGCGGGCACCTCGCGCACCTTTCGGTACACGATGTACCTGACCATCGGCGTGAACATGAACACCAGGCGGTCCCGCGCCTCGCGATCCCCGGTCCGCTGGTACTCCTGCCAGGTCGCCAGCACCTCTGGGGCCGACGCCCTGACTGCGCGCTTTCCGATTATTTCCATTCTCCTGCTCTGTTATCGAGGGAACTGACAGGTGGATGGCCCGCCTGCTAACGGCACTTTGCTCGCGTCCGAGCGTGATTGGACAAGCGGTCTAACCGGCAGCTGTTTTCGCGGCCGCGACGATATCCCCTGCCCCGGTCGTAACGGCCACGTACGATCTCCGAGATTTCCGGGGTATATGCGCGCGTCGGGCGCACGACGGCCTTGCACGCGACGCTCAGATTTCCGCGCAGGCGGTCGATGACCAGGCCAGGAACATGGCCCTCCGCTTCTCCGGCTCAGCTCCCAGCGACAGCATCGTCCTGGCCTCCGACCTGCCCCCGCGCGCCCAGCAGCTGCTGGCGGGCGGCGACCTGCGGGGCTACCGCGAGCTGTTCGGGCGAGTGGCTGAGATCGAGGACCCGCACCGACGCTACTGGGCGGGGGTATCGCTCGTGGAGCGGGGCATCGCGGCGGCCGCGAGCACGCCCGCAAAGGAGCTGCCGCCGCTGTTTGCGGCGGCAGCCGAGGGCGCGCTTGCGATGCTCGATCTCGAGCCCAGCGAGCCGAAGCTCCTCAACTACGCGGGCGTGCTCTTCTACGAGCTGTGGAGCCTCGACGCCGCGCAGGCCCTGTTCAAGGCCGCCAAGCGACTGGACCCGCACCTGGATCAGGTGGACGCCAACCTTACTGAGGCGCGATCGCGCCGGCGCACGATGCGCAGCGCTCGCTGGCGGGCGCCGCTGCATCCGGCGATGCCGCAGCTAACCACCCGCGCGATGGGCCTCGCAGCTCGGGCACGGCCGGCCGAGGGCCTGCGCCTGAGCCTGTGCATGATCGTGCGTGACGAGGAGGAGATGCTTCCGCGCTGCCTGGCGGCGGTGGCCGACGCGGTGGATGAGATCGTGATCGTGGACACGGGCTCCACCGACCGCACCGTGGAGATCGCGCGGTCCTTCGGCGCGCAGGTCATCGCGCACGAGTGGAGCGGCTCCTTCGCGGAGGCCCGCAACGTGTCCTTCGACGCCGCCCACGGCGACTGGCTGATGTACCTCGACGCCGACGAGGTGCTCGTGCGCGAGGACGCCTCGCTGCTGCGATCGCTCACCGCACGCACCTGGCGCGAGGCGTTCTACCTGTCGGAGACCAACTACACAGGCGATCTCGGCGACGGAACGGCCGTCACCCACAACGCGCTGAGGGTCTTCCGCAACCGCCCCGAGTATCGCTTCGAGGGTCGCCTGCACGAGCAGATCGCCAACCGCCTGCCCGGCTATCTGCCGGAGCGTCTGGAGGCCACGAGCGTGCGCGTTGAGCACTTCGGCTACCTCGGCGTGGTCAGGGACGCACGGGAAAAGTCCAGGCGCAACATCGAGCTGCTGCTGCTGCAACAGGAGGAAAGCGCTCCAACTCCGTTCCTGCACTACAACCTCGGTTCCGAGTACGCGGCCGCCGGGGATCCCCACGCGGCTCTGGCCGAGTTCGAGCGCTCCTGGGAGCTGATGGGCAGCGTGGCCGACCGCGACAGCTACGAGTTCGCCCCCGCGCTCGTAACGCGTCTGGTGAAGGCGCTGCGCGTGTGCGGGCGCCCGCGCGATGCGATCGCCAGGAGCGAGGAGGGGCTCGAGCGCTATCCCGGCTTCACCGACCTCGTGCTCGAGCAGGCCACCGCGGCGGTGGAGCTTGGCGAAGGCGACCGCGCGATCGAGCTGCTGCAGCGCTGCATCGAGATGGGCGACGCCCCGCGGCAGTACACCGCGACCGTCGGCAGTGGCACCTACCTGCCGCGCCTGCACCTCGCCGAGCTGCTGCTCGCTCGCGGCGAGGTCGAGCCGGCGGTGGAGCTGCTCGAGGAATGCTTGCGCGATCACCCTCAGTTCATCGGCTCGGTGCTCCCCTACGCGACCGCGCTGCTGGCCTCCGGCCTGGAGCCCGAGGCGGTCGTGACGGAGCTAGAGCGGCGCCTGCCGGGCCTCAGCCCGGCGGCGCGCTTCATGCTCGGCACCGCTCTGTATGAGGCGGGTGCCACAGCCGCCGGGGAGGCGCAGTTCAGGGCTGTGCTGGCGCGCCAGCCACACTCCAGCCGGGCGCGCGTGGCGCTGGGCGAGGCGCTGCTTGCGCAGCGGCGCTACGGCGAGGCGGCCACCGTGGCCGGCGAGCTGCCGAGCGACGATCCGCTGGCTGCGATCGCCTCGCGCACCGAGCTGTTTGCGCTGCTCGCGGGCGGCGAGGGCGGCCAGGCGGCGCCAGCTCTGGGGCGCGCCCGAGCGGCCGGCATGGCGGCCGAGGACATCGAGGTGTTCGCTGCCTGGGCGGAGCTGGTCGCTGGTGGCGCGACTGCCACCGCTCTGTCTGCTCAGGCGGTGGCGCTGCTGAGCTTGGTGCTCGAGGCTCTGTTGCGCGTCCACGACTTCGACACCTTCGAGGTCGTGCACACCCTCTTGCAGCGGACGCCCCTGGCCGAGCGCGAGCGTCGCGAGCTGCTCGCGGAGATGTACTTGCGGCGAGGCTTCGCGGCATCCGCCGCCGAAGAGTGGATGGCGGTCTGCCACGATCGGCCCGATGTGCCCGCGCTGCTTGGCCTGGCGCGCGTCTCTGCCGCCCAGGGCCTCCTCGCCGAGGCAGCCGACTTCATCGATGCGGCGCTCGCGATCGAGCCGCACAGCGCGGCCGCAGCGGACCTGCGCTCGCGGCTTGCACCGGCGGTCGCCTAGCCTCCCGAGCAGGAGCTGGGCGCCCGGATGCGAATCTCCATGCAGCCCGTCCCTTAAGTTTCTGGGAGATCCGTCGATCACTTGATGGAACCCAGGCGCGAGGCGGCCCATGGACCGGACCGCGTCGAACACGTTTTCAGGGAGAAAACGAATATGAGCTCGCCCATCCTGCCCATAGGGGGCCCTCCGGCCCCACCCACGCCGCCGAGTAGCCGCGCCGGCAACGCCGCCGCGTTCGTGTCTGAGTTGGACGCTCCTCACGGCACGCTCACGATCGAAGCCGGCAGAGGCGGCCCGCCTCCCGAGGTACTGGCCGAGATGGCCGCCGCCGCACGGGTCCACGAGTCGCTGAGCGCTCGCGGCCGCGAGCTGCGTTTCACGCCCGCCGCGGGCGGCGGCCGCGTGGGGGCGGAGCTGATCGACACCGCCGCCGGCACCGCACGCGCTGTCTCATTGAGCGAGGCGCTCGACATCTCCGCCGGCAAGCCCACCGGGTAGCGCGTGTCGACGTCCTCCGTGGGCTCCTCGAGCAGCGCCCCGATCTCCTTCGCGGGCCTCGGCTCCGGCCTGAACACCAGCGCCATCATCTCCGCGCTGATGGCGGCCGAACGCGTGCCGGTCACGCGCATGACGCACGAGCAGCAGCGCCTGCAGGGGCACCAGGGGCAACTGCGCAGCATCCAGAGCTCGCTGCAGCAGCTCGCCTTCGCCGCCAGCGAATTCAGCCTCCCCTCGCTGTTCGAAAGCTCCCAGACCGTCACCTCGAGCGAACCCACGCGCGTCACCGCCGCCACGACCACGGGCGCCGGAGTGGGAGGCCACGAGGTGGAAGTAACCCAGCTTGCGAACTCCGCCCAGCGAACCTTCGCCTTCACGAGCCCTGCGGGCGAAGACGCCGTCACGATCGATGGCCACGAATACAAGCTCAAGGCCGGCGGCACCGTGCAGGAACTCGCCAGCGCGATCAACTCCGACAGCGCCGCAACCGTCTACGCGGCCGTGATCGACAACGGCACGATCGCCTTCTCCAACCGCGCCACCGGCAACACCGGCGCGGAATTCATCAAAGTCAGCGACACCGCGGGCGCGCTGACCGAAAAAGCCGGCACCGCCAGGCAGGGCAAGGACGCGGAATACAAGGTGGACGGCGTGGCCGGCACCTCCCACACCAACACCATCGCAAATGCCATCCCCGGTGTGACGCTGACCTTGAACGGCCTCACCACCACCGGCCCCGTCACCATCAACGTGCAGGCACCGGGCCCGAACGCGAGTGCGGTCGAAGCACAGGTCCAGTCGTTCATCAAGCTCTACAACTCAACCGTCTCCTCGATCGTCAAGCAGCTCGCCACCAAGCCGCCCTCCAAACCACACGAAGGCGCAGAATTCAGCACGGGGACGCTGTTCGCGGACACCGAACTGGAGGGCCTGCTCAACAGCATGCGCCAATCCATGTACACGCCGGTTGGAGGCCTGCCCGCGGGGATGGCGAGCCCGGCCGACGTGGGCGTTGGCACGGGGATGGGAGCGGGCGCCTCGGGGACCGCGCAGTCAGCTATCGAAGGCCAGCTCTCGCTCAACGTCACCAAGCTCACGAGCGCGGTGCAGACCAACCCCGCGGGCGTGGAGAAGATGCTGCAGATGTGGTCACAGAACCTGCAGGGGCTGCTGAACGCCTCGGCGGCGCCCGGTGGCGCGCTGGAAAACCGGATCAATGGCGACGCCTCAGAAGTAACGCACCTCACGCGCCAGATCTCCTCGCTCAACGAGACGCTCGCCCTGCGCGAAAAAGCCCTGCAGGCCACTTACGCCAAGCTCGAAGGCGTGATGTCCCAGAACAACACCCAGACTGGATGGCTGACCAGTCAATCCACCCAGCTGACCGCCGCCGGCCTCTAACCGGTCGCGCGGGAGCCTCAACTTTGGCCGCCGCGGGCCGATCACCGGGAACGCTATGAGCAACCTCGCAGCCTCACCTGCCGCCTACCGCCAGAGCACGGTGCTCTCGGCCACGCCGGCCCAACTGGTGGTGCTGCTCTACGACGGCGCGCGGCGCTTCCTGCGCCAGGCCGCGCTGGCTATGCGCGAGGGGCAGGTGGAGCGCGCGCACAACACGCTGCGCCGCGCCGAGCTCATCATCGGGCACCTCGATGTGATCCTCGACCACGACCAGGGACAGCTCGCCGCGCAACTGCATGCGATCTACGAGTTCCTGCTGCGCCACCTCAACGAGGCCCGCCTGCATCAGGATCCCGCCAAGGTCGAGGAGGTCGGCGAGCTGCTGGGCGAGCTGCGCGAGGCGTGGGCCCAGGTCGCCGCGGAAGATCCACGCGCGTGAGCGAGCCGGCTCCGCGCAGCGTCGGCGGCGTAGCTTCGCGCCGAGCTGGAGCGGAGCTTGAGCCCTACCAGAGGATCCTGCGCCACGCCGAGCTCGAACTCGAGCTCGCAGGCCGAGGCGAGATCGATGCACTGCAGAGGCTCGGCGAGAGCTGGGAGCCGTTGACCGCCGGCCTGCCAGAGCGCCCGCCGGCGGCAGCCGGCCCGTTGCTGCAGCGAGCGGCACTGATCCACGAGCGCACCCGCATCGAGCTGATCCGCCTGCGCGAGGGCCTGCTCGGCAACCTCGCCGCATCGGCCCAGGCCAAGCGCGCGGCCAGCGGCTATGGGCGCGGGCTGCAACGCGGCCCGCAGCTCGACCGCAGCGCCTGAGCAGGCCCAACGCGCGCTGAGCAGGCCCAACGCGCGCTGAGCAGGCCCAACGCGCGCGAGTGGCCCCAACGCAGCGCCTGAGTGGCCTAAAGGTCTGCGCGCGGCGGCCGATCACCGGGTCGGCCCGTGGTGGCCGCGAAGCGAGCGACCTCATGGAGAGGTCGGTTTGCCCAGGGAGGGCGGAAAGGATCACCCCTTCACATGGCTCTCGTCGACTCCACCCAGCAACTGCTCGAGGCCGCCATGCGCGGCTCGTGGCAGCGGCAGACCGCGCTCACCAACAACATCGCCAACGCCGACACGCCCGGCTATCAGCGCCAGGAAGTCAACTTCGAGTCGACCCTCCAGAGCGCCATGAGCGGGGGCGAACCGCCCGAAGCAGTGCAGTTCCTGACCGAACAGAAGGCCGGGGGCACCGGACCCAACGGCAGCGGTGTGAGCGTCGATCAGGAATCCGCCAAGCTCGCCGAAAACGGCCTCGACTATCAGGCGCTCACGCAGGTGCTCGGAGCTCGCAACGGCATCATGCGCTCGGCCATAGGGATCATCTGATGGGCCTGTTCGACGCCATCGGGATCGCCGGCAGCGGCCTCACGGCTCAACGCATCCGCATGGATGTCACCGCCGAGAACCTCGCCAACGCGCAGACCACCAAGGCGGCCAACGGCCAGCCCTACCAGCGCCAGCAGGTGGTGCTCACGCAGGTCGGCACGGGCGGCTTCAGCGGGGCGCTGTCGGGTGCGCTGGCTCAGGCCACGGGCACGCCTCCGCCCGGGGGTGTGCAGGTTGCGGGGATCGTGGCCGACGCCACCCCCAACCAGGTGGTCTATGACCCCGGCAGCCCCGAAGCCGACGCCAAGGGCTACGTCAAGATGCCAAACGTCAGCACCGTCACGGAAATGACCGACCTGATCTCCGAGTCGCAGTCCTACCAGTCCGACGTGACCGCAATGCAGACGGCCAAGTCGATGTTCACCTCCACGCTCGGGCTGCTCAAGTGATCGTCGCGGCCGTGGGTTCGCTCGCGGGCGAACTCGCGGGTGGCGCGGCGCAGGGCGTGGCCCAGAGCGTCCGGTCGGGCGCGGGCGCCGCCTACCCGGCAGGGTCCACGCCGGCTGCCCAGGCGGCGGGCGTGGGCGCCTCAGAAGGTTCGCTTGGGGCGTCTCAGGCGAGCGGCCTGGAAGCCGCCGAAGGCCTGCAGTCGGTCTCCGCCCCCGGTGTGGCCGGCGCCCCCGCCGCCCCCGGCGCGACGGGCGTGCCCGGCGCAGGCGGATCTGAAGGCGGCGAAGGGGGCGGCTTCGGCGGCGCGCTCTCGGACGCCATCTCCTCGCTTGAAAAGACGCAGCGGAGCGCCGACGGCGCCGCGCAGGCGCTGGCGGCGGGCACCGCCAAGGATCCCGAGGCAGCGGTGGTGACCGTGGAGGACGCGCAGATGGCGATGCAGCTCGCCTCGCAGATTCGCACGAAGGCCACCGACGCGGCCCAGAGCATCTTCCAAACACAGGTCTGATCGATGCCCATCGCCCAGCTCGCCTCGAGGCTCACCCCCCGCGCGTGGTTGATCGCGGGCGGCTTCGCGGCTGCGGCGATCGTGTTCATCTACCTGTTCCTGCACATGGTCTCCCAGCCGAGCTACTCCACGCTGGTGAGCGGGATCGATCCCTCCCAGACCGGCAAGATCACCAACACGCTGAGCCAGCATGGGATCAGCTACCAGCTGCAGAACAACGGCACCGCGCTGGCGGTGCAGTCCAACCAGACCGCCCAAGCTCGCGTGGCGCTGGCGGGCGCCAACCTGCTCGGCAACAACCAGCCGGGCTGGGCCCTGTTCGACAAACAGAGCCTCGGCGAAAGCAACTTCCAGCAGCGCGTCACCTATCAGCGCGCGCTGCAGGGCCAGCTCGCGGAAACGATCAACAGCGTGCAGGGCGTGTCCGGTGCGCAGGTGGAGCTGGTGCTGCCGACCTCCGAAAGCCAGCTCTTCGGCGAAGCCCAGGGCGGCTCCTCTGCGGCGGTGCTGTTGTCGGGCACCACCTACCTGGACCCCAGCTCCGTGCGCGGGATCGCCCAGCTCGTCTCCTCGAGCGTCCCGGGCCTGCAGCTGAGCAAGGTCACCATCACCGACGCATCCGGCCAGCTGCTGTGGCCGCAGTCCTCGGGCAGCTCCGCCGGCGGCGGCACGGGCGTGCAGGACGCCGAGCAGCACTACGACCAGACCATGGCCGCCAACCTCGACGCGATGCTCGCGCAGACGCTCGGCCCCGGCAAGGCCCAGGTGCTCGTGTACGCCAACATGAACGTCAACCAGACCACCCAGGAATCGCTCACCTACGGCAAAGCTGGAGTGCCGCTGGCGCAGAGCAAGGAGCTCGAGACGCTGACCGGCACCGGTACGGGCGCCGGGGCCACCGGCACCGCCAACCTGCCGGCTGCCGCGGCGGGAGGCAAATCGAACTACAAGCGCGAAACCACCAACTCCTCGCTCGGCGTGAGCAAGACCGTCACGCATTCCACGATCGCGCCGGGGGTGGTGGAAAGCCAGCACGTGTCAGTGCTCCTGGACCACTCGGTCGCGGCCGCTTCGCTTCCCGCCATCCGTGAAGCCATCACCAATGCGGCCGGCATCCAGGCCAAACGCGGTGACACCATCTCGATCGGGCAGGTGGCATTCGCCAAGCCCACAACCGCCGCCGCCGCGGGGGCCGCGGGGGGCATCATGGCCTACGCCAAGTACGCGCTGCTGGCCATCGCGGGCTTCGTCTTCCTGTTCTTCACCACGCGCTCGCTGCGCCGGCGCGAAACCGAGGGCATCGAGGAGCCGGTGTGGCTGCGGCAGCTCGAGGCGCCCATGCGCCTCTCAGAGCTCGAACGGGAAACCGCCACGAGGCCTCCCGCGGTGATGGCGGGCGTGGCCAACGGCAACGGCCACGGCGGCGCCAACGGCAATGGCGCCGCCAACGGCGACCCCATCCGCCGCCAGGTCGAACACCTCGCCGAGAACGACCCTGACGTGGTAGCCCAGCAGTTGCGCAGCTGGATGCAGGAGGGCTGAGGGCCGGATGGCCGGCGAGTCCCCGCCTCAGGCCCTGCCGCAGCTGCCACCCGGCCCGGCGGGCCAACTGCCACCAGGTCCAGCGGGTCAGCTGGTGGCTGGGGAGCATGGGTACGGGGGCGGCCAGCGCCTCGACGGCCCGCGCAAGGCGGCCGTGCTGATGGCGGCGCTCGGATCTGAGCGCGCGGCCAACGTGATGCAGCGCCTGCGCGATGAGGAGATCGAGAGCCTCTCCCGAGAGATGGCCACGCTCAGCCCGGTCGCCGCGGAGACCACGGACTCGATCCTCAACGAGCTGGCCACCGTCGCCGGCGGCGGAGGGTCGAGCGTGTCGGGTGGGGTGGATTTCGCGCGCGAGGTGATCGAGCGCGCGCTTGGACCGGAGCGCGCCGCGGAGCTGCTCAACCGCCTCTCCGCGGGCGCCGAAACGCGGCCGTTTGAGTTCCTGCGCCGCGTTCCCCCCGAGCAGATCGCAGCGTTCCTTCGCAACGAGTCGCCACAGACCACAGCGTTGGTGCTCGCGAGCCTCACCACCAACCTCGCCGCAGCGGTGCTCGCGCGGCTGCCCGAGCGCCAGCAGCCGGACATCGCGCTGCGCATCGCGCGGATGGGCGAGACGAGCTCGCAGGTGATCCAGCAGCTCGAGGACGTGATCCGCGAGAAGCTCAACGCGGTCGTGGAGCAGGAGTACTCGACCTCGGGTGGCACCAAGGCGCTGGCCGGCATCCTCAACCACGCCGACCGCTCCACCGAGCGCAACGTGCTCGAGAGTCTGGCCACCGCCGACAAGGAGCTCGCCGATGAGGTTCGGGGGATGCTGTTCGTGTTCGAGGACATCGTCAAGCTCGACGAGCGCGCGATCCAGCAGGTGCTGCGCGAGGTGGACCAGAAGGACCTCGTGCTCGCCCTGCGCGGCGCGCCCGAGGACGTGATGGAGGTGGTGCTGGCCAACATGTCAGAGCGCGGCGCCGCGATGCTCAAGGAGGAGATGGAGATCCAGCAGCCCCAGCGCAAGCGCGACGTCGACCAGGCGCAGAGCCGGATCGTCGCGGTCGTGCGCCAGCTCGAGGAAGCCGGGACGATCGTGATCGCCGGCGGCGGCGAGGACGCGGAGAGCGAAGCGGTTGTCTGACGCGGCGGTGAGCTACGCCTTCGAGCAGCTCGAGCCGTCCGATCCGCTGCCGCGCGATGAGCCGGCGCGGACCATCGCGCTCGCCAACGCGGAGGCCGAGCGCATACGCGAGAGCGCTCGCCAGGACGGATACGCGGCGGGCCTGCAGGCCGGACACGCACAGGGGGCGGCCGATGCCGCCCAGGCCGCGCGCGCGCTCACCGAGGCGCTGGAAGGCGTGCAGGCGCTGAGCGCCGAGGTGGCCGAGGCGGTCGAGCGCGACGCGATCGAGCTTGCGCTCGCGCTCGCCGAGAAGGTTCTCGCCGGCGCGCTCGAGGTCCGGCCCGAGCTCGTGGCCGACGTCGTCCACGGCGCGCTGCGGCGCATCAGCGACCGGCGGCGGATCGCCGTGCTGGTCAACCCCGCCGACCTGGAGACGGTGCGAGCGGCGATCGGTGAGCTGCAGCAGCGCGGCGACGGCATCGAGCTGTGCGACCTGCAGGCCGACCAGCGCGTGGGTGCCGGGGGCGCGATCGTGCACACGGCCGAGGGGGAGGTGGACGCGAGCGTGCAGACGCAGCTGGAGCGTGCCCGCGAAGTCGTCAGCGCGGCTCTTCAGAGCGGCGAGCCGTCGCCGTGGGCCACGCCGCCCCGCGCGCACGCCGCCGGAGGCCTGCTGGAGCGCGCTGCTCAGGCCATCCAGGAGGCTGACCTGGCCCGCCGCCATGGGCTCGTCAGCAACCTCATCGGGCTGATCATCGAGGTCACCGGCCTGCAGGCTGAGATCGGCGAGGTGTGCCTCGTGGGCACCGATCGCAACGGCGCCGGAAGGGGCGCCGGCGGACGTCCCGCTGTGCCCTCCGAGGTGGTGGGGTTCCGCGAGGGACGCACGCTGCTGATGCCGCTCGGCGAGCTGCACGGCATCGGCCCGGGAACGAGGGTTCTCGCCACAGGCGCCCCGTTCCGCGTGGCGGTGGGCGACGGGCTGCTGGGGCGCATCGTGGACGGGCTCGGGGTGCCCCACGACGGCAAGCCGCCGCCGGGCGGCGTGGCGCGCTCCACGATTGCGGCTCCGCCAAGCGCGCTCAGCCGGCCGCGAATCCGCGAGCGGGTCTCGATGGGCGTGCGCGCGCTCGACGGGCTCGTGCCCTGCGGGCGCGGTCAGCGCCTGGGCATCTTCGCCGGGTCGGGCGTCGGCAAGTCC
>Ga0210403_10002660_pt1 | contig 16012 bp, 9 predicted proteins | sample IncBWC19MmetaG_FD_150863 | JGI IMG/M metagenome (GOLD analysis project Ga0210403, IMG submission 150863) | Forest soil microbial communities from Barre Woods Harvard Forest LTER site, Petersham, Massachusetts, United States - Inc-BW-C-19-M | ecosystem: Environmental > Terrestrial > Soil >... | reverse complement strand
TTGAGGACGTGGGTTGACCACGATTCCGGGCTGGCTGCCGCTCAGGACTCCGTCGGTAACCGTAATCGTTTGTGTGCCCACAGTGAGGAAGGTTGCGGTAAAGGTGTGCGTGCCCATATCCGCGCCAACAAAAGTGTACGGCGTCGGCGCAACCACCACATTGGCATCGGAACTGATCAGCGTGACCGTCCCGGTGTAGGATGTCACCGCGTTGCCGAACGAATCCGTCACGCTGACGGTGAATGGGTGCGGCACGCTGGCATAGGTCGGCGAAGGATATCCCGCCACCACCATGAGTTCGGAGGTGAGCAGCGGCGTAACCGCGGTCGTGCTGACCGCGGAACCAATCGTCGAGCTGGATGCGGTCTCGGTGTATTGCCCCGCGGTATCCAGCGGGACGCCGCTGAAATCGAATGTGGCAATTCCGGCCGAGGCGGCCACCGTCTGGCTCTGGGAAAAAGCGTTCGGTCCCGTGATCGCCACCGTCACGCTTGCGGAGGAGGTGGTGACCAGCTGGGAATTGGCGTCATACACGCCCACGCTGATGGTTCCGATCGCCGAGCCCGCCAGCGACGATGCCGGGGGCGCCTGCATGTAGTTCAGTTTGGCGGGCACGTCCAGCCCGGTGCCCGAGAGCGCCACGGCTTGCGGACTGTTGCCCGCGTTGTCGGAGAGTTGCAATGCCGCGGTTTCCAAACCCACCGCCGCCGGGGTAAAGGTCAGGCTCACGGTGCATAGGGAACTGACGGTCAGGGTGGCGGGGCAGTTGTTGGTCTGACCAAAGTCGGTGCTTCCGGTGACGCTGATCGTAACGCCGGTCAGAGACGCGCTTCCGGTGTTGGTCAAGATCACGGGCTGCGCCGCGGACGTGACGTGCAGAGTCTGGTTGCCAAAGCCGAGCGTGGTGGCGGAGAGCGTGGCAACGGGTGCGGCTGTGCCGGTCCCGGTTAGACCCGCGGTTTGTGGACTGGCCGGGCCGTCGTCGGTCACGGTGAGGGTGCCTGCGCGGGCTCCGACAGCTGCCGGCGCAAAAGTGACGGTCACGGAGCAGGCTCCGGCCGGAGCCAACGGCAAGCTGCAGGTATTAATCTGCGCAAAGTCGCCGGGGTTTGTCCCGGTGAAGGAGACGGCGCTGATCGCAACCGTGCCCGAACCATTGTTGGTTACGGTAAAGCTCTGCTCGGTCGGCGAGCCCACCCCCACCGAACCAAAATTCTTGCTCGAGGGAGTGATCACGACGGTAGGCAGGAAAATGTCGGCCTGGTTGCCGGAGTAGTTGGCCACCGCGATGTCGAGACCGCCATTCGACGAAAAATTGCCCAGCGCGATCCCATAGGAAAAAGCGCTGCCCAGGGTTTTGGCGGGCTGAAAGGTTCCGCCGCCTTCCGCAAACCACGCCTGCACCAGATCGCTGCTGCTGACCGCCACGATGTCCAGGTTGCCGTCGCCATTCAAGTCTCCGGTGGCCAAAGCGTAATAGCTGCCGGATGCGACCAGAACCGCCGGTTTGAACGTGCCGTCGCCATTTCCGTAGAGCAAGTTGATGCCGCCGCTGTCGCTGGCCGTGATCAGATCGACTTTACCGTCGCCATCCACGTCGCCCGCAGTCAGCTGATACACCGCCGGCATGGCGATGTGGCTTACGCTGCCGAAGGTTCCGTCGCCCGCCCCGAGATAGACGTCGAGCAGATTGGTGTTATAACTGGCGGCGGCGAGGTCGAGAACTCCGTCGCGATTGAAATCGGCAACCAGCAGGCCGAAAACCTCACCCGAGCCGCTCACCAGGATGGGCGATGCAAAAGTTCCATCGCCATTTCCCAGATATACCTCGATCCCTGTTCCACAATAATTGCCGGCCACGATATCGAGTTTTCCATCGCGATTCACGTCCGCCAGAATCGGCTCCAGGAGACAATGGCCACCGCCGAGCGTGACCCCCGTGGTAAATCCGCCGCTTCCATTTCCCAGAAAAACATTCAGACCGCCGCTGGACGACTCATTGCCCACCACCAGATCCAGGGAGCCGTCGCCATTCAGATCGCCCACCGCGATTCCGAAGGGTTCGCTCAGGGTGCTCAGAGTCGTCTGGGTTTGAAAGGTTCCATGCCCGTTGCCCAGCAGGATCGACAAGGTATTGCTCTCGTAGTTCGAGACCGCCAGGTCCAGGTTGCCGTCGCCGTTGAAATCGCCACGAGAGAGCTGTAAGGGGCCGCTGCCCACCGGCGCAGTCAACTCGGCCGCGGTATACGCCGCCACGGGTCCGGCGACGGGGAAAAAAACCAGGTTCGAGGTTAGGCTGCATGCCCCGCCGCAGCTTGGATTAACCACGGTAATCCAGCCCGTTCCCGGGCTCGCGCTCTGCGCCGCTGGAATGGTTGCCGTCAACTTCGTGGAACTGACGAAGGTCGTGGCCAGAGCGCCTCCCGTCCAATTCACCACCGAAACTCCGTTCACGAAATTCGCTCCGTTCACGGTGAGAGTAAAGTCCGCGCCACCTGGATTCGCCGATACCGGCGACAGGAAGGTGATGATCGGAACCGGGATGGGAGAGCTGGCGAATCCAGAGACAGTTAGAACCGCAAGAATCGCCGGTAAGAAGGCGTGTCGCAAAATAAAACCGGCAAAAGAATTTCTGGCTGAACGCATTCGGATCTCCTGAATTGTCGTGCAGTCGCTTGGCTCGAGCCTCGCCGCGAGAGAAATTCCTGCTTCGCGTCGCGACACACCTCAGCCCGAGCTTCCGCGATAAACCCGCCCCAGTTCGACCAGCCCGAAGGCGTCACGTCGCGTCGACGGCGGACGAACACGGCGTCGTTAGCAATCGAGAAGCCAAGGTTGCTCGCAAAGTGATAAGAGGTTTCTCAGGAGGCTCTGCGCAGGAAGGCTTTTCCGCCGTGGCTCGCTCTAGGCAACGCACGCCCGCCGAGGGTTTGCGCGCCGTTTCACACCCGGGGCGGGGCGTCTCTGGAGGTGATCCAGGTTGCGTGATCGTTCCGCACGTATGTCTCTAAGTGTGGGGGCGTAGCGCGACTGAAAGGACAGACGGGAAATTAGCCGAAGGAGGCCACGGCCTGATCCAGGTCATCGAACACTTCAAACAGCTTGAGCAGTCCGGTCATTCTCAGGGTCTGGACCGCGAACTTGGAAGGGTTCAGGAGTTTGACGGACCCGGTGTGTTGCTTGGCAGCGGTGAGGCAGCGGACCAGCAGTCCGATGCCGCTGGAGTCGAGCATGGTGACTTCGCCCAGATCCATGACAAATCGGTTCTCACCAGCGGCCAGCGCATCGTCGAAGGTTTGCCGCAGCGTGTCCACCGCGTCGCCCAGATTCAGGCGGCCGCGGAGTTTGATCACCTTTACGCCGGATTGACTGCGAAGCTCGATGTCCAACGGTTCTCCCCTTGCGACGGATGCAGGTCCGGCTCAGTTTCGCTGCGTCGTGACTGGCGCAGATTGACACTCGCTGGATCGTCTGCTAAAGTGCGGTTCCAACTTAGAAGAAGCTCCGCGAATTTGCAAATAGCAAACGCTCCCCGCGCGGCCGGCAGCACGAGACTTTAGACCACTTCATGGCTATCCAGAGTTCAGGGCTTTCGCTGAGTATAGCTGCGCTGTCCGCTCGATTGTTGGAGGAACGCGAAGTCTCTCCTCGTGCCCGCATCACCGCCCAGATTCTGGCGGAAGCCCTGCCCGGAAGCGCCGTCAACGTGTACGCCGTCGCACCTCTACCCGAGGGCGACGCCTGGACGGTGATGGCGACCGCCGGCGAAGCGGCCACGCCCGAGGCGACAGTCCCGCTGCAGACTGGAACGCTTGGCATTCTGGCCCGCGACCCCAAACCATTATTGTTCGAGGGCAGGAGCCTGAGCCGGGAGGAATATGCCCATGTCAACGTCCGCCGGACGTTGCACTCCCTGTCTTATCTTCCTCTCATCCGGAATGAAGCGCTGATCGGCGCCATTGAGATCCTCAGCTTCGAGAGCCAGCTGAGCCAGGCGCAAATGAACGACCTGGCCGCGGTGGCGGAAGTGTTCAGCGCCGCGTTGTTTGGGGCTCAGATGTATGAAGACGAGCACCACAACACGCTCGAATCGATTACCCGGCTCACCCAACTCTACGACATCGAGAAAGTTTTCAGCTCGACGCTGGAAATGGATCAACTGTTTCCCATCATCGGCTCCAAGGTGCGGGAGATGCTGGAGTGCGAGGTGGTCAATTTATGGCTGCTGGAGGCGGATGAAAGTCTGCGCCTGATGCATCAGGCGGGCAACGACTTCACGGTCCGCGTAGGAGATTTGCAGAGGCCGGGGGAAGGTGTGCCCGGGGATGTATCGGACAACGGGGAAGCGGTACTGATTGAGCGCTCGGATGACGACCGGCTGCTGCGGCGGAATCAGGGCGTCGAAGAAAGTGGCGTCGTGTCGCTGATCGTCGCGCCGATCATGGACCAGGAGTCGCTGGTGGGCGTGATCGAAGCGGCGAATAAGCTCGATGGAACCGCTTTCGACGACGACGACTTATTCACCCTCAGTCGGCTGGCGGAGTCGGCGGCCATCGCGCTGCACAATGCCAGCCTGCTGGCGGCGGAACGCAAAGTAGAAGTCCTCGAAACCCTGGTCACGGTCAGCCACGAGATTACGTCCACCTTGAATCTGGAGCGCATGCTGCAGACCATCGTCAACGCGCCGCAGGCGGTTATTCCATATGAGCGCGCCGCTGTCGCGCTGGAACATCATGGCAAATACAAACTGAGCGCAGTTACGGGCGTGGCGCAGCTCGATTCCGATGCTCCGGAAATCGCGCCGCTCAACAACATCCTGCGCTGGGCCCTGCTGGCCGAGGAAGTCATTCACGTAAAACAGCACGGCGACGAAATTTCCGATCCGCGGCCGGAGACCCAGGCCAAGTTCCGCGCCTATTTCGAAGAGACCGGGATGCGCGGCTTCTATGCCACGCCCCTCAGCGACGATACCGGGCGGGTGGGGATTCTGGGACTTGAAAGCAGCGATCCGGATTTTCTCTCAACCGCTCATCTCGAAATCCTGCAGGTGCTGGCGGGCCAGGCCACAGTCGCCTTGCGCAATGCGCAGATGTACAAGGAAGTGCCGTTCATCTCAGTGCTGGAGCCGGTGCTCGAGCGCAAGCGCAAGTTCATGGCACTGGAAAAGCGCCGCCGCACGCTGATTATGATTCTGGCGGCTGCGGCGGTCATCTTTCTGGCGGCGTTTCCGCTACCGCTGCGCGTGGACGGCGACGCCGTGGTCGCTCCCGCTCATTCGAGCAAAGTGCAACCCGAGGTCGAGGGAGTCGTCTCCCGCGTGCTGGTGCATGAGGGAGATCAGGTCAAGCAGGGACAGGTCATCGCCGAACTGCAGGACTGGGAATATCGCTCGGCGCTGGGCCAAGCAGAAGCGAAATATCAGACGGCGATGTTGCACATGAACCATGCGCTCGCCGGCAACGACGGCAGCGAGGCTGGGATTCAGCGGGTACAGGCCGATTACTGGAAGTCGGAAGTGGACCGGGCCAGCGTGCGGCTCGACCAGACCAAGCTGCGTTCGCCGATCGACGGCACCATCGCGACTCCGCACGTCGCGGACATGACCGGGCGCCGCCTGCAATTCGGCGACAGCTTCGCCGAGGTGGTGGACACGTCGAGCGTGCTGGCGGACGTCGGCATCGATTACACCGATACCAGCCTGCTGCGCGTGGGTGCGGCTGGCGCCGTCAAGTTGAACAGCTATCCCACCCGCACCTTTCGCGGCACCGTCGAAATAGTCAGCCCGGTCGGCGTGGTGCAGGGCGAGTCGAGAGTTTTCTTTGCGCGGGTCGCGATCCCGAATGCGGATGGGACGATTCGCGTCGGCATGGAAGGTCGCGGCAAAGTCAGCGCGGGATGGTATCCCGCGGGCTACGTGATTTTTCGCCACGCCGGAATCTGGATTTATTCGCACGTGTGGGATTGGTTTGGTCTGTAATCTGTAGCAGTGATCGTCGGGGGAGGATATGGTCCGTAAATATTTCGTAGCCGCGCTGGTGCTGGCTCTTACTCTGCTGGGCGCGGGCTGCCGCGAGAGCACTCCCGGCGTGGCCGCTGCGGCACCCGCGGAGCCGGTAGCGGCGCAACCTTCCACCCCGGCCCCCAAAACCGATCCGATTGTGGTGTCAGGCCCGCTCGTGGTCGAGCACGAAGTGGATGTCGACGCCCAGCACGACGGCATTGTCGCCAGCATCGCGGTCGAGCCCGGACAAAGAGTTCGCGCCGGAACTCTGCTCGCACAACTGGACGACCGGCAGATCACGGCCAACCTGGAAGCTGCCCGCGCCCGCACCCGCAGCATTGAAGCGGACCTGAAGAATTGGGAGGCCGAAGCGAAGGTCATGCAGTCCGACTACGACCGCGCCCAGAAAATGTGGGACGCGGAGATCACCACCAAAGAGCAACTCGAACACGCCAAGTTCAAAGCGGAATCGGAAACCTGGGACATTTTGCGGGTAAAGGAAATGCTGAACGATGCCCGCCAGACCGAGCGTTCCCTGGAACTGGATCTCGAAAAGACCCGCATCTCCGCGCCCTTCGACAGCCTGGTGGCGCGCCGCTATGTCCGCGCCGGACAGCAGGTGGCGAAAGGAGATCGCCTTTTCTGGGTCACCGCCGAAGCGCCGCTGCGGCTGCGTTTCACTCTGCCGGAAAAGTATCTGGGCCGCCTGCACAAGGGTCAGCAGGTGCCGCTGGTTTCCCCCGATGTTCCGGAAGACAAGCATGTGGCGAAAGTGATCGAGGTGAGCCCGGTGGTTGATCCCGCGAGCGGGACGGTTGAGATCCTCGTGGAAGTGGTAGGTGCGTCCGGCCAGCTTCGTCCCGGCATGACAGCGAGCGTTCGCCTCGACAACCTGCAATGAGGTTCTTCCGATAAAGACGACTCGATGACCACCTCCCGATGAACATCACCGAAGCCCTCAACGCGGCGCTCCCCGAAATGCCCGCGCGCATGGTCGCGGAGCGTTATCCGCGGATCGCGAATGACATGGTTTTCCGCGAGCATGTCGAGGACGGCAAGGCCGTCTTCCGCGTCTACGTCCCCAGCGCGGAGGCCATGTACAAGTTTCCCCCGCAGAATTGGGCGCTGATCCAGCTATTCGACGGCAAGCGCAACTACGATGAAATTTCCAAACTCTACTCGCAGCAGACGCGCTCGGAGTACAGCGCCGAGCAGGTTCGCGACTTTGCCGCCGAGCTGGAGGCGTTGGATTTCTGGTACAAAACGCCGCAGGAAAAAAATATCGTCCTCATGCAGAAAAGCGTCGAGGAACGGCGCAAGCTGCTGAAAAAGAAAAGCCGGTACGGCGACCTGTCGCTAATTCTGTTTCCCGCCGTCAATCCTGACAAGTTTCTCGACTGGGTCTACAAGTACACCAGCTATTTCTATTCGACGTGGTTCACGCTGCTGACCCTGGTGGCGTTCGGCTTCTCGGCCGGAATCACCATCACCCACTGGTCAGAGATCGGCCGCGACACCCTGGAGTTCTACAACTTCGCCGACAAATCCTGGGGAGACGTGATCCAGTTCTACCTGCTGGCCGTGGGGGTGCTCGGATTTCACGAACTAGGCCACGGCCACGCCTGCAAACATTACGGCGGCCGCGTCCCGGCGATGGGCTTCGCGCTCATCTTTCTTGCGCCCGCTTTCTATACCGACACCACCGAGGGCGACGTCAAGGGAACTCGCTACGAGCGGCTGATCATTGCACTGGCCGGGGTGTGGGCGGAGTTGATGATCTATGCCATCGCTACGCCGCTATGGTGGGGCACTCCGCCCGACACCGCCCTGCACAACGCCGCCTACGTTCTGATGCTGATCACCGGAATCTCCGCCGCCCTCATTAACTGGAATCCGCTGATCAAGCTCGACGGTTACCACATGCTCTGCGAGATCCTGGGCATCGTGGATCTGAAAGAGGCGTCTACGGCCTTCGTTTCCGCCTGGGTAAAGCGTCACGTCTGGGGCCTGCCGGTGGACGTGCCGTATGTCCCCCGGAAACGGCGGCTGGGCTATGGCATCTATGCGATTCTGTCGGGCTTGTACAGCTACACCGTCCTTTATGTAGTCGCCCGCTTCGTGGGGAACGTGTTTCGCAACTTCAATCCCGATTGGTCGTTCATTCCCGAACTCGTCACAGCTGGACTCATCTTCCGCTCGCGCATTCGCGTGCTGATCAACTTTATGAAATTCGTCTATCTCGACAAGAAAGATCGCGTGTGGGCATGGTTTAAACCCACGCGCTCGCTGGCCATCGCGGCCGTGGCAGCTGTGGTCTTGCTGCTGCCGTTGTGGCATGAATCCGCCACAGGACGCTTCGCCCTCGAGGCGGCGCAGCATGCCGTCCTGCGCACCGCGGTGCCGGGTGTGGTGGTCGCGGTGTACGCGGACGAAGGTCAGCCCGTGGTGGCGGGCGCCTCGGTGGTTCAGCTACGCAATCTGCCCTTGCAGTCGAAATTGGCCGAGAGCAAAGCGGAACTCGCATTGGCCACGGGACGGGCCACGTCCGCCGCCCTGCGCAACGCCGACTTCGCGGCCGCCGCGCAGGAGCGCGACCGCCTGACTCAGCAGACAGTCGAACTCGAGTCGGAGGCGGCCCACCTGAGTCTCGACAGCCCGATCTCCGGGGTGGTCGTCACTCCGCGCGTTCGGGACCATGTGGGTGCCTACGCTCCTGCCGGCACTGAGCTCGCGGAGATCGCCGATCTGCGCACGCTCCTGGTCCGCATCTACGTTTCGGAACACGAGATTTATAAATTCCGGGTGGGGTCGGAAGCGCGGCTGCAGGTGGATGGAATTTCAAGCAAGCGCAATACCCGCGTCGTCAGCATCGCTCCGCTCAACTCGCAACTGGCGCCGGGGCTGGAGGACGTTGGCCAGTATCAGGGCACCCGCCCGCCCAACTTCTATGTCGTGGACCTGCTGGTTCCGAACGAGGATGGCATGCTGAGGCCGGGAATGGCGGGTACGGCTCGCCTCTACGGACGACGCCGCAGTCTGGCCGGGCTCATCGCCCAAGATGTAGCCAACTTCTTCGGCCGAAAGGTGTGGTGAGGCGCCCTTCTGAAGCCGAACCAGTTGCACGCGAAAGCCCAGGGCAAAAAAAAAAGGTAAGGCCGCCCCCCCAGGCGGCCTTACTTTCCCCGAACGTGCTAGAGCCTTAGCGCTTCGCCAGCTTCGCGAGCTTTGCGAACTTCGCCATTTTGGCCATCTTCGCGAGCTTTGCGAACTTGGCCAGTTTGGCCATCTTCGCCATTTTCTCGGTTTTGGCGCTGGCGGTAGCCGGCGTTACATCGGCCAGAGTTGCGCTGGCTACATTGGCCTTCTTGGTTGCGTTCAGGCTGCTGATCAGGGACTTTTTCTGAATCGACATTTTGAATCTCCTCTTGAAGTGAATCAGATTTTTTCTGCTACCACGCGGTCTTGTATATAGCAAGGGAAGCGCCAAACTCTAAGGGGGGTCTCAGGAAAAGTCTCTTTGCTTAGAATCAACAAGATACGGAGAATGGCGTGCCTCAGGGCACGGTTGCAGCAGGTAAATTTCTGTACCTGGGTTAAAAATTAACCATCGATGGGTTATTTATTAACCTTTTTCCCCTTGCCGGACCCGGGATCCGTTTCGATTTTAAGGGTGCGGCACAAATACTTCATGCGCTGAGGATCGAGCCGCAGCAGTTCGGCCGCCGCCGATTTCTTCCCTCCCGTGCGCCGCAGGGCGGCGTTGAGGTAGGCCACTTCGATCCTCTGCATCTCGGCGTCGAAGTCCACACCCCCCTCCGGGATCAGGATCGCCTCCTGGCTGGCCGCGCTCGAATATAGAAGGTGTTGAGGTAGGTGATGCGCGGCGATGAACGAGCTGTCGTTCATCACCACCATCCGCTGCACAATGTTTTCCAGTTCGCGCACGTTACCCGGCCAGGGATAGTCTTCCATAATTCCGATCACGTCCGGTTGCAGCTGCTTCAGAGGCTTCTTGTTGGCCGCGCAGTAGACCCGGAGGAAGTGGTCCAAAAGCAGGGGCAGGTCGCCCTCCCGGTCGCGTAGCGGCGGAATCATGATAGGGACCACGTTGATGCGATAGAAGAGGTCCTCGCGGAAGCGGCCCTTGTGAACCATGTCCTCAAGATCGTCATTGGTTGCGGCGATGAGGCGGAAGTCGATTTTCTTCACGGCTCGTCCGCCCAGGCGTTGGGTCGCATGTTCCTGCAGGACGCGCAGCAATTTGGCCTGCAGATTCGGGTCGAGAGTGGTGATTTCGTCGAGGAACAGGGTTCCCGTGTGGGCCTCCTCGATCAGTCCGGCTTTGGCGGTTTCAGCCCCCGTAAATGCGCCTTTCTCGTGCCCGAACAGCTCGGACTCAATCAGGCTCTCGGGAATCGCGGAACAATTCAGGCAGATGAACGGTTTATCCTTGCGGTCGCCGGACTGAACAATGGCCTGTGCGACCAGTTCTTTGCCGGTGCCGCTTTCTCCGCGCACCAGAACCGTGGCATTGCTGTCCGCGACCGCCTGGATTGCCTGAAATACCCTCTGCATGGGTACGCTGCAGCCGATCATGCCGCAGAAGGCGGATTTGTTTTCCACCTGTTCGCGCAGGCGGCGTCCTTCCTGTTGCAGGCTGCGCTTCTCGATCGCCCGCGCGAGCACCACTTGTACTTCCGGCAGGTTCACCGGAACCTGGAAGAACTCGTCGGCACCGGCCTGACTCGCCTTCAATTGCACGCGCCGGTCGGTGGAGCGGGTCATCGCCACCAGCACGACGTCTTCCCGAATTTGCCGCAACTCCTGCAGCACTTCCAGGCCATCGGCGGCGCCGTCCCCGATGCTGTCCAGATCAAGAACGATGCCGTCCAGTTGCGGGCTGTTGACCAGCGCTTGTATCTGCTCTTCGTTCTTGGCTATGACTGTGCTGAAGGTGTCGCCCAGGAAGCGGGAGAGCTCCGGGAACACGGACTCTTCGTCGGAGATGATCGCGATGGAGTATTGCGTTCCGTCGGAGCGGAGTCCTTCCCAAGCCATGTCAACTCCCGAGTGCAAGATTCGGCGTGCAAATTCAAGCGCGGCACATTATAGGTTAATTTTTCACCCCGCCCGATCAATTTCTGAATGGGCGGAAGAAGAAAAAACCGCGAACTACCCAGGCCCCTGGGACTCCAATTCGATAGGTTCCTTCGTGATCCTTCGTGTCCTTTGTGGTTGAAGGTTTTAACGTGCCGCATCAGCCACGATTTCTCGCTCCGATGAGCCCGCCGTTCCTGGCCAACTCCTTACAGGTCAAGCACTTGCATCCTCGGCTGAATATCCACCACTTTCGTGCCATATATGGCACGGGCGAGCCATTTACCGGTGCTGGGGGCAGAGTTAGATTGTACTTGAGCAGCACTTGGGGGAGGGCTGATCAACAGACGTCCCACGACTCTTTGAGTCTGGGGCGTTTTGTTTTGCGCGCAAAACTCTGTTTCGCTCCCGCTGCGCATGAAGCGGCCAAATCCAATGGTTGACCTCCTGATTGTCTCCTGGGGCAGACCCATCTGAATTGGCGTGCATTTTCTAGTCTTGCCATTCAAAACGCTTGAACGCTCCCACCTGGCTACCGCTGGAAGGTTTCGATGGTGTAGATTTGTTTGCGCCTTTCGTTGCCGCGACCTCACGCAGGTCCGATATTAAAGCTGGCGAGGAGCCGGTCATGTCCGTCCAATTTGCCCGCCGCGAGTTTCTCGCGGGAATGGTTGCCATCACGGCTTCGCACGCCGCCAATGCGGCGTCCCGGTTCTCCCCCGCTTCCGGCTTAAGGCCGTCCGACAGCCATTCGCCCTTCCGAGTTTCTGTCATCAACGACGAGATTTCTCAGGACTTCGGCCACGCCTGCGAAGTGGCCTCGCGCGAATTCGGCATGGGATGGATTGAACTGCGCGGCATGTGGAAGAAGAACATCATCAGCCTCGACGAGAAGGAAGTGGCGGAAGCGCGCCGCATTCTCGAAAAGTACCAGCTGAAGGTAACCGACATTGCCAGCCCGCTGTTCAAAGTCGATTGGCCGGGCGCGCCGAAATCCAAGTTCAGCGAGGCCAAGAGTTTCGGCGCCGACTTTACTCTTGCCCAGCAGGACGAGGTTCTGGAGCGCGCCATGGATCTGGCAAAAGCCTTTCAGACCGATCGCGTGCGCTGCTTCGACTTCTGGCGTCTGGAAGATCAGGCTCCCTACCGCGCCGCCATCAACGACAAGCTGCGCGATGCAGCAGCCAAGGCTGCGAAGAAGGGAATCATCCTTGTGCTCGAAAACGAAATGGCCTGCAATACGGCCACCGCGGCGGAATCCGCCAAAGTCTTGGCCGCAGTGCAATCTCCTGCGCTCATGCTCAACTGGGACCCCGGCAACGCTGCCGCCGCGGGGGAGATTCCTTATCCGGACGGCTACAATCTTCTGCCCAAGGATCGCATCGGCCACTGCCACTGCAAAGATTTCGTCAAGACCGGCAAAGGCGACTGGGCGCCCATGGGCGGAGGCTTCATCGACTGGGCCGGCCAGTTCAAGGCGCTCAAGCGCGACGGCTATCGTCTTGCCGTCAGCCTCGAAACCCACTGGAACGGCGGCGGCACGCCGGAAGAATGTTCGCGCAAAAGCTGGGCGGGAATGAAAACACTTCTGCAAGGGGCGGACGTATTGTAAGACCGAAAGTTCAGATTCGCATCAGGGCTTCGCTTCAGCGATGCCGTCACCGCAGCGAGATTGAACGTCGGCTTTAGCCGCTGTGTTTGGCGAGTCGCAGCGGCTAAAGCCCGACTTGGTTGTTGCGACGAATCGGCACGGCTGAAGCCGTGCCCTGATACGAACCGGACTCTTTAAGTAACATTCGAATTTTGAGCAAGCTGTTCGGCCACACCAGGGGGAAACATGACCGATCACACCAGGCGTACGTTTCTGAAGCAGGCCGCGCTGGGAACAGCCGCCGTGCTGGCCTATCCGGCTTCCACCGTGCTGGGCGCGAACGACCGCGTCCGCGTCGGGATGATCGGCGTGGGCGATCGGGGCAACGATTTGCTGGGACAAGTGCTCCCACTGCACGGCGTCGAAGTCGTAGCCATGGCCGACGTCTACAGCCGCCGCCGCGACCAGGCAAAAAGCCGAGTCCCGGGCATTCAGACTTTTGACGATCACCGCCGCATCCTCGATATGAAGGATATCGACGGCGTCATCGTCGCCAGCCCGCTGCACATCCACACACGGCATTTTCTCGACACCCTCTCCGCCGGCAAAGACCTTTATTCGGAGAAGACCATGACGTGGTCGATTCCGGAGGCCGACAAGTGCCTGAGCGCGGCGAAAAATTCCGACCGCGTGGTTCAGATCGGATTGCAGTATCAAAGCTCCGGCTCCCTGATCGACGCCAAGCAGATGATCAGAGACGGATGGGTCGGCAAAGTCACGCAGGTCGAATCCTGGATGGGACGCAACACGCCTCACGGCAAAGGCCAATGGGTGCGCCCGGTTCCGCCCGATTGCACCGCGCAGAACGTGAACTGGAGCGCATTTCTGAACGGCCGTCCCGATCGTCCGTTCGATCCTTTTAAGCTGATCAACTGGCGATTATTCTGGGAATTCGCCGGCGGCAACTGCGCCGAAAATATGGTCCACCAGGTGGCCTGGATCATGGGCGCACTCGACCTGCCGCTGCCGTCGGAAGCATATATGTCGGGAGGCGTGTTCTCGGAAAAAGATGGACGCGAGGTCCCCGACACCATCGCCGTGACGCTCGACTTCCCCAAAGACATTGTTGTGACCTGGCAGTCCACGTTCAGCAACAAGCATTACGAGTTGGGCGACCATATCCTCGGCAGTGATGGCACACTCGAACACCACTTCGACGAGCCACTGCAGTACTGGCCCGAAAAGACGAACCGCTCCGGGGACGCCGTTCGCGGCCAGACCAATGAAGGCGACCATATGGCCAACTGGATCGACTGCATCCGCAGCCGCGCCGTTCCCAATGCCCCGGCAGAAATGGGCTACCGGTCGGCAATCGCCGTGCACATGGCCAATCTGTCGTACAAAAACAAAAAGCGCCTCACCCTGGAAGAAGCGCGGGCAATCACGCCGGAGTTCTAGCGTCGCAGATTGGAAGTACGCGAAATAAGTCTTAAGATTGTCATCCTGAGCGAAGCGAAGGACCTATGCAATCTGCTGGCGGCAAGGCGCTGCCGGCGAGTTGCATAGGTCCTTCGCTTCGCTCAGGATGACAGGGCAGGTTTAAGGGGAAGAGCTAATGATGGGGTCTGAGAACGCCCGATGATCGGCGCAGTCGATATCGGCGGAACGAAAATCGCGGTCGGCATGGTCGATGACAACGGAAAGGTGCTCGCCCGCACGCAAGCTCCGACAGATCCGAATCGCTACGCCGACGGCCTGAACATAATCGCCCGCATGCTGCGTGAAACCTCAACCACGGCGGGCGCGGAACTCTCCGGCATCGGCATCGGGTCGACGGGCCCGGTCGACCCCATCCGCGGCGAATTTGGCGACGTCGATTTTCTCCCCGGCTGGCGCGGCAAGAATCTGGTGAACGATCTAGCCCATATTTTCAACGTGAGCGTCGGCCTCGAAAACGACGGCGACGCCGCGGCCCTGGCCGAAGCCGGATGGGGCGCTGGCCGGAATCGCTCGCGGCTTATTTATGTGACGGTCGGCACCGGCATCGGCGGCGGAATGGTTTTCGATGGGAAACTCTATCGCGGTGTCGACGGCGCTCACCCCGAAGTAGGACACCAGATCGTCGATCCCGCAGGCCCGCAGTGTTCCTGTGGATTTCGCGGCTGCTGGGAATCGCTGGCCGCCGGTCCCGCGATGGTGGCGTATCTTGAAACCCACGCACCTGCGGACTATCCGCATCGCCGAGGCATTACCGCGAAGAAAGTCTGCGAGCTCGCGCAGCAAGGCGATGCCGTCGCGAGGCAGACCGTCGAACATGAGGCCTACTATCTCGGCATCGGCCTCGCCAACCTGATCAACCTGTTCACGCCCGACGCCATCGTGCTCAGCGGCAGCGTGATGAAGAGCGCGCCGCTTTTTCTCGACCGCATCCGCGAAGTCATCCGCAGCGGCTGCCGCTTCGTCCCGGCCGAGAAGACGCAACTCACGCTCATTGGGAGACGACACGAATCTGATCGGCGCGGCGCGAGTATGGCACTATCGCTTCGGCGTGTAGCGCCGCCGTCCAGGCGGCTGTTGTGGTGGCGTCTCGCCGCCACCTTCCAGTTCCTACCTCAATCTGTTACTGTTTTCAGTCCGCTTTTTGTGAGGCTGCGTGATCGTCGGAGTTCCTAAAGAAAGTTATCCCGGAGAGCGCCGCGTAGCGCTCGTCCCGGTAGCCGTCCCCAACCTCGTCAAGGCCGGACTCGAAGTCATCGTGGAATCCGGAGCCGGTGAGCAGGCCGGTTATCCCGACGCGATGTACGTCGAAAAAGGCGCGAAGATCGTGCCCGACCGCGCCGCCGTATTCAGCGCCGCCGACATTGTGGTGCAAGTGCTGTGCTACGGCTCGAACGACATCACCGGCAAAGCCGATCTGCCGCTGATGCGCCGCGGTCAGGCGATCATCGGGTTCCTGCGCCCCTTCGGTTCCGCGGAAGTTGTGCAGCAGATCGCGCAGGCCGGCGTCACCGCCTTTTCCGTTGAACTCATGCCGCGCACCACGCGCGCCCAGAGCATGGACGCACTTTCCTCCATGGGCACGATTTGCGGCTACAAAGCCACGCTGCTCGCCGCGGAAACCTCGCCGCGAATTTTTCCCATGATGACCACTGCCGCCGGCACCATCACGCCGGCGCGCGTGTTCGTGATCGGCGCCGGCGTTGCCGGACTGCAAGCTATCTCGACCGCGCGCCGTCTCGGTGCCGTGGCCTCCGCCTACGACATGCGCCCCGCCGCCAAAGAGCAGGTGCAGAGCCTGGGCGGACGATTCGTCGAACTTCCCA
>Ga0210403_10002658_pt1 | contig 16017 bp, 9 predicted proteins | sample IncBWC19MmetaG_FD_150863 | JGI IMG/M metagenome (GOLD analysis project Ga0210403, IMG submission 150863) | Forest soil microbial communities from Barre Woods Harvard Forest LTER site, Petersham, Massachusetts, United States - Inc-BW-C-19-M | ecosystem: Environmental > Terrestrial > Soil >... | reverse complement strand
TGGAGTCGCGTCTACCTTACTTGAGGGGACAACGGTGCCGGGTATTATCAACCTACTGCCAGATGATCTGAGCAAGCCAAAGCGTTCCGGGCCCGAGGAAGCAGTTCCTGTGCCCAAGAGTGCTCTGCCGGATTTCGGCGCCCCGGCGCACCTGATGCCGAATGATTTTTGGTCGAACCTGAAGCAGTTCCTCACGGAGCGGCCGGTCAAAATCATCGAACGCAGCGACGTTCCCTTCACAAAAAATTCGTTCGGTTCTGGGCTGCGCGAAAATCTGAAATTTTTCATGTACGGGCCCAAGGCCCGCAAGGGCCCCGTAGATAAGCGCCTGGAAGTTGACTGGGGCGGGAATTTCGGCGGCTTCATGGGGCAGTTGAAGGAATTTTTCTCTCCCACCCGGGCGGTGATGCCCGCGGGAATCAAGCCGATTAAGGTAAAAGAGATCTGGTCCAAGGACGAGAATTTCGGATGGACCCAGGCGATCGCCTTGGCCGTTCACGGCTGCATCATCGCACTGCTCATCGTTCCCTTCCTTACCAACATGCTTCCGAGCACTACCCAGGCAAAGAACAAGCTGGATGTGACGCCGCTGGATATTTCACCTTATATGGCGAAACTGCCGGCGGGAGCCAAGACGGCAGGCGGTGGCGGTGGAGCGAACGACCACACGAATACTCCGGTGAACAAAGGCAGGCCGCCGCGGTTCACCACGACGCAGTTCGCGGCTCCGACTTTGCACCCCAATCCGCAGCCGAAACTTCCCATGGAAGCGACGCTTCTTGGCCCGCCGGACCTAAAGATTGCATCCAGTCTCACGAATCTTGGCGATCCTCTGGCTGCCGGTCCGGGCGATTCGCTCGGGCATGGAAATGGCACGGGCATAGGTTCCGGCACGGGTGGGGGCTTAGGTCCCGGCGAAGGCGGTGGCACTGGTGGCGGCATGTTTCGCGCAGGAGTGAACGGTGTGGGGCTGCCGACTTGTTTCTATATGCCCAACCCGCCGTATTCTGACGAAGCGCGCAAAGCAAAATATTCGGGAGTTGTGCTGGTCGAAGCGGTCATCACCGTGGATGGCCGGGTTACGAATCCTCGCGTGATCAAGAGCCCGGGCCTCGGCTTGGACGAGTCCACGACGAACACCATGCGCACCTGGCGCTGCAAGCCCGTCACCGGCCCGAACGGCAAGCCCGTTCCCGTGCTGGTCCCCTTTGAAGTCACCTTCCGACTGTACTAGGCGAGGCTTTCTCACCCCAAATTATGCATCCGTTCACTGACCGATTAGTGTGACAGTCGCTCACCCGGAGTCATTTGTGCGCGATGCCGTCGAATTTCTCGAGAATTTCTCCAGCACTTTCGAGACAGTGGCTCAGCGGCAACCGCAAAGGCCTAGGATTCACAACAAATGGCTTTCGATCGCCTCGGCCGGGCAATTGCAGGCCCATTCTTAAGAAATGGTTGACAGAGGCTCTCAGCGAGGTCCCAGTACGGAACATCTCGCGGAGGAGAATTTTGGCAACTTCTTTGTGAAGTGTCACAGAAATTCGCATGGCTTGACGTTCTACTTTCAGTTGGCTCTGTCAAGGCCCATTGTTGAAGCAGGGACTGAGGAATCTCCACTTGTTTAGAGGCAACCAAAGGCACGAACTCGCGTTCTCAATTGCAAACTGAATGGCCGCGGTTCACACAATGCCCGCCCGCCGTTCTCCTTAGGAGGAGCTTCCCTATGCCCTTCTCGGTGCCGCAATTCAGCTCGCGAAATTCCGAGGATTCGTACTCGTGGCGACGCCGCGTGCTGGAGAATCTTCGTGTCGCTTTGTCGCTTCCGCACTCGCACCTGCAAGCGGTGAGCCACGCCCCGGTGGCTTTTTCGAGCGTTGAAACCTCAGCGCGATCTGGTTGCGCGCAGACTATCTCGGCGATCACTCACGCGGCCATCCTTACTGGGTTATTCCTTCTTCTTACCTCGACCGGCCGGAGAGTGGCTGATCTCCCGCCGATTTTGATCGGGGGCCCCAACCCGCCCTTTCGATTCTTCCCGCCACCTGAACTAAAAACCGGAGTTCCCTCACTTGGTCCTTCTGGCCACGGTAGCAACGCGGAATCCGAACCTGCGCGTGCCGGAAATCTCGCGCCGGTGTCTTCCCTGCCCCTTGCGCCGCCGCGGTTGACTCACTCTGAACAAATAGATTTGCCCGTCCCGCCTGCGGTGTTCGATGCGAACGCGCCAGCTGCCGTTCAAGTCGTCACTGGGCTCGGGCTGCCGTGGGCGAAGAAGGACACGAATTCCGCCGGCGCCGATGGGGGCCATGGAATCGGGGACCGCCAAGGCAACAACATGGGCGACGATGATGGCGATAAAGCCGGTGCCGGAGGCCCTGGGGAAAACTACGCGAACGTAGTTTCACAGGCCGCGTGCCTGCATTGTCCGGAGCCTCCGTACACCGATGAGGCGCGCAAGGCAAAACTTCAGGGCAACGTGACGCTTCGCGTGCTGATCGGCGCAGACGGTCGAGCTGCGCGAATCCAGCTTGTGAAAGGGCTGGGCCTGGGCCTGGACGAGCAAGCATTGCAAGCGGTGCGCTGGTGGCGGTTTGTGCCCGCGAGAGACGCGCGCCGCCAGCCCGTTCCCACCTGGGTGACCATCGAAACGCGATTCCAGCTTTTCTGAGCACTCGGCGGCGCGTTGTCTCCTTACGACACCTCCGCTGTTGTTTGCCGAGTCCGTACGGCCTGTTCTGCTACGATGAGGCCATGCGAAACAGACTGTCCCTCCTCGTATTTTTCTGTTCTGTCCTCTCTCTGTCCCAGGCGAGTTTCGGCCAAGGCGCCACCGGCACGCTGGACGTGACCGCGCGCATCGCACCCACCGGCGCGCGTCCCGAACCGGTGCGGCAGTTTACCTTTTATGTCTTAACGAAAAGTTACGCCGAAATTCTGAAGGAAGCTGCCGCGCAATTCCCGCTGGAAGAGCGCGAAGTTTTCATCAGCAACCTGAAAATCTCTCCCGAACTGAAGGCTTGGATGAAGCAGCACTCGATCATCGACCTGACCGCTCCCGATGTCGACAAGCTCATCACTCCCGACGACGTGATGAACATTCCCGAATTTTTTGCAGGTTACGAGCGTTCCAACAGCGGCGGCGTCACCAACGGCCTGCCGATGCCCAAATACAAAGAAGCCGACGCGGAAGCCAATCCCGCGAAATATTTCAAGCTGAAGCAGGACTACATGTCCGCGACGAAAAAATTCGTGGAATCGCATCCCTCCACGATTTCCGGCATGGAAACGGAGCTTGGTGCCGTGAATCCCAAATTCAAATGGGACAAAGCGCTGCAGGAGCACAATCAGAAAGTGGCGCAACTTGCGCCCGAACTCGCCCAGACCAAATATCTCGCCGCGAAAGGTGACACCGACCTGGACGGCCACATGATTTTCAAAGGGCTTCCGCCCGGCAACTATTGGGTCAGTTCGCTTGGCCTGGATGCGGCAGCGGGGGACCGCCGCCTGCTCTGGGATGTCCCTGTAGCCGTACAATCGGGGCCTGCGACGCAACTGATACTTTCCAACCTGAACGGGCAGAACTTCAGCTCAACGCATCCCTGAACTGCGCTATTCTGAAGCCATGGGCAGCCCCATTCTGTGGGTCGGGTTCAATCTGTTTGTTCTTCTTGCATTGGCCCTCGACCTGGGCGTTCTCCACCGCAAAGCTCATAAAATCAAACTCGGTGAAGCAGCCTTTGGCAGCGCGCTGTGGATTTCCATCGCGCTGATTTTCGGCGGGTGCGTCTGGCACTGGTACGGCGAGCAGCGCGGGCTCGAATTTTTCACCGGATATGTCATAGAGAAAGCCCTAAGTGTCGACAACCTATTTGTTTTTCTGGTGATCTTCCGCAGCTTCCAGGTGCCCGAAGCCGTGCAACATCGCGTCCTAGCGTGGGGCATTCTGGGCGCACTGGTGATGCGCGGCATCATGATTGCCACCGGGGCCGTTCTGGTCGCCCGGTTCCAGTGGATCCTTCCGGCGTTCGGCGTTTTCCTTGTTTATACCGGGGTGCACATGCTGTGGAAGCGGGACAAGAATGTTCACTACGAGAAGAATCCCATTTTCAGGTTCGCCAGTTCCCATCTGAGAGTCACCAAGGAATACCGCGGGGAAAGGTTTTTTCTGAAAGAGGGCGGGCAGCTGTTTGCGACTCCCCTGCTTCTGGTTCTTCTGATCGTGGAAATCACCGATGTTACTTTTGCCGTCGATTCCATTCCTGCCATCTTTGGAATTACACGCGATCCGTTCATCGTTTACACTTCGAACGTATTTGCCATTCTCGGGCTGCGCGCGCTCTATTTCCTGCTCGCCGATGTCCTCGACTACTTCCACTATCTCGGCATCGGGCTGGCGCTGGTGCTGATGTTTATTGGCGCAAAAATGGTGGCCGAGCCGTGGCAGCACATTTCCGTGGTGCTTTCCCTAAGCGTCGTCGGGGGGATTCTGCTGCTGGCCATGTTAATTTCCTTTCTCACCCGCCCGGCGAAGAAGAAAGAGCCCGGGACAGGTTAAGATATGCAGTGGTGATTTCCGGTATCGGAGCCTGGTGAAACGATGAACGAGCTATTGCAACGTGCGATCGAGGGAATGTCTTCCGGGGATGCGGAGGCGCGAACGGTTTCCGCGACCGAGATTTACAAAACGGGCCGCGCCCTCGCCGACCACGCGGCATACCCCTGGTGGGAAGACGAAGAACTGGCGGCGCTGCTGAACGGCAACGAACCCAAGATGACCATCGGACTGGCCGTTACTCCGGAACGATTCAAGGAAATCCACGAAGCCACCGGCTTGCCGCGCCTATCCGAAGTGCCGCCGGATCAGGACGCTCTGGAATTCGAACTCCACTTTCCTGGCGGGCTCTCGATGGACATTTTAACCAGCAAGGATGCCGCGGCCGGCGGTGCGATCGCGAAATTCCTGCAAAGATTCGGGGAAGGTATTCAACAGATTGAGTATTTGTGCAAAGACGTGGACCGGGCCACGCAAATCCTGAAAGCCAAATTCAATGTGGCTGCGATTTATCCTGAGACTCGCGCCGGCGCCGACGGCACCCGCGTAAATTTCTTCCTGGTCGCCGCCCCCGACGCCGCCAAGGTTCTGATCGAGCTTTACGAGCCCGCGCCGCGCCTGGACTGAGTCCGCTCAGTGAATTCTGTGCCACTGAGTTAATTAGTTTTGTTCGTTTAGGATTTCCCTGGCTGGCCGGCTAACAGCTCCCAAACACGGAACGTCTCCGCAACGCTCCACGCCTGCGCGAAGCACCCCGTCGCGGGAAACGGCACATCGCCTCCAAAAATCTCGCTGATGCTCCCCAGCCCAGCGGAGTAGATGCTTCTCCCCAAAGGCTCCAGAAAACTTTGTGCGGCAGCTCGATCTCCGTACACTTTGTAATGAGCGAGCGCATACGGCCCAAGCAGCCAGGCCCACACGGTCCCCTGGTGGTAAGCTGAATCCCGCTCGCGAGGCCCGCCTGCATAGCGGCGTACGTATCCAGGCTCCGACGGCCCCAGGCTGCGCAGCCCGAACGATGTCAGCAACTCTCGCCCCAGAGTATCCACAACATTCTTGGTCTGTTCCGGAGTGAGCGGGCTGACCGGCAACGACACGGCAAACACCTGGTTGGGCCGCAGCGAGGCATCCGCCCCGCCGCCCGGCACATCAATCACGTCAAAGCAGCATTTGCGCGCGGGATTCCAGAATTTTTGAAAATTTTTCTCCGCCTTCTGCTTCAACTTCAAGTAACCCTCGCCCGGCCGCGCCAGGCGCCGTGAAAATTCCGCCATCGTGTTCAGGGCGTTGATCCAGAGCGCGTTGATCTCCACGGGTTTACCGATGCGCGGTGTAACAACCCAGTCGCCGATCTTCGCGTCCATCCAGGTAAGCTGCACTTCGGGGCTGCCGCCGTACAACAGGGCGTCGGCCGGGTCCACCTTGATGTTGTAGCGCGTCCCGGCAACGTGCGCGTCCACGATTGCCGATAACACGGGAAACAATTTTTTGATCAGCGCCAGATCCTGCGTCGCCTCAAAATATTGCCGCACGGCTTCGAAATACCACATCGCCGCGTCAATCGTGTTGTACTGAGGCGTGCCACCGCGGTCCGGAAAATTGTTCGGCAGCATTCCGCGATCAACGTACCGCGCGAACGACTCCAGGATTTTGCGCATGATTTCCGGGCGGCCCAGCGGAAGCGCCAGTCCGGGAATCGCAATCATTGTGTCGCGGCCCCAATCGGAAAACCATGGGTAACCCGCAATGACGCTCAGGCCTTCGGCGTCATCCGGCAATGCGCGCTTGACGATAAATTGATCGGCGGCGAGAACCAGTTGCCACAACCAACCCGGTTCGTCCTCGGCCGGCGTCGCCACCGTTTCCGCATGCCGCTTCTGCCAGGCCTGGAATAGTTTCAGATCGTGATTGGACTGCAGGGTGCGCGCCTGCTCGCCGTCCAGCAGCGCGTCTGGCTCCGTTGAAAACACAAGAGTCAATTTTTCCCCGGCCGCAAACCGCCCGCGAAACACCGCGGCCACCAGCCGGTCCTCATGGTCGTCCAGCCCGCGCTCGCGTTCGACCGGCAGGAGAAAATCCTTATACCAGTCGTGGCGTGGCTCCAAAGCAGCCGTTGCGCTCTGCAAATAAAACGGGGTCGCTCCGTCAAACGCAACAACTCGCACACCCTTCTCCAGCGGCTCGATTTTCATCTGCCAGCCGTCCGCGTGTGTGGTGGCATGAAAATCCCGGTAGCTGACCAGAATTTTCCCTTCGATTTCGATTGGCGAACTCGCGCGAGCCAGTGAGTACTCCACAAACGTGGTGTTTTCTCCCTGCTTCATCCATACGCGCTTTTCGAGCAGCGCGTCCGCCAGCGTGTAGCGCCAGACGGGCTTCGTGCCTTCCAGGTGGAGGCTTTCGATGTTGAGATAACCTTTGGGAGAGACATCGCCGCTCAGCCAGCGGTTCGTCGCAAGAGGAAAATTTGTTCCGGCATAGCGAACCGACTCGTCCACTCCCGCGACGAGCAGGGTCCTGTCCGTCGGCGGCTGCAGCGAGGCCATCAGCAGCCCGTGGTAGCGGCGGGTCGAAGTCCCCGCGGCTGTGCCCGACGCAAATCCGCCGAGGCCGTTGGCGACCAGCCACTCGCGGCTCTCCGCGAGCTGCAGGTCGCCAAGGATTTCCCTTCCAAATTGCACTTCGGCAAGAAGCGACAAGTCTTACTCTCCGCTCTGCTCCATCAATTTTGCGACGAGTCCGGTCCAACCGGTCTGGTGGCTGGCACCAAGACCGGCGCCGTTGTCGCCGTGGAAATATTCGTAGAAAAGAACCAGGTCGCGCCAGTGCGGGTCGCTGTTGAACAACTCCTGCCCGCCGGCGAATGGGCGCTTGCCGTCTTTCCCGCGAACAAATATACGCGTCAAGCGCTTTGAAATCTCCTGCGCCACCTGCCACAAATCCTTTTCATCCCGCGAATGCGTCGGACATTCGATCTTGAAGTCCTCGCCAAAATAGTGGTGATACTTCTGCAACGATTCGATGAGCAGATAATTCACGGGAAACCAGATCGGCCCGCGCCAGTTGGAATTCCCGCCGAACACGCCGGTGTTCGATTCCGCCGGCTCGTAGTCCACTTTGTTGGTGTGCCCGTTCACCTGCACTTCGTAGGGATGATCCTCGTGATAACGCGAGAGCGCGCGAACGCCATGCGGGGACAAAAATTCCGTTTCATCCAGCATGCGGCACAAGATTCGCTTCAGTTGTTTGCGATTCGCAAGGGAGAGCAGGCGGCGGACGCCACGGGCCGACCGTTGCGTCATTTCGATGTGCTCCGGCACGTCCGGATGGTTGTCGATGAACCACTGCATGCGGCGTTTGAATCCCGGGAGGCGGTCCACGATTTCCGGTTCCAGCGTTTCCACGGCGAACAACGGAATCAGCCCGACCATCGAACGGATTTTCAAGAAATGTTCGTCTCCGTTCGGCAGATGCAGCAGGTCGTAATAAAAACCGTCTTCGTTATCCCAGAGCGACTTGCCGCTGGGGCCCATGTCGTTCATGGCCCGCGCGATGTAAACAAAGTGCTCGAAGAACTTGCTGGCAACGTCTTCGTAAGCCTGGTCGTCTTTCGCCAGCTCCAGCGCGATCGCCAGCATGTTCAGGCAATACATGCCCATCCAGCTGGTGCCGTCGGACTGCTCCAGATGTCCCCCGGTGGGCAGGGGCGCCGAGCGATCAAACACTCCAATGTTGTCGAGCCCCAGAAATCCGCCCTGAAAAATGTTGCGGCCGTCGGGGTCCTTGCGATTTACCCACCAGGTGAAATTCAAAAGCAGCTTGTGAAACACTTTTTCCAGAAAACTGCGGTCGGCCACGCCGCGCACGCGCCGCTCGATTTTGTAGACGCGCCAGGCCGCCCAGGCATGCACGGGAGGATTCACGTCGCCGAACGCCCACTCATAGGCCGGCAACTGCCCGTTCGGATGCATGTACCACTCGCGCAGCAAGAGCAGCAGCTGGTCCTTGGCGTAATCGGGATCGATAATCGCCAGCGGAATGCAGTGAAACGCCAGGTCCCACGCGGCATACCAGGGATACTCCCACTTGTCCGGCATCGAAATGATGTCGTCGTTGTACAGATGCGTCCAATCCTTGTTGCGCCCGTGCGAGCGCTCGGGTGGAGGCTCCGGCCCTGCCGGATCGCCCTCCAGCCACGTGTAAACGTCGTAGTGATAAAACTGCTTGCTCCACAGCATTCCTGAATACGCCTGCCGCATCACGTGATGGGCGTCGTCGGACATGCCCTTGGGAATTCGCGATTCGTAAAACTCCGTCGCTTCTTTTTGGCGGTCGGCAAACACCGCGTCAAAGCCAGCCCCAAAATCATTCGTTCCCGGCACGCCAGCCGCGCGGTCATGGTGGCCGGGCCCAGAAATCGTGCCGACCATCGGCGAATCGGAATCCATGCCGCCCAGCGGGTCGAGGTCCGTCAGCCGCAGCTTGAGGGTGGCGGATTCTCCCGGGCCAAGATGGAGCGCGTAGTGCGCCGCCATTTTCGTGCCGGTGTGTTCCGGATTCACCGCTCCCTTGTTGCCGCGAATCAGATAAGAGTGAAAACCGTCTTTCACATACGGCGTGCGGTTTCGGAATTTGAAAATTTCTTCATAGTTTGTTTCGTTTTCCGTGAACAGCAACTCTGGGGTTCCGGCCGCCAGCAACCATCGCTTCCCGTACTGCCAGTGCTGCAACTCAGTGCACAAAGAACCCGGCGTATCTGGAGCGCGCCTGGCCACCGGGCGGCGCAAATCCTTTCCCCAGGACCAGGTGTTGCGGTACCAGAGCGTCGGCAATAGGTGCAGCGGCGCGGCGTCCGGTCCGCGATTGAACGCGGTGATTTTGATTAAGATGTCCTCGACGTCAGCCTTCGCGTATTCAACAAATACATCGAAATAACGGTTCTCGTGAAACACGCCTGTATCCAGCAACTCAAACTCGGGATTCGTTCGCCCTCGTTTTCCGTTTTCCTCCACGAGCCAGCGGTAAGGGAATTCCGCTTGCGGGTACTTGTAGAGCATCCGCATATAACTGTGGGTTGGTGTGGAATCCAGATAGAAATAGCACTCCTTCACATCTTCGCCGTGGTTTCCCTGATTGCCGGTTAAGCCGAATAAGCGTTCCTTGAGGATCGGGTCTTTCCCGTTCCACAGCGCCAGCGCAAAACAGATCATCTGGTGCCGGTCGCATATCCCGCCAATCCCGTCTTCGCCCCAACGATAGGTTCGTGCGTGTGAATGCTCAAACGGGAAAAATTCCCAAGCCGTGCCGTTTGCGCTGTAATCTTCCCGCACCGTTCCCCATTGCCGGTCCGAAAGGTAGGACCCCCAACGCTTCCAATGCTTCTTGCGTTGGCGGGATTCCTCCAGGCGATGGTCTTCAACGGTTAGGAGTCTGGGCATGGTCGGAGTTCCTTTGATAGGAGGACTTCACCCGGAAATAAGTTACATGCAGAAATCTATCGTCGCATCATTACAGAACGCCAGGCTTAGGACAATCACGATATTGTCCGGAATGCCATCGGCAAAAGGAAAAAATGTCTGACCACCAAAAGTTTATCGAACTATACCTATAACGCGGCAGGCACTTGGCCGACGTGTCCGGTTTCGAGTATCGTTCCCCAGCAGAGGCGTCTTGGGATCCAATACATGCACGGAGTGGGAGCCTCGCCCGCCGAAGTGACTCCGTCGTTCACTCCATGATCTCGATGCGCTGGGTGTCTGTGTCTTTGCGTATTTGCACATGCATGCTCAGGAGGCTTCATGATTAGCAAGCCCAGCCGTTTGGCATTATCGGGAATCGCGCTTGTCTGCGCAGCGGCCCTTGTTGCCTGTAGTAGCGGCGGCCCCACGTTACAGTTTGTGACGGTAACCCCAGTTAGCGGGGAGATCTACGTCAGCGCCGCATCGAATGGCGGAGTGAGGGGTGCGGCTCGGCACTCCGCCGCAGGAAGGAAACCGGCAACCCTTCCTCCGGCCGCCACCGCCACTTGCGGCTCCCTGCAATACACCGCCACTGCCCTGTTCAGCGACGGTTCCTCGAAAGACGAAAGCAGCACCGCCACGTGGAGCTCCTCCAACACTTCCGTGGCTGTGATCAGCACAAGTGGTCTCGCGTCAGGCATCGGCCTCGGCACGACCAACATTGGCGCCACTGTTAGCGGGGTTGCAGCCACCAGCGAACCCCTGGCTGTGGACCAACTCAACTCGATCAGCGTCTCGCCCAACCCGCCCCACAGCCGCCGGGTGCTTCTGAGCAGTTCTCCGCCGTCGGAAACTTCACTTTCGCGGCCGGCGGCACGGGCGACCGCGACGTTTCCAGCCAGGTCACGTGGAGCAGCAGCAATACCGAAGTCGCGACGATCAATAACACCGGCAATGCGACCACCGTCGGCCCGGGTTCCACCACCATTTCGGCCACCAGTTGTGATGGCATCACTGTAGGTAATGTGACCCTTGTCGTCAGCTCTCCGGTGACCGACTCGCTGGTGATTACCCCCGCAACGATCACCATCTCCACCGGCGCCACCACTTTGTTCACAGTGATGGAAAAGTTGGCCAATGGGACTATCCAGGCTCTCCCGCCGGGCACTGTTGTTGCCTGGAGTTCCGATACAACTTCCGTTGCAACCATCGACCCGAATTCCGGCCTGGCTCTGGGAGTTAAGGCGGGAACCGCGAATATTATCGCAACCTCGACTGGCCTCAACCCTGGCGCCGCAGTCCTGACCGTCGTGCCTGCCGTTTCACGCTTCGCCTATGTAGGGGACCTGAACGACAACACCAGCACAGCAATCGCAGAGTTTTCCGTAGATGTCACGAACGCCAAATTGAATCCATTGACTCCGGCCAGTGTCGCAGGGCGCTTCCCGCAGCAGCTTGTACAACATCCATCGGGGAAATTCGTTTACGAAATCGATGGGACGAACTTTGTGAGAGTCTACGACTTCTCCTCGGGTCAACTCGCGGAGGATACGACGCTCGGGCCATACCAAGCCGGCAACAGCGGATTCGGCAAGGCCATAGTTAACCCTACGGGGCAATTCCTGTACGTCATAAACAATTCAGCGACCGCGCCGCCTGTGGACGGTGTTTACGGCTTCACGATCGACCAGTCTAACGGCGCCCTGACCGCCATTGGTACCGCAGGGGTACCCCTCTTCTCTGACGCCAGTGTGCCGGCCCTTAGCAATCCCGTCGACGTGCTCATGGACCACCAAGGCAAACACCTTTACGTCGTCAACAGTGGCAACAACACAATCAACGCTTACGGCATCGATGCGAGTGGCGGACTGACGGCACTTTCTAGCCCAACGATTGGTACCGGCGCTTCGCCAAGTTTTGGCGCGATCGATCCGTCGGACACGCACCTGTATGTGGCCAATACGGTCGACAACTCTGTGACAGTGTTGAAGCTTGACCCCAGCACCGGCCTTTTGAGCAGCGGCGGGGCGGACACAAAGGTTACGGGCGCAACCTCTCTACTCAACCTAGCCGTCGATCCCTCGGGTAAGTATCTTTATGCTTTGGACAGCGCGCCAGCTGCTGGTAACAATTTGTACGCGTATGTCCTGAACGCCGACGGCACCCTTCCGGCTACTGCCGCTGCATCCTACCCGACAGGAGCAGGTCCCTTCGGAATAAGCATTGATGCCAGCGGAACTGTCCTTGCAGTGGTGAATAACCTCGATGGCCCCCCAGCCAGCGTTTCGCTTTTCAGTTTGGCGCCTGCTACCGGGGTTTTGACTCCCACAGCCACTGTTACGGCCGCGAGTTGGACGAACCCCGAATTCCTGACCTTCTACAATGCTCCCTGAGGCTTTTTAGCCTTGGCCAAGAGGAAGACCATCGAAGGAATTGAACGTGGGGACCCCAGGACGGGTTCCCGAACCTAAAATCCGAAGAAGGGGATGGCTGTCGGCCATCCCCTTCCTTCTTTATCAGGGATGTGTTCTAACGGAGTGGACTGAAAATCCCGGTGGAAAAACGTTGCATTGAGACATTCCGCTAGTATTTGTAGCGATGTCCCCTCTGCACTAAGGGATGCTCAAAATAGGTCCACGATACCCGGCATAATCCGTAGGCCAGAGCAATACTGAGCACTCCAATCAATCCGCTTCGCCAATCCGAAAAATGAGTAATGCTCCGTGTCAAAAAACCGAAGCAAAAATAGCCAACTCCCAGATGAATAAGATAAAGGCAATAAGAAACCCGCCCTAATTCCTGGAATGGCCTCCAACGTACGAACATCGCGACTGGCCCGAGGGGCAAACCGATCGAAATTATCAGCAGGACGGCATAAAACAAGGCGATCAGCGAGTATCCGATGGATTGCGTTACCGGATCATTTGGATTGGGATATCGCCACCATATCCCGAGCATTCCCGCCGACAGCAGCACAAAAACCAGTTACAGTCGGCCAGATTTTCCAAGGATTCTCTCGCGAATTGCGTCAGACCGCCACGCCCAGGCCAAGAGCATCCCGATCGCGAGAGAATCCGCGCGGCACGGCATCAAACGATAGGCTGGCCAGTTCACGTCCGAACCGGAATGCAGTCGAACTAAAATCCGGAGTATCGGTGCGAGAACGACCACCACTCCCAGCACTGGCGGCAGCAATCGCTGCGGCAGATATCGCACCAAGAGCGGGGCGAGCAGGTAAAACTGTTCTTCTACCGCCAGCGACCAGAGGTGCGAAAACCACCAGATCGCAAGCGTGGTGTAGTCGACATCCCACAGGTTCTGCAGAAAAAGAAAGTGCCGAAAGATATCCAGGTTAAGCGCAGGCAATTGCCCTGAATGGGTATGCACTCGCAGGAAAGGGCCACCTACCAAAATGAGAATGATAAACAGGCAGAGCCACAGGTAATAGATGGGAAGGATCCGGAAGGCACGCCGCAAATAAAACGTCTTGAAATACGATGGCGAACCCGTTGATCCATCAGGATTCCGCCAATGAGAAATCCTGAAAGGACAAAAAACAGGTCAACGCCACTCCAACCCAGAGCAAATATTCGCTGGATTTGATGAATCGGTCCTGTCAAAAGAGGGTTGGGATTGTAGAAATAGTGCATCAATACCACGGAGAGGATCGCAATACCCCGAAGTCCGTCGAGTTCCGGTATGCGTGACACCTTCACTGTAGAGTTGATCGGGGAATCCATGCACCTATCCGTGTCTTTGAGGCAAAAGGAACCAAATAACCTGGTCGAGTACCTGGCGTCTGGTCCTTACCGGGCCAAGATTGCCTTTCAAAGTTTGAGCGCGTCATATTTTAGCAGGGACTCGCTGGAGAGCGACTACGGCTCCGCCCGAAGCGTGTAAATTTAATTCCGCAATTGTCGCGCCAATCGCTCTTCAATCCGAACAAGGTCTTGAGTGACCGATTTATGACCCCCCGAGAGGCCGCACTGGTGACGTTGTGGCTCCCACATCGAGGGCAGACACGGCGCTTTGAGGTCGACTTCATTTGGGAATCCCCTGAAGAGGCAGGCTTTCTAAATCAGCTTGTTTTCATTCGCCGTAGGGGACCCAGATGTTCTTCACCTGGTGGGCGTGTTCCAGGTACCAGCGGCCTTCGCTCTCCGGATTGCTAAAGAAATCGATGTGGCGTCCCTCGTTTGTCCACACTTGCTTCAGGTTGCCCACGGAAAGAGCTTTCACGCTGGCGCACATTTCCGCATCGCCATAGCACCAGATGCCGTCAAGATCATCGTGTTCCGCCAGCACTTTCAACAGTTCCGTCGCGCGCCCCGGCACAATGTTGACGACACCCCCCGGCAGGTCGCTGGTTTCAAAGACCTGGTAAAGATCCCCCGTGATCAGCGGGTAGGATTCGGAAGGAACGGCGACAACGGTGTTCCCCGCGGTGATCAATGGAAGCACCAGGGTAAAGAATCCGAGCAGCGGCATTTCCGCGGGGCAGATAACGCCAACGGTTCCCACCGCTTCGTTCATGGCAATGGAAACATTGCGCATCGGCGGATTGTGCACGGCGCCGTCAAACTTGTCTGCCCATCCCGCATAGGAAAAGAGCCGCTCGACGCTCCGTTGCACTTCTTCCGCGGCTTGTTTCTTTCCCACCGCTGACGCCAGCCGGCCGGTAATCTCCTCGCTGCGTTGCGACAGATTTTCCGCGATGTAATAAAGCACCTGCGCGCGGTTGTGGGCCGTGGCCCTGCTCCAGCCCTCTGCCTTGCGCGCCGCTTCCACCGCGTTGCGGACGTCTTTACGATTTCCGAGGGGTGATTCGCCCAGCAACTCGCCTTTCTTCCCGCGAATTTCGATGCTGTAGCCGGAGTCCGGCCGGACCTGCTTCCCGCCGATATAGAGTTTCACCGTGCGGTCGATGCCGGGGTTCGCCACTTCCGCGTGATCTTGCTTCCCTGCGCCGTTCTTTTTCAACGCCGGCGCTTTGCGGAACCACGCCGGTTCCAGATACTCCATCAGGCCTTCGCGCCCGCCTTCGCGCCCGTAACCGCTTTCGCGATAGCCGCCAAATCCGCAGGCCGCGTCAAAGAGGTTCGTGCTGTTTACCCACACCACGCCGGCTTTCAATTGAGCGGAAACGTGCAGCGCCACGTTGATGCTTTCGCTCCAAACGCTCGCTGCCAGGCCGTACGCCGTATTGTTCGCAAGTTCCACGGCTTCGCGCGGCGTTCGAAAGGTCATTGCGGCAAGCACCGGGCCGAAAATTTCCTGCTGCGCCACGATCGAAGTGGGATGCACGTTACTCAGGAGAGTCGGTTTGTAATACAGCCCGCGCGTGGGCATCAGCACTTCGGGCTGCCAGCAGGTGGCGCCTTCGGTGATTCCCTGCTTGACCAGACGATCGATGCGGTCCAGTTGCACTCGGGCCACGATCGCCCCGATGTCAATCGCTTTGTCGAGCGGGGCACCCACCCGGAGCGTGCTCATCCGGGCTTGCAGCTTGTGGGTCATTTTTTCGGCGATGCTTTCCTGCATCAGCAGCCGAGAGCCCGCGCAGCACACCTGGCCCTGGTTGAACCAGATTCCGTCCACGAGTCCTTCCACGGCACCGTCGAGGTCTGCGTCTTCAAAAATAATGAACGGCGATTTGCCGCCCAGCTCAAGGGAAAGTTTCTTGTGCGTCGCCGCCGTGGCCTTTCGGATGGCGCGCCCGACTTCCGTCGATCCGGTGAACGCAATCTTGTCTACGTCAGAATGCTTCACCAGCGCTTCGCCGGTGGCGCCGTCGCCGGTAACGATATTGACGACGCCCTTCGGCAATTCAACTTCGTTGCAAATCTCCGCGAACGCGAGGGCCGTAAGAGGCGTATACTCCGCAGGCTTCAGCACTACGGTATTTCCCGTGGCCAGCGCCGGCGCGATTTTCCATGCCAGCATGAGCAGCGGAAAATTCCAGGGAATAATCTGCCCGACGACTCCGCAAGCGGTGTAACCCGGGAA
>Ga0210403_10002657_pt1 | contig 16025 bp, 10 predicted proteins | sample IncBWC19MmetaG_FD_150863 | JGI IMG/M metagenome (GOLD analysis project Ga0210403, IMG submission 150863) | Forest soil microbial communities from Barre Woods Harvard Forest LTER site, Petersham, Massachusetts, United States - Inc-BW-C-19-M | ecosystem: Environmental > Terrestrial > Soil >... | reverse complement strand
TCATGGAACTTCACAAGAAACACTGGCCGGGATGGGAGGGCGAGACCGAGATTCGGCAGATCTTCGGTCCCGAAGATTTCGCTCAACACGGAAAGGACCAGTCGCAAAAGCGCGCTTCCTAACTGTGACGTCCCGCCTTGCGTGGACAGACGAAAAGTGATGTGATCGGTGGCAGTGGCCGCTACCGATACACATCGCACAATCGACGCAGTCTGGAGAATCGAGTCGCCCAGGCTCATTGCCGGCCTGACGCGGATCGTGCGCGATGTCGGGTTTGCGGAGGATCTTGCACAGGATGCTCTCCTCGCCGCGCTCGAACAATGGCCGGAGTCAGGCGTCCCGGATAATCCGGGCGCCTGGCTGATGGCTACAGCGAAGCATCGCGCGATTGACCACTTCCGCCGAAACACGCTGCGCGACCGCAAGCATGAGGAGCTTGGCCGTGAACTGGCTGAGAAAGAGATGGCTGTGCCCGATCTGGCTTCTACTCTCGACGACGATGTGGGGGATGACCTGCTGCGACTGGTCTTCATATCCTGTCATCCTGTTCTCTCCACCGAAGCTCAGGTAGCGCTCACCCTTCGATTGCTCGGAGGATTGACAACCGATGAGATTGCGCGAGCCTTCCTAGTGCCAGAGCCGACCATCGCTCAGCGGATCGTTCGTGCAAAACGCACTCTCGCTGAAAAGCGTGTGCCCTTTGAAGTTCCTCGCGGTACGGAATTGGCAGAGCGGATATCGTCGGTGCTCGGGGTTATCTACCTGATCTTTAACGAAGGCTACTCGGCGACCGCCGGTGACGACTGGATGCGGCCTGCACTCTGTGAGGATGCGCTGCGGCTCGGACGCATCCTGGCCGGCCTCGCCCCACGGGAGCCTGAGGTTCACGGTCTGGTCGCACTGATGGAGATTCAGGCGTCGCGTTCCAGGGCCCGCGCGGGTCCGTCGGGAGAGCCCATCCTGCTGTTTGATCAGAACCGCGCGCACTGGGACCAACTGCTCATCCGCCGTGGTCTCGCTGCGCTGGAACATGTTGAAAAGCTCGGCAGTGCACCAGGTCCCTATGTTTTGCAGGCTGAGATCGCAGCCTGTCATGCACGTGCGCGAACCCCGGAGGAAACGGACTGGCCTCGCATCGTGAGCCTCTACGCGGCACTGGGCGAAATCGCGCCGTCTCCGGTCGTCGAGTTGAATCGTGCGGTCGCGGTCTCAATGGCGTTCGGCCCGGCGGCGGGTCTGGAGCTGGTTGATGCGCTGACTGAAGAGCGATCACTGGAGAACTATCACCTCTTACCGAGCGTGCGCGGCGATCTTCTCAAAAAGCTCAACCGCTTCGACGAAGCGCGAGAGGAGTTCGAGCGCGCGGCTTCGCTAACCCGCAACGCGCGCGAGCGCGAGCTGCTGCTTGAGCGCGTCCGATCGTGCGTGGACGGATGAATTCCTCCAGGCCCTAGTGAAGACAAATCAAAGCCTTTTACTGCTACAGGCTTCGCAGTTTAAAATAGCATTCAAGATGATCAGCACTCCCATCCCTGACAGCACCATAACGATCTCACCGGGTTCGCGCTTTCGAGCGGCCATGATGCTGGCCGTCATTGCGGATGCCCTCCAGATCATTGTCTTTCCCTTGTTCGTCGAAGGCGCTCTATCACCCGCTGATGACATACTGGATTTCGGTGTTGGGGCCCTGATGATTCACCTGCTTGGCTGGCACTGGGAATTTCTTCCATCGTTTTTTGCCAAGCTTGTTCCCGGAGTCGACTTGGTTCCCTGCTGGACGCTGGCGGTCGCAAACGTCTACCGCAAATCGAAACTCATTGTGGTGGCTGATGAAGAAGGGCGTGAGCAACAGTTGATCCTGAAGGACCCAAAAGGTTTGTAAGCACCTACTCGGATGTACTTTGCATTCGTGCTGCTTTAAATCTTGGTTCCCCGCCGTTGTGTGCAGATGGCCGCGAGACCTTTAGCGTTCTCAGAATTTCTCGCTCCGAGGTGCAGCAAAATGAACAAAGCAACAAGACGTACCGGCAAAAAGCACGCGTCCGATTACCGGTAGCCACCGCCCTGAGACGCAATGCGATCATAGGGCACATCTTGCGGAATACCGTAACGGGCCATCAGATCCTGCATGCGCTTCTCCTGGCTAATAATTTCGTCGCGGTCATTTTTCCGCCGGGCGTCGATCCAATGGAAATAGTAATTGTCGAACTTGCGTTGATCGTCAGGACTTAGACGCGATCTCCCTTGGTAGTGTCGCCCATTTCCGTAGCGATCTGCATCGTAGCCGGTTCCGCCGGACGCGATTCGGTCATAGGGCACGTCTTGCGGAATACCGTAGCGGGCCATAAGGCTCTGCATGCGTTTCTCTTGGCTGATAATTTCATCGCGGTCATTTTTTTGCCGGGCGTCGATCCAATGGGAGTAATAGTTGTCGAACTTCCGTTGGTCATCTGGCGACATGCGGGCTTGCTGCCCTTGTACGAAAGCGGGTAGAGCTATTGCCACCAGCAATGCTGAAATTCCCAGAAGCTTTTTCATAACACCTCCACAGGTTGTGCGATAGCGGGGTTCTAAATATACAGCCTCGCGAAGATTGGAGGGCATGCCATAGCCATGGGTTGGCCTAGTACGTGATTAAAACGTCATGCCACGTGGATCAAAGCAGGCGGACTTCCAGGTGACAGTGCTCGCTGTATCTAGAAAGTAAACTTCGCCGCCAACTGAATTCCGCGCGGGCCCCCTCCACCCAAAAAAGGATTGCCGATGCCTACGTCGCCTGTGGCCGTGATCTGATACGCACCATTGCCGACTTCCTGGCGGCCTCCTTGAGGAAGATGGAAACCGCAACCGCAACCGGCTGAGCCGTCGGAGTTGAGCTTTAGCGGCGACACAATGTTGGAAGCGGGGTCGGCGATAAACGCAGGAAGCACGGGGTTCGAGAAGTTGGGGTGGTTCAGAATGTTGAAGAAGTCAGCGCGAAGCTGCATTGTTAGGCGCTCGGTCAAGGGTGTGTCCTTGTAAATGGCGATATCCCACTGTTTGAATGTCGGGCCACTGAGAGCATTGCGGCCCAGGGTTCCGTAGTGGCGAGTTCCAGGCTGGCAGTCAGACGCAAAGCCACTAATGTTACTTTGTGTAATTCCGGACGCTATCGTGCACGGCATCGCGAATGAGCTTAACTGCAGGAAAATTGCAGGATTGTGTTTGTTATAGACGATGGGCCCAACCACATCGGGACGATCGAAGCCGTCGCCGCCACCGCTGTAGTCATCTTCGAAGTTATAGTTCAGAGTAAAAGGCTGGCCGCTCTGCAACGTTGCCGCGCTGTCGATACCCCAGCCGTTCTTCAACTTCGCCAGACTTCCACTCATCTTTGGAAGGGCATAGCTTGCAATCCACACGAAGCGATGAGGAATGTTGAAGTTCGACGGCCCGTATTCAAGTTGCGGCCGGGTGCTGTTCTGTGGCTGGGCGGCGTTAACCACGAAGTCCTCGCCGTCGCTCGAGTTGTCGAGAGATTTCGACCATACGTAGTTCACGATGGACATGAACCCGTGATAATTAACCACGTGGAGGCTGGCTTGAAGCGAGTTGTAATTGGAACTGCCGGTAGAGTTTTGCTGGAAGATATAGAACGCGCCGGCAGGGAAACCGAAGTTCCGCGGGACAGCGAAGTCCTGAATGACACCGGCTCCCACATCCGCTGCGGTAATCGCGGCCTGGCTGGGCTGGTTGATGTCGAAGAAGCGAAACAGACGATGTCCCTGCGACCCAACATAGCCCACCTGCAGCGTCACTTTGCTGGAAAACTGATGCTGAACGTTGAAGTTGTAGTTTTCCATGTAGGGCGTCTTGATATTGCGGTCGAATGAGAAAATGTCGCATTCCACGTTGCAGCCGGGAGCGCCGTAGAGCGGCGTATTCGGAATGTACACTCCATTGGCGCCCACCGCATTGAGGTTGATGTTCGCCATCTGCACCGGGTTGGGACCAATATTGTTGTACGCGGGCCCGGGCGCATAGAAAGTGGGGTACGGCAGGTGGCCGAGCATCATGTCCTGCGAAAAGGCATCGAAGAACAGGCCGTATCCCGCTCGCAATACCGTGGTTCCTTTGCCCGTCACATCCCATGCAATACCGACGCGAGGCGAGAAGTTTTTCTTGTCAGGATTGTAAAGATTGGAAACGCCCCCGGGACCTACCGGAACCAGGTTGCCAGTGCTCGCTGAGGTCGGAACAAAATCAGAGAACAGGTGGTTCTTCTCCGCTACCACGCTGTAGTAATCCCAACGCAGCCCGTAGTTGAGCACGACGCGCGGAGTTACGTGGTAAGCATCTTGAAAGTACAAACCGAAACCGTTCTGGTAGGTGTGGCGTATAGTGTTGCCGGTATAGTTGAAGGTCCCAAACGACGTCTGCTGCGGAATCATCTGAAGTAAATTCTCGAGCGCACCTAGATCGCTGAGGTTGCCAGGGTTACCGAAGGGGCCGAAGCGAATCCTTCCGCGAGAATATTTGTCGAAGCCCTGCTGAATGCTGGTGCGATGGAATTCGCCTCCAAACTTGATCTCGTGCTTGTTTATCTTCCAGGAGAGGCTGTCAATCACCTGGTTGTTTGTATCCACGCGGTGGCGCGGGTCACCCGAAGTCGCGCCTAACTGCGAGAAGAAGCCCGCACCTCCAGTGGGGTTGGGGGACAAAAGAATGATTGGCAGGCCAGATGAATTGCAACTCGCGAATGTCGTTGGTACATTGCACAACCCGATGCTGCTCGGATTAAAGTTCTGGTCTTGCGGGAAGAAGCCCTCTGCGAAACGGTTCCAGCCGTAACGAAGTTCGTTAACCCGGGTTGAGGAAAGCACGGTGACCAGCGAGATCGAAACGAGCTGAACTCGCGTGGGCGTAACCGTGTCAAAGCCCGGCAACTGGCCGCCTGAGGCGGTGAGGGCCAAGGGGAATTGCTGCGTACTGTCTCCGAAGAAGTAGCGCCCGCTCACGTTGTTTTTCGCATTGAAGCTGTGATCGACCTTGGCGATCACGCTGCTCAGGTTGTTAAACGAGGGCGCAATCGCGACGTAGTCAGGAGCGAAATTGTTGCTGGCATCGAAGCAACCGAAGTCGTTGGATGTAATTCCGGAGATGTAACGATTGGAATCGTGCGGGTAAAAGTTCAGCAGGGCCGATCCCACTGGGCTGACCGCGCCATTGTTCGCAGCTATCGTAGCCTTGGCCCCGGCAATTTGAGTCAGGGTCGGAACGCAATCCAGCGACACAACTCCTACGTTTTCCCGCTGCCCTTCGTAATCGAGAAAGAAGAATGTCCGATTCTTGATAATTGGGCCGCCAATCGAACCGCCAAACTGATTGTTGTGAAACGGGGCCTTGGGAAATTGAGACGGGTCAAAATAGTTGCGAGCATCGAGCGCGTTGTTACGGAAATATTCAAAGAGATCGCCGTGCATGGCGTTCGTACCGCTTTTGGTTACGATGTTAACCACAGCCCCGGCATTGCGGCCATATTCCGGTTCAAAATTAGAGAGCACACGCATATCGGAAATGGCATCAATCGGCAAAATCGCTGAGGGCGTGGCGAATACGCCGCCCTGATTGATGGCCGGGTCGTTGCGGTATCCGTCATTCATGTCCGTGCCGTCGAGCAGATAGTTGTTTGACCTGCCGCGCGCTCCATTCATCGAGAACTCGCCGAATGACCCGGGGGAATCAGTGATCTGGTCAGGCGAACCTGCAACGCCGGGATTCAAGAAAATCAGCTTCGTATAGTCACGTCCATTGATCGGGAGATCCTTAACGGTGTCCTGGGTGAGTACGCCACCGAGAGTATTGCTGGTTGTTTCCACCAGGGGGACGGTCTCGCTCGAAACGTCCACCTGCTGCGTCACTTCGCCCGGCTTAAGAGAAACATCCACACGCAGCTGGGTGGCTACCTCAACCCCAAGATTGCTGACCACTGAAGTCTGGAATGCACTTGCGAAAACCGTTACGGAGTACGTTCCGACGGGAAGCTCAGTCACGGAATAGCTTCCGTCTTCTGTGGTCTCGGTAGCTCGATCCAGCCCCGTATTGGTGTTATGCACTTTGACTGACGCACCGGAGACGACGGCGCCGGATGTATCTGTAACCGTCCCCGAAATGGTTCCGCGAAACGTTTGTCCCAACAGAATTGTTCCCGTGAAAAAAACAAAAGCGACCACGACCGTTCGTGATTTCACGATGATTTCTCCTGGTTCCAAGTCAATGAAACATTGTCGAGCGATTGTAATGCCAGATTAGCATCAAAGGTCCCCGCTTACGCAACTTCTGGAAATCGAAAAAACTACTCACACCGATTCACTCCCCGTCTACCCTTCCCAGCGGGCATCGAGAAGTCGAGCATAATAACGGGTGGATCAACAGATTAACCTTGATGCGCGATCGTGTATTAGAAGAACGTCTCCACCACATCTATAACTTGATAGCGCTCGTCCAATACCAGCAAGTATCGCCACTTATCGAATGTGAGACAAGGATGCGAAATGTCGAAACCAATCATATCGCCTACAAGAATGTCGCTGCACTCTCCGATGTCGAGATGGGCGTGTTGATCCATCATCTTGGTTAGCTTCCACCCACTCGGGGCAACAGTCGGCTCCTGAGTGCCGGGTCGGTAATGGAGTGCCGGTACCGGCAAACCTGCATCAAAGGCTGCGTCCCGCTTACCAAGAGCAATGATCGCTTTATTCTTCTCAGGAACCGACTGAACATATGCCCACAGTTGCAATACTGGAACAAGACTCGATTTCATGAGCTGCGCTACTGGATTGCGCGCCTTAATTTTCTGTTGTGCATCGCGATAAATACCGACGTCGTGCGTTAAATAGCATCCCGGCCGCAATATCACTTCGATCGGCTCGCCAATTTGTGTGCTACAAAAAACATCTGCTACGACGTCGTACCATGCCGAGCCAGCGCCAGAGAGGATAATCGGAGTTCGATTGAAGCGTTTTTGTTCTGCCAATTCGCGCGTCACACTCACTGCTTTCTGCAACAACTCGCGGACGGATGTTTCGTCATTCAAGATTCCTTCGAAAACTTCGACGCCGCATAACGCAATGTCATCTCGCGATGAGCTCAAAGCCGTCAGAATCGTGCGAAGCTGTTCCTGATCGCGGACTCCGGTTCGGCCATCCTTAACGCCAACTTCGATCAAGACGTTCAGACGCTGTCCGCGATCGTGGAAGAAATGGCCGAGCGATTCCACGTTATCGGCAGAATCCACCAGGCAGAAGAACTCAAACTGAGGGTCTTCGAGCAAGCGTGAAGTGATAACCATGTTCTGCCGCCCGACCAATTGATTGGCCATCAACACGCGACGGACTCCATGTTCATAAGCCGCCCGCGTTTGCGGAGCAGTCGCGAGTGTTATACCCCACGCCCCTGCCTGCAATTGCCGCACGAACAGTTTCGGAGTCATCGTAGTTTTGCCATGGGGCGCAAGTTTTGCCCCGTACTCATCGGCGAACTTCTGCATCCATTGCAGGTTGTGAGCCAGCTTTTCTTCATAGAGGACGGCGGTCGGCAGGCTGACATCTTCGCGCAACAAGTTCCATCCGAGACCAGCTATTGCATTCGACGCAAGCGCTTGATCCAGGATCCCCAAACCCTTGGACATCGGTCGAATCAGCGTAGTTGTTTCACTTGGCTTCATGAATAATGTGTGGGTTTCCTGTTTTTACCTCGGCGCGTGATAGAAAGTAACATACGCCACCTACTTCCCATTTGTGCAGGAGAACGCGTGCCCAAGTGCGACACTTTGATCCGCAATGTGAAGATTCTCGATGGGAGCGGAGGCGAACCTCGGCCCGGCAGCGTCGCCATCGACGGAGACTTTGTCGCGGGCGTTGGTGATTTTCCCGACGATGGAGCGAGAAACACTGTGGATGGCGAGGGCAAGATGCTGGCCCCGGGTTTTATCGACTCACACACTCACGACGATCTATATGTTATTCGTGCTCCTGAGATGGTGCCCAAGTTGTCGCAAGGTGTTACCACGGTGATCGTCGGAAACTGTGGGATTAGCGCAGCGCCAGTGCGCTTGGCAGGCAATCCGCCGGAGCCGATGAACCTGCTCGGCGAAACCAACACGTTCCACTATCCAAGGTTTGCTGACTATACAAACGCTGTTGCGTCGGCCCAGCCCGCAGTCAACGTGGCAGCATTGGTGGGCCACACTTCTCTTCGCAACAACCACATGGATCGTCTTGACCGGACTGCCACCGTAGACGAAATAGCTGCAATGCGAGCTCAATTATGTGAATCACTCGAGCAGGGCGCGCTGGGATTAAGTACGGGCCTGGCATACTCCTCCGCGAACTCGGCTTCCACCGAAGAGGTGGTCGCATTGTGCGAACCGCTATCCGAGGCTGACGCAATTTACACCACGCACTTACGCACCGAGAGCAATTTGATATTGGACGCCCTGAAGGAGGCGTTCCGCATCGGTCAGATTGCTGGGGTGCCGGTGATTATTTCGCACTTGAAGTGTGCCGGGCTCGACAACTGGGGACGCAGCGGCGAACTTCTCCAATCATTGGAGAAAGCCGCCAATGAACAGTCTGTCGGCTGGGACTGTTACCCTTACGCAGCCAGCTCCACCATCCTCAGCTTAAGTCAAGTGGACGAGCGCATCGCCGTCACGATTACCTGGTCGACTCCCCATCCCGAAATTACAGGAAAGACGCTGAGTCAGATTGCCGCGAGTTGGGGCACCACTCAGATCGAAGCTGCGAAGCGACTGCAGCCCGCTGGGGCAATTTATTACTGTATGTCTCAAGACGATGTGCGCAGGATTCTGAGACACCCCGGTACCATGATCGGCTCTGATGGGCTGCCTAACGATCCGTTCCCGCATCCGCGGCTTTGGGGTACATTCCCGCGGGTTCTTGCTTATTACTGCCGTGACGAGAAATTGTTTTCTCTGGGTGAAGCTGTGCGCAAAATGACCAGTTTGGCCGCCCAACGTTTCGGATTGGCTAACCGGGGCTGGATACGAGAGGGCTATGCGGCAGACCTGGTGCTGTTCGATGCAGAAAAGGTGCGAGACACTGCCAGCTTTGAAGACCCTATCAAACCCGCAATTGGGATTATTGCGGCCTGGGTGAATGGCGAGTTGTCCTATTGGAAACGGAGTCCCACAGGCCGACGCGCGGGCCGTTTCTTGCGACGCCAAAACAAGCCATCATAAATTTCAGTTCCACATCAAGGAGCGGAGAAGATGAAGATAACGCGCTACGGCGCCGAAGGCGGTAAAGGCATGGGAGGACAGCGCCTGCCCTTTGCGCGTGCTGTCGAAGCTGATGGTTGGCTCTATGTATCCGGCCAGGTACCAATGCTCAACCGCGAAATTGTCGGCGGGAACATTGTTGCACAAGCTCATCAGGCGATCCGGAACCTGTTGTCTATTCTGACAGAAGCGGGCTATGGACCTGAGCACGTAGTGCGGTGCGGCGTCTGGCTAGACGACCCACGCGACTTCCAGGCTTTCAATCAGGTCTTTGAGGAGTATTTTGGCGGGAATCCCCCCGCCCGCGCCTGCGTCGTGTCCAGCATGGTGATCGATTGCAAAGTAGAAATCGATTGTGTGGCATATAAGGAAGCTGCGGACTGACCCCACGAGTCGCTTTAGCCATCGGTTTGACGTCGGAAGAACATCAAGCCGCTCACGTTTTAATCTGCTTTTATGCCGATGCGGAACCTGCTCACTTTTGCGCACTTGAGACCGGCCGGCTAATTTCAACCGGCCAAACCTAGAAAACGAATTTTAAAGCCAACTGCAAGATACGCGGATAGTGTGCGGAATTCGGATGCAGCAGCCCCGTTTGATTGCACGAAGCATCGCCGGCAGAATTATTGGCTCCACCGTAGCAACCAATGACGTTTGAGTTGCCACTGCCGTTTCCCGCGCTGGCTGCCCCTGATCCGTTATCGCCTCCGATGTACGCCCATTCAGTGTGGTTGAACACGTTGAATGCTTCGGCGCGGAATTCAAAATACTTGCTCTCAGTTACGGCGAAGTGTTTGAGCAGTGCCATATCGAAATTCACGCGTGACGGATTTCTCAAAATATTCCTTCCCGCTGTGCCGAAAGTGAGGCCCGTAGGCGCTACAAAAACGGAGGGGTTGTAGAGAAGCGGTCCAAAGCCGGTGACGGGTATGTTCTGGACCCCGCTATGCGGATCACCAACTAAGTCCGGATGGGAGCCCGCGGTAGCGATAGGATTGGCAACTCCGGCGTTGTCCCCTGGAACAGGGCTCGCGCCTCCGTTGTAGACGCTGAACGGAGTTCCGGATTGTATGTTGGTAATTCCGGACCATTCCCATCCTCCAAGAATTTTGTTGGTCAAACCTTTCGCCTTGAAGAAGGGCAAGTCATAAACGTAGCCCAAGTTGAAGACGTGCCTTTGATCAAAGTTGGAACTGGCTCGATAGCCGTTCAGATTGTAAGAATTTACAAATCCGAAATCTGTGTTATCGGACGAATTGTCGATCGAGTGGCTGTAAGTATAAGCGGCGTTGAGTTGAAGTCCTCCAATGGTATGACGCAGGGAAGCCTCTAACGCGTTGAAGTTGGATGAGGCGCTTAGGTCTTTTCTTTCGATACTCCCTAATCCTGCAAATGGACGATACGGATTTGGATCCTGCCCACAAGCTACGGCAAGATTGTTCGCCCAGCCTCCGGTTTGCGAAATTCCGTTCACCGTCGCGCTGGCCTGTAGGTCCGGGCCAACGGAGACAGTGCCACAATCGGCTGAACTGATGGTTTGGTGGGGAGTCGCGCCGGCGGCAAGATAAGGATTCTGACTGGCCGCGACGGGTGCGATCTGATTGGATTCATAAGAACGGACCAAGTGAACGCCCGCACTGCCCACGTATGACAGCGTGGCGACTGTGTTCCTTCCGAGATCATGCTGAACATCCAGGTGCCATTGCTGCACGTAGGGCCAAGTCGCTTTATTGGGAATGGACCAGAAGCTCAAAGGAGTAGTTGACGAACCAAGCAGGGCGGGGGTGATGCCAGCATATCCGTTTGTGGCGGGGCTGCTGAAATTGACCGTTGCCGTCTGGGTGAGTGGGTTAAACGGCTCCAAGGCTTCAGTATTCGCTTCGTTCCCATTGGTGTGCTCGAAGAAGATTCCATAGCCGCCCCGGATTGACCATCTACCATCGCCAAACGGATCGTATGCAAAGCCGATGCGGGGCGCGGGATTGAACCAGTGATTGGTCATGCATCCAGCAGGAACGCCGGCGGTGACGCCGCAGTCGACCCAACCGTTAAACGGATTTCCGGTCACAAGTCCCGATCCACTTGGGTCAATGCCGCTTGCACCCGGAACATAGTGACTGGGATCGAAATTCCAGGCATTGTGGTATTTCTCGTAATAAGTACCGAAGAAGCTGAGGCGCACGCCAAGATTCAAGGTTAAGCGCGGGGTGACGTGCCAATCGTCCTGCACATATGGCTCAAAGATTTTGTAACGCTCGTACATCTTCAGAGCATCCTTTTCTTGCTGAAAGCTGACTGGATTCCCAAGAAGCAGGTCGGCAAATGCGTTTCCGCTACTAACCGCGCTATTGGTCGAATCGAAGGTTAAAAATCCATTGGTTCCAGTGCCAGGCTGCGGTATTTCATTCTTCTGCGCGATCACAACATAACCACCGAACTGCAAGTTGTGGGGACCGATGACCTTGGTGACGTTGTCCTTGAAGGTATAAGTGGGATTGGAATTCAACGGGCCGTTCGGAACATAGCCAGGGTCTTCAGAGAAAGTGTAATTGCCGTTCAGGCTAACGCCAGTAACTCGATTTCCGAAACCATTGTTGTAGAGGCCGATTGGCGCGAACCCAGCGGGACGTTGCCATGCTCCGACCAGTTGAGTAGTGATGTGGTCGGTGGTATAGCTGGCCACGAATTCATTGAGTAGAGTTGGAGAAGCAACCACGCTCAGCCGGGCGACCAGGCTGATGCCCGGGCCTTTAAAATCGGTTTGTACTGTCGGAAAGGTAGTGCCGCCGGTCCAAAGCGGCGTGGGATAAATCTGATCCCACGAATCGTGTACGTATCGGAAGGACGCGCGGATTTTGTCGTTGACGTTATGGTCGATGCGGAAGAGTTCTTCTCGCCAATTTGTGGGTAGCGTCGGCGTCTGCTGCCAGGTAGTCGCATCCAGATTGGGAAGCGGGATCAAGCCTTCCAGTCCGCCGACGGTCGTCGGGTCGCCGATCGGGACCTGGTTGCCGGGGAAGAACGTCCCGCCGCTCCCGGGAATTGTCGGACAGTTTGCGAATGAGCCAGTGGGGTCAGGACAGACATCGTTGAAGTTTCCGGAGCGTTCCGGCAGGGATGGAACGGTGGTTGAACCAAAACTGGCGGGCACGCGGTCGCGCTTCCACTCTTGAGACCAGAAGAAAAAAGTTCTCTGCCTGTTTTGGTTGTAATGACCAGGTATGTAGATCGGGCCGCCGAAGGTGTATCCAAAATCATTTTTTTTGTACGGAGCAACGCTAGTCTGCAATGGCTGGACGGCGTTGAACGCGTCATTGCGGACGAATTCGTACAGGTCGCCATGGAAGCTGCTGGTTCCAGACTTGGTTTCGATTTCGACCGTACCCGATCCGTTGCGCCCATACTGTGCGCCGTAATTCGAGGTTTCTACCTTGAACTCGGCGATTGCATCGATGCTGGGTGTGACGTTGAGCGTATTGTTGCTGCCGTTGTCCATCGTGTCGCCACCATCGAGTTCCCAGTTGTTGTATTCGATTCGGCCGCCGTTAATGCTATAGGACGTATTCGCAGCGACGCCAACGTTTCCCTCTTCCTCGCCCGTCTGGTTGCTGACCCCCGGAACCAGCGTGACAAGTTGTTTAAAATCTCGCCCATTTAATTCCAGCTGACTAACTTCCTTGCCGCTCACCGTCGACCCGAGATCCGACGACTGCGTTTCCACCTGCGCTACCGCAGTTCCCTCGACTGTGACCTGCACGTCCGGTGCGCCTACTTCCATGGTGACGTTCACCCGGGCCTTTTGCGCTACCCCAAGCGTTACATTCTTTGCTTCGTATTTCTTGAAGCCGGGCGTCGTAACCGTGAGGTCCACGGCACCAATCGGCAGCGCTGAGAAGACGTAGTCTCCGCTGCTGTTGGAGGTAGTCGACAGATTGATTCCATGCTCGGTGCTGACGATGGTTACTCGCGCATTGGGAATTGCGGCGCCGGAACTATCAGTCACGGTGCCGGTAATTGAAGCGGTATCTTGGGCAACGGCCACGACGGGGGCGAACAGCGCGAGCAGGAGAGCGCATAACCAGAGGGAGCGGGATTGCATATTGACTCCTTGCCTGACCGCCCAAGCCTAAGTTTTTTGCCAGGGCGAGCCCAATCAGGCATAACGCATAAATGCGTTTATTAAAACGAATGAATATTCGTATATTCGCTAATTGGCTGTCAAGAGAAAAATCCTGATAATTGCGATTCGGATGGGCGTAAGCGACTACAGAATGCTTTGGGTAGATTCCCGAACCACAAGTTCGGGCGCCATCTTTCGGTGCACAACCGGAACTGGTAGCTTCTCGAGGACAGCGTTGACCCCCTCCAAAGCAATGCCAACGGCGAGGGCGCCCATTTCGGCCATCGGCTGGCGTATTGTCGTGAGGGATGGTGTATACAGAGTCGAAAGTGCCACATCATCGAAACCAATCACTGAACACTTTTCGGGCACGGAAACTCCCGCATTGGTCAATCCCCGTATCGCACCGAAGGCTGACATGTCGTCGAAGGCCATCAGGGCGGTGAAATCCCCTCGTTTGAGCAGTTGTTCGGCTAATTTGTAACCGGCCTCAAAGCTCGAAAGAGGATCGCGAGAGTTGGGAATATCGAGGATCAACCGAGAATCGAGTTCCAGGTTATGGGCCTTGGCGCATGCGCGCACTCCCCGCCAACGCGGTGCGCTGTCACCAAGGCTCCGCGGACCACGAATGAAGGCAATCTTCCGATGTCCGAGATCAAACAAATGTTCGAGGGCCGCGTACGTGCCCGCTTCGTTGTCCACGATAACCGAACTAATCGAATCGCCTTGCAACTCGCGTCCAATCATTACGGTCGGAATGCTGCTCTTTTCCAGGTCGGCTAAAACATTAATGTCGAGGAACAGCCAGTTTGCCACGATGATGAGCGCTTCCACTCGCCGGTCCAGAAGCATTTCGAGGTATCGTTCAAAGCGGCTGCGCTCATTGTGTACATCGGTCAATATGGGCATATACGAGGACTTGTAAAGACCGTTCTCGATTCCTCTCAGTACCAAAGTACAAAACGGATCAGTCATGTCGAAGATCATGGCACCGACGGTATGGCTGCGCTTGCTTCGCAGCGAGCGTGCGAACTGGTTCGGCCGATACCCTAATTTTTTTGCCGCACCTTCGATTCGTGTTTTGGTGGAAGCAGGAATATAGCGCGCCAAGGGCGCATTATTGAGCACGAGCGAAACGGTTGTCGATGAGAAGCCGCTTTCCTTCCCAACGTCCTTTATCGTGATTATCGAACCCTTTTCTCGCAGACGTTCCGCCAAAAGCTTTCTCCAGCCGACCCAGCTTGAATTCGCAGTCGCGCTGCGGGACACTACATCAGAGACTAAATTTAGTGTCAAGTTGCCCGATCGGAATCAACACACTTGTCGCACTGTTTCTAATCTTCGGTAGCGGGACACAAGTCGCCGCCAAACAGGCTCGGTCAGCCGCATCTGTTCAGCAAACTTTGAGCCCTCAACAAGTATTCCAGCAGGGGGAGGAGGCACTCCGAAGGAATCAGCTTGATTCGGCAGAACGTTCATTTCGCCGCGTGCTGGCGTTGAATCCGAACGTCGCAGGAGCCTACGCCAATCTTGGAGTGATCTACATGCGCCGAAAAGAATGGGCGCCTGCGCTGAAGATGCTGCAAAAAGCCGAAACTCTCGCGCCAACAATCGCGGGAATCAGGCTCAACATTGGACTGGTATATTACCGCCAAAATGATTTTCGCTCAGCTATTCCGCCGCTTAAATCTGTCGTCGCCGATGCGCCCGACTCGCTGCAGGCACGATATCTTTTGGGGCTTTGCTACTTTTATACCGAACAGTATTCCGACGCAGTTTCCGCCCTCCTGCCTTTGTGGACAAAGGAATCGGACAATCTCAATTACTTGTATGTTGTGAGCATCGCGGCGAGTAAGTCAGGGCAGCCGCAACTCGAAGAGCGCGCCGCGAACCGCCTGGTGGAGACTGGGCAGAATTCCGCGGAATTCCATCTGCTGATGGGAAAGGCGCACATCAATCGCGAGGAGTACGATGATGCGATTCAGGAGCTGTTGGTTGCGAACCAGTCGGATCCCAAACTTCCGTTCGTGCACTTCAATCTAGGCCTGGCTTACTTGAAGAAACAAAATCTGAAAGAAGCCAAGATTGAATTTACGAAAGATGTGGCGATCGAACCTGACCTCGCCGACGATTACGACGAACTCGGCCTGGTGCATTACCTGCAGCAGGAGAACGACGATGCGGAACGCAATTTCCGGAAGGCGCTTCAGCTCAATCCACAACTCACAAGCGCGCACTATCAGTTGGCGCGGATATTACAAGGAAAAGAAAAATATTCCGAAGCTTTGAGCGAGATCGATGAAGCGCTCAAACTGGATCCAAATGGGGCAAGCATTCACTATGTTCGCGGACGCATCTTGCTGCAGATGGGCCGTCAACAGGAAGCTCGTGCGGAAATGGAGACGTCGCGTCGCATTTCAGACGAGGCAAATGGGAAACAACAAAGAGATTTGGAAAATGGGCGTGTGCCGACTCCGGAAGTAATGACGGAGCCGCGCTAAGTCCTCGAGTCTATGGCCGAGTTTCCAAGGGATGTGCGGCCTTATCAAAAAACTCATTTTGCAATTGCAAACTGGTTTGATCCGCTTTCACGGCGCGAATTGCATCTACGATCGCTAAAATCCA
>Ga0210403_10002655_pt1 | contig 16028 bp, 15 predicted proteins | sample IncBWC19MmetaG_FD_150863 | JGI IMG/M metagenome (GOLD analysis project Ga0210403, IMG submission 150863) | Forest soil microbial communities from Barre Woods Harvard Forest LTER site, Petersham, Massachusetts, United States - Inc-BW-C-19-M | ecosystem: Environmental > Terrestrial > Soil >... | reverse complement strand
TCCGCTGGATCCCCGCGCAAACCGATTCCCGCGTCGATATCATAGTTCTGCATCCCGGCGCCATCGTTAAGCCAGACAGCATCATCCTCGAACTCAGCGACCCCATCCTCCAGCGCGAAACTCTCGACGCCGAATATCAACTCAAAGCCGCACAAGCCGACCTCGAAAGTCTCAAGGTCCAGACCAACAGCGAACTGCTCAATCAAAAATCGTTTACCGCCGCGGTCCGCAGCGATTATGAACAAGCCAAGCTCCAGCACGAAGTCGATGAAAAACTTCGCGCCGAAGGCATCGGCGCGGAAGTCACCGCTAAACTTTCCAAAGTCAAAGCCGAACAGCTTGCCATCCGCCTCAAGCTCGAGGAAGACCGCACCAAAAACGCCGAGGACTCCGCGACAGCACGTCTGCTGGCACAGCAATCTCACGTCGATCAGCAGCGCGCCCTGTATGATCTCAAGCACAGCGAACTCGATTCTCTCCACGTCCGCGCCGGCATAGAAGGCGTCCTCCAGCTCGTCCCCGTTGACGTCGGCCAGCACGTCACTCTCAGCACCAATCTAGCTCGCGTCGCCGATCCCAAGCACCTGAAGGCCGAAATCAAAATCCCCGAAACCCAGGCCAAAGACATCACCCTTGGCCAGCCCGCCACCGTCGACACCCGCAACGGCATCCTCAAGGGCCAGGTCTCCCGCATCGATCCCTCCGTGCAAAACGGCACCGTCACCGTCGACGTCCTGTTCACCGAACCGCTCCCAAACGGCGCGCGCCCCGATCTCAGCGTCGATGGCACCATCGAACTCGAGAATCTCAAAGACGTCCTCTACGTCGGCCGCCCCGTCCACGGCCAATCCGACAGCACCATCGGTTTGTTCAAGCTAGTCGAAGCCGGCTCGGAAGGCCTTCGCGTCAGCGTTAAGCTCGGCAAAAGCTCCGTCAACGCGGTCGAAATTCTCCAGGGCCTGAAAGTCGGAGACAAAGTAATCCTCTCCGACATGTCCGCTTGGGATGCCTTTGACCGTGTTCGATTGCGCTAGGGAAATTCAGCTTGGAGGCTGCTCGCATGATTTCGTCAAACGGTACGCTCATCAAAATGCAAGGCGTCACGAAGGTCTTCTTCACTGACGAACTCGAAACACACGCCTTGGATTCCATCGATCTCGAAATCAAGAAAGGTGAATATCTCGCTATTGCTGGCCCTTCGGGATGTGGCAAATCCACGTTGCTCGCCATCCTCGGCCTTCTTGATTCCCCCACGGAAGGGGATTACTTCCTAAACGGCCTGCCCGTTTCCACTCTCAAGCTCGGTGACCGGTCGCGCATCCGCAACCGCGAAATCGGCTTCATCTTCCAGGCCTTTAACCTAATCGGCGATCTCACTGTTTATGAAAACGTCGAACTGCCCCTCACGTATCGCGGCATGGCCTCCGCCGAACGGAAGGAGAAAGTACAGCACGCCCTCGAACGCGTCGAAATGGCCCACCGCTCCAAGCATTACCCCGCCCAACTCTCCGGCGGTCAGCAGCAACGGGTCGCCGTCGCACGCGCCCTCGTCGGCGATCCCATGATTCTCCTTGCCGATGAGCCCACCGGAAACCTCGACTCCAAAAATGGCGACTCGGTCATGGATCTGCTCCGCGACATCCATCAAAGCGGCGCCACCATCTGCATGGTCACCCACGACCCTCGATACACCAACCATGCCGAGCGCACCGTCCATCTCTTCGATGGAAGAATTATTGAAGAGACCAAACCGACTTCATTACGAAGTTATGCAGCGGAGCCACAGAGCCCAACCTGTTAGCCTGGGAACGGATGGTTGATTAACCGCGGCCCGGTTCTAGTCAATGAGACCCAAAAGGCGGAGCTTCACATCCGCAAAATCTCCAGGCGAACGGGCTGCCGCCGATTCTTGTGTTCGCAGTCGAAGTTGCAAAGTGGTCCGACGGAACGCAACTTTGCCGAAGTCAAGAAAATGGCCAATGATGCCGTCGCCGGCTACGTCGCAGGCCTGAAGAAATACGGAGACAGGCGTCCCGGAGTTCGTCCTTAACTCGCTCCGTGCCGCCTGTTTCCAGCATTTCCTGCCCGCGATGCCTTTTACTATTTCCGATCAGCTTGCGACTAGGCCTTCTTCTCCGCCGCTTGTTTCGCCAGCAATCTCGCCGCCTGGTGATCTCCACGGCTTGCTTCCTGGGCCGTCTGCGTGGAAGTCTCTCTGGATTCCTGCAGCGCTGACTGCGCGGCAGTGCTGATTTGAACCGTGTCCTTCGGAGCTGGCGGCTTCGCCGCGGGCTGCGGCTGGCTCGCTTTTTGATTTGCTGGTGCCGCCTGAGGTGCGGCTTGGGCTTGCGCTGTTGTTACGGCTGCTGGAGCCGCTTGGGTCACACTGCTAATAGCATTGGCCATTTTTGAGGTCCTTACTGCCTCAACGTCTCTATCGGCCGGCCCGCTGGAAACTTTAGAACTCTTTCCCAATCCCCTGTCTACTCCGTGAAACGCTCGCGCCCCGGTTCATTCGGCATCCTCCCAGCCTTAGATCATTTTTAACCTGCTGCAAACAAGGGTCTTGCGGAGTATTGTTAACACTCAGCCATCTCCCCGCGTCTACCCGGTGAGACGTTCCTCATCTCCATGGACCCAACGTGGCCGCACTTCCTGAACTCCGTTCTTCCCGCTCCGGTCCGTCGGCCGTGAATCCTCCGTACGAGCCTGGCGGCCCAGACGACGCCCTCGTCCGCGCCGCCCAGCAAGGCGACCGCGCCGCCTTCGGCTTTCTCTACGCTCGCTACTCCCGCATGGTTCACGGCATCTTGCTCGCCCGCGTTTCTTTCTCCGACGTTGACGACCTCGTGCAAGACGTCTTCCTCCAGGCCCTCCCGCGCCTCAGCACTCTTCGCGAAGTCTCGCGCTTTCCCGGATGGCTCGCCTCCATCGCTCGTAACCGCGCCACCGATTTTCACCGCCGCGCCAAACCCAACGACGAATTCGACGAGGAATCCGCCTCCGCACTAACCGAGCAGCCCGCTCCTTCCACTCGACATTCCTCTCACTCCAGTGTCGAGGCCCACGCGGTGCTCGACGCGATTCGCTCGCTCCCGGACGCCTACCGCGAGCCCCTCATTCTTCGCCTCGTCGAAGGCATGACCGGCCCCGAAATCGCCGCCCGTACCGGCCTCACCCACGGCTCCATCCGCGTCAATCTTCATCGGGGCATGCTGCAACTCCGCGAAATTCTTGGCCGCAAGGCTTCGCCACCCACTGGGGGTGCGCTATGACCACAAAACCAACCAATCCTGAAAACGAAAAAATGATGAGCGAAAACTATCTGTGGGACGCCTCGGGCACGCCCGACCCCGAAATCCAGCGCCTCGAATCGCTCCTCTCCGATTTTCGCCAAGCCGACGGCGCGCTTGTTCTCCCGGCCGAGATTCCTGCCGCGTCCCGCAAATTTCGCGGCCTGCTCCTTCAAATGCCCTGGCTGCCTCGCCTCGCCGCCGCTGCCGCGATTCTTCTTGCACTAGGCCTCACCCTCTTTGTTTCGCTGCGACCGAAACACGCGCCCGACACCGGCCCCTCGTGGGATGTCGCCAATCTTCAGGGCGCGCCGCAAATCGGCACGAAAGAAATCGCCGCCAATCAAACCCCCGCGAAGCTACGTGTGGGCCAAACGATCACCACCAACGGCAATTCCCGCGCTTCCCTCTCCCAGGCAGATCTCGGCGAAATTCGTATCGATCCCAACTCTCGTGTGCGCCTCCTGCAAACCGATCCGACTCGCAAGCGCATTCAACTCGACGTCGGCACCATTCACGCAGCGATCTGGGCTCCTCCCGGCACATTCGTCGTCGACACGCCTTCTGCCGTTGCCACCGATCTCGGCTGCGCCTACACGCTTCATGTCGCGCCCGATGGTTCCGGCACATTGCGCACCACCCTCGGCTGGGTCGGCTTTCATCTCAACGGGCGCGACTCCTTCATCCCCGCCGGCGCGATGTGCTCCACGCGCCCCGAAGTCGGCCCCGGTATTCCATATTTCGAGGACGCGACGCCGGCTTTCCGCGAAGCCATCGCGCAATTCGATTCCAGTTCACAAGATTCTCCCGCCCGAAACGCTGCGCTCGCCAGCATCCTTTCCGAAGCCCGCGTTCGTGACGCCCTCTCCCTCTGGCATCTTCTCTACCGCGCCACTGACCCCGAGCGCGCCCAGGTCTATACGCGTTTCGCCGCCCTCGTTCCTCCTCCTGCAGGCGTCACTCGTAGCGGAATTCTCAATCTCGATCAATCGATGCTCGATCTCTGGTGGAACTCCCTCGGCCTTGGTGAAATTTCCGTCTGGCGCTTCTGGGAACAATCCGCCTCGCCGCAACCGTCTCCCAACTCCCAACAATTGCTCCAGAAAAAACAGTCTCTCCTCAAACAAGCACCCTAGCTCCCGATCCGCTTCCGGACACCACGCATCCTCGCAATTCTCCCCGTTCTCTGTGAACCTCATTCTTCCTCTGCTGTGAGATCTTCTCCTTCTCAATCGCTAACACTCGGCACCACTCTAGCGTCTTCCACACCGAACGCGCATTCCATCCGCAAGGAGAAAACTCCATGAACATCAATCGCTCATCCCACCCCATCTTCGCCGCCGTGCTTTTGTTCGCCCTCTCCTTCTTCCTGCGTCACGCCAACGCAAGACAGCTCCCCGAAAACGATCTCACCGTCCACGAATGGGGTACCTTCACCTCCATCGCCGGCCCCGACGGCCTCTCCGTGGACTGGCTTCCTCTGACCGGTTCCACCGACCTGCCTTCCTTCGTCGAACACTTCCGCAGTGTCGCATTCAAGGGCGGCCTACGCGGCACCGTGCGCATGGAAACTCCCGTCCTCTATTTCTATTCCCCAGGCGAAACCACCGTCTCCGTCAATGTCTCCTTCGCCAAAGGCCTCATCACCGAGTGGTATCCCCACGCAGACTCCGCGAATCCCGCCCTCACCACTCGCGATTACTCGCTCTACAACAAGAAATCTCCCGGCACCATCGCCTGGAACTCCGTTCACATCGAACCGCACGGCTTCTCCGATTTCCCAACTGACAATTCCAAAAACCACTACTTCGCCGCGCGCAACACTTCCTCTTCCTCTCTCTTCGTCGAAACGTCTTCGGGCCCGCAGCGCGAAAAATTCCTCTTCTATCGAGGCGTCTCCGCGTTCTCCGTTTCCGTCAACGCCACCGTAGCCGCCGATTCCACTGTCCATCTGCAAAACCAACTGCCCGAAGAAATTCCCGCCGCTATTCTTTTCGAGCGCCGCGGAGCGCAACTTGGCTACCGCATGCTCGGCCCTATCCGCGACCAAGCCGCCTACGCCCTTCCGGAACTCTCCGCCTCGCTTGATTCCCTTTCTACCGATCTCGAAGGCATTCTCATCTCACAAGGTCTCTTCCCCGACGAAGCCCACTCCATGCTCGAAACCTGGAGAAACTCCTGGTTCGAGGAAGGCTCTCGCCTCATCTACATCGTCCCTCGCCGCTTCATCGACTCCATCCTCCCGCTCCGCGTCACGCCTGGGCCAGCCGCGACCACCCGCGTCTTCGTCGGCCGCCTCGAACTCATCACTCCCGCCACCGAGCACGCCGTCGAATCCGCCTTCGCCGCCAACGATCAGTTCACCCTCGCCAAGTACAACCGCTTCCTCGAGCCCATCCTTCGCACCATGCTCCAGAAATCCACCGACCCCAGCCGCAACGAGCAACTTGGGCGCTACCTCCAGGACGTCTACGCCAGACTGTACGCTTCCACCAAAAATTGAGCGAAAATCCACGCTTTTCCGGGCCTTACTTGACCCAAGCCTCCTCCACCCCTAAAATAGAAGTTTCACCGTGACGCAATTTTTCGATCTGTTGAACTCATCCTCCAGCCCAGTGGCCACCCGCTGGGCTGCGCTGTTTCTGGCCGCCAGCCCTCTCTCTCCATCGCGCTGGCCGTCCCGCAACAAATTCAAATACAAGAGGCGCCCATGATTGATGGTCCCATCCCCGAGGCTCTTACCTTCGACGACGTTCTCCTCCTCCCCGGCAAATCCTCCATCCTGCCGACCGAAGTCGACCCCACCACGAAATTTACCCGCAAACTCGCCCTCAACATTCCCCTCGCCTCCGCCGCCATGGACACCGTCACCGAATCGCGCCTCGCCATCGGCATCGCCCGCCAGGGCGGCATCGGCATCATCCACCGCAATTTCCCCATCGACCGGCAGTTCGAGGAAGTTGACCGGGTCAAGCGCTCCGAATCCGGTATGATCGTCGACCCTGTCACCATTTCTCCCGACATCACCCTCCGCCAGGCCCTCGAAATCATGACCAAGTACCGCATCTCCGGCCTCCCCGTCACTCGCGGAACTCGACTCACCGGCATCCTCACCAATCGCGACCTCCGCTTCGAAAAAAATCACACTCAACTCGTCGGCCAGGTGATGACCAAGGACAATCTTGTCACCGTTCCCGTCGGCACCACTCTCGAAGAAGCCGAAAAAATTCTCCAGAAGCACCGCATCGAGAAACTTCTAGTCGTAGACCAGGATTTCAACCTCAAAGGCCTGATCACCGTAAAAGACATCCAGAAAAAACTCGAATATCCCCGCGCCGCGAAAGACGACCACGGCCGCCTCACTGTCGGCGCTGCGGTCGGCGCCACGGGCGATTTCCTCGAACGCGCCGTCGAAATGGCCAAGGCCAAAGCCGACGTCCTCGCCGTCGACACCGCCCACGGCCACACCGAACGCGTCATGGAAGCCATCAAGGCCATTCGCCACCGCCTGCCCGAAATGCAAATCGTCGCCGGCAACGTCGCCACCTACGAAGCCGCCAAGGATCTCATCGCCCTCGGCATCGACGGCCTGAAAGTCGGCATCGGTCCCGGCTCCATCTGCACCACGCGCATCGTCACCGGCGCCGGCGTTCCGCAAATTACCGCCATCGTGGAAGCCTCCAGAGCCGCAAAAGGCACCGACGTTCCGATCATCGCCGACGGCGGCATCAAATATTCCGGCGACATCACCAAGGCCCTGGCCGCTGGCGCTTCCTGCGTCATGATCGGCAGCCTTTTCGCCGGCACCGAAGAAGCTCCCGGTGAAACGATTCTCTATCAGGGCCGCACCTTCAAGTCTTACCGCGGCATGGGCTCCACAGGCGCCATGAACGCAGGCTCGGATCGCTACTCCGTCGTTCAGGACTCCACGGAGAGCGGCAAATCCGTTCCCGAAGGCGTCGAAGGACGCGTTGCCTACAAAGGTCCTCTCGGCGGCCTCACCGACCAGCTCGTCGGCGGCCTCAAAAGCGGCATGGGCTATGTCGGCGCGCGCACCTTGAAAGAACTCACCGAGAAAAGCAAATTCGTCCGCATCACCGCCGCCGGCCTCCGCGAATCGCACGTCCACGACGTAGTCATCACCAAGGAAGCCCCCAACTACCGCATGGAGTAACCTGTAGTGGCCGACCTTCAGGTCGGCCCCGTAGCAAAGTCTTCAGCCTGCGATGTTTTCCGCGCGCCAATTTCAGTAGGGACTTTCCCTCACTAAATTGTCACCGCTTGCTTCCCCTCCCCACCGGCCACTGGTCGCTGGGCACTGGCCACCCTCCCCAAATACCCAACTCGCCTCCCGACACATCCAATCACCATGCGCCGGCAACCATCCGCCGGCAGGGAGTCCGCGCTTGAGTTCTCGAATCGCCGTAGCCATCTCTATCATTCAATCCATTCTTCTCCTGGTCCATCTCTTCATCTACGAAACCTGGGTCGCCCTCACCGGCGCGCCTAGCCAACCGTGGCTCCTCCTTCTCCAAATCTCTTTCGCCATTCTCTCCGTTAGCTTCCTCGCGTCTTCGCTCCTCGCGCACCGCTTCTTCAATCGCCCCGTGCGCGCCTACTATCGCCTCGCCAGCGTCTGGCTGGGCTTCGTGAATTTCGCATTCGCCGCCGCAGCGCTTTCCTGGGTCGCAGTCGGCTTCACAATTGTTTTCAATCTCCCCTTCAGCCAATCCGGCATAGCGCTCTTTTCCTTCAGCCTCGCCGTTCTCGCAACCCTCTACGGCCTCGCGAACGCCGCCACTCTTCGCATCAAGCGCGTCACCGTGAAACTCCCCGGCCTGCCCGCCTCCTGGCGCGGACGTGTTGCTGCTCTGGTCACCGACATGCATCTAGGCCACATCAAGGGCCGCAACTTCATCTCCCGCATCGTCACCAAGCTTCGCCAGCTTCGCGCCGACGTCGTCTTCATCAGCGGCGATATGTTCGACGGCACCCACGTCGATGCCCCTCGTCTCGTCTCTCCCTGGCGCCAGCTCTCACCCAAATTCGGTTCCTACTTCGTCACCGGCAACCACGACGAATTCTCCGACTCCAACGGCTACCTGAGCGCCATTCGCAATTCCGGCATCCGTGTCCTCAACAACGAAACCGTCAATCTCGACGGCCTCCAAGTCCTCGGCGTTCCGTATCACGACTCCGCGAATCCCGAGCGCTTCCGCTCCATCCTCGCCAACGCCGATCTCGATCGCTCCCGCGCCAGCGTCCTGCTCTCCCACGTTCCGCACAGTTTGCCCATCGCCGAAAAGCAGGGCATCTCGCTGCAGCTTTCCGGTCACACCCACGGCGGCCAAATTTTCCCCTTCACCTGGTTCACCTCGCGCATCTTCGGCGCTTACACCTACGGCCTCAAGCGTTTCGGCGATCTCCTCGTCTACACCTCCAGCGGCGCCGGCACCTGGGGCCCGCCCCTGCGCGTCTGCACCGCCCCCGAAATCGTCCTGATCCACTTCGAATAAGCTTTTGTAGCGGCCGCCTTCTGAGGCGGGCGCCTTTGCCCGACCTGGGTGCCCCACACGCCGTCTTTGCGTGTGGGTCTCTTAATTTTTTTAATTGTCATCCTGAGCGCATCCGATATGGATGCGCGAAGGACCTCAACCTAATCCGCTTCACAAAATTAGATTTGAACGCCGGCTCTTCTCTTCACGGAACACGGGCCACGCATCACTTTTCCCCTACCGCGCCGTCCATCCACCATCAATCAATATCGTCTCCCCGGTAATCAACGACGCCGCCGGCGAAGCCAAAAACACCACCGCCCCCGCCACCTCCATCGGTTCCCCAATCCGGTGCAACCCCGCAATCCGCTCGATGGTGTCCGCGCGAAATGCCGAATCCGCCAGCGCCGCCTCCGTCCCAGGCGTGCGGATAAACGTCGGCGCCACCGCATTCACCGTAATGCCGTGCTTGCCCCACTCCACGGCCAGGCATTTCGTCAAATGCGCAATCGCCGCCTTCGTCATGCAATAAATCGATTCCGTCGGCAACGCCGCGAATCCCGCCTGCGAACTCATGTTGATGATCTTTCCGCTTCCCTGCCGGATCATTACGCGCCCCGCCGCCTGGCTCGCAAAAAATGTTCCTTTCAAATTCACCGCAACCGTTAAATCAAAATCTTCCTCGCGCACCTTCTCCGCCGGATTTTCCGGCCCCAACCCCGCGTTGTTCACCAGGATGTCCAGCCGGCCAAACTCTCTCGCCGTTTCTGCCACGGCCCACTGCACCTGCTCCAGCCTGGTCATGTCCATCTGCAGCGGCAACGCCCGCCGCCCCAGCGTGCGTATCTCCGCCGCCAATCCGCTGTCTGCCTTCACATCGCGCAACCCCAGCGCCACGTCCGCGCCAGCATGCGCCAGCGCCAGCGAAATCGCGCGTCCCAATCCCCGCGCCGCTCCGGTAACCAGCGCCACCTGCCCCGTCAAATCAAAGCTAGGAAAGTCCATCGTCGCCCCTCAATTCGCGCCATCCCACCGCAGCGCGCATCATCTGCCGTCCAGCGGTGAGTATATCCCGCCCGCGCCCGCTGTCCCCATTCTCCCCGTTGCTTTCCTCCCGTGAATGAACTAAAAACATCTCTCGCTCGTAATTCACAAAATAAGTTCCAGGAACCCCATTCAATGAAACTCTCACGAATCCTGCTCAGCATCTCTCTCCTTCTTCCAACCTTCTCCCTCGCGCAAACCCCCGCTCCCTCCAAATCCCTCAAAGCCATAAAGTTCGGCAAGCTCTGGGACGCCCGCGGCAAGCTCTGGACCAACGCCATCGTGCTCATCGAAGACGACAAAATCAAATCCATCACCACCAGTCCCTCCGACATCCCTCCCAAAACGCAAATCATCGACCTCTCCAAATTCACCGGCCTCCCCGGCCTCATCGACGTCCACACTCACATGACCATCTACACCGACGAAACTCCCGGCCGGCCCATGCTCAAGCAGCTCACCGCCAATCCTCCCGCCGTCGAAGTCTTCCTCGCCCGCAAAGGAGCGCTCCGCACGCTCGAGGCCGGCGTCACCACCGTCCGTGATCTAGGCTCCGATCAATACATGGACATCGCCATGCGCGACCTCATCAACCACGGTGAGATGGTCGGCCCGCGCATGTTCGTCTGCGGCTATGGACTCACCGTCACCAGCACGCCCTACAAGCCCGGCCTCAATCCTCCCGCGGGCGGGATCGCCGATGGCGTCCCCGAAGTTCTCCGCGTCGTCCGCCAACAAGTCGGTGCCGGCGCAGATGTCATCAAGCTCTACGCCTCTACCGGCACGGACGATGACGTCACCGGCTTCCAAACCTACTCCTACGACGAGATCAAAGCCGCCGTTGACGCCGCGCACCAGTTCGGCAAAAAAATCGCCATCCATTCTTACGGACCCGATGGCGCGCGCGATGCCGTCCGCGCCGGCACCGACTCGCTCGAACACGCCACCGACATGGACGACGCCACCATCCAGGAAATGGCACGGCGCGGGACGTTTTACGTGCCGACCATCGACCACAATCGCTACTACCTGGACAACTGGCAGAAGATTGGTTACGCGAATGGACTTCAGGAAAAGACGAAAGCGTTCATCGAACGCAATCTTGAAACCGCGCGCAAAGCCCACAAAGCCGGCGTGAAATTCGCCATGGGCTCCGACGCCATTTACACCATGTTTGGGGAAAACACTCGCGAACTCGGCTGGTTCGTCAAAGCAGGCATGACTCCCGAGCAAGCCCTGCGCACCGCCACCACCAACGCCGCCGAACTCCTCGGCAAACCCACCGAACTCGGCGCCGTAGCCCCCGGCTATTTCGCCGATCTCGTCGCCGTCGAAGGCGACCCCCTCTCCAACATCGACGTCGCCATCAAAAATGTCCGCTGGGTAATGAAATCCGGCTCAGTAGTAGTCGACAAAACCTCCGCCCAGCCAACGCACTAATCTAACGCGTAGCGGCTACTTTCAGTGCTTGCCCTGACGAAGGAAGGGTGGCCCCGCTCTCCGTCCTTTGTAGGGGCGGGGCTTGCCCCGCCCTCTTGGGTTTTCTGGCCCGCCTTCTACAGAGAGTTCAAGAACGTAAGAAGCGATTGCTTGTCCTGAGGGCTTAAATCCCGGAAGCGATTCCTTGCGTGTTCGGCCTCGCCGGCGTGACGTTCGATGGCGTTCTCCAACGTCAAGGATTTGAGATCATGCATGTGCCGAGGGTGCGTGCGGAGTCCCCACAGCGGCACGGTACGCAATTTGTTGGCGGTATCCTGCGGCGGATTCTGAACGATGCCGTCGCCGGTTCCGATGTCGTGGAGCAGGAAGTCGCTGTAAGGATGAATGATCTTATTTCCCAAGGCTTCCGGTACAGTGAAAGCTCCGCCGTTAATGACCGTTCCAGCAGGAGCGGTGACGATGGAGCTGACATGGCAGGTGGAGCAACCGATGTTCTCGAACAAATTTTGGCCTGCCTGGGCAGCGGCTGTTGTGGCAAGAACCGTATCGCGCGGCGGCACCTTCGTGCCACGGATGAACTGAGCGAAATGGTCGATGTCCACCAGGCCGAGATTGTCCGGGACATCCACGGGATCCGTGGTGATCTTGCCGACGGTGGTCACATCCTTGGGACGCAGGCGATTTGTGACTCCCATTTCATTCAGATAGGCGTCACCGATGAAGGAGAGCAAGCTGCTGTGCTGATCCTTCCAACCAAAGCGTCCGATGCGGGATTGTCCGGGCGATTCGAGAACAGGAACTTCGACGGCTTCGCCATGAATGCGGCCTTCGCTGACTGCGATTTGGTGTTGAGCGAGAGACTGGAGGGTACTATCGTCGATGGCCTCGATAAATCCGTCTCCCAAAGTGTTGAGAGCGGCGCGCAATGCTCGAATGTTTTCGGTATCCGGTATGTGCTCCTGAGCCTGAGGAATCAGCGCGCGGTCATTGATGATGGAGCGGTTGGCGATGGTGTTTGCGCCGCCGTTTATGGGGACGGTTGCGGCGACAAAATTGCCGTTGGCATCGAGGTGGCCGGCGCGAACCTCCGTGAACTGGCTTGCTCCGCCGCTGACGGGATTCTGATGGCAGTCCGCGCAGGCTCTGGCATTGAATACCGGGCCCAGCCCGGTGCTTGCGTCGTGATCTTGCTCGAAACTGGCTTGATCGAGGGCATAGCTGTCGCCTGGGGGCTCTGCGATACCGTTGCTGTTGCTCTGCGAGCCCGGGTTTTGCGCGAGTGTCGGCGTATCAAACCCGGCAGGCGCCTCGGTAGGAGCCTGCTGCGCGATCCCGGCGAAGCCGACGGCCATTACACCCACAAGTAAGACAGCAATCGAAAGCCATTTATGCGTCATGGTACACACCATTCCCATACAGGATTGAGCTTTCTCCTCGAGCCACTTTCCCGGAATAGAGGAGAAAGCCTCTTACAAGGTGCTAGGACCTCGTGGGGCTGAGATTTATTCCGAGATGGAAGATTAAAACTGTGTGAAAGCGACGAGGGGTGGGCGGCCCGGGCCACCAGCCAATAATCGGTGAGCAGTAAACAGCGATCAGTAATCAGGAAGCGAAGAGGGAGGTGACGCCAAGCCCCTCCCTCGCACGAAGCAACCCGGAAGAATGGGACACCCGTCACGATCGTCTCGTCTTTACAGGTTTGCGTGAATTGGCGTCCTGAGTCCGGTATCGCCTCCGGTGTATGGGGCCCGGGCCACTCACGCGCAGGCACATGGTGCGAAGAGTGAAGCACCCGGTCGTCGCATGTTGCTATAAGATTTGTCTAGGAACAGTAAAATCCCGCCGGAACTGGGAAAAGTATTGCATAAGCCTCAAACGGCGGCTGAGCTTGCACAACGCCGGCCAACGCTATCTACCATGTCCTCCGTCACTTAACAGAAGACTATAAAAAAGGCGGAGGATGGAGCCGTGATTGCCTGATATCCATGACCGCAAGTGTCCGTGGGGTGAAGCGCGCAGGAGCGGCGCCATCTAGGGGCGGCTGTTTGACGTTTGGAAACCTGAGGGGCTTGAGACGGGGTTTCTAGCAGTTTCAAGGGGAGGATAACAATGCGACGTTTTCTCTTTGTTCTGATGGCTGCTTTGGTGGTCGCATCATCGGCGATGGCCACCACCACGTGCCCCACGGGCGGCTACAACCTCTATAGCCCGGACGGGAACCCGAGCATAACCTGTGCTACGAACAATTTGATCTTCAGCGATTTTTCATTTACGTCGACGGCAATAAATAACATATTGCCCACTCCGGCGGGCCTTGGCGTCACTGTTCTCGACGTGTCTGGCAACGAGGGTTTCGCGTTCAACCCGGGTTTTATCGAAGGCCCCGGGCAGGCCCAGGATATCACTGTCGATTTCCAGGTGACTGCGGCAGCGGGCACCATGATTTCAGATCTGTTTATCTTTTTTAATGGGTCGGGGAATAATGGGGGATCAGCTAACTACAGTGAAACGTTTTGCACACTGAGTTTCACTACAGGCTGCGACGTTTTCTCGGTTCCCAATGCCGGACAAATTTCCACGCAGATCGCCATAGCGCCAACGACCACCCTATTCATCACCAAGGACTTTGGTGCGAACGGCGGCCTACTCGGAAATGCCGGCGTTTCCAAAGTCGTGAACCAGTTTTCAAACGCCACTACTGTCACACCCGAGCCGAGTTCATTGCTACTGCTCGGTACGGGCCTGTTGGGCCTGTGCGGGGCAATCCGTCGCCGGACTTTCGGCGCCTAGACGGTTTGGACGGCACAACTCTATAACTGTCGTGTGGCGCTGGGTGGCCCGGGAAATAACCCATTGTTTCTTAATTCGATCGCAAGTGCTTGACAATGGACTGGAACCAGGGGCAGAATCCCTCCCACTGACTCGCTAAAACATTCCCCGCTCCCGCGCGGCGAGTATTCCGCAATTTCCCTGAAGGGCTGAAGGGAGAGTAACGTATGAAAATTCCTGCTAGGGCGTTTCTTATCACGCGCGTTTCTGTATCTCTGCTGGTTCTGTCTGCCTTACTTGGAGGCGTTGCGCATGCAGATTCGCTCGTCGGTACGGGCTCGTCTCCATTTCTCATGGGGAGCGGGCTCGGCGCGCCAACTGCGATAACTGTAAACTGGTGTACCTTCAGTTCTGCTCCTCCGCCCGCCCCTCCCCCCGCTCCTACTGGATGTCCGGTCGGGCTATTCGACACCTTGGGCTCGATATTCCCTTCAAATAGTCCACAGGTATTCGAGATTCATCCCGCAGATGATGCGGACTTCGCTGCTGTGGCGGCGTCGATTATGAGCGGAACCAACACGTGCGAATTTGATGCCTCATTCGTGCCATTCGGGGGAGGCAGTGAGGGTCTTGGTCCTTGTGCCTTTGGACCTGCGAGCAGTGTGGATTTCTTACGATTGACCATTGCCCCTTTCCAGGTGGTCTTTGATGCGGCCAGCGGGGAGTGGCTCGTAGCTGGCACTTCTGGTCCGCCCGCGTTTGACGGCTTTCCGTTCGTTGGCGCGACAGTCGAAGCATTCGGCACTCCAGCCGTGCCGGAGCCGACGACGCTTACACTCGTTGTCACCGGGCTTGCTGGAATGTTGTTTCGGAGACGGCGCCAAGAAAGCCTGAGCTAATTCTTCCGGAATGCAATCGCTAATGCCAAATCGTGGATGGGCGGGGTGGCGGCGGGTGGCCCGGGCGGGTGGCGGACTCTTTGTAGGCTTAGTCTTCCTGGGTGGCCTACCCTTTGCGAATTTTGCAAAGGGTGGGTCTGCTCTTCGTCTTCAATCTTGATCTTCGACGGCTTTTCCAGCCGGCTCGTCTCCACGCCTTTATTCCGGTCACTTACGAAAAAGAGGGGGGCGGGGGTCGCTGGCCATATCACTTTCGACCGTCCGCATTCTTCCCTGGTCGCCTGCCACCTCCCCCCTAACAACTTCCTCATGAACTCCTCAGGACTTTTCAAAGCCCCCCATCCGATCCTGTCTTCAATGGAGGCAGGACCTCACCCGTCCTGGCGAGGAAACGATGGGCCTCACCGTATTCTTTGCGCTTTGCATTCTTGGAGTGGATTTCATGATCTATGCTCTCTTTCAGTGGACCTGGGGCGACAAGCGCCGCTCCATCGCCCGCCAGGTGGCCGCCCACAGGAAAGCGTTCGACGCGCAGGCCCGCCGCCCATTCCTAGTTCCTTCCTCAGAGAGCGCTCCCGCCAGTCAGCGCAGCGCCAGCACCACGGCGGGAGATCTCCTGCCGCGCAACTCCCACCACACGCGCATCGCCTGACCGCGCGGCACCTTACCCCACAGCACTCGACCGAACAACAAAAGACTCGCGGTAAATCTCGCGGAAACACGTTGCAAAACGCGGGCTGTCTGGAGAAGATGTGGCCAACCTTTCATGCCCACATCCCGGCCAGCCGAGCGCACGCGGATCCCCGGCGCGCTTCTGATTGTTATCGTGCTGCTTTCGATTTCCGTGTTTATCAATTACATCGATCGTGGCAACCTTTCGATTGCCGCTCCGATGTTGAAGGACGAGCTGGGGATTTCGGCGGCGCAGCTTGGGGTGCTGCTTTCGGCGTTTTTCTGGACGTATGCGTGCCTGCATCTTTTCTACGGCTGGCTGGTGGACCGGCTGAATGTTAATTGGGTCTTCGCCTGCGCATTTCTACTCTGGTCCGCCGCAACGGCTGCGACCGGCATCGTGCACACCTTTGCCG
>Ga0210403_10002652_pt1 | contig 16035 bp, 19 predicted proteins | sample IncBWC19MmetaG_FD_150863 | JGI IMG/M metagenome (GOLD analysis project Ga0210403, IMG submission 150863) | Forest soil microbial communities from Barre Woods Harvard Forest LTER site, Petersham, Massachusetts, United States - Inc-BW-C-19-M | ecosystem: Environmental > Terrestrial > Soil >... | reverse complement strand
ACCACGTGAAGATAGGCGACACCCAGGCGATCAAGCTGGCCTGCCACATAGCCGAAAGTCGTGACCGGATCGCTGTCCGACATCGAGCCATAGGTGCTGCTCGGAGAAAGTCGCACGCCGACGCGATCGGCTCCCCAGACGGAGACCGCGGCCTGCGTGATTTCCAGGAGGAAGCGAGCGCGGTTTTCGATCGGGCCGCCATACTCATCCGTACGCTTGTTGGTGCCGTTCTGGAGGAATTGATCGGGCAGATAACCATTCGCACCGTGAATCTCGACGCCATCGAAGCCGGCGCGCAGCGCGCGCTCTGCGCCAGCACGAAACTCCTCGATAATCCCCGGAATCTCCTCCAGCGCGAGCGCGCGCGGCATCGAGAACGGGACTTCACTTTGTTTCGTATAAGCGTATCCTTCCGCCGCGATCGCGGACGGCGCGACCGGCGCCTCGCCATTCGGCTGCAGATCGGTATGCGACTGCCGGCCGACATGCCATAGCTGCAGGAAGATCCGGCCGCCCTTGGCATGAACCGCATCGGTGACGCGGCGCCATCCCGCAATCTGCCTGTCCGAGTAGATGCCGGGCGCACCGGCATAGCCATAGCCGCGGATCGAGACGGGCGTCGCTTCCGAAATGATGAGCCCACCCTTCGATGCGCGTTGCGTATAATACTCGACCATCAGGTCGCTCGGAATGTCGCCTGGGTCGGAGCGCATCCGCGTCAGCGGCGCCATCGCGACACGATGGGAAAGTTGATAGGGGCCAATGTTGACCGGCGAAAACAGCTTGCTCATGATTATCTCCTTTGGGTTGGTGACGGCGGCCGATGGTCGCTGGATATGGCGCCCCATCGGCCGCCTCTCGGGAAGTGCGATGGGATCGGGGTCGCGCTTCCTGTTTTCTTCCACGCTCAGGCGCTGACAGCGGTCGCCCGTGGCAGCACCGGGATCATGTCTTCCGGCTCTGGCCGGCGTGTGTAATCGGGGTTCACTTCGGAATAGAGGATCGTGCCGTCCTGGCCGATCACGTAGCGAGCCGGCATCGGCAGGGTCCAGCTCGGATCGTCGTTGAACGTCGGCAGATCGTTCTTCAGGCTCTTGTAGAGCTCAACCAGATAGTCGGGCAGCTCGAAGCGCAAGCCGAATGCGGCGCCGACCTTTCCCTTCGCATCCGACAGGATCGGGAAGGTGAGCTTGTTCTGGCGCATCGACTTGCGGCTGTTCGGCGCGGTCTGCGGTGAGATCGCGAGCAGCGAAGCGCCATACTTGTCGAATGCGGGCTTTGCGGCCTCCAGCGCCTGCAGCTCCATATTGCAGTAAGGACACCAGACGCCGCGATAGAAGCTGACGACGAGCGGCCCCTTCTTCAAAAGCTCATCGGAGCTGACGACATTGCCGTCAGGATCCCTAAGCGAGAATGACGGAGCCACGTCGCCGGCTTTCCTGGCGCGCTGGGCTGCGCCGGAGGCGATCAGCTCGGCGGTGGCGCGATGCATGGTCTCGATCACGGACCGAGGGACACTGTAAGGCGGCTTACCGGCTTCGAAATCAGCCTTGAAGGCATCGAGTTTGGCTTGCAGTGACATGGTCGGCTCTCCTTCGGGTTTTTGCGTAGGTCTATGGATCGAACTTACGCGAGAGAACCTAAAGGAGACCGCCATGGAGGGTAGCAAGGCCGTTGGACTAGACCCTATTCCGCGCCGGAATAGAGACTTCAGCAGCCGCGGCAGATGACGAGCTTGCGATCGAGCTCGACGTCGAGAACCTGCTGTTGGCGTTCCCAGGCCGACAGAATCTCTGCCTCCTGGGGGACGTCCGCCCTTGTTGGCTGCCGATGACCGGTCGGTGCGAGCCAGGGCAAACGCGAGGTCAGGACGGCCGGGTTGTTTTGATTGGACGCTGCAGCAGGCGAAAGCAAACCAAACAAGGCAGTGCCGGCAACAAGTGCCGCAGCAACGCTCGCTGAACGATTCTTGCTTGAAGTGGACATGGTGTGACACTCCTTCTCGCGGGCTCGATATGAGCAAAGCCGCTTCTGGTGTCACCTTGACCGATCGCGCCGAGGCGCTGAATGCCGAGCGGGATCGAAGAGATGCTCATTCGTCTCACGATCCTCGAGATGGGCATCGTCTCGATTTGATTGTCCGTGGTCGATCAGGGATTAAAGCTGCGTTCGAAGAAGTCGACAAAAGTCCTCGCCTTTGCGGTGGCCGCCCGCCCGGTCGGAAACACCGCCCACAGATCGAGAGGCGGAAGACTCCATTCCGACAACACCGCGCGCACCGCGCCCGAGCGCAGCTCCGGCGTGAACATCCATTCGGATGCAATGGTGAGGCCAGCATGAGCAAGCACTGCAGCTCTTACGCCTTCGGCCGCGGTCACCTTTAATCGGCTTTGAACTTTGACCGCCGCTTCCGAGCTATCCCGCCGAAACGACCACACGCTGCCTTCACCCTGAAGATAGACCACCGTCTGATGCTTGCTGAGATCGGCCGGCGTTGCAGGCGTGCCGGCGCGCTCGAAGTAGCCGGGCGTACCCAGTACCAGCCGCTTGCATCGGCCGATCCGGCGGACCGTCAGCGCCGAGTCCAGCATTTTTCCCATCCGTAGCCCCAGATCGATGCCCTCCTGCACGAGATCGACCTGGCGGTCGTCGAGCACCACTTCCATGCTGAGGTCCGGATGTTGGGCGAGGAATTGCGGCAACAGCGGAACGAGGTGGATGCGGGCAAATGTGACGGCAGCACAGATGCGCAGCCGTCCCTTGAGCCCAGTGCCTGCGCCGCGCGCGGCAACTTCCGCCTCGTCGGCTTCCTCGATCGCGCGCTTGGCACGGTCGAAATAGCCGAGTCCCGCTTCCGTCGGAGTCAGCCCGCGCGTCGAACGCGTGAGCAGCTTGACGCCGAGATAGCTTTCCAGCTGCGCGACCGTCTTCGAGACCGCTGGCTGCCCGACACGAAGCTGCCGTGCGGCCCCAGAAAAGGATCCGGTCTCGACGACCCGGATGAAGGTCTCCATCGAAGCCAGGCGATCCATCGTTGTTCCTCCCTATTCTTCCTGGGAATGAGCACTATTGCCCGCTCCTGTCTGCCACACCCTACGAAAATTGGCCATGTCTTCCCGCGACCCAAGCGGGCGCTTGGGCAAGGACGGAGACCACCAATGGCCTATCGCAGACAATCTTACGCCGACCGCTATGAGGCGCCGTTATCCGTCTTCCGCTCCAGGCGGCGCACGCAAAGCGTTGTCGCCGGGGCAGTACGGATGCTCAACCTGACCGTTGCCGATGCGCTCTATGCCTATGCGGTGACCGGCAGTGCCTTCGCGACCGTGATGGTGCTTGCAGCACCGCACCTGGAGATGGTCGCGCGCTGTCTCTTCCACGGAAAGGGATAAGCCGGCGGCACCGGTCAGCCCGGTTGGGACAAAAACGGGAGCTGATACAAGCGGCCGGTTGCGTCGAGGTCCTCGACCTTCCATTCGCCACCAACACCCTGGATCATCCACCTCAGGAGCGCCCAGAGATCGGTATCGACGCCTGCATCGTTCAAGGGCTCCAGCGCGTCGACGAGCGCATAGATTTCGAGCCCGTCGGGAAACCGCTTTCCGCTGCGGCCAACGAACACGAGCGAATAGATCGTTCCAGAGGGTGCGCGGATATAGCCGGACCTGGCCAGGCCGATGGTATCGAGCGAGAAGCGCTTAACGAAAAAATCCCGAAACTCCGGGTAATGGCCGATCCGGTCTTCTGTAAGCACGAGCGCCCTCCTCTTCCCGTCGAGGCCGGGCCCTTCGATGACTTCGATCTCGCTCATGGCCTACTCCCATCAATGCGGTCGAGGAAGTCGTTGATCTTCTCTGCGATCTCGACTCCCGAATCCTCCTGGAGGAAATGACGGCCGGTGACGAGCTCAGGACCCTCGGCGTGCGGCAGCAGCTCCTTGAAGCGCGTTGCGAAAGTCTTGTGGTCAAAGACTTCGTCTTCTCGTCCCCAGACCAGCAGCGTCGGGAATTTCGATTTCTTGAGCTCTCGTTCGAGCCATTGAAATCGCTCTAGACCGCGCGCGGTTTCGTCAAGCGGTATCCAGCGCGGCCAGGTCCAGGTGAGCAGACGCGTAGCCGGATCAGGCAGGACGCCCTCATAGACGCTCTGAGCTTCGTCGCGGAATTTCCTTCTATCGACGACCGACAGATACATTCCGCGACCGGCCAACGCATTGTGCCTGCCTAGAAGGTATGGGCCGACAAGCGGCGCGTGCATCATGCGCCATGGAAATATCCGCTTGTGGAATTCAGCCGGCGGAAGCGGCCAAGCCCAGGTGCTCATGATCACGAGCGCATGGACGCGGTCGGGATTGGAAAGCGCAAAGCCGAGACCGGTCGGGCCGCCCCAATCGTGACACACCATGGTCGCGTTGCGAACGTCGAGCTGCCGAAGCAGGCCTGTCAGGTTTGCGATGTGACCGTCCAGATTGTGCGCGTGTTCGCTGACGGGCTTCTCGGACAGGCCAAAGCCAATCATGTCGGGAACAATGACCCGCCGTCCGGCGGCCGTCAGCGGCTTCACGAATTTCCGATACAGGAATCCCCAGGCGGGATTACCGTGCAGAAGAACGACAGGATCGCCGCCTCCCTCGTCGATATAATGCATGCGCCAGCCATTCACACGCTTGAACTTCGGTTCGTATGGCCATTCATCATGCACAAAGTGCTGCGGCGGCCCGACCTTCTTTGCCGTATCGAGCTTCATGGCGCTTCTCCCTGCGAGCGACTTTGGGTCATGGAAAGAAAATCAGGGCTTGGCCGTTCAGGCCGGACAGACTCACAACTGCACCAAGGCAATCTCCGGTCTCGAAATCGAACGCGACGACTTCGTCCTGGCTCACACAATAGAGCCGGGCATGCGGCCCGAAGCGCAAACCCCGCGGCTTCTGAAACCACACACCGGGAGTCGGAACAAGCACCCGCACAAGACGCCCATCAGCATGGTCATATTCACGGATCGTCGTTACGGCGTTCACTGCACCGAACGGATGCTCGCTGCTCACGACGATATTGCCGTTGGGCGCGATTGCAAGGTCGAGCGGGCTGAGCTCCGGGTCTCTTACCTTCCATGACGTCGGCATCAATCGATCGGAATCGAACGCCAGAATAATGTTGTCGCCTTCGTCGCCCGGTCCGATGCCGGAGGCGAGAAAAAGCCTGCCATCATGCCCGAATGCAAAGCCGCGCGGGAACGGAACGACGCGGGGCGGCAGGACATACTCGCCCGCGGAGTCGAGCTCGCGCGTAAACGCCATGATGGTGCGCTCGCCGCGCAGACCGACATAATAGCGGCCGTCCGGCCCAAAATTGCCACCGCCGGGATTTAGTCCATCCACGGTTCTACTCGCACGCACGACCACTCCGTTGCGGTCGAGCGCGAGAATTCGATTTGAGCCACTGTTGATGAAGAGCAACTTGTCAGCCCGATCGATCCCGAGCCCACGCGGATCCACGATACGCGGATCGTCCCCGAAGACGCCGATCGGCCTGCCGTTTTCGGCGAAGCCGAGAATTTTTCCATAGCCCGCGCCGTTCGCGCCAGCTGCACTTGTCACGAGGAGAGTCATGTCAGTCTCGGTACATATTCAAGGCAAGCCCTTTTGGCGTTTCAAGCCATTAATCGCCGCAACGGCCGCAGTCAGCTTTATCCAGCTCCACCTGGCGGCGCCCGCTTATGTACACGAACGCACCCTCTTCGACGAAGCGCTTGGCGGTGGCGAGACCCATTCCGCTGCTGCCGCCCGTGACGAGTGCAACTTTTCCCTGGAGCTTTGGCATTGAGATTATCCTCTTTACAAGATGGGAATGGCCGCGCTTGGGCCCGTCGGGAAAACGGCGCGCCGGACGATGGCGGCGCGCTCGAAACGATCGTCCAGCTGCTCAGACGGAGCACATGCCGCCGTCCACGAGCAGTTCGCTGCCGGCGACGAAACTGCTGTCGTCGGAGGCCAGGAACAGCATCGCGGCCGCAATCTCCTCGGGCCGCGCCATACGGCCGAGAGGAATGTTCGCGGCATGCTTGGCACGGACAGCGGCCGCTTCCCCGGGTGATTTGGTCTCGGCGTCAATTAGCGGCGTATCGCAAGGACCGGGCGTGATCGTATTGACCCGGATGCCGCGATCCTTGAGCTCCATCGTCCAGGTCCGGGCGTAGGAGCGCAGCGCTGTTTTTGAGGCAGCGTAGGCGCTGCGGCCCGGGAAGCCGCGCAGGGAGGCGATCGTGCTTGTCAGGATGATCGATGCGCCATTGTTCAGGAGCGGCAGCGCCTTCTGCACTGTAAACAGCACGCCGCGGGCGTTCGTATCGAAATTGTGGTTGAAGCTCTCGAGGCTGACGTCGGCGAGCTTCACGCTGTTGACGGCGCCGACATTGGCGACCACCACGTCGAGCTTGCGGTCGTCGGACGCGATCCTGGCGTAGAGCTGGTCGAGGTCCTCGAGCTTGCGGACGTCGCCCTGCACGCCGGTGACGTTCCGGCCGATCAAGGCGATCGTCTTGCGCAGTTCTTCCTGACGGCGCGCGAAGATATAGACGAAAGCCCCTTCAGCCGCGAACCGTTGCGCAGCAGCCAGTCCAATCCCACTGGTACCGCCGGTAATCAAGGCGATTTTGTCTCGTAGTCTCGACATCGTTTGCTTCCTCAGTCGTTGGAGTGGGCGCAGCAGGAGCCGTGCCCTTGCAGAGGCGGTACTTAGAGGCCCTCTGCTGCCACCCCGGTGTCAGCATGGGGACGGCCCGTTGGAATAGAACTTATTCCTGGATGGAATGCCGCTCCCCGAGTGCACTCCCATCCCGAGTTGCCTAGTTCGCGGCAGGCGGTAAGAGCTTGCGATCGATCAAGGACTGCAGCGCGTTGCGAAATGAGACCTCGGTATCAATTGTCTTTGTGAACCCGGCCTGGCGCAGCTTGACAGTGCTCACAAAGGCCCGAGGTCCTTCCGGGGCGCCATAAGCGAACGCGAAGTCCGCGTGCTGGTCCCCATGGCCAACCAACTCCCGCAGGTTCCGCGAGCGAAGATCGTACCTTGCGGCGATCCGGTTCCAGACATCGGCGTTTTCATCGAGGTATGATGTCACGCTCGTTGGCGTGTCCGGCCCGGTTTCGACGCCGAGGGTTTTGGCCAAGGCCGGCCACACATTACGCCACTCGAACACGTCGCCGTTCGTGATGTTGAAGGCCTCGTTCGCTGCCTGGGGCGACTGCGCAGCCCAGACCATCACGTCCGCGACGAGGTCTGCATCGGCGGCTTCCCACACGAATGACGGACCGCCGGGAAAGCCGAACGGTTCGCCTCTCTCCCGGCGGATTGCCGCGTAGACTCCGATGGCGGGGAGAACGTTCAACGCGCCCGGGGTCGGTCCGGTGACGAGCTGTGGGCGTAGAGCCGTATAGTTGAAGCCGTGCTTGGCGCCCATCTCACGCACATAGGCTTCCTGGTCGAAGAAGAAGTTCGGGTGATCCTTGCGGGCATCACGTTCGCGGGCCGGGATCGGGATCGGGTGCAGATGCACGCCATAGACCTTCGTTCCCTGCAGAATGCTGATGTGCTTGAAATTGGAGGCGGTGTGCACGATCGGCGCCACCACGTTGCGCAGCATGGCGTTGTTGGTCTCGATCTGGTCCTTGCTCGACCAGCCAGCGACCAGCTCAGGCTTCTCGTGCAGAGCCGTATGGGCGATGTGCGTGACGTCTGTAAGCGGCTCGAACGCGGCGCGGGCCTTTTCCTCGTCCCGCAGATCGACCGACAGAAAGTCAATGCTTTGGCCGCTCGGCAGTTCGGGCTCGCGGCGTGAGACGCCCACCACCTCCCAGCCCGCGGAGAGAAACTTCTCGATCGCGGCGACGCCCAGCAGGCCGCTTGCACCCGTAACCAGGACTTTGTTTCGACCGCCCTTTTTTCCGTTGCTCGTGCTCATGACTCGCGCACCTTGTATTGATGAGAAGATTGTTCGCCGCAGATGGCTATGCCGACGCTGCGTTGACCTCGAGCCACTTCGCGATGCTGGCCGCGGCATCGCCGTAGAAGGTCCGATAGAGATCGTCGGTAACGTAGCCGATGTGCGGAGTCGCGAGAACGTTGTCGAGCTTCCGGAAAGGATGGTCGCCGGGCAGCGGCTCGGTTTCGAATACGTCGACCGCGGCCCCGGCTATCCGGCGGGCCTTAAGCGCTTCGATCAGGGCAGCCTCGTCGACGATCGGACCACGCGACGTATTGACGAGTCTTGCCGTCGGCTTCATCAGCGCGAGTTCGGGCGCCCCGATCAGCCCTCTGGTACGATGGCTGAGGACGAGATGGACCGTCACGATATCGGCTTCGCGGAACAGCGTCTGCTTGTCGACGAGACTCGCGCCGGCCGCGCTCGCCTTCTCTTCGGTCAGATTCTGGCTCCAGGCGATCACCTTCATGCCGAAGGCGAGACCGATGCGCGCGACTTCTCTTCCGACGTTGCCCAACCCGACGACGCCCAGGCTCTTACCCCTGAGATTTGCGCCGAGACTCGTTTGCCATCCCCCGGCCTTGAGCGAAGCGGCTTCCCGGTCGATGCGCCGCATACAGGCCAGGATCAGCGACCAGGTGAACTCGATGGTCGGGGTGGAATCGTAGCCGGTCGCGGTGACGGCGATACCGAGATCGGCCGCAGCCTGGCTATCGATGGAGGCGTTTCGCGGTCCGGTCGACGCGATCAGCTTGAGCTTCGGCAGCTGCTGCAGGATCTCCCCGGTAAGCGGCGTGCGTTCGCGCATGACGCACACCACCTCGAACGGCCGCAGGCGTGCGACGACGGCCGCGGGATCAGCCAGATGATCGTTGAAGACCGCGATCTCCGCGTGCTGCCGCACGGCGGACCAATCAGCGAGTTGCAGCGCGACGTTCTGAAAGTCGTCGAGGATTGCCACCTTCATGGACGTCCTCCGTCAACTTCGGTCGGCGGTAAAGAACTCCGTCAACGCTCCGGCCACTGCCCTGGGGTCGTTCTCCATCGGAATGTGCCCGGCCGACTTGATCCGGACCAGCCTCGTGTCGGGAATCTCGCGCGCATAGCGTTCGGCATAGTCGATTGTCTGAAATGGGTCGTCCTCGCCCCATACCAAGAGCTTCGGCGTTTTCGACTGCAGAAGAGCCGGCAGCATCTCCGTGGTGTAGCGGTGGTCCGCGGCGCCCGCGAGCGCCAACCAGGAGCGGGCAACCCTCGGGTCTGTCCAGGGGTCGAGATACTCGGCGATTTCGGCTTCGCTTGCTGGCCGGCCGAGCGCTTTCACGACTGACACGCGGCGCGCGGCCAACACATCATCCCGCGTCGTCGCGGCAGCCACTGCCGGATCCCGGAACCGGGCAACTCCGGGGACCGGCCATGAGTCGTACATGATGCCGTTCACCACGGCCACACGCGGCACCTCGACGGTTCCTGCGAGCGCGAGATGTTGCGCCACGCCTCCGCCGATGTCGTGGCCCGCGACCATGACCGGGTCCCTATGCCCGAGCGCATCGAGGAATCGCACCAGCCAAGCGGAGAGACGCGGGACCGAAGCCTCGCTCACCTTAAGCTCGCCTCCGGAGCGGCCGAAGCCAGGGAAGTCGACCGCAACCGGACGAAGTCCCGCCGCCGCAATGCCATCGAGCACGGGCTGCCAGACGCGGCTCCAATAAGTGCCATGAAGCAGCAGCACCAAGGGACCACCCTTCCCCGCGGTCAGATAGCTGATCGGAATGCCGTCCACATCGACGGTCTCGCGCCTCGTCATCGAACGATCCTCTTCACATGTTCCTTGCCGAGCCCGACGGCCTCATAGTGCTTGGTGGCGTGCTCGAGCTTGGTGAAAACGTCTTCGTATCCGAGCGCTTCGCCGTAGGGATCGACGTAGGTGTATCCGCCGGTCACGTGAAACAGCGTGGCCATTTCCTTCACGTCATCAGGAACGACCAGGGTGTGCGTCTCGCCCGGCGGCTCGAACGCGTAGTCGCCTGGCGTCGCGACCCAATCGTGCTCGAGGTAGCGCCATCGACCGCGTAGCGTGAAGGCATGCACCGGTCCGGAATGGCGGTGGCGCGACAATACGCCCGAGGATCGAACCCTGAGAATGTTGATGTAGTAGCCCTGACTCACATTCAGGACAAGCGGCCTGAACGCGACTGTCGGCGACTGGGGAACCCATTCGCGTTCGTCCCCGTCAAGGTCCAGCGCGGAGCCGACGAAGACATCCGGCACCATGCCTGCGGGCTGGGGCTTCTGGTATGCAATCTTGCTTTGATCGATGGACCGGCGTTCGTGCGCCCGCATTTTCTCCGATGAAGACTTCATGGCAATTTCTCTCCGTCACCTGAAGACGATGTTCCACCCCTTCGTCAGGCCACTGACGCCCTGCTCGCGGTTTGTCCGAACAGGATCTTCTTGCCCTCTTCCGTAACTGTGGGGCGGCTTGAGTAAGGTTCGCCTCGCGCATAGGCCCGTTGCGTCGCGGGACGCTGGCGCACCGTATCGAACCAGCGGCGGAGGTTCGGGAAGTCGTCCAGATTCTGTTGCTGGCGCTTCCACGGAACGACCCAGGGATAGGAAGCCATGTCGGCGATGCTGTAGTTTTCGCCGACGATGAACGCGCGGTTTTCGAGATGGCGATCGAGCACGCCGTAGAGACGGTTTGTCTCTTTGACGTAGCGGTCGATCGCGTACGGGATCTTGGTTGGCGCGTAGAGCCCGAAATGGTGGTTCTGTCCGGCCATCGGTCCCAGGCCACCCACCTGCCAGAACAGCCACTCCGTCGCAGCCTTGCGACCGCGGACATCTTTTGGCAGAAAACGACCGGTCTTCTCGGCCAGGTACAACAGGATAGCACCTGACTCGAACACGCTGATTGGTTCGCCGTCGTCGGCCGGCGCGGTATCGATGATCGCCGGCATGCGGTTGTTCGGTGATATCGCAAGAAAGTCGGGCCTGAACTGATCGCCGGCGCTGATATCGACCGGGTGGATCCTGTACTCCAGCCCAGCTTCTTCTAGGAGCATCGTGATCTTGTGGCCGTTCGGCGTGGGCCAGTAGTAGAGCTCAATCATTTTCGGTCTCCTTGTGCGCCAGTGGCGGTGACAAACTTGCGTGTCCGCCGGCGCCGGGGCAGTCGCCTCGCGGCGATATCATTCATTCCTGTCCGGAATGAACGAGACCCATTGCTTTCGAGCGCTGCGCGGCAGGTTCATGCCGGGCGACGCGTACCACGTCCTGCTTCAGGAGATAGAAGGAGACGGCGAGCAGCACGACGTCCTTCATCAGAAACGGGACGTTGCCGGTCATTGCTGGAAATCCGGCCGCAGGGTCCCAGCCATCCGGCATGAAGGGGATGATCGTGACGGTCGCGATGAAGGTCGCGGTCGAACCGGCGGCGCCGAGAATTCCGAGCCACTTGTCCCAGAACCCCGCGAACAACAGCGCGCCGAACGTCCATTCGGACACTCCGAGAAACCAGCTTGCACCCTGGTGGCCGAAGACGGGATAGAGCCAAAAGATCAGAGGACCGTTGCTGATGAAGGGTACCAACCGCTCCGCCTCATACGGCCACCACTTCTGATAACCGAAGAAGAAGAACATGATCACCATCGATGCACGGACGAGATGGTAGTCGAGATCCTCGGTGAGCAGGCCGGACCGGCGCAGGATCAGGACGAACGGACTGATTGCTGTGTTGAGAATCGCGTTCATTGTCGTAACTCCTTGTGTCGAGCGTCGACGTGCAGTCGCGTCACACGACCGCGGGAAATCGATTTCGGTGTTGAGCTACGCCGCCCCCACCTTGAAGCGAGGGCGGCTCTTGAAGTCGGATCAGGCAGCCGGCTTCAGTTTGCCGGGCGGAGTCCACTCAGCGCCCTTCATGAAGGAATCATTCGGGGTCTCGGCGAGGTGATTGGTGTAGTTGGAGATCAGCTTGGTCGCTGCGAGTACGAGCACGTCCAGCACCGCCTGATTGTCGTAGCCTGCCGCCTTGAAGGCCGCGACGTCGGCCTGGCTCACCACGCCGCGCTGGCGGGTGACTTTTGCGGCGAACTGGCGCAGCGCCTCCAGCTTCGCGTCGGCGATCGGGCGGCCTTCGCGGACGGCCGCGATCGCCGCATTGTCGACCTTCGCCATCCGCGAGAGGTTGGTGTGACCCGCCATGCAATAGGTGCACTCGTTCTCGTAGATGATGGCGAGATAGACGATGTTGCGCTCTTGCGGCGTGAAGCTCGTCTTTTCAGCGATTCCCCAGAGGGTGCTGTACGCCTCGAGCGCCGCAGGGCTCTCGGCGAGGATGCGGTGCAGGTTGGGCACGAAGCCCCAAGCCTTCTGAACGCTGTTTAGGATGTCGGCGGAAGGCGCCGGCGCGGTGTTCGTGTCGTGAAGCGTGAAGCCGTTGATCATTTCTCTCTCCCTTCTTGAGGTCAAAACTTAGGGGCCGCACCTTCACCCACTCCCCGGCGCTGCGGCAGGCGCGATCTGGCGATATCATTCATTCCAGTGGGGAATGGGGTCTTCTTGCGCAATTGGGCCGGCGGCCGTGGTCCGGGAACGCTCACGAGACTTCCTCCCGATTGCTCTCCTTTTCTCTCCCTGAGTGGCGCAAAGTTTCGTTCGCTCCGTCTTCGGATCGCGCGGCGAAAATGGAAAAGCGAGACCCGCGGCAGGGAGTGGAGGCAACGTCGATGCGATGACCCAAAATTCCGAGCGCCTGCCGCACGATGAAGAGACCGATGCCAAGGCCGCCGCTCTGTCCGGCATCAAGCCGAGTGAACGCCTCGAATATCCTCGGAATTAGTTCGCCGGGAATTCCATTGCCGGTGTCGTAAACGTCGATCCGGATTTCCGAACCAGAGCGCCTGCAGCCAACAAGGACGCGACCTCCCGGCTGGGTGTACTTTACCGCATTACTGACAAGGTTGCGCAGTGCTGCGCCGAGAAGCAGACCATCACTGAGCACGATAACGTCGCTGGAAACCGTGTGGATGGTTATTCCCTTGCGCAATGCGGCATGTTCGTTCTCACGGCAAGCCTGCCGCAGGACTTGCTGGATCCGCACAGGCGTCAATTCGACGCGTCTCGCGGACTCCTGAACGTGCATCGCGGTCAGCAGCTGCTCCAATTGCTCCTTGAGGCGGTCGATCGCAATTTGACCGGACCGCAGGCAGCGCAACTCCGAACTCGTTCGAACTCCATATCCGAGGCGTTCGTGAGCGCTCTGAATGACCTGGAGTGGCTGACGAAGATCGTGACCGGCTATGGCAAGCAGCACTGCTTCGAAATTTGTGACTTTCTGCGGCCTCGCGGCTGCCGTCATGCTCCAAGCTACGGGCGGCGCGCCGACCCGGAATCCTTGTCCACCTTCCGCAGCCCCGACCTGGTTTCTCGTCTCGCACATGTGCGTTCTCCTCCAGGGTAAGCCCGAAGAACATAGCTGCAGGGGCTAACGTCGCGCGACTCCGCCTCTGTGGCGAGTTAAACGTTCTAAGATTTTGTAAATCCTGACGGGCACTTCGAAGCCACGTGCTTGCGAACCGGCCGGCGGAGGTCGGGTTAGTCAAACGTCAAATGTCGCGACGATTGCGCAAGATAATCAACTGGACGATGAGATCATCGTGGGACGTGAAATAAAAGGCCAGGACAAGCGGATTCGGCAAACCACGCTCGTCAAAAATTCCATCAATCTCGGCAAATCAGATACAAGGTCGGTGGATTCACCCTGCCAACATGCACAGATGCCGCTGCGGTCACAATTACCCACCCGCCTCGTCTAACGAATTCGTCGAGGTGTCCCCTATTGGCCCCTTCGCGCGAACGTCGAATGTGCGCGCTCCGAGCTCCGGCGGCATCGGCTCCAGCCACGGCGCAGCCAATATCGTTTCCTGCGCGTCAGAGAGACCCTGCGCCCATCGCGTTTCCATCGTCGGGCGGTCGAATTCGTAGTCCTTTGATTGTCCTAGCGCGTGCTCCGGACGGTAAATCACTTGAACGATGTCCATGGTAGTCACGCAACGGAACTCGTCGAGCAAGGCGGCTTCCGGGCCGGTCCTCAGATCGTCGGGAAGTCTCTCCCAAAGCATGTTGATGCTGTGGCGCAAATCATGCAGCTGTCGCAATGCGTCCGTACCTGCCCGCGTTCGGCTGGAATAGCGGATGTCCTTGTCCCGCTCGGTGACCTCGTTCAAATTCTCCGGCAGGGCGCCGCGGGCCGGGAAAAGGTCCACCTGGAAGACGAGATAGCTACGGCGCGGGTAATACTCGATCACGTATTGCAGCGGTGTATTGGATACCAGGCCGCCGTCCCAATAGTGCTCTCCGTCGATTTCCACGGAGGGAAAGCCTGGCGGCAGAGCGCCGCTCGCGAGGATGTGCTCCGGCCTGATCTCCGTCTCCACATTATCGAAGTACGCGAAATTACCTGTCCTGACGTTTACGGCTCCGACGCTGAAGCGAATTTCTCTGGAATTAATTCGGTCGAAATCGACAAGCCGCTCCAATGTGGATTTCAGCGAGCTCGTGTCGTAGTAGCTGGTCGGCGTGTGGCCGAACCACCAGTCGGTAGGTTTTCGCGGTGCGAAGAAGTTGGATTGGCCGAACATCAGCGCATGCATTGCGCTAATCTGCTTTCCAAGGTCGAAAGGCAAACCCGCGCCGTTGACGAGATCAGAAATCCGTACGGGCCATATTGCGGACGTTGTGATCGTGCGCCAGAAATCACGCAGTTTTTGAACCCGCATTTCCGGCGAATTGCCAGCGATCAGAGCGGCATTGATGGCGCCGATCGAGATGCCGGCCACCCAGTCAGGTTTGTAGTCCGACGATGCGAGCGCCTCGTAAACGCCCGCTTGATAGCTTCCGAGGGCGCCCCCGCCTTGCAGGACCAGTGCAACCTTCTTCGTGTATGATTCTGGCCGCAAGGCAGCTTGCTTCATTGTCCGTCCCCTGTTTTTGATCGACAGAATTCTTCAGAGTGCGCGCCCAAGCGAACTTCGGGTCGAGACCCCAACCAAATTCGAGCTAGTCATCAATCTCAAGGCCGCCAAGGTGCTACGTCAAATGTCACGACGATTGCGCAAGATGATCAACTGGACGATGAGATCATCGTGGGTTGTGAAATAAAAGGCCAGGACAAGCGGATCCGGCAAGCCACGCTTGTCAAAATTTCCATCAATCTCGGCAGTAACAACAAAGCTGTCGTAATGTTTCACCACCTTTGTGACCGCGATCGTCAGTTTTTCGCCGATAATGTCCCGCTCTGCCCAGCGCCTGATGGTCGCTTTGCCCCAGTAATCACGTAGTTGATCGTTGACAAGCGCATCGTCTGCAAAGGTGACCATCAGGCGATCCAAGTCGAAGCTATTCGTCGCTTCGACGAATGCAGCAACCAATGGAGGGAGCTCGATTGGCACGCTGGACGATGAAGGATGGCTCGGCATGTTCTCCACAACCGCCGGGATTGAAGCACTTTCAGGGCCGTTCGTTCAGCTACGCGCGATGCGACGCGCCAGCCACGCAGCGCGCCGCAGCTTTGGTCCCGAGCTAGCGCACTGACGGCGACATCTCGGGGAAAATTGGATAGTCGATATAGCCTCGCCCATCGCCGCCGTAGAACGTCGAGCGGTCATAGCGATTGAGGGGCAACTTGCGGCGCAGCCGTTCGGGCAGATCGGGATTGACGATGAAGTGGCGGCCGAACGCGACGAGATCAGCGTCCCCTGTTGCGACAATGGCCGCGGCGCTCTCACCGGTAAATCCGCCGGCAGCGATCAAGGTGCGGCTGAATTTCCGCCGCAGCTGCTGCGCGGCGACCGGAGCCTGGCCCTTGGCAATCTCCTCGGTGCCCTTGATGCGCGGCTCGACCACGTGAAGATAGGCGACACCCAGGCGATCAAGCTGGCCTGCCACATAGCCGAAAGTCGTGACCGGATCGCTGTCCGACATCGAGCCATAGGTGCTGCTCGGAGAAAGTCGCACGCCGACGCGAGCGGCTCCCCTGACGGAGACCGCGGC
>Ga0210403_10002651_pt1 | contig 16038 bp, 14 predicted proteins | sample IncBWC19MmetaG_FD_150863 | JGI IMG/M metagenome (GOLD analysis project Ga0210403, IMG submission 150863) | Forest soil microbial communities from Barre Woods Harvard Forest LTER site, Petersham, Massachusetts, United States - Inc-BW-C-19-M | ecosystem: Environmental > Terrestrial > Soil >... | reverse complement strand
GATTTTGATCCTTTTGATGCGTTGGAGCGGACTCGCCATCCGTGACGCCGTAACACTGGAGAGGCGGCGACTGAACGACAAAGACGAGCTCTTCTTGTACCGGGCGAAGACTGGAAATCCTGTTTACGTGCCGCTTCCTCCGGACGTTGCGGAGTCGCTGCGGTCGATTCCGCCAGGGCCGACTCCCAATCCGCGGTATTTTTTCTGGTCTGGCAATGGTTCGCCCAAGTCAGTGGTCGGCAATTGGCAGCGCAGTTTTCGCAGACTTTTCAAGATCGCCAACTTGCGACGCGAGGACGGAACACCAAAACGATGCCACCCGCATATGCTCCGCGACACGTTCGCCGTTGAAATGCTGCTCGCAGGAGTGCCCCTGGAACAGGTCTCAATTCTGCTCGGGCATAAGAGTGTGAAGATCACGGAGAAGCATTACGCGCCCTGGGTTAAGGCGCGACAAGAGCTGCTTGCAGCCAACGTTCGCAAGGCATGGACCGTTCTGAAGAGCGATCGAAAGAGGTCGCGTCGAAAATAGCCGCAGACGGCTAAGAGCGCCTAAGGACTCAAGTAGATTGGGCTCAACTCGCCCGTCGGAGTTTCCGATGCACTCTAAGCAGGACCGTTTCTGGTACTCGTAACGTCCGATAGCCGCGCTTGTGGCGAGTCTCGGTCGACCCCCATTGAATCACCCCAGGTTCTCTTTCAACAATCCTGCGCACCGTTTTCTGGCTTAGTGCCCATAGCTTGGAGATTTCGATTACTGAATAGTGTTTCTCGTTAGTTAGATCGGCTGGTACCGAAGAAAACGATGCCATGTGAGCCGACTCTGGTAGTTTTCGAGCTAGTTCCGCCATATTGAGCCTTCCGGGAAGGAACACTAGCCAGATCGCGCACATAAAGGCGCTGCGAGTCTCCGAACGGCCAAGTGTTAACTCATTTGAGTCCTCCCTGACGTTCTTGTCCAATAACTTTTCGTCCGCGCGTTATTCCCAGCGGTTATAGCTCGCTGAGCTCCACTTTAGCTGTGGTGGGATCAAAACTCCGATTCACGGTGACTAAACTCACTCGCTTGTCTATACAGAGCGTTGTTGCCGCGCGGACAATGCGTGCCAGTATCCAATCGCAGTCGGGCGCATTGCGGGTTACAAGGCTTTTCAGGGCTACGTTATGCAGTGATCTAAACAACTCGTCGTCAGTACACTGTAGACGTCTGCGACGGTTCTTGAATTGGTGCAGATGCTTGCAGGCGGCCAACACCACCTCCTGCACCGCATCTTCTGCGTCAGCTGTATTCCACTGAAGACGGAAAGTACTACGACAGTAAAGACGGAAAACTGAGGGAGAACACTCTCGGCGTTCGCGGGCCTGCTCTGATCGTCGGACCACTTCCAAGCAGAACATTCTGTGTACGTGAGTGTGCGTCCGGCATGCTCTTCATCCCACGAAAGGGAAAAGGATGTAGATTGCCAACAGTTTTGCGGTCTTTGGATAGTGAATGTTCAACACACGTGCCGATGTCATTCGATCATTGTGTCGAAGGCAGTTCGAACCTGTACCCTACCCACGGATCGGTGCAAATGAACAGGGGTCGGCTAGGATCGGGCTCGATTTTCTTCCGAAGCTGACTGATAAAGACGCGAAGGTACTGCCTTTCTTCGCCAGAATGCGGTCCCCAAATGGCCTGCAGGAGTTTGCGATGCCCGAGCGCCTTCCCCTTGTTTGCTACCAGGAACCGTAATAACTCAAACTCCTTCGGTGTCAGGCGAATCGTTGCGCCCCGCACAGCCACCTTCCTCTGCTCAAAATCGATCTTGAGCCCTCCAGATTCAAAGATCTGCGGATTTTCCGTTGAGCCCGCCCTCCGGAGAAGGGCGCGGACGCGTGCCAGTAACTCCTGCACACAAAACGGCGTTACGACACAATCGTCCGCTCCAGCATCGAACGCCATCACCTTCTCTTGTTGAGTGTTTTGTGACGTGAGCACGATAATCGGTACGTCGCTCGCACTGCGGATTTCGCGACACGCTAGATTCTTTGGCTGAGACGTAAGGTCCAGAAGAATTAGGTCGGGCTTCTCATTTCGTAGTTTTATCAAGGCTTCTTCACTGGACTTTGCCTCGACCATCGACCAGCCTTCGGAGGACAACGAGGTCCACATCGCTCGGCGAACCCGTGGATCGTCAGCTACGATCAGAATGGTGGCGGATGTGGTTGATACTTTCATGTCAGAAACGAGCACTCCTGGTTTAGTTCTTATTCTTGTGGCTCCTTCGCACGCCCACGCACAATCGAGACGGGGGCCACGACGATCGCCTCGAGGAGAAACGCCATCTGATCAAAGCGATCTTGCCAATCATTTCCAGCCTACGAAAATCAGGTAGTACCACACGATGCACGCCACCGCGATGACAACTATGCCCACCGTGTTGCTGGGCTGACGTCTTTGATCAGGATCGAGATCGCGAATCGCGCGCCATATTTCCTCGTCGGTCTTTCCTACGGCGGGTATATCGCGCCGTTGATTTTCCACACACTACTCCTCACCGTCCGGTCTTTAACGCCAAACCGCTGGTTGGTCGAACTCGTTTCGGGCCTCGGAGCGCTAGCCAGCGCTCGAGATCAATGTTCGTCGACGTCTCCGCGGTACGCGCGATAAGGCACGCGCGATCGTGGTGCCAACGCTCGCTGCCTGTGCCGCGCAAGCTGTGTTCGCGCCCGTGCCAGCTGAGCTTTTACTGTTCCTTGCGGCAATCCCAAGACTTGGGATGTCTCAAAGATCGAGAGCCCATCAACGACGCGTAGCTGGAATGTTCTTCGCAAAGGTGGGCGGGAGCTGTGCCGTGCACTGGCTCAGGTGCGCGGCGAGTTCAGAATCGTGGCACTCCTCTTCGGGATTCGGCCGCGCATCCCTCAGCCTCTCGGCTAGGGCGTATTTTTCCTCATCGCCGATCTGCTCGTCCAACGGCAAATGGATTTGGCGCGGTCGTTTGCGAAGTTGCATCCGTGCGCAATTGCACACGATCGTTGTCAGCCACGTGGACATCTGCGACTGTCCCCTGAACTGGTGCAGATGTTTGTGGGCGGCCAACAGCGCTTCCTGCACCGCATCCTCTGCGTCAGCGCTATTTCCTAGGAGACGCAAAGCACAACGATAAAAAGACCGTGAACTCAGCGAGCGCACTCGCTGCAGTTCGCGGGCTGAGCTCTGATCGTCGGCCATGACCGGGTACTGAGCAGTCTGTACATGTGTGTCTGCGTCCGGCATGTTCTTTCATCCTCACCAAAAGAAAAAGCACGTAGCTTGCCAAAGAGTTTGGCATCATGGGTCTGTTCACCGTGCAAACATGCTGAAAAATGGCCAGGAACGGTGTCAATTGAGTCTCCCGAGTGACAATGTCCGGAAGGTGACACTCGGGTCGGGGCTGCCCGACCCCTAGCGAAGTTTTCCGGAGTCTTGTTCGCCAGCATGGAAGTCCGCAGAGCGCAGATGGACGACCTGAAGGAGTAAGTACATACACTTCACCGGCTCCCAATTCCATTCGCCGTTTTGCACCTGTTTCGGCAACTTTGGCATCTGGCGTGCCTTTGTCGTGGTGTTCGAAGCAATGACTGCTTCGGAGGACACATGGCAAAGATAATCGAGTTCTACATACCGCGCAGTTTTCGCAAGGTTTCGAAGTGGTTGCCCCCAGACGAGCGTGGCAAGGTGCTGGCATTTCCTCAGGTTGTACGGAAATCGGCGTGACTCTGAAACGCTGGCGAGACTGAGATTGAGCAAGGGAGCAACAATCATGAGCCACCAGAAGATGAACACAGTTGTGGTGGCGTATACGCTGTTGGTGGCTTTTGCTCTAGCACGGGAGACCAAGAAGGTGTCCCCACGAAAACCCCAGCGGATGCGCGCGCAATAGAAAGTGACGCGCGAATGCGTCACGCGTAATTGACACGCCAAGACGTGGACAGCAGATAGACCCCTCGCACTCCCTAAGCATTCCTTTGGCCGCCTAAGTCTCAATCACTTATCGACAGCTTTAGCGAGTAGCCGATTGGCATAGGTCGTGCACATCCGTCATCGGCGTAGATAAAGAATCGAAACAGAATGTCTTGGAGGATTACAGTGAATATTGCCCGTATATCAAAACTCAGTGCGCTCCTTTGTGCAATTGCGACCGTCCTGATCACAAGCTCAGTATTTGCCGCCTGCGCCGGCAAAACACGTCAACTTACACCGGGTGAGAAAGCCAAAATGTCAGGCTTGATTCTGTCTCGGGATGGAGACCTGGTGCGTGTGCGCGACAAGAAGTCGCATGAGGTGATCACGGTAAGCATCGGCGATGCGACTCAAATCGAGCGCAAGAACCATAAGCTCCCCTTTTACCGTCATACCGACATGGATGTCACTGCCTTGCTTCCAGGCCTGACGATAGAGGCAGAGGGCGTAGCTAATTCCAACGGACAGCTGGAAGCCAGCAAGATCTGGTTCACGCCGGACGACTTCGCTGTCGAAGTAGCCCAACAACAACAAGTGTTGACCAATAAGGCAGCCGCTCAAAATGCCCAGACGACCGCCAACCAGGCTGCAACTGCAGCCGGCGTCGCACAAAGTTCCGCCGATCAGGCCCAGGACTCAGCTGATCAAGCCAGCTTTCAGGCCGAAACTGCGGCCGTTGTTGGACTGGCGGACGCGGCTGCGATCGGAGCCGTCGATCAACGCGTCTCGGAATTGGATGACTACAAGATCGAATCGGAGAACGATGTTTTCTTCGACTGGGATTCAGCGGTCCTGAAGGACGAAGCCAAACCGGCACTTGCTGATCTCGCGAAACTTGCGAAGTCATTTCACGGTTATTTGATCGAGATTTCTGGATATGCCTCCAACACACTGGGCGGTAAAGCGGATCAGAAGCTGAGCGAGGAGCGTGCCGCCGCCGTAGCGCGTTATCTATTTGAGGACCAGAACATTCCAATGCGACGCATTCTTATGCCTGTCGGGTATGGCAGCACACATCGGCTTGCCAACAATACCGACGTTATAGGCCGTGAACTCAACCGCCGCGTCGATGTCAAAGTTCTGGTTAACAAGAGCCTTGAAGCAGGGCTGTAGTGGGTGGCCGACTACCTGGAGTGCCGAATTTCCAGAAAGGAAAAATGGACTGATATGAAAATCCTACGATTCGTTGCGGTGTGCGCTGCGGTTTCTCTGGTGACGGTGACAGCGGGGTTCGCTCAGCATGTCCAAACGGACTTTGATCATCAGGCGAATTTTGCTCAATACAAAACCTACTCCTGGCAGGAGGTCAAGCCCGGAAATTCTCTCTGGGACTCGCGCATTAAAAACGCAGTGAATGCCCAGCTGGAGTCTAAGGGGCTGGCACAAGTTGCGGATGGCGGAGACATTGCAATTGTGGCAATCAAGACGAGTCAAACGCAGAGGACGCTGCAGACTTTTTACGACGGCTTCGGTGGCGGATGGCGCTGGCGGGGAGGTGGCGGCTTCGGCGAGTCAACCACCACCGAGCAGGACTACAAGGAAGGTACGTTGGTCATTGACATGTACGACGGGAAGACGAAAGAGCTAATTTGGCGGGGCGGTACCGAAAGTGTGATCTCCGAAAAAGCCGAGAAAAATGAAAAGAGTCTCGACAAAGGCGTTGCCAAGATGTTCAAGAACTTTCCGCCTGTACCAGTCAAGCATTAGATGGTTTTGGCGGCCGGTACGCCCCATCACGCCTCCGCGATGAGCGCGTCTGCGGCGCCCATGAATAGATTTTCAAGTAACGGCGGATGCTAATGCAATCCTCTATGTCACAGACATCCATGGAGGTTCGTATCATGCGGGGTGGCGTCCCGCCGGGACATGAGTCCAGGTCTTCGGTGATGATGCAACACCATGCGTTAGATCGACGTCATTTTAGTAAGACATCCGTTGCCCTCCGCACGATCGCTGTGTTCGAAATAACAAAGGCAGCGATCGTCTTACTGCTCGGTTGCGGATTGTTCCATCTCATGCACAAAAATCTCGACGAGGTTGCCGCCCGCGTCGTCCAGGCGCTTCACGTCAATCCCGAGGGGAAGCTCTCGTATCTCTTTTTTGAGCTGGCGAGCCACGCGAGTGATCTTAATCTCTGGGTGCTGGCCCTAGGCACTCTGGCTTACGCATCGGTGAGGTCGACTGAGGCATACGGCCTTTGGCGTGAACGAGAGTGGGCACAATGGTTCTCGTTATTGTCGACGGCCTTGTATTTGCCGCCGGAGTTGTACTGGATACTGCGTAATCCGAGCTGGCTCAACTGTGCTGTGCTCGTCATCAACATAGCGACCTTCTTATTCATGCTGAGTCTTCGCGTCAACAGGCATTCGAGATTTGTCCGCGGCATCCACCTACAATCTTCCATTCATACCGGCGATCAGTCTCCCGCGGGCAGCGGTTCAGGCGTGCGCTCCTGATCCCGTATCGCCGTTGGCGCACGCATCAGCTGATCTGCGTAAGCACGACAGAGGTGGAAGATAGACACCGAACCAGCGACTGCGAGCGAAATTGGAACCAGGAACTCTCGGCCAATACCCGTGAATTCAACTGTGAGCACGATAGCCGTAAGAGGCATTTTCATCGACGACGCCAGGAATGCGGCGCCGCCGATGATGGCGAACTCCGCTAAGGATTGTGCAGGTGAAACGTGATTCCAGAAGCTACCAAGGATGATCCCGACCAGTGCGCCCATGCTTAGGCCGGGAGTAAGCAAGCCACCCTCTGCACCCGCGCGGAGCGATGCCAATAGAACGACCAACCTGAGCAGCAACAACGTCGTCCCAAGTGCGAGACTAACTTCATTGTCAAATCCTGCTTGTGCCAGTCCCTCACCATTCCCCAGCAGTTGCGGAAATGGAATCGCGAGAAGGCCGATGATGGGAAACACCAAAACGCAACGCAATGCCAGACGCCAATCTCTAGGGGCACGCGCGCGGGCTGCCTCTGTCACCCGCACAAATAGGTAGGCCGCTGCCCCAATTACCGGCCCCACGAGTAGTGACCAGGCTATGATCGACGGAGAAATTGCGAGCGCTGGAACTGAATATTGCAGCCCATTGCCCAAACCCGGCCGCGCAACCAAAGTTGCGATTACGCACGTTGCAAGCGCTAGCACAGAAGCAGGAAGGCTAAATGTCCCTAGTAGCACCTCGAGAGTAAAAAGCGTTCCCCCGAGAGGGACATTGTAGACGGCCGCCAAACCCGCTCCGGCGCCGCACGCAATCATGATCCGAGTGTATTCAGGCGTCAGATTGGCGCCAGCGCACAGCTTCGTGGCCAATGCGGCGCCCAGTTCACGTGGTGCGACCTCCCGACCGAGCGGTGAGCCCAATCCAACGGTCACGATCTGAAGAATGGCATGTGTCAGGGTAGCCCAAAAAGGCATGCGCTCGCCTTTCCGAACGGCCTGGCGGATAGAAACTAACGGAGAACCAAAACGATAGAGCAGCCACCAACCGATCCCCGCGACGACACCACACGAACAGAGCGCCAGGAACCGCCTCAAGTCGGAAGCCATCGTAACTTCCTGCAGAAAGCTCGGCTGTCCAGCCGGCGTATGCAGACCGTGACCGTAGGCGCTGTGTTGGACTAGACGTAACATTAAGGCGAGCGCCATTCCGCCGAGCCCCGAAGCAACACCTGTGACGAATGTTACGAGCACCAGGATCAGCCAGTGTGGCTTCCTGACCGCAATCGCACGATGCACCTTCTCCATTTAGATCTCGTTAGCGAGGGACAGGATCGAAGATTCGATTTTCCGGCCGAGCAGAAGTAACGCGTCAAAGCGCCCCTCTGAACTTTCTTTCGGATGGCAACCTTGAATTGTCCGCTCCAGTCGGGTGCGTGCCTCTTGCAATGTCTGTTGCGCGCCTGTTGATCGTCCTTCGACTCGATCGGCCATCGCATCCAGCGATTCAGCGAGTCGGTCATCGAACTGACGCTGCTCCGCACCGATGGCTTCCGGCAGCTCAAACCCGGGGAGTTGTGCTCGATATTTCCACTCGGCGATTTGCATGATGAAAAGTACTCGCATTTGAGGCTGCGCTCGACGGATCAGGCTTCGCAATGCGAGATCCCGCGGACGGGAATCCCCGAACTCTAGGAAAACACCGTCTGCGAGGGCCCTTACCTTGTCGAGATTGGTATTGATGGTCTCGCCCAGAGCAAATCTTCGTGCGGTTGCGGCTTTCGCATCCTTCGAGACTGGTTCTCTTGCAAACTGTGCGAGCAGCCGAAGATTGGAAATGAAGGTCTCTTTCAGCTGGCGTGCCGCAGGCATACCCCACCATTGGTCAAATATCAACCACATTGCGAACAGGCCGAGCAAGACGCCGACGACTCGGTCTCTCGCCACCTCGAGTGAGGTCTGCATTCTGAATTCGGTTACATTGATCAGATAAAAAGCCACTGCGATCTGCATGCCGAAGTACGATAAGCGGGGGCTCGAGGTCATGAACCAGGCACTCAAGGCGGTGACGGCCACGAAAAGCAGCACAAAACCACCTATCGAATCGAGATGCGGCAGAATGAAAATCTGTGACCCCATCCCAAGAACAAATCCGCCAACCACGGCGCCGAGGATTCGAAGGATCTGCTTCTGGTGGGATGAACCGATCGTGGAGAGTGCCGTCAGCAAGCATGTGGTTACCGCTGTGCTGATGCCCGGCCATTCCATGGCGTTGTAGATCACGTAGCAAATGCTGGCGGCCAAGCAGCCTTTGAGGGCGAAACGAAGATGATCAGGGTTAGCGAAGGCGTCTGAGGCGAGAAGTGACGGTCGCTGGATGTCGTCTACCAGGGATAAACCGTCGGGAATGGATCGGGACGCTGCAAACGCCTGGGGAATAAGGCTGACCGTATGCTCAATTTCGCGCAGCAGTGGCACCCCTGCAGGTTCTTCATCTGTGTTGAACTGGAGTGGGCCGGGAATCCTTCCGTTCAGCAATTCATTTCGAATGTTCGCCAAGGCTGAGGCCAGGTTCCGGAGTCGCTGTTGATCGCTGGCGGAGGCTTCGAACTCGAGCTGCGTCAGAGTGGCTGCGAGATCAACCAGCCTTCCAACCAGGGCTGTAACACCGCCCATCTCGACGGAATATTGAATCGGATAGTCCGAGCGCCGCAAGATGCGCCGTAATAATGATGTGCCGCGCATCGCAAACTGCATAATTTGCTCTTTGGTCGCCGGATCGATATAGGACTCCTCCGCATAGCGGATCATTAACCTCTCGATCGCAGACAATCGCTCACTGATCGGGATGACAAGATCGTCTTCGGGCCGCCGACGGTCGAACACCAACTCTACTGCCGCGGTGATTACGACTCCTATGACTACCGACAAACAAAGCCAAAGCGTATCTTCGACATTCGTCTCGGATGGCAGAATGCGGTCCCACAAAGGAACTCCAAGGGCGATCATGATCGCGAAGATAACCGCAGCCGTGTAGTCCCTCAACGCGCTAATCGCATAAAAAGTGAGGAAGAAAGAGCCGATAACCCAGATGAAATGAAGTAGGGGAGAATTAATCACGGACGATACGAATATCAGAAGATAAGCTGCGCCGATGCCCGTCACCAGAAGTATGGTTCCCGCGGATTTCAGCGTGGCTTGACGGCTTTCACGAGAGATCATGAGCGCATAAATCGCGCCCTGAAACGTGTAGGGAATGCGAAAGGTCATCCCGACAATCGTAATCAGGGTCGCGGAGACGACCATGCGGACGACCAAAGCAACTCTGCCCGGATAAGGCGACAGTTCCTCCCGCAGGAAATCGGGCAGCCAGGCCACCAAGCTATTCCACCGGAGTATGGGGAGTGAGGCAGTTGCCATGTTCAGTGCCCGCGAATCGTGACGACCGCCGATTCACCCAAACGAAGCAGATCACCCGTCGGGTTCTCAACGCGGACGCGCACTGGGTACCGAGATGCCAGGTGCACCCAATTCAGAGTGCGCTGAACATCGGGAAGGCCGCGGCTTAAATGGCCAATCCGATCGGGATCCGGAGTGACTCCGAACCCGACGCTATCCACAACGGCTGAGAATCGTACGTCTGGCCTGGACATCACATACACATCGGCCTTCATCCCAGGCGCGATCCGTCCGAGCAGGCCCTCGCGGAAATTACCAATCGCCCACCAGGTGCGCGCGTCAATCAGGGTAAACATTTCCTGTCCTACATGGGCATAAGCGCCTTCTGAGATGGTGAGATTGGTGACGATGCCATCGAATGGTGCGTAGACTCGGCAGTTGTTCAGTTGATACTGGGCGTTCTTCACCGCTGCCGCTTTTGCCCCCCGCTGATTGATGAGCGGCTCAAGGGTTGTGACCGCATGCCCGGCCTGTTCATGTTGCGCCAAGGCCGATTTCAGCTTTGCCTGCGAGAGAGTCAGTTGCGATTCGGCCTGCCTTAGAGCCTCGGCCATAGCGGTTTCGAAACTCCTGGCTTTGTCCACCTGGTCTACGGTGACAAACTGCTTTGCCAGCAGTGGCTCAAGTCGATGCAGGTTGTTGTTCGCATACGTCCATTCAGCGCGCGCTCGGCTGACACCTCGCTCGGCGTCCGTCACTTCAGCCTCGGCGCTATGGATATTCTCCTGCGCGACAGAGACAGCGCTTACCAATGCTTCTATCCTGCGTTGTTCATCTGCGATTTGCCCTTCAAGTGCATCCTGCTCCGAAAGAGCGTTTTCCAACGCATACCGATAGGGGCGTTCATCGATCTCATAGAGCAGATCACCCGTCTTGACAAGCTGATTGTCTTTCACATTCAGGCGAACAAGCGGGCCGTCGACCTGTGGAGCTATTCCGATGAAGTTGGCGAAGATTTCGGCATCGTCGGTCCGAGGATAGTAATTCGTGCGATCGAGCACAACGAATCCCATTACTACGGCGCCGGCCACGATAGCGATACTGATCCAGCGCCCAACAATCCTGCGGTTTTGTGTATTCACGGCCGTGTCATCCCTCATGTCAGCGGAAAAGTACGAGCCACAAAGCGAAAGTAATAATTGCTGTCAGGCTCGGGTACACCAATACCGGAAAAGCAATCTCGACACGAGGTTGCAACAGCGCTCGACATAGGACGGCGAGCACAATGGCGACCGCAAAACAAACTAGCCACGCCGGGAAAAACGAACCCAAGACGTCAAACGCCGGAGCTCTTCCGCAGCCAGTGAGCAACAGAGGAGCGAGACTCGCCGCACAGCGGAGAATTCGATAGGCCCGGGCGTTCACGGGTGAGACCTTCCTCTGTTGGCGTGAATCGACTCCCCTGTTGTAAACGCCAGATCAGCGAGTGCCGAAAGGACCTGGGTGCGCGCGAAAATGTCAGCAGATTGGGCTTGTGCCAGCGAGCGCTGCGCGGCGGTTACATCGAGGAGGTTCCGTAGGCCGTATTTGTAAGATTCGAGAGCCGCATTGTAAGACTGGCTGGCGGCTTCATGCAGAGCGATCGATGTCCTGTGCTGACGAAACGCAGTATTCAAATTCGAGTAAGCTGTCCACACTTCGTCGGCGATCTGGTTCTTTTTCAAATTGGTCTGTGCTTCTGCCGCGCGGATGTCAGCCTGCGCCTGAACTGCTCGGCTTTTTCGGGCGCCGCCATCAAACACTGTCCAGTTGAGATTGAAACTCAAGCTGCCGGTCAACCCCGCCGTATGCGACCAATCAAACGGCCGCTGGATGCCGTAGAGTGAGGGGATTGTTGGGCTGACATTAACGCCCAGGGTGGGGTAGTAAGCAGCTCGGGCCTCCTTGAGTCTCGCGTTGGCGGTTCGTATTTCCGCCGCCTGTTGCATGAGGTCGGGGCGCTGCGCGAATGCTCGGTTTATCGCTTCCTCTACAGTCTCACTGATCGAGTCAGGGGTCGGCAGTTGATCCAGCGGTTGAACCCCGATTGCGACACTTGCTGAAGTTCCCACGGCGGTCGCGAGGTCACCGCGAGCAATCTCTTCGGCTCCCAGCGCGGATTGCAGGTCATATTCCGCCTGGGCCGTGGCACTGCGTGCTTCCAGCACGTCGGGTAAAGTCGCGAGACCATTGCTCAGCCGTTCCTGGGCTGCCTGTTCCACGGCTTTAGCGTTGGCCAAACTTGCTTGCGCGGAGTCCTCCTGCCCAAGCGAATTCAGCAGTCGGTAGTAAGCCTGCTCTACCTGATCAATAACCCTCCGGTGGGTGTCATTGAATGCAAAATTCGCTGAGAGGAGTCGTGCACGTGCAGCATCGATTCGTCCCGACCGGGCGCCGAAGTCGAACACGGTGTAATTCAGATCGAGCGCCAATTGAAAGCTCTGGATCGTCTGGCCATGGAACCGGTCTCCGAAGAACGCCTGGCCACTTTCGGTTTGAGAAATTGCCGCAGCCGCCAGCGTCGGGTACAACTCACTTCGAGTAATCCCCAAAGCCGCCGCCTGAGAGCGAGCACGCTGCCAGGCGGCGCGAGTCGCAGGATTGTGGGCTTCCGCCAAGTCAATCAGTTCCGACAAGGAGTACGTCCTGGATTCTTCTACGGCGAACCGCGAGTCGCCTACGGTCCCGGTGTCTTTCTTCATAGTGAATTCAGCAGAGCCATGCCAGGGATGGTCAGGCGATATTGGCGCACTCTGAGCGGGAGTCCTGCCCGCAAGCAACAAGTCGGCCAATAGAATCGTCATGGCCATAAGGCGCGGCAAACTTGAGACCTCCTCGGACATTTGCAGTTGAGCGACCGTGCGAACACGACGCGCGTACTGACTCCCATCTCGCCATACCACCGCAAGCAACTTTCTCGCAGTGACGGAGCAGACTTCGATTGAGTAGAGAGCAAGCGTGCTACCAAAGAGACAGCACGGATATTTCCTGCATCGCAATCGCGACGAAGGCCAACACTCACGAAATCCCAATCATTACTTTCGCGAGGCGACTCTGACACATGCCGGTCAGTGTCATCTCTGTGCCTCGTGCGTCAAGTGTCATCTGTGTTGTTACGCAATTGCAGGAACGAACCCCCGCCCGATGCAGATGAAGCGATAGTTTGTGGCGGCGAACTTGTGGCAAGGCGATTGCATGAGCACGATGGGTAGCGCTTGTCCCCGAAGGATGGATATGGTGAGAAAAACAGTGGCCGAGTTGCTGGTTGACGTTCTGGCGGAAGCCGGTGTCGAGAGGATCTATGGAGTCCCAGGCGACTCGCTCAACGGAATTACAGATTCGATTCGCGTTCGGCAGGACATCAGCTGGGTTGGTGTAAGACACGAGGAGACAGCGGCGTTTGCCGCCGGCGCCGAGGCCCATCTCACTGGCAAGTTGGCAGTATGTGCCGGAAGCTGTGGCCCCGGGAATATGCATTTGATCAATGGCCTATACGATTGTCAGCGCAGCCGCGTTCCCGTCGTCGCCATTGCCGCCCAGATTCCAAGTCGGGAAATTGGCAGTGGATATTTTCAGGAGACTGATCCCAAGCATCTCTTCGCGCAATGCAGCCATTACTGCGAACTGGTGTCGGAACCGGAACAAATGCCGCGCGTGCTCGAGATTGCCATGCAGACTGCCATCTCCAAACGCGGTGTTGCTGTCATCGCCATTCCCGGCGATGTCGCGCTTAAGCATGCCGTCGCAGACGGCCCGCGTCTACACTTTCAGGAACCCACACCAGCCGTTTGTCCTTCTGCGGAAGAACTCAACCTGCTCGCGGACCTCCTGAACAGGTCGAACAAGATCACTATTTTGGGAGGCGCGGGTTGCGCCGGAGCGCATGACGAACTGATCGAGTTAGCTAGCAGGTTGCAGGCTCCCATCGTGCATGCTCTGCGCGGCAAAGAATTCATTGAGTACGACAATCCCTTCGACGTCGGCATGACCGGGCTTCTCGGATTCTCGTCCGGCTACCTCGCCATCATGAATAGCGAAGTCTTGTTGATGATTGGCACGGACTTTCCATACCAGGAGTTCTTTCCGAAAGACGCGACCATAGTACAAATCGACCTTCGCGGGGAACAACTAGGACGGCGGACCAAGCTGGACTTTGGCTTTGTGGGAGACACGAAGACCACGTTGCGCGCTCTGCTCCCGAAGCTGGAACAGAACCAACACCAACAGCATCTCAAAGATTCGTTGGAACACTACCGGAAGGCGCGCAAAGGCCTGGATGATCTGGCAACTGGTAATTCCAACAATAGGCCAATCCATCCTCAGTATGTTGCCAGTGTGCTCAACCAACTCGCCGCCGAGGACGCAGTTTTCTCTTGCGACGTAGGCACGCCCACAGTATGGGCAGCACGTTATCTCACGATGAACGGTAAACGTCGACTGCTCGGTTCCTTCAACCATGGATCGATGGCTAACGCATTGCCTCAGGCCATCGGTGTGCAGGCTAGTCATCCCGGCCGCCAGGTGATCTCCATGTCGGGTGACGGTGGCTTCTCCATGCTGATGGGGGATGTGCTCACGCTGAAGCAACACGCGTTGCCAGTGAAGGTGATCGTCTTCAAGAACGATGCACTGGCGTTCGTGGAACTGGAGATGAAAGCGAACGGCTTCCTCAATTTTGCAACTGACTTACATGGTCCGGATTTTGCCAAGATCGCCGAGGGAGCAGGACTTCTTGGACTGCGAGCCGAAGCGCCGGACCAGGTTGAACCCGCGGTTGCACAAGCCCTCAAACATAACGGTCCCGCATTGGTTGAGGTACTGGTCGCACGACAGGAACTGTCGATGCCTCCAACGATCTTTTATGAGCAGGCAAAGGGGTTCAGTCTGTTCATGTTGAGAGCCGTTCTCAACGGGCGCGCAGACGAACTTATCGACCTAGCGAAGGTCAACCTGCTTCGCTGAACAATCCCCAATCATTTAAACGGAAGGAAGAAGGAAAAAACGAAAATGGCTACCACACTACCAATCGCGCAATCAGATGCCTTGGACACTCCTCGTGGGACGGATCTCCTCGACACTCCTACTTCGAACAAAGGCACCGCATTCACCGAGGAGGAGCGCGCAAAATTTGGCCTGCAAGGACTTCTACCACCGCACGTTGAAACCCTTGATGAGCAAGCCGTCCGTGCTTACGAGGCCTTCCAGAAAAAGGACGATGATCTCGAGCGACATATTTACTTGCGCGCTCTGCAGGACACCAACGAGGTCCTCTTCTACAGACTCATCGTCGACCACATTGAAGAAATGACACCGCTGGTTTACACGCCAACCGTTGCGGCGGCGATTGAACAATTTAGCCGCATCTATCGCCGGCCTCGCGGACTGTTCATTCCCTACCCTTTGCGCGACTCAATTCCGCAGCTGCTGCGGAATCGCCCTAACAAAGATGTCGATGTAATCGTGGTGACCGATGGCGAACGCATTCTGGGTATAGGTGATCAGGGCGCGGGTGGCCTCGGCATCTCGATTGGTAAGCTCTCGCTCTACACGGGCATTGGGGGGATTCGACCGGAGCGAACGTTACCGATCGTCTTAGATGTGGGCACCAACAACCCCGAGCGACTCAAGGATCCTGAGTACCTTGGCTGGCGTCATGAACGAATTACCGGCCAGGCCTATTACGACTTCGTAGATCAGTTCGTTCAAGCGGTGAAGCAGGAGTTTCCAGAGACATTACTGCAGTGGGAAGACTTTGCGACTCCACATGCGCGGCCGATTCTCCAGCGTTATCGCGACCAGTTACTGACTTTCAACGATGACATCCAGGTCACAGCGGCAGTCGTTCTCGGAGCTGTTCTGGGGGCGGTCAAAGTGACGGGAAAGAGTTTGAAGGAGCAACAGATTGTCATGCTCGGGGCAGGTGGGTCCGGAATCGGTGTCGCGGATGGCCTGCGCATGGGAATGACAAGCGAAGGACTAAGTGAAGAGGAGGCCCGCCGCCGGAAGGTAGTAATCGTAGGCGGGGATTTGGTGGGCTTTCTGCGGCCGACCACTTGAACTGAAATCTGGAACTATCACCTCTTCCAACCGCTACTCTCTATCAAGTCCCAACGCGGTCGCTTTCGCCGGGAGAGACAGCGTCGGCGCGGGCTCGATGGCATCAACC
>Ga0210403_10002649_pt1 | contig 16045 bp, 10 predicted proteins | sample IncBWC19MmetaG_FD_150863 | JGI IMG/M metagenome (GOLD analysis project Ga0210403, IMG submission 150863) | Forest soil microbial communities from Barre Woods Harvard Forest LTER site, Petersham, Massachusetts, United States - Inc-BW-C-19-M | ecosystem: Environmental > Terrestrial > Soil >... | reverse complement strand
CTCACGAGAGGGCATGAGACTCATGTCCGTGCGGTTCCCGGCAGGGTCCAAAATCGGCCAAGCGTACGTTTGCCCGGGAGAACCTAGCAGTCGATTATTCGATTGCCCCACAATGCCCGTGGCCGCTGGAATGTGGATTTTGCAACCGGGTTCGACCGCGTACGCAGGATGAGTTCCCCAAATAAAGTCCAAAGGAAAAGTGCTCACGTTTTCGATGCGGAAGGAGATTTCGATCGAATTCTCGGTCAGTCGAATTGTCTTTTCAGCACGCACAGGGCTGATCGGGCCAAAGCTGTGCATGCTTACCCGCGGTTCAGGGCCGGATGAATTAACGGAATCTATGGCCCACGCGATAGACCTCAATTCGCCGAGGTTGGGATATTGTTCACCATTGTGAACGCAAGTCTCACACGTTGGAAATGCATCATCCCATCCGCCGCACCAGTAATTATCGAAGTTGGCTTCGATCGGATAAGACTGCGGCAAGATGCGCGGGTTATGCCAAAGAAAATTGCGCCCTGTTCGGCAATCGATCAGGTCCAAAATCTTGGCCCCGACGCCTGGCAGCACCGATGCCTTCAGGAAGGTATTTTCCAGCCAGATAAGCGAAGGCGAGTGGGAATTGAGAGTGTTCATTGGAAGTTAGAGCCCATGGAAGTGGCAAATATCACTCTCGATCGTCCAGAAAGATTTCTGCTGGTAATCCTTCCGCAATCCCTTTTAAGTGCGTTCCTATTTTATTGGCCGAAGACACGGCTTCGATTCCCCAACTCATGGCGCAGTTTGGATCAGCAGCCCGCGGCGTTGTAGAGCCGAATGTAGAAGTGGCTCTACCAATTTTCGAATCTGTTCATTCGCATATCCTGCCCAGGTCACATCAGTATTAAGGTCCATCGGCGGAGCAAGATGCCTTCCGAATTCATCCGAGACCAGTACGCCGGATTCGCGCGCAATTAATTCTGTACAAAGGTCATAAGGATGACAGCACAAACCTGTCTTCCATCCGCGCTCGTCCAAAATCGGGCGAAGCAAAGGCCGAAGATCGGCCTGGAAGCAATCATGACCTACCATCAATTCATACAACTGCCCACCCGTCGATAGATATTGATCTTCGAAGCAGTAGGCCTTGCCTTCCCGGCCATGTCCGGCCAGGCCATACGAAATATCGTCATCGATGGCAGCCAGCACGTCGCGACCACCCGAGAAAAAGCGGCTCACGGAGCAAAATTTGTGATCGAGCTGGCTGGCCCTCGAGGGGTGGGCCTGAAAGGGCTTGCGCTCTCCGTTGGTTCGATTGAATCGTTCGCCGTGCGTCCCCGATCCCTTGATGGCCCAAAGCGTGTCGGACAGATGCTGCTTGACGAGAGGTATTTCTGTCTGCACAGCCAACTCAATATCGGCGAGGGTCGTGGATTCACCTCGGTTTGGCGCAACGCCTGTCAGAATCCAGCCGCTGCGCTTCTGGTACATCAGGCAGCGTGTTCCATCAATCGGATCGGCAATCACACGCCAGACCGCATCGTCTTCGGGAGTGCCACGCGGAAGAAGAAGTTTGCCGCCGGATAATCCCTCGGCAATCAGGACAATGGGAGTCTTCGAAGCAATCTTCTTCTCGAACAGATCGACAAGTATTTCTTCGCTGATGCGGTCCACGGCGTAGATCGTATCGCCGTCACCATCGCCATCTTCGACGACACGCGAGAGGTCCGCGGCGGGAGATTCTTCGCAAGCAGTAACGACCGCATTGCGGATTTCTTCGTGGATGGAACGTATGGAATCTAACAGCTTAGCTGAATTAGTCATCCTTGTTCCTCTCCAGTGACGGGCAGATGTGGCGAGATTCACGGAGCGCCATTTAACCCGAGTCAATTTCAAGCAGAGAACTCAGCAGAAAGCCCTCTCTGTGAATCAAAGGACGCCGTACCCACTGCCGGAAGAGTCCCGGGCACAAGTGAACGGCTGGTTTGATCCATCCGCCGGTCCGGCTCGAAAAGACAGAAGTGACCGGAAGACAAATCGACGGTATTTGAAAATAAAGATTGACTCGCCGCCCTGTCTTATGGTCTGTTATATTTTCACATACGGAATGAGAATTTCAAACAGCAAAAAAACGGCTCTTTCTTCGCAGGACCGCCGAAGCGAAATCCTGCTGTTGATCAAGGAAAAGGGTACGGCGTCGATTGGAGAGATCGCCACACGCTTTGCCGTTTCTGAAATGACAGTGCGGCGCGTTTTGTACAAGCTGGCTGACGCCGGCCTGGTCATACGGACCCCAGGCGGAGCGATGGTGGCCCCACCGGGGTCCATCGAGAGAACGTTTTTGGAGCGCTCGGCGAAGATGTCCGGTGCGAAGGACGCGCTTGGGAGGGCTGCCGCAAGTCTTGTCCATGAAGGTGAGACGGTTGTCCTTGATTCCGGAACAACAACCCGCTGCATCGCCAGGCACCTTGCGTCTCGACGCAATCTGGTCGTGGTGACAACTTCGCTCGCTGTCTTGGAGGAGCTGGCCGGAAGTTCCGGCGTGCAAGTGCGGTTGACCGGCGGAGTTTACCGACGGAGCAGTCACGATCTTTCTGGGAACGCGGTGATCGAGTCCCTTGGTGATCTGAATGCCGATAGAGTTTTCTTTGGAGCTGCTGCTCTCTCTTTCGAAAAAGGGGTGATGAACTACGACGCGGAGATGCCGCGCGCATTCTTGCGGGCAGGCAAGCAGAGGGTTCTGGTGGTCGACAGCAGCAAGGTGGGATTGGAAGCGGTTTACCGGCTGTGTCCGGTGGAGCATTGCGATCTTGTCATTACCGACAGGGGAGTGAAGTCGTCCGATTTGGCGCGGCTTCGCAGGCTAACAAAGGTTCTAGTAGCAGACTAGGGGAAATTGTTTTGACGGTGAACTTTATAAGGAGCACATATATGCGATGTCTCAGCCTATTTCTCGTCATTCTCTTTGTGTTGTTTCCGGTGATTACTCCAGCACAGATCAATACGGGGAGGATTTTGGGCTTCGTCACCGATTCTAGTGGCGCGGCTATCGCGGGAATTAGCGTGACTGCGACCAACGATGGAACCGGTGTCGTAACCAAAGTCGAGACTTCGGAAACAGGGGAATACCTGCTGAACTTCCTCGTGCCCGGAACCTATCGTGTGGAGGTGGAAAAAACAGGATTCAAGAAAGTTTTGCGTTCCGGTCTGATTGTTGACGCTGGCGGGATCGATCGCATTGACTTTACTTTGCTCGTCGGAGATGTCAATGAGACCGTCAGTGTGCAGACCAATGCCATAAGCCTTGCGACCGATACCTCCGAGCTTTCGCAGACATTCAGTCACCACGATTTGGACGCGCTGCCGAACATCGATCGCAATCCGCTCTACCAGATGAATTTAATACCGGGGGCGAACAATGACGTAGGCAGCGGCAATTACGGAACAAACGGCGGCGAAAATGGCTCTGCCGTTGGCCAGACGCGCCCTCAACTCGCTTCGATTGGCGGTGTGGATGCGAATGCGAACTCGGTATATATCGATGGCGTCCCGAACAGAGAACCGCAGAACGCATACATAAGCCTTACGCCGGCGATTGAAGGCGTTCAAGAGGTACAGGTATATACAGGCAAATATAACGCGGAGTTTGGGTTTTCCGGCAGTGCGGTAGTGAATATCACTACCAAGTCGGGCACTAACGAACTGCACGGCGCCGCATTCGAATTTCTTCGGAACGAAGCCACAGACGCGCGCAATTATTTCGCGGGCGGCGCGCCCAATCCGCCCTTCCGCCGGAATCAATTCGGCGGCGCCGTGGGCGGCCCCATCCTGAAAAACAGGTTGTTCTTCTTTGCCGACTACCAGGGCACCCTCCTGAAAACCAGTTCTACAAAGTTCACGACTGCCCCGACGGCGAAGATGCTGACCGGTGACTTTTCAGAATTGTATGTTCCCGGGCAGGTGGATGATGCGGGGAACCCCTACGGGCAGATCTACGATCCCAATACACGCGTCTTTGATGCAAGCGGAAATGTGATTAGTGCGTCACCCTTTCCCGCGAACAGGATTCCATCGACTCGGTGGGACCCCGTGGCCAAGGCGATGAATGCCGCGGACATCTTTGGCGCGGCCAATCTTCCTGGCATCAGCAACAACCTGCGCTATCTGAGCAACAACAATCAGACAGCACACCAGGCAGACGGCCGGCTTGACTTTGATCGCACTAGCACCGACAGGATATTTTTTCGATACTCCGTACTGGATGCGACGAACATCTATACCACCAATGTGAACCAGTTCTTCCAGGATGCCAATGTGAACTCCAAGTCGTTCAACCAAAACATGCAGGTGTCCGATTTGCACACATTTGGCATGACAAAAACGAACGAGTTCCGTTTGGCCTTTAACCGCTCAAATGTTCGAACCGGCCTCGCCAGTCAGTCCCAGAATTGGAACAATAGCTTCGGGTTGCCCAACGGCAACCTGACTGACCTATCCACGAAGGGCCTGGCCGAGTTCATCATGCAAGGCGTACCGAGTATTGCCACGCCGGATTGGGTCGGCTACATCGTCAGCAATACAATTTCCGCCACCGACAATTTCACATGGACCAAGGGGCGACATCTTATCAAGGTTGGCACCAACGTCAACCACGTTGTGGATGTTTCCGCAGATACGATCGGTGGAGACAATCCGCGCGGCACTCTTACGTTCAGTGAGGCCATGACGTCTTATGACGGCTTCGGTTATAACGGCGGTGGTAATCCAGCGAATGCTTTGGCGGTACAGCCGATTGGTTATGCAAGCTTCTTGCTCGGAACGATGACCTCGAGCGCTCGCGCTCACTTCGTCGCGGGTGCTCCGTACCAATCCTATTGGCAGAGCGCGTGGTATGCCCAGGATGACTTCAGGATTCTGCCGTCGCTCACCCTGAACCTTGGGCTTCGCTATGAACTCATCAGCCGTGCGGTGGAGCGCCACAACCGCGAATCCAACTGGGATACCCGAACCAATCAACTTATAGTTGCAACTTCCGGCGATCGAAGTCCAGGGTTGGGACTCGATGATAAAGACTGGGGACCGCGTGTTGGCTTCGCTTGGACACCCGACCGTGGAAAAACGAGCATCCGGGGAGGCTATGGAATCTCCTATTGGATGGCGTACTGGTCTGGCCCATTGACCATCCTCGGCTTGACATATCCTAACTACGCGAAGGAGGCTCTCCTTACGCCGAATAACCTCACCCCGTCCTTGCAGCTTTCCCAAAACGGTTTGCCATTGGCGAACGCGCAATACGACTCTTCCGGCAAACTGATTATTCCCAACGGCGCGGTGATCCGCGGGGTGGATTACAACTGGAAAAATCAAAGGGTGGATCAGGCTACCCTGAACGTCGAGAGGGAAATCCATCGCGGAATGCTTTTGGATATCGGTTACGTCAATGTTCGCGGCTTGAACAACAACCACTCCACGAATATCAATCAGGCACCGCCGACTCCTCAGGGGACGGACTATAACACTCTCCGTCCATTTCGTGCGTTATATCCGCAGTTGGGTGACATTCCCATTTCGCAATCCATTGCCAGCAGCCGCTACGACGCTGTGACTGTGCGATTCACCGCTGAGATTTCGAGAGCCATCACCGTCAATGCCAGCTATGCTCATGGGCGTAACTTCTTCAACGGAAACAACCTCGATCAGACCAACATCAATCAATACTACGGGCCTACCCAGCAGGATATCGCTCACATCTTCAATTCGCAGTTTACAGTGGAACTTCCCGTCGGGCGTGGCCGCCACTTTCTCAGTAACTCGAATCGCCTCGTCGATGCCCTTCTTGGCGGCTGGCAATACTCCGGCTTTTTACATATCCGTAGCGGAGCTCGCTTTGATGTAATCGCCAATGACGGGACTTCGTTAAACAACGGACAGAATAATCGTCCGGACCGCGTTGGAAGGGGCCAATTGAGTAATCCCACAGTGAACAAATGGTTTGATGCCAGCGCCTTTGTTGTCCACGGAACGCCGATGACCTATGGCACTTCTGGAATCAATCCGTTGCACTCGGACGGGCAACAACAACTCGATTCGTCGATCTCCAAAATATTCCGCATAACGGAACGGCAACAGCTTCAGTTCCGCACCGACGTCTTCAATACCTTTAACCATCCCAATTTCGCTGCCCCGGATGCCATTGTGGGGGATGCTGCGGAAGGACAAGTCACCCTCACTTCGATAGACAACCGGCGGTTACAGTTCTCTCTTAGATATTCCTTCTAACCATATCCAGGCGGTTCTCGTTTTGCGGAGCGGGAACCGTCTTGTTTCTCAGTGAAACAGCGTAGTTAGCTGAGAAAAGCAGGCAGAGCGCGCAGAGTCCGGATTCCATTTTGGTTGTTTTTTGCCGCACGCGGAGCTTCGAGGGCCTGGGACATTTATGGATAAAGAAAGATTGTTGCTCATTGGAGCCAGCGGATTTCTGGGTGCGTACGCGGCCCGGAAATTTGCCGAGTCGTTTGACATATTCACGGGTAGCCGCACAGCCCTGACGGATTCAAGAAATGTTCAGGTTGATATCATGGATGCTTCCAGTGTGGATGCCGCATTCCAGCGAGTGAAACCCGATGCAGTCCTGCTTTTGTCGGCTCTATCCGACATCGATCGATGCGAGGCGGAACCTGAGCTTGCGTTTCGCACGAACGTTCGCGGCCCGGAGAACGTTGCCAATGCCTGTGCCCGCTCGAACGCCAGACTTCTTTTTACTTCTTCCGCCGCGGTATTCGATGGCAGCAAGCATGGATATACCGAGGACGATGCACCGACTCCATTGAGCGTTTATGGAGAGACAAAAGCCCGCGCTGAAGCCACCGTTCTCAAGATTTTGCCGTGTGCCATCGTTCTGCGCATCGCGCTGGCCATTGGTTTCGCGGCAAGAAAGGGAACGAATGCCATGCTCGAAAATCTATCGGAGCGCTGGGCTAGCGGCTCTCCCGTGGCAGCTCCAACCTTTGAATATAGAAATCCGATCGACGCGGCTGCACTGAGCAATTTCATGCTGAAGTTGCTCAAGCACGAAGATGCACATGGTATTTTTCATGCCGGAGCAAAGGAATCCATTTCCCGTTATGGTTTGAATGTGAAGCTTGCCGCGCGTATGGGATACCCGAGTGAACTCGTTGTGGCGCAAACTGAGCCTCCGCCAGGCCGTGCCCCCCGGGGAACGGATCATTTTTTGCTTACGGATAAAATCCGCACTGTTTCGAGTATTCCCATCCCAAGCTGCGACGAAGTGATCGCGAGGTGTTTCGATGAAGTTGCCTAAGGCTGTATTCGAGCTGGAGTTTGCGAATGGCTCGATTTATGGAGAAGAAGAAAAGGAAGCGGTGCTCGAAGTTCTTAACTCCAACGCTCCTTCCTGTGGCCCGAAAGTGAAGGCATTTGAGGAGGCCTTTGCGGCGTATTGCCAGACTACCTACGGTTTGGCGGTGACGTCGGCGACCACCGGGCTTTCCCTCGCGTTGATTGCGGCTGGAGTGGGCCCCGGCGATGAAGTCATCACCACACCCATTAGCTGGATCTCAACGGCGAACGCCGCGGCGGCCCTCGGTGCCAAGGTGATTTTTGCCGATGTGGATTCTTGCACATTGAATCTGGACCCCCAATCGGTGGCCAGCAAGATCACGAACCGCACAAAAGTGATCCTGCCCGTTCACCTGTATGGGCAGTGCTGCGATATGGATGCGTTGAACGAACTCGCAAAACCCCGTGACATTGTCGTTGTGGAAGACGCAGCCCACGCGGCCGGCGCCGAGTACAAAGGACGCAAGGCGGGATCGCTCGGAGACATCGGCGTTTTCAGTTTTCACCAGCAGAAGAATATGGTCACGCTCGGTGAAGGCGGCATGGTTACGACCAGCAACAAGGCGCTATATGAGCGCATGCTCTCTCACCGCTCGCTCTGCTGCCGTACCTACGACCCCAAGGGGAAATATCTCCCGATCGACGAGTCGGTCCAGCCCATGGGCAAGAAATATTGGTATCTCGATTTCGATGGTATTGGCTTCAACTATCGCATGACGGACATACAGGCCGCGGTTGGCCTGGTTCAACTGCGGAAACTGGATTCTCTGAACGCGCGCCGCATCGAGATTGCGAAGGAGTACACCAAAGGCCTGCAAGGAATCCACGGCCTGCAGCTTCCCTGTGTCGGCCCGGACATAAAGCATGTATTCCACGTCTATGCCGTTCAGGTGGGACCGGAGTTCTCCATGAACAAGGAGGACTTTATGTGGGCGCTCTATACGCAGAAGCAGATCAAAGTCTGGTCGCACTACACGCCCATTCATCTCTCAACCGTGTACAAGAATTTGGGGCACCGCGAAGGTGAATGTCCCGTCGCGGAAAGAATGTTTCAGAGGTATGTGAGCATTCCCATTCATCCGAGAATGACGGAAGAGTCTATCCGTTATGTCATCGAGAGCATTCGGGCGCTTGCATGACAGAGTTCGAAACAAAAGTATCCAGCTTGCGCGGACCGGGTAACTATCTGTCCGCGGAACTCCCCGTTTATATAAGCCGCGCGCCCGGCCGCCTCGATTTGATGGGCGGCAATGTGGACTACACCGGAGGTCTCGTCTTTCAAACTACAATTCGTGAGGCCACGTGGGCGGCCGCCCAACGGCGAAAAGACGGATTGATTGTGTTCTGGAATCCGCAGATGCGCGATCAAGGTTGGGCGGATCGCGTTGATTTTGAAATGGCAGCGTTATCGGATGAACCGACAGTCCGGAGACTCGTTAATCGCAACCCTGAAATTCGCTGGACCGCGTATCTGCTCGGCGCGTTCTACTTGCTTCGGTCTCGTTACCCGGACCGCGTCACTACGGGTGCAAGCATCTACATCGAGTCCAACGTTCCGTTGAACAAAGGCGTGAGTTCGTCCGCAGCCGTGGAAGTGTCGGTAATGAGAGCGGTAAGCGCGGCGTACGGGATCGATCTTGCTGGGATTGAACTCGCGCAAGCTTGCCAATGGGTCGAAAACGTCATCGCGGAATCCGCTTGCGGGATCATGGACCAGGCGGCTTCCGTGCTGGGAGACGAAGGGCAAGTTCTGCCGTTGCTCTGCCAGCCGTGCATTCCGATGCCTCTCGTGCGGCTTCCAGATGGGTTGCAATGCTGGGCCATCGATTCGGGAGTGAAACACGCCGTTACGGGCATCGAATACGAAGCGGCTCGCGCCGCGGCGTTCATTGGCTATAGGATGATTTGCGAGTGGGAAGCCCTGCCCTTGACGCTGGATGAGACTGGACGAATTCCGCAATTCCGCGATCCGCGATGGAATGGCTACCTGTCGAAGATGGTGCCGTCCGTCTTTCGATCCAAGTATGAACACCGGTTGCCGAAAACTCTAGCTGGCTCCGAGATACTCGCGCTCGGAAAAACCCATCCCGATCCTTTTACCACTGTTCGCCCGGAAGTGAACTACCGCGTGCGGGCCTGCACACGATACGCCGTCGAAGAAAACCAACGCATCGAGCTGTTCATTGAACTGGCGCGAGGGGCTAAGGATGCGCCGGCAAGCGACGCAGGCCGGCTGATGGGAGATCTCATGTTTCAGTCGCACTGGTCGTACACGGAGTGTGGGTTGGGTTGCGAGGAAACCGACTTGCTCGTGGAATTGGTACGCCGAGAGTGTGGAAAGAATCAGTTGTTCGGTGCCAAGGTCACGGGTGGCGGCGCGGGCGGCACGGTAGCCGTGTTGGGAACGAAAGGTGCAGAAGCTGCATTTCGCAGGGTAGTTGCAAGCTATGCGCAAACACGTTCTTTCGAACCGTATGTGTTTGAAGGCAGTTCCATGGGTGCGGATCGCTTTGGTCTGTGTGTGTTACAGGGGGAAGAATGACCACAGCGGCTCCGGTGCTCCCCAAAAAAAGTCACACGGCCTGGTATTTCGTTCTGATGGCGCTGGCTTCGCTGATGTGGTCGGGGCAGGGGACAGCCGTAAAAGTTCTCGACAGGCAACTGGGCCCGATTGCCATTACTTTCCTTCCGTTTTTCGTGACCACGATTCTTTTCGCTTTCTTGCTTCTGCGCATGCGCCGGGCGAATCCCCGTGCTGCCAAGCCTAATCCGCAGGATTGGATCAAGTTCATCGTTGCTGGAGTTGCCGGCCAAGTGCTCGCTCAACTGGGCATGACCTGGGGAATTAGCAAGTCACTGGCCTCCAACGGCGCCATCCTGAATTTGTTAATTCCCGTCATTAGCGCCGTCCTGGCATCCCTGATGCTTAAAGAAAAGTTGACCCCACTTCGAATCGCATCGCTTTTGATCGGATTGGTTGGTGTGATTCTTCTTTCCGCAAGCGACCTCCGTGAATCTTCTTTCGGACAGTTGAAATTTTTGTTAGGGAACATCTTGATCTTCGGAGGATGCCTCGGGTCGTCCTTCTACAATGTTTTTTGCAAGGGTCTGATGCAGAAATTCCTGGAAATCGAAATTTTGATCTTCAGTTACATCACTGCATCGATTGCCAGCATTCCACTTTTTATCTGGGTAGAACCATTTCATCTTCGAACTCTCTTGGCGCTGGACTGGAAAAGCTGGCTTGCTTTCGCCTTCCTTGCCTTCTTCATGTATGGCGCTTCGATGCTGCTCTTTTTCAAGGCTCTGCAACACCTGGACGTCACGACTGCATCGGCGTCTCTTTACCTGGTTCCGGTATTTGGAGTATTTCTTGCCTTTGTACTGCTTGGCGAACATTTGAATACTCTGGCTGTTTTCGGGGCCGCCGTCGTTCTAGGCGCGACCCTGTTGGTGATGAAATATGACAAGAGCTACTAAGACTCTGCTGTTTTCCCTAGCGGTGCTTCTCTGCTGCACCACCGTGCAGGCCCAGCAGCCCTTCAAAGTAATGTCCACCGCTGACGAGCCCACGATCGCCGGGCGTCCGGTGGAGCTGGATGCGCAAGGCAAACTCTTGCCCTGGCCCATGCCAAAGGACACGGGTTACTCCTACTCATCTCATTTTCTTTCCCAATGGACCATTCTCTGGGATCAATACAACCGGCAAAGATTGCAGTACTACTACTGCTGCTTCGATTTTGACCGAACCACCTTTGAGATGATGCCAGATCGATATTGGGCCAATTCAACTGGCTACTTGCGGGCAATGATGGAAGGCTTCATCGAACGTCTATACCCCTACACAGGAGACGCCAGAACGTTGACGTTCCTGCAGGACTTTGTGGACTACGAACTTGCCAACGGCCTCACCCCGGCAGGCTACGCTTGGTCGCAAGTACCCTACGCATCGGCGAATCCCGGCGATTTGCGATACACCGGGTGGAGTTTCCACGGCGAAGATTACGTCGAGCCGCACGTCGTAGGCGCGGACGGTTATGCCTATCTCCGCCTCTACGAGATGACCGGCAACACCAAGTACCTGAGCGCGGCCATTCGCTGCGCCGATGCTCTGGTCAAAAATTTCAAACCCGGAGATGAAAAGAATTCTCCCTGGCCGTATCGCAGTTATGCCCGCGATGGCAAAGCAGAAGGTCAGAGCGAGGATCGACAATCATCAAACTTTAATGATCCTCGTCAAAGACCGGGAATGGGTCCATATTCAGCAAATGTGGTCGAGCCGATCATGCTCTTCGATGAACTGGTCCGGTTGCAGCAGGGTGACTCGGCGAACTACGCAAAAGTTCGGCAGGGCGCGGCGGATTGGCTGAACAAATATCCCATGCAGAATAATGTTTGGGTTGGGTATTTTGAGGATGTCAGTCCCGATATGGCCAATATGAACCAGGTGATCCCGCTCGAATATGCGCGCTATGTGCTTCTGCACCCGGAGAAGGACCCGGATTGGCGGCAGCATGCCCGTCAACTCATCGCGTGGGTAAAGACGACCCCGAAATGGCCGAAATACAGCGTGCATGGCGCCACTGTAACCATGGAGCAAGGAAACGGCAAAACGTTTTGCTGCAACTTGCCGAATCAATGTTGTGACAGTCACACTTCGCGGCTCGCCGCGGTCGAGGCCTTATATTTTGCAAAGACAGGAGATGCGGGCTATAAAGAAGAAGCATTCCGATCTTTTAATTGGGTCACGTATTTTCAAGGACTTCCCGTCAATGCACACGCACCGTTCGGAGAACAATGGTGGTTCACAGATGAATTTGCCGATGGACCACGGCGAATGATGGATGCGTTCTGGGCGGTACCGGAATGGGCTCCAGCGGGTGAATCGCACCTACTCGGTGCTCTCTCTCCGGTCAACAAGATTGCGTATGGCGCGGGCACAGTAACCTACTCAACTTTCGATTCGGAGTCGACCGATGTACTCCGTCTCGACTTCGTGCCGGATTCCGTTACCGTGGGTGGGAAACCGCTCAGCCGCCGTCAGGATCTCGCACAGGACGGATACACATTTGATGAATCGACACGCGTGCTGCGAATCCGGCATTCCAGTTCCAGAGATATCGACGTTCAAGGAAGCAGCGACCGCGTTCCCCCCAGCTACATCACCTTTGACGATCCTCATCTTGCCGCCGGGACTCCTTTGACCGGGCTATATCCTTCGGGTGTGATTGACTGGGGCCATGGCCAATGGCAGCTTGGCACTCCATTTGGCAAGTTCGGAACTTTCACGCTTGCTCTGACTGATCCGAAAACTCTGTCTGCGGAATTCAAACTCAACGAACACAACGTATTCTTAGGAATCGACGTTTTTAATGACGGCCCAAGCGACGCGACGGTTACCGTCAGTTCACCTGAGATTCGTGAAATCTCCTTCACCATCAAGCCCGCTGAATTGCGCCGGCTGGAAACAGGCTGGCATGACGCCAGTTCCAAAGTCATCTTCCAATTCAAAAATGGACAAGGACTGCGGTTCGATAACCTGGCGTACGCAAAAGAAAGAATTCTGACCAGGACAACCAGCAACTAGGCACATTAATTCCATCCACGCGAAAGAATCGTTTTTCTTTCGTGCGTAATAAACTGGCAAAGGTCGCAAATGACTGCGAAGTTGCTCGGCATCGACATCGGAACTGGCGGCACGCGTGCCGTCTTGGTGGACGCACAAGGCCGCGTCTTGGCGTCTGCAACGGCAGAGCACGCACCGATGTCTTCTCCCAAAATTGGCTGGGCGGAACAACATCCAGACGACTGGTGGCGAGCGGCGTGCCGCGCCATTCCGGATTGCCTCGCGAAAGCCGGTGCATCTCCCGGTGAAATCAGCGGCATCGGGCTCACGGGACAGATGCACGGATTGGTTCTTTTGGACGCGGCCGGAGAAGTGCTGCGCCCATCCATTATTTGGTGTGATCAGCGGACAGAAGAGCAATGCCGGGAAATCACGGAAAAAGTTGGCGCGCGGCGTCTCATTGATCTCACGGCGAATCCCGCGCTGACCGGTTTCACTTTGCCAAAAATCTGGTGGGTGAAGCAGCACGAAGCGGAAATATGGGCTCGTGTTAGAGCCATCCTGCTCCCAAAAGACTATGTGCGCTTCCGGCTGACTGGCGAGCGAGCAATCGACGTCGCGGATGCATCCGGAACGCTGCTGCTGGATGTGGTTAACCGCCGCTGGTCTGCGCCGATGATGCAAGTATCTCAACTCGATGAAGCATTTCTTCCGAAAGTTTTTGAGTCGCAGGAAATCACCGGTCACATCACCCAGGAAGGTGCGCGGGCAACCGGTCTGCGTGCAGGAATTCCGGTCGTAGCTGGCGCAGGCGATCAGGCCGCGGGCGCGGTGGGCATGGGCATTGTGCAGCCAGGAGCCGTGAGCGCCACGATTGGCACTTCCGGTGTCGTTTTTGCGGCCACCAGCAAGCCCGTGCTTGAGCCGCAAGGCCGCATCCATACGTTTTGTCACGCAATTCCAGGTCGCTGGCACGTTATGGGAGTCACGCAAGGTGCGGGACTTTCTCTGCGTTGGTTCCGCGACCAGTTCGGAGCCGGAAAAGAAGACGGCCGCGATCCCTATGAGCGTCTGTTGAATGAGGCAGCAGCAGCGCCGCCCGGCGCCGAGGGCCTCTTATGGACTCCGTATCTAATGGGTGAGCGGACCCCGCATCTGGATCCACGGGCGCATGGCGCTCTCGTGGGGATTACGGCGCAGCATACGCGCGCGCACATCATACGAGCGATTCTGGAGGGCGTGGCTTTCAGTCTTCGCGACACCTTGACGATTTTTGCTGAATTGGGCGTGCCTGCGGAGTCGATCCGTCTCGGCGGTGGCGGTGCGCGGGGGGAATTGTGGAGGCAAATCCAAGCCGATGTTTATGGCATGCAGGTGGATTTGCTTGCCGCCGAGGAAGGTGCCGCCTATGGCGCGGGATTACTCGCTGGTGTCGGCGTTGGAATCTGGTCTTCGGTTGAGGCTGCATGTGAGACCGCTGTGCATGTGGCGAAACGAGTACATCCTGAACCCCAAAATGTTACCCTGATGAACCGGCAGTACATCGAATACCGCAAATTGTATCCGGCGTTGCGCTACGTTGTGCACGACCATCACGGAGCATCCTGAGGATCGTTCCTGCGATTGCCTTAAGCCTAATTTTCTGGAAAATGGAGAGCGCCACATGACCCTGGATCGATTTCAACCAAAACCCGAACACAAATTCTCTTTCGGCCTTTGGACCGTAGGCAACATCGGACGTGATCCGTTCGGAGAGCCGGTGCGTCCCGTCCTTGCTCCCGGGGAACTGGTGCAGTTGCTTGGCGAAGTCGGTGCGTGGGGCGTAAATCTTCACGATAACGATCTTGTACCCATTGACGCCGCGCCTGCCGAGCGCGATCGCATCGTCCACGAATTCAAGAGCGCTTGCTCGGCGCATGGTCTTTGCGTCCCGATGGCCACCGTGAATCTTTTCACGAGCCCGGTGTTTCGCGACGGCGCCTTTACCGCAAATGATCCTGAAGTGCGCGCTTACGCCATTCAGAAAACAATGCGTGCCATGGATCTGGGCGTGGAACTAGGAGCCAAGATTTTCGTGTTGTGGGGTGGCCGCGAAGGCACAGAAACCGATGCTTGCCGCCGTCCGGAGGAAGCCGTCAAACGGTTGCGCGAAGCGCTCAACTATCTTTGCGAATATTCCCTGGATCAAAACTACGGATACCGTTTTGCCTTGGAAGCCAAACCGAATGAACCCCGCGGCGATATTTATATGGCAACCACCGCGAATTATCTCGCTCTTATCCCCACTCTCGACCATCCAGAACTGGTCGGCGTCAATCCGGAAGTGGCGCATGAACAAATGGCGGGCCTCAATTTTCTGCATGCTGTCGCTCAGGCCTGGGAGGCTGGAAAGCTCTTTCACATCGATCTGAACGATCAGGTGATTGGCCGCTACGACCAGGATTTCCGTTTCGGCTCTGCCAATCCCAAAGGCGCGTTTTTCTTGGTCAAATTCCTCGAAGACAACGCCTACGCCGGGCCTCGCCACTTCGATGCTCATGCGTACCGCACTGAGGACTATGACGGTGTAAGGGATTTTGCCCGGGGCTGCATGCGCACGTATCTCATTCTCAAAGAGAGAGCCGCGCAATTTAATGCCGATCCGGAAATCCAATCGCTCTTGCGGGAACTGTCCTTTTCGAATTCTCCAGCGCTGTCCACGGCGAAATACTCCAAACAAAGCGCCAGGACGATTCTCGATCATCAGTTCAATCGAGCAGCCCTGGCCACAAAAAAACTTCAATACGAACGTTTGGACCAGCTCACAATGGAAGTCCTCTTCGGTGTCAGATAGAGCGTTTTGAAAATAGTGTTCGCGAGTTCTCCCATATCAAAGTGCGAGTGGCTAAGGTCGAGCAGATTGTTCATCATGAAGACCGCACGCATCTCGGACTTGAGAAGGGAACACCGGACGGCAGGATTCGTTCCGGAGCTTCGGGTCGGGTCCTTTCTGAGGAACGGCTCGGAGGACTGCGCCATCGTTACAATCGAGCGGCCTAGTCCGGATCGACTTTCCGCTGGTCCTTATATATATGTGCGCTCCACGCGCACTCGGGTTCGTGCCCTCCGCAGTCTTCAGGCTGTATCGAGGCGATAATCGTA
>Ga0210403_10002648_pt1 | contig 16056 bp, 14 predicted proteins | sample IncBWC19MmetaG_FD_150863 | JGI IMG/M metagenome (GOLD analysis project Ga0210403, IMG submission 150863) | Forest soil microbial communities from Barre Woods Harvard Forest LTER site, Petersham, Massachusetts, United States - Inc-BW-C-19-M | ecosystem: Environmental > Terrestrial > Soil >... | reverse complement strand
TCGGTCAAGCGCGGCGGCACCATCGCCCCGTCGCTGGCGCAGGCCACGATCTTCCCCGCCATGGTCACGCATATGGTCGGCGTCGGCGAGGAAACCGGTGCGCTCGACCACATGCTCGACAGGGTGGCGGAGTTCTACGAGGAACAGGTGGAAGCCTCGATCAAGGCGCTCACCTCCATCCTCGAGCCGATCATGATCATCGTGATCGGCGGCATCGTCGGCTTCATCGTCGTGTCGATGTACCTGCCGCTGTTCGAAATCTACAACCACATCCACTAGCCAGCTCAGGGGCTCAACCCACCGGGCGCGACTCGATTCGCAGGCGCCGGGTCGCCCCCGAGGGCTCCACCGCCAGCGAGACGCGGCCGTCCAAGAGCTCCAGCAGCTCCGCGCCCACGAGCTCGCGCCGCCAGCCGCGCAGCGTGCGCACCTCCGCCTCCTGACCGCTGCGCTCGCCGGCCACGATGGCCTGCAGGTCCGCGCGCGCTGCCAACAGCTCATATGCCAGGCCCGCCTCGCGCGCCCGAGCTCGGAGCAGCGCCTCCGCGAGCGCGATCAGGGGCGCATCGTCGGGCCGCGGCGCGGGCACCCTCGCGCGCTCGGGGGGCGGGTCCGGCGGGCGCTCGCGCCCGCGGGCGATCACCTCGAGCAGCTGCTCGGAGCGCCTGCCGCCCACGCCCGAGCCCACGCCGCGGATGCGGGTCAGCTCCGCGCGCGATGACGGCTTGCGCTTGGCGAGCTCCATCAGGGCCGCGTCGCCGAGCACGCTCTGCACCGGCCGATCGTTGCGCGCGGCGGTCTCCTCGCGCCACTTCACCAGCTCGCGCGCCACGGGGCGCGCGGTGGCGCTGAGCGTGGCGATGCGGGGCAGGCGCGCGAAGATCGCCTCCGGGTCGCGCTCGTCGCTGGACCGCGAGAGCGGCTCGCACTCCTCGCGCGCCCACTCCAGCCGACCGATCTCACTGAGGCGGCGCTCGAGCTCGGCGGCCAGCTCGAGCAGGTGCACCACGTCCTCGCGCGCGTAGGAGAGCTGCTCAGGGGAGAGCGGGCGCGCGTCCCAGCGGGTGAAGCTCGCGGTCTTGGCCACACGCAGCCCGAGGATGTCGGCGAGCAGCGACTCATAGGATGACTGCGCGCCGAGGCCCGCGAAGCCGGCGGCCACCTGCGTGTCGAACACGTTGCTCACCTCGGTGCCAAAGCGCCTGCGGATCAGCGCGATGTCCTGGCGTCCTGCGTGTACCACCACCTGCACCGCGGGATCGGCCAGCACCGAGGCCAGCGGCGAGCCGTCGAGATCCTCAGCCAGCGGGTCCACCAGCACGATCCGCTCGGCCCCGTCGAGCTCGTCCGGTATCGCCAGCTGGATCAGGCACAGCAGCGTGCGGTAGCGGCCCTCGCCCATGAACTCGGTGTCCAGCGCGAGCCTGCCGGCGGCGCGGGCGCCGTCCGCCAGCGCCTGCACGCGGCCGTGATCCACCGCCAGCGTCATGGCGTGGCGCCCGGTAGCAGCCACAGGATCCTGCGATGGCGCAGGCCGGCCTTGTGGGAGACGTCGGTGCCGTACGCGCGTATCCACTTGGCGGGAGGGGAGCAGGCCGGGTTCAGCGGCCCGCCGTGGCGGCTGCAGCCGGTGTTCAGGAACGCATAGCGCACCTGCCCCTGCGCGATCAACTGCTGCAGCCTGGCCACGGTGGTGAACACGCGCGAGCCGTAGCTGGTGAGGACCAGCACCGGGCGCCCGTCCTGCACGATCAGCGAGCCGATGCCCGTGGCGGACTCCGCCGCCACCTCATAGCGCGCACTGCCCTGGTGCGCGCGCAGATAGGCGCTGATGAGACGCTGCTCTTCGCTCGGCAAAGCGCCCACGTAGCCCGCGTCGGTGACATGGGTGTTGATCGCTGTGACGTCCGCGCTCAGCGGTACCGCGAGGATCGCAGCGAGCAGCATCGCGAGCACACCCGCCGGCAGCAGCCTGCGCGGGAGCGACGGCGCGCCCGGGGTGCGTGCAAGCGCAGCGAAGGTCAGCGCGCCAAACGCCGCCATCAGCGCGATCCACCACACGCCGGTGCGCCCGTAGAGCAGGCGCTCGGCGTAGTAGGCCACGACCAGCAGGGTGCCGGCGAGCACGCCCAGCTGCAGGCGTCCTTTGGGCGAGGCGGCCCACGCGGCGCCGATCCCCAGCACCGCCGCCACCGCCGGGGTGAAGCCCTCCACGTAACGAGGATGCAGGCGCGCCATCTGGCTGAACAGCACGATGCCGCTCAGCAGCCACAGCCCGAGGCCCGCCGCGCTCGCCCGGCGCATGCGCAGCGCCGCCGCTGCGAGGTTCGCCTCGGCCGGACGGTGCTCCGCCGCGGTCGGCGTGGAGGCTTCGAGGTCGGCCTCGCGGGGCCTCGGCTCGCCATCGCCCGGCTCGTCATCGTCGCGCTCACCATCGCCCGGCTCCTCGCGCAGGGCGCCCCATAGGAGCGCCGGCACGCCGAGCAGCAGCGCGGCCAGCAGCTCGAGCCCCAGGCGCTCGCCCGACAGCGGGCCCACACGCGCAAGCAGGCGCGTGGCTGAGGGCGGCACGATCGGGATGTGATCGCGCTCGGACTGGGTTGCTTCGGGGTAGTGGTGCCCGGGTTCGTAGACGGTGAACTGGGGTTCGGGCGACTTGCCCCCGAGGCGTTCGGTGCCGTTGAACACGAATGCCGCGTTCCACGCGCTGCCGTTGGACGAGCCGATCGCGTACGGGCGTTCGCTCGCGGGGGCCAGCAGCGTGGCGGTCAGCCAGGAGAGCGACACAGCTACGTAGACGGCGCTTGCCAAACCCAGTTGCAGCAGCCGCCTGCGCCTGGGGCCGGGCAGGCCGAGATAGGCGAACAGCACGAGGCCCGGAAGCGCCACCACTGTCTCCAGCAGCTTCACGTTGAAGGCCACGCCGAGCGCCACCGCGCCGGCCAGCAGCCAGGCGGTGCTTCCCGTCTCCGCCGCTCGCACCAGCAACAGCAGCGCGAGGACGATCAGGGCCATCATCACCGCGTCCATCGTGTCGCTGCGCGCGGTGATCACCTCCACCGGCAGCACCGCCATCGCGAGCGCCGCCGCGACACCCGCCGTGGGGCTCCACATGCGCCGGACGGTCGCGTACAGGAGGGGCACCGAGGCGATCCCCGCGAAGGCCTCGGGCAGCTTCAGCGCGGTGGAGGAGAAGCCGAACAGCTTCACGCTGATGACCTGCAACCACAGGTCCACGGGCGGCTTGTCGATCGAGACGCTGCCGCCGGGCTCGAAGGCGCCGAAGAAGAAGTTGTGGAAGGACAGCGACATGCTGCGCACGGCCGCGTCGTAGAACGGGTCCGGCGAGACCTTGCCGAGGGCGGTCAGGCGCAGCACCGCCGCAGCGATGGTGATCGCCGCCACGGCCAGCCACTCCCACCGTCGCATCGGTCCTCTCATCGCTGGAACGCTAGTCTCATCGTCAGGTGGCCGACGAGCAAAGCAACAGCGCGGATGAGTCCGAGACGGCGCATGAGCCGCGGGAGTGTATGCCCTGCCGCGGCTCGGGCCGCGTGATCTCCAACCTCGGCGGCAGTCCCAGCGAGGTCACCTGCCCCTGGTGCCGCGGCGGAGGCGTGCGCCTCGCCGGTCTCGACACCCAGGCGTCATGGCTGGCCGAGCGGGCCGAGTCTGAGGGTTCGGAGAGTCACCCCGAGCCCGCCGCCTGAGCGCGCGAATAATGCGTCCAAGCTTTCGTGCAGGCGTAAAGCTCGGTTTTCCCTCAGTCGATGCACGGGCTGACAAGCCAGTACCGAGGCCAAGGCAAGCATCCAAATGGTGCGTAGCAAAGCCGGCGGACCTCAATGGGGGACGCATCGCCGTGTGAGGCGGTTACCGAGGGGCTGGCGCCCAACACCCGGATCCCAGGAGGATTCACATGCTATATCGACTGCGCCAGCGCTCACAGGACGAGGGTGGTTTCACTCTCATCGAGCTTCTGGTGGTCATCCTGATCATCGGCATCCTTGCCGCGATCGCAATTCCGTCGTTCCTCAGCCAGAAGAGCAAGGCCAGTGATGCTTCTGCGCAGGAGCTTGCTCGTACGGCTGAGACCACGGCGGAGACCTTCGCGACGGACCATCAGGGCGTATACACGGGCTTCAACACCACTGAAGCGCACGCCTACGAGCCGTCGATCCAGATCGCGGCCGGTGGTAACAACGCCTACCTGAGCGGCGCCACGGCGCCCGCAGCCAACGAATACACGGTCACCGCGACAGCGACGACCGGTGATACGTTCACGATCTCGCGTAGCGCCGAAGGCGTGATCACGCGTACGTGCACGAAAGCTGTCGGCAGCAAGGGCTGCGCGGTCAGCACCTGGTAATCACAGCCTCAGAGGTCTCGAGAGGGACAGGTGAGCCTCAGCAGAGACCCTGCTGAGGGAGGGGGCGGCCCACGAGCCGCCCCCTCGCTTTTGCAGCATGGGCCGGCGGTCATGCGTCCAAGCGCCGGTGCACTCATAAAGCTCGACCCTGTCACCGCCGATAGGCGCGTGAAAGCCAGTACCGAGGCCAAGGCATGGGCATCTAGGGTGCGTAGCAAAGCCGGCGGACCTCAATGGGGGACGCGTCGCCGCTTGAGGCGATTACCAAGGGCTGGCGCCCGTCAACACGGATCCTAGGAGGATTCACCATGCTGTACCGACTGCGCCGGCGCTCACAGGACGAGGGTGGTTTCACTCTCATCGAGCTTCTGGTGGTCGTCCTGATCATCGGCATCCTTGCTGCGATCGCAATTCCGTCGTTCCTCAGCCAGAAGAGCAAGGCCAGTGATGCTTCTGCGCAGGAGCTTGCTCGTACGGCTGAGACCACGGCGGAGACCTTCGCGACGGACCACCAGGGCGTATACACCGGGTTCAACACGACCGAAGCGCACGCCTACGAGCCGTCGATCCAGACCGCCGAAGGCGGCAACAACGCCTACCTGAGCGGCGCCACGGCGCCCGCAGCCAACGAATACACGGTCACCGCGACAGCGACGACCGGTGACACGTTCACGATCTCGCGTAGCGCCGAAGGCGTGATCACGCGTACGTGCACGAAAGCTGTCGGCAGCAAGGGCTGCGCGACCAGCACCTGGTAGTCACAGCCACGGTAACCGCTCAGTAAGGGGGCGGCCATCTGGCCGCCCCCCGCCCTCAAGTGCCGCGGGTAATACGTCGATCAGGACCCATGGAGGCAGCCACCTTTGCAGGAGTGCTCGGGGCCATCTTCGGCTCGTTCCTGAACGTGGTCGCCTACAGGCTGCCCCGGCATGAGTCGCTCATCACCCCCGCCTCGCGCTGCCCGCGGTGCGCCACGCCGGTGAAGCCCTACGACAACATCCCAATCCTCTCGTGGCTGCTGCTGCGCGGCCACTGTCGCAGCTGCGGTGAGCCGATCTCCCCGCGCTACCCGCTGGTGGAGGCGCTCACCGCTGCGCTCTGTGTAGGTGCCGTGCTCGCTCACAGCTCGGCCGCGGGCATCGCCCTGGCGATCCTGACGGTGCTGCTCGTCGTGCCGGCCGCGCTGATCGACCTGGAGCACCGCATCATCCCCAACCGCATCACCGCGCTCGGTGCGGTGCTCGCGCTCGCCATTGGGTTCGCGCTCGACCCCGCCGGGGAGCCGGAACGGCTGATCGCCGCGGCCGCCGCGGGCGGCTTCCTGCTGATCGCTGCGCTCGCCTATCCGGGCGGGATGGGCATGGGCGACGTCAAGCTCGCCGGCGTGCTCGGGCTGTGCCTGGGTGCTTCGGTGGCCCCTGCGGTCCTGATCGCGCTGCTTGCCGGTGTCGCCGTGGGCGCCGTCGTCATCGCGCGCAAGGGCACGCGCGAGGGCCGCAAGACCGCGGTGCCGTTCGGCCCGTTCCTCGCGCTGGGCGCGCTGGTGGCGGTGTTCGCCGGCTCGCAGCTGGTCGATCTCTACGTCAATCACTTCGTTCACTAAAGCGCGTGGGGCTCCAAGCCGATACCCCCCGTGCGGGCCGCCGGCGTCACATTGCGAGCGCGCTGCCAACCATGAGACTTCCATCGCGAATCCCCCAACTGAACCTCAAGCTCGGCCTCGGCCGCCGCGGCGGCGGTGACGTCGTCGGTCTGGACATCCAGCCGGGCTTCGTGGCTGCGGTGCAGGCCCAGGTCAACGGCTCGATCAAGGTCGAGCGCGCAGCGCTGCAGCCGCTCGGCGCGGACACGATGCGCGACGGCGAAGTCCTCGACGGGGGGGCCCTCACCGACGTGCTGCGCGAGCTGTTCGGCGACAGCGGCCTGAGCAAGCGCGTGCGTGTGGGCGTGGCCAACCAGCGCACCGTGCTGCGCACGCTCGAGCTGCCCCCGGTGACCGATCAGAAGGAACTGGCCGCCGCGGTGAGCTTCCAGGCGCAGGACCAGGTGCCGATGCCGCTCAACAACGCCGTGCTGGACTTCCACCCGCTTGGCATCGTGGACACCCCCGCCGGCCCCCGCCAGCGCGTGGTGCTGGTTGCGGCGCAGCGCGACATGATCGAACGGCTGCTCGCCGCCGTGCGCGGCGCGGGGCTCACCCCGGTGGGCGTGGACCTCTCTGCGTTCGCGCTGATCCGCTCGCTCTACCGCGCCGAGCCCGAGCAGGACGGGCGAGTGCTCTACCTGAACGTGGACGGGCTCACCAACCTCGCGATCGCCGAGGGCAAGATCTGCAGGTTCACCCGCGTGGTCGGCAGCGGTCTCGAGGGGATGGCCGTCGAGCTCGCCGAGCGACGCGGCATCGCCCTCGTGGACGCCCGCGCCCTCCTTGCAGAGGTCGACATGAGCGCCGGTGCGCCCGTGGAGGAGCCTCTGGTCGCTGATCCCGAGCCGGCGGGCGAAAGCAGCAACGCCGCCGCCGAGGACCCCGAGGCGGTCGCCGCCGAGAGCCCCGTGGAGATCGCCGAGGACACCGCGGCTGAGAAGCAGCCCGGCGGGCCGCACGACAACTTCGAGATCGGGCAGGGCTTTGAAATGGGGGACCCGTCCACCGCGCCACCCGCGCCCCCCGCTCCCGACGCGGAGGTGTGGAGCGTGCTTGAGAACGGCATCCGCGAGATCTCTGGAGAGGTCCGCAACTCGCTCGACTTCCACCGCTCCCAGGAGGGTGGCGGAGAGGTCTCCCACGTGGTGCTGAGCGGCGCTGCGGGCGATATCCCCGGCTTCGCCGAGTCGCTGCAGCTTGCCCTCGGCGTCGAGGTCCACTCGGAGTCGGTCGGCGTGGCAGATGAGCGTATGGGCAGCAAGGTCTCCCGAAACCGCCTGGCCGTGGCCACGGGCCTGGCCACCTCGGAGGCTCCCCAATGAGAGCCGTGAACCTGATCCCCGCGGACCAGCGCGGCGGCGCGTCGGTGGGCGCCGGGCGCTCAGGGGGAGCGGCCTACGCCGTGCTCGCGCTCGTCGCGGGCCTGGCCGTGATGGCGCTGCTCTACGGGCTCGCCAAGCGCCAGGTCAACACCCGCCAGGCGCAGGCCGCCACGCTGAACGCCAAGGCTCAGAGCGCCCAGCAGGCCGCCACGCAGCTCGCGCCGTACTCGAGCTTCATCGCGCTGCGCCAGCAGCGTGCGCAGGCTGTGGCCCAGCTCGTGGGCTCGCGCTTCGACTGGGCCCACGTCTTCCACGAGTTCGGCCGCGTGCTCCCCGCCGGCACCTCGATCTCCGCTCTCAATGGCGCCATCGGCTCTGGCGGCAGCGGCTCCGGCGCCGCTAGCTCCGGCAGCGCCGCGCCCACCAGCGCCGCGCCCACCGGCGCCGGCTCCCCCGGCGCGGGCCCGGCGAGCCCGGCCGCAGGCGCGGCAGCAGCCGCGGCCTCCGTGAGCTCCGCCACGCCCCCCGGCAGCGTGCCCATCTTCACAGTGGCGGGCTGTGCCACCTCGCAGCAGACGGTCGCCGAAACCATCAACAGGCTGCGCCTGATCGACGGCGTGAGCAACGTCACCCTGCAGAGCTCGAGCAAAACGGCTTCCGCGGGGACCGGGGGCGGCGGCGCGGGGTGCAGCGCCAGCGCACCCGCGTTCACCATGACCGTGACCTTCCAGCCTCTGCCCTCCTCAGCGGCGGCCGGTGCAAGCACCACCGCGGTGGCCGCGACCGGCGCCGCGGGCACAACGGCGGGGGCCTCGACTGGCACGGGGAGCGTTCGATGACCGGTCGTGACCGCATAGTCGCCATCGCCGTGGGCGTGCTCGCGGTGCTGGCCGCCACCTGGATCATGGTGGTATCGCCCGAGCGCAAGAAAGCCAGCGAACTCGACGCGCAGGTCTCTGCGGCCCAGACACAGCTGTCCTCGGCCGAAGGGCAGCTCGCCAACGCGCGCGCTGCCCAGGCGCAGTACGCCTCCGCCTACGCGTCCATCGTGAGCCTCGGCAAAGCGGTCCCCGCCAGCCAGGAAGTTCCCTCGCTGATCTACCAGCTGGCACAGGCCTCGAACAACAAGAAGGTCGAATTCGCATCGATCGTGAGCGGCACCGCCGGCGGCAGCGGTTCGAGCCCATCCGCCGCCGCGGCCTCGGCCGCGGGCTTCACCCAGATGCCCTTCACCTTTACCTTCAACGGGAGCTTCTTCGACCTCGAACACCTCTTCGAACAGATCAGCCGCTTCACCGTGACGACGTCCTCCGGTGCGCTGCAGGTCAGCGGGCGGCTGCTCACCATCCAGAGCGTCAAGCTCGCGCCCCTGCCGAGCGCGAGTGCCGAACCTGGCAAGAGCAGCTCCTCGCAGCTCGGCGGGACGATCACCGCCACCGCCTACGTCCTGCCCGCGACCCAGGGACTGACAGGGGGAGCAACGTCGGCCTCGCCTGCCGGCGCGGCTGCGGCTTCCACAACCGGAGCCGCGAGCTCCCCAACCCCGCCGGCGATCGCGAGGGTGACCCCATGAACGACTTCCTCAGCTCGCTCAAGGCCGACCTGCTCGACAGGCGCCTGCTGCCGCTCGTGGCGCTCGTGCTCGTGGCGCTCGTCGGCGCGCTCGCATACGCGGTGCTCGGCGGCGGCGGCTCGAGCTCAAGCTCGCCCACCGCGGCCGCAGTCCCCATCCCCAGGCCGAGCGGAGGGCTGGCCGCGACGCAGGCGCAGACCAGTGCCAAGCAGGCCGTCGCAGAGATGACCGCTGGCGGCGCGGTCCAGCGTCACGGCGCCTCGCGCGACCCCTTCGCGCCGCTGCCGGGCGCGGCCAAGGCGGCCGCGTCGGCCACCAGCAAGACCACGGCCACCAGCACCGCGGGCACGAAGACCACGGGCGGCAAAGCGGGCTCCACGCCGGCCGCTGCGACCACGCCCACCACCACTCCGAAATCGGCCGCGCCGGCGCCAGCCAAGCCCAGGACTCTCTACAAGGTCTCGCTTCAATTCGGGCTGCTGCCCGCCGCCACCACATCGCAGAGCGTCGTACTGCGCTCGTGGCTGGGGCTCTCCAAAGACACCCCGCTGCCCTCAGCGAGCGAAAGGCTGATCGAAACCGTGGGCGTGATCGTGAGCGGCTCGACCAAGAGCGCGGCCTTCACGATCGACAGCGAACTGATCCCGAGCTCCGGCGAAGCGGTGTGCCTGCCGAGCAAGGTGCAGTGCAAAATGATCGAGCTCGCGCCTGGCAAGAACGAGCAGCTCCTCGGCACCCTGCCCAACGGCGAAACAGCCACCTATGAACTCCGCGTGCTCACCATCGAATCGGTCAAAGCGTCAACCGCCAGCGTGACGAGCGTGTTGCGCGCACAGCGCAAGGCCGGAGGCGAACTGCTCGGCCAGGGCGGCTTGCTGAAGCTCGCGGGACTGCACTACTCATCCCTCGCCGGCGTGCTCGTCTTCGACCGCGCCCGCGCCGTTGGCGCGCGCGCTCACACCGCCCTGGCGAGCGGCCGCCACGGCGGCTGACACCCCAGCAAATAAGCTAGGGGCCATGGCGCTCCGTCTCATAACCGCCGGCGAGTCGCACGGCCCCGGTCTCACGTGCGTGGTCGAGGGCCTGCCCGCAGGCCTCGAGTTGTCCCCTGAGGCGATGGGGCGGGACATGGCGCGCCGCCAGCTCGGCCACGGCCGCGGCGGGCGTATGAAGATCGAGCGCGACAGCGCGGAGATAACCGGTGGCGTGCGTCACGGGCGCACGCTGGGCGGTCCCATCGCGCTGCAGGTGGCGAATCGCGACTACGCCAACTGGGAGGAGCGCATGAGCCCCTGGCCGGTGGCCGAGAGCGTCGCCGAGGTTCACCTGCCGCGTCCGGGCCACGCCGACCTGGTGGGCATCTGGAAGTACAAGCAGACCGACGTGCGCAACATCCTCGAGCGAGCCTCTGCTCGCGAGACCGCGGCGCGCGTGGCGGGCGGTGCGCTGTTCAAGGCGTTCCTGGGTGCTCTCGGGGTGAGCGTGCGCTCCCACGTGGTGCAGATCGCCTCGGTGCACGCTCCCGAGCGCGAGGTGCCGCTGACGCTCGAGGACTTCGCCGAGGTGGACGAGTCGCCGGTGCGCTGCCTGGACCCCGAGGCGAGCAGGGCGATGGTCGGGGAGATCGACCGCATGCGCAAGGCCAACGAGTCGCTCGGCGGCGTGTTCGAGGTGCAGGCTTTCGGCCTCGTGCCCGGCCGCGGCTCGCACATGTGCTGGGAGGAGCGCCTTGACGGGCGGCTGGCGATGGCGATCTGCTCGATCCAGGCGCTCAAGGGGGTGTCAATCGGCGACGCGTTCACGGTTGCCGGCGTGCCCGGCTCCGAGGCACACGATGAGATCTTCTTCTCGCCCGAGCGCGGCTACTACCGCGAGACCAACCACGCCGGTGGCCTGGAGGGAGGCATGACCAACGGCTCGCCGCTGATCGTGCGTGGCGCGATGAAGCCCCTGCCCACGCTCACCAAGCCGCTGCGCTCGGTGGACACCGAGACGCACGAGGCGGCGCAGGCCCTGCGCGAGCGCACCGACTCCTGCACGGTGCCCGCCGCCGGGGTGGTGGGCGAGGCCATGGTGGCGCTCGTGCTCGCAGACGCCTACCTGCGCAAGTTCGGCGGCGACCACATCGACGACGTCCTGCAGGCGCTCCGCGCCTACGAACAGCGGATCGGATGGCATTCGTCCTGATCGGCTTCATGGGGGCCGGGAAGTCCACGGCCGCGGTGGAGCTCGGCGCGGCGCTCGGCCAGCGCGTTCACGACTCCGATGCCCTGCTGGCGGAGCGCTTTGGCCATCCGCTCGCCAGGGAGTTCGAGTTGCGCGGCGAGGACGCGTTCAGGGCCGCCGAGGAGGAGCTCGTCTGTGAGCTGCTGAGCCGCGCCGGCACCGACGAGGTGATCGCACTCGGCGGCGGTAGCGTGCTCTCGCCGCGCGTGCGGGATGCTCTCTCGCACGAGCATCTGACGGTGCTGCTGGAGGTCGAGCCCGACGTCGCCTGGGAGCGGGTGGCGGAGGGCCATCGGGGTCCGACGCGCCCGCTGGCAAGGGACCGCGACGCGTTCGTGGCGCTCCACGCCGAGCGCAGGCCGCTCTACGAGCAGCTGGCGCAGGTCTTCCTGGCAGGGCTCCATCCCGAGGGCATCGCTAGCGTAGCGCCGTCGCTGCGAGCCCTTCGCGGGCTGCCGGCGGGCACCAGGCTGCTGTGGGCGCGCTCGGACTCGGGCGAGTACCCGGTGCTGGTGGGAAGCGGCCTGCTCGCCGACCCGGGGAACGCGCTCACTGCGCTCTGGCCACTGCACCGTGAGCGCTCGCGCGCCTTCTGCGTGACCGATGAGAGCGTCGGTGCGCTGTATGGGAATCGGCTCGGCGAGGTGGCGCACACGGTCACGATCGAGCCGGGCGAGAGCCACAAGACGCTCGCCGGCGCGGAGCGGGTATGGCGCGAGCTGGCGGACGCCGGCATGACGCGCGCCGACCACGTGATCGCGCTCGGCGGCGGCGTGGTGGGCGACCTCGCAGGCTTCTGCGCCGCCACCTACCAGCGCGGTGTGCCGGTGGTGCAGGTGCCCACCACGCTCGTGGCGCAGGTGGACTCGGCCTACGGAGGCAAGACCGGCGTGGACCTGCCGGAGGCAAAGAACTACGTAGGCGTCTACCACCAGCCGGCCGCCGTGATCGTCGACCCTGACGTGCTCGCCACGCTACCGGCTGCGGAGATGAACGCCGGCTGGGTCGAGGTGCTGAAGACCGCGCTGATCGCGGGTGGAGGCCTGTGGCTGAGCGTGGCGGCGGGAGGCGAGCCGGACGAGCGGGCGATCCTCGCCTGTGTGCGCACGAAGCTCGCGGTGGTTGCGCAGGACGAGCGCGACTCCGGTCGCAGGCAGGTGCTCAACCTCGGGCACACGGTCGGCCACGCCATCGAGACCGCCAGCGGCTACGCACGCTACCGCCACGGCGAAGCGGTCGGGCTGGGGTTGCTGGCCGCGCTGCGCCTGTCCGGCCAGGACGCTCTGCGGGCGCAGGTGCGCGAGCTGCTGTTGGCCCGCTCGCTGCCCGTGACCGCCACCGGGCTCTCGCAGCAGGCGGTACTTGATGCGATCGGCCGCGACAAGAAGCGGCTGGGGGGTAGTGTGCCGTTCGTGCTCGTCAACGCGCCCGGCGAGGTCGAGGTCGGCCGTGAGGTTCCCGCCGAGGCGCTGCGCGCTGCCGTGGGAGAGCTGCTGGCATGAGCGACGCTCGCTACCGCATAGAGGTGATGCACGGGGTGAACCTCGACCAGCTCGGACGGCGCGACCCGTTGCTCTACGGCACGCTGACGCTGGCGGAGCTCGAGCAGCAGGTCGAGCGACGGGCCGCCGCGCTGGGCATGACGGCTCGCTTCTTCCACACGAACCACGAAGGGGATTTCATCGAGCACCTGCACGGCCTGCGCGATGAGGTCGACGCGGTGCTGCTCAACCCGGGCTCCTGGACGCACTACGCGTGGGCGATCCGCGATGCGTTGGACATCGCGGCGCTGCCGGCGCTCGAGATCCACCTCTCCGACATCGAGCGGCGCGAGACCTGGCGCCGCGTGTCGGTGATCCGCGACCTGTGCTTCGCCACCGTGTCCGGGCGTGGCCCTGACGGCTATGAGGAGGCGCTGACGCTGCTGCGTGCGCACCTCAACGCGGGCGCGCAGCAGTGAGCGCCACGCACGCCGGCGCGGGAGCAGACGAGGCGCGAGCGATGCGCCTGGGAGCGAGGCTCGCCGAGCTGGAGCTCGACGCTCTGCTGGTGGAGTCGCCGTTTGACCTGCGCTACCTCACGGGCTTCACGGGCAGCAACGGCCTGGCCCTGATGCGCGCAGCGGCTGGCGCGGAGGCGCCCGGCGAGCAGCACCTGTTCTTCACTGACTTCCGCTACCGCACGCAGTCCGCCGATCAGGTTCCAGGGCATTTCCGTCGTGAGATCGTGACCGGGGAGCTGCTCGACGCGGCCGTCATGCACCTTGCCGGCTCGCGCGGTCGTGTGGGCTTCGACGAGGCCACTCTCACCATGGCCCGTCACCGGCGCCTGTTCGATCTGATGCCCGCGGGCTGGGAGCTCGAGCCGACCTCAGGGCTCGTGGCAGCGCTGCGGCTGGTGAAGGACGCGGGGGAGACGGCCAGGATCCGCGCCGCCGCAGAGCTCGCCGACGCGGCGCTCGGCGAGGTGCTCGAAGGGGGCTTGGCGGGACGCACCGAGCGGGACGTGGCGATCGAGCTCGAGCTGCGCATGCGCCGGCTGGGGGCCGAGGGCCCGAGCTTCCCCTCGATCGTGGCCGCGGGCGCCCATGGCGCCCTCCCGCACGCCGCGCCGCGGCCCGTGGAGATCCCTGTGGATGTGCTCGTGACGATCGACTGGGGCGCGCTGCACGAGGGCTACTGCTCGGATTGCACCCGCACCTATGCCACCGGCGAGAAAATCTCCGAGCGCGCGCGGGAGGTGTACGGGGTCGTGCTGGCCGCCCAGGAGCAGGGCGTGGCGGCCGTGCAGGCGGGGCCCAGCGGGCGCGAGGTGGACGCGGTGGCGCGCGCGGTCATCGAGGAGCGGGGCCTCGGCGAGCACTTCGGGCACGGCCTCGGCCACGGTGTGGGGCTCGAGATCCACGAGGCTCCGCGCCTCTCGCGTACGGCCGGCGAGGAGCCGCTGCTGGCGGGAAGCGTGGTGACGGTCGAGCCGGGCGTGTACATCCCGGGCGAGCTCGGCGTGCGCATCGAGGACCTCGTGGTGGTGGGCGAGGGCTCTCAGGAGGTGCTGACGGGCCTCTCCAAGGCGCTCACGGTCATCTCCTGAGCGCGCAGCGGGCGCCCGTTGTCAAATGGGTGCCCGCCGGCGAGCCGCAACCCGCCCGGCTGCCAGGTGGGCCAGAACAGGCGCAGTCCCATCCAGCCCGCGAGCGGCAGCGTCCAGGCCAGGAAGAAAGCAGCCTGGGCGTCCGCTGAGACGTGCGCGGGGAGCCATTCGAAGCTGATCCACACGAGCAGCGTTGACGCGAGCGCCAGCACGGGTGGGCGCCGTCCATCCCCCGTGGACTCCCAGGCCAGCAGCGCGAGCAGGAACGGGAGCGGGTAGTAGCCGAAGTCCCAGGTGTCCAGCACGCAGCGGAGCAGCAACAGGAGCGCGAGGGCCAGCAGCGCCGTGCGTGGGCTGGCCCGCACGTGTCTGTGTGCGCGGGTCTGCAGCCACAGCGCCGCGGCCAGCAGGAAGCCCACGAGCACGATCAGGGCGTGGGCGTGACTCTCGATCCAAGCTGGCCCGAGGCGGTAGCCGGGCTTCGGCCCGGACAGGCCGCGCACGAGCGCGCCGTGGTGGCCGAGGAACCACCAGATCTGCCACGGCTCGAAGATGGCCGAGCGCGAGCCGGCGATCGCATGGCTGTCGCTCACGAACCTGCTCGAGGACGACAGCAGCAGCGGCGCGAGCACCGCGCCCGCGGAGATGCCCGCGGCGAGCAGGCAGGGGAGCCTGCGCTGCGCAGGCAGCGCCAGCAGCACGGGCCCCGTGGCGAGGATCGCCCAGTCCTTGTTGGCGATCGCGAGGCCGAGGCAGGCGCCCGCCAGCAGCGGGCGCCCCTCCTGTGCGCCTGCACCGGCTGCGAGCATCACCGCGGCCACGCACAGGCAGGCGCCCAGCAGCTCCTCGGGGTGCCCCATTTCCAGCGCGGCCAGCGTGACCGGGTTGGCCACGCACACGCCGAGCGTGACCGCGCGGGCGAGCGTGGAGTAGCCGCGCGTGCGCATGAGCGCCACCAGCCACACCGCCAGGGCGATGGCGGCAAGCAGGCTGGGCAGCGCCAGCATGCGATATACGGCGAGCGGCCCGCCGCCCCACAGCGATGGCAGGAACGCAAACGGAGCGCGCTCGATCAGTGATCCACCGTAGGCGGGCGCCGCCTGCAGGAAGGCGTGGATGTGACCGCCGAGCAGCAGTTCGACCGAGCCACGTGCCTCCATGTCGTAGTCGGTCCAAGCGAAGCCGGTCAAGCCGAGCCATGCGACCGCGAGGCAGCCCGCGGCGGCCAGCAACCCGCACAGGGCGTTCTCGCGAACGACTCGCCTCATGAGATCGCATCGGCGCATGCGCCGCCGCGCTTGAGCCCTCGTAGAGCCGTTATCCGGTCTTCTCGAACACCAGGCGGTGGTGGTCGATCAGCTCGCGTTCGAAGCACAGCTTGTTGGCGCTCACGCCCGAGGTGAACGCGTGGCGGAAGTCCTCGCTCCTCAGCCAGCGCGGAACGAGGCGCAGCTTGAGCATCGTCTTATGCAGGCTGCGCGCGCCGATACGCGTGTTCCATTGGTTGATCGTCTGGATGTAGTCCAGACGCCCGTTGCTGCTCGAGACCAGGCGCAGCCGCGGCTGCGCGCAGGCGATGAGCTGCTCGCTGCCCAGTGGCAGCCAGGAGCCGGGAAACTGGCGCTCCATCAGCGCCAGCAGCCATGCGTCGGAGTTGCGCGGGGCACGGATGTCCACTTGCTCGGCGGGGATCATGTTGGCGCCGAAGACCATCGTCTGCAGATAGAAGCGACCGCCGGGCGGGAGCACCGAGGCCACCCGATCGAAGACGTCGCGGTAGAGGTGCTCTTGCAGCCCTGCGCGATGGTCCTCGGGAGAGCAGCAGTGCTCG
>Ga0210403_10002645_pt1 | contig 16071 bp, 12 predicted proteins | sample IncBWC19MmetaG_FD_150863 | JGI IMG/M metagenome (GOLD analysis project Ga0210403, IMG submission 150863) | Forest soil microbial communities from Barre Woods Harvard Forest LTER site, Petersham, Massachusetts, United States - Inc-BW-C-19-M | ecosystem: Environmental > Terrestrial > Soil >... | reverse complement strand
CTCAAGATTGGCCCGGTGTAATTGTTAAAAGTGACAAGCAAAGCGCCCGGCCGAATGAGGGACAGGATTCTGTCCCAGCCAACGGACCGCTTTCACCGGAAGCGCTTTCAGTCGCCGGGATCGCCGTTTGTGCCTGGAGCGGGGTCCGGAGCCCCTAAAGAATTTACATGGTCAATTTTCCCTTGCTACCCAGTGCAGTCCGCACATCCCAGTTGATACTTGCGTACCGACTCAAGAATTATGACAATGCAAGATTTACTCGCCTCGTTTCACTAGGAAGATAAGTATTTAAGCGTGAAGAGATTTCCAGTCCCGGTACTTACCGCGGATAACTCGCCGGGTGATTCAGATGTTTTGCAAGCTGAATAATCGAGAGGAGATAGCTAATTTATTTCTTCTCGGATTCGAGTTGGCGTTCCGTCTGCATCCGTCCGAGCACCAGTCAAAACCTCCAGGAGGGTGTAGTATGAAAAAAGAATTGAAACTGATTTTGTCCGCAATGGCGAGTCTGATTCTTGTGGCCGTGGTTTGCTCGATGCCAGTCACACTACCGAACACACCTGTGACTCACGAACAGACAGCTGCGGCACAATCCGTTTCTGGCAAAATCGCTTCCGTTGAAAAGACCTCATTCACCCTGACGATTGGACCGGGTCACGCAATGACCGACCCGGGCCATCAGTTTCAGGATTCATCGGCAAAAACCATGACCTTCCAAATCGACAAGAACACGACGGTCGACGGCAAGCTGAAGGTGGGAGCGAACGCCGATGTAACGTACCGCGAAGAGAGCGGTAACTTGGTGGCGATCAGCGTGCGCGTTTCCTGATCCACTGAGTTCAAATTAACCGGATTCGAAAGGGTTTCCCCAGGCGAGTTCCACCTGCGGAAGCCCTTTTGCTTTGGGCAGTACCCGTTCAGCTTCCATGCTGAGACGAAGCCAACGGCTTAATTATTCGGAGGCTATTGGAGGTTGCGGAGAATCCCGCTGGTTGAGGGCGTAGACGGCGAGTTCGAGGCGCGTTGAAACTCCTAGTTTGTTGTAAATCCGGAACAGATAGTTTCGAACAGTGTGTTCGCTGAGCCGCAATTCTTGCGAGATATCCCGGTTGGAGCGGCCTTCTGCCACCAGTGTTACCACGCTCAATTCGCGTTTTGTCAGCAAGTGAACGCCCTTCGCATCGACTATTGCCGACGGCGCAGAGCTGGCGAGCGCCTCCATCGCGAACTTGAGCTGCTGGCTGTTGGCCCAGATCTGGCCTTCGTGAACTTTTTCTACGCATCTGGCCAGTAATTCGAAAGAATCGTCCCGGGAAAACACCCCGCAGGCGCCGGATCGAAAGGCCTCAATAACCAACTGCCGTTCGGGCGAATCGAGCAGCAGGATTGATTTTGCATGCCGAAAATTGTCGTGAAGCTCCCTGGCTACGCGAAAACCGCCGCTGGGCCCGTCCTTAAGCGAACTGCTGATAACGCAGATGTCGGGCCGGGCGCTGTCAAAGGCTTCCAGGATTTCGGCGGATTCGACAATAGACGCAGCGACGGAGATGTGCGGATAACTCTGAAGCGCGGCTTCCATCAGCTGGCACCCCATTCGAGAATGTTCGGCAATCAAAAGTGAGATCGAAATACCATCATCGATGCATTCCTTCATGGTTCGCCCCCTGAGCAATTGAGATTGTGCCCAGCATTTGCTTTTTGAGGCTGGGTGATCGTTCGACGCGGTTTGCCGCCTGGCGAGATGGCGGCGAGAGAACCACGTCAGCTGGGGCCGGAGTCCCTGGGCACGTAAGTACGCGCAGCGCGAGCTCCGAAGCTTACGGCGGTAAGCATGGAAAAATTTTCACACTTCATTTCTTGCGGAATAGATTTCTGCAGTGCACATTTTCCCTTCGAGAGGGAGTCGAGTTCTCCTTTCAAGCGAGTGGATTGGAAAGGAGCCGTGAAAAAATGTCCACCTGTGAATCGCATAAGTTCCATCTTTTCAAGCGCCCTTCAAACAGTGAGTCAACTTACCCACCGCAAAAGTGCAACCGAGATGCCACTCCGGAGCAAAATTGCGCTGCATACCATGAACATTTGTCTCTATCAACAAGATCCCGATTGCCCACGCCAGGGAACAAAAGTGCCTTTGAAAAGAGGGGCGAATCTTTCCGGGAATGAAGGAGGACACCTGTTTTCTGCCCGGGTGCACAAAGTGAAGAACCAAGCCGAGGAAACACACGACTCTATCGAGAGGAAACATTCCGCATCTTGCTGGCGACCCCACCCTCAGAGCAGCATGGCGGGTAGTTCGGCGCAGAAAGACGAGTGAAGCGAAACGACGATGGAACCGATTACACAGGCCGTGCAAGCAAGGGGCTACTCCTCAAGCCGGAGAAGCCAGATCCGCTATCCACTTCGAACACCGGTAATCTACAGGTGGCTGGACAACAACGGCTTGCAGCGGCGCGCCAGAGGTTGGACCCGCGATATCAGCGAAGCCGGAGCATACGTCCTGTCGAGCCGGTGCCCGCAAAAGGGAGAAATTGTGGAGTTGAAGTTCAGGCTCCTGGCGCTCCGTGAACAGCGGACGTCGCAGAGCAACGAACATTTGGAGATGGGTGGCGAGGTGGTTCGGGTGGACGTCGCAGAGACTGCCGGGGCGGCAGGGGGATTCGCTGTTCGCAGCAAGACTGCCACGGGGGCGAAGCAGGGGGACGAACTTTCGCAGAGGTCCTGGATAGGCAATCTGGCGATGCGAGCCGTTTGCAATTAGCTGTATCGGATTTACAGTGCAGGTCACTGCACTATGAAAGCGGATCGGATTTTCCCAGCGGATCTTGTTTTGGAGACTGAACGGGCCAGAGGCGGAAATTCAACCTGTGACTCAAGGGGCGAAGCTTTATGCGCATGGAACAGGACGACCGCATTGAGATAGAACGAAGCGTTCGGTGGAATGCCCTCCACACGCGTTACCAACATGAGCGACAAGTGGAGACTATGTTGAGCGCAAAGGGATTTGAGACCTTTCTGCCGACCTACGACAGCTTTCACAAATGGAAAGACCGCACGAAAAAGATCTCGGAAGCCCTGTTTCCTGGATATCTGTTCATTGCCGACGTAACCGAGCGCCGGCTGCAGGTGATGACTACACCGGGGGTGTGCGCGATCGTTTCTGTCGGAGGTGCACCAGCAACCATCCCAGAACATGAAATTGAGGCTATTCGTAAATGCGTTTCGGATGCCGGAAAAGTTGAACCACACCCCTACCTTCAGGGTGGGGATGTAATTCGAGTGCAGAGTGGCCCACTTTCCGGAGTTGAGGGAGTTCTGGTGCGGAAAAAGGATTCGTGCCGGCTTGTGGTGTCCGTGCAAATTCTGGGAAGAGCGGCCGCGGTCGAGATCGATGCCGCATGCGTGAGCAAGGCAAGCTGGGGGCGGTCACTTACTGGGCCGGCGCATGATCCGCTCGAGGTTATCTAACTTCATCAAGTTTCGTTCAAGCGCTGTGCATCGAGTAGTTGAGTGAATGAATATGCCGACCGTCGATTACGAAACTAAAGCCAGCGGCCAGGCTCGACTGCTGGAATATTTTGGGCTTCGCGACCAACCTTTCGGGGTCACGCCCGACCCGCGATATCTGTATTTCAGTCCGTCGCATGCGGAAGCCTTTGCCTCGCTGATTTATGCGATAGAAGCAAAGCGCGGCTTCTCCGCCCTGATCGCAGAACCGGGAATGGGCAAGACTTCTCTGCTGTTTCACCTGCTGGATAAAATGCAGCATTCGGCGCGCACCGCATTTCTGTTTCAGCCAGAACCGGATCAACACGGGCTGCTGCGAAGTCTGCTTTCGGACCTGGGCATCAACACGGAATTGCAGAGCATGTCCGAGATGCATGAAGTGTTGAATGACCTGTTGCTGGTAGAATCGCGAACGGGAAAACATTTTGTTCTGGTGATTGACGAAGCGCAAGATTTGGACGATTCCGTCTTGGAATCCGTTCGGTTGCTATCCAATTTTGAGACTCCGCAGGCGAAACTGATGCACATTGTGCTTGCGGGGCAACCGGCACTGGCAAACCGGCTGGTAAAACCGGAACTGGCCCAGCTTCGCCAAAGAATTGCAGCATGGGCGGGCCTTTCGCCGCTGACCTCGGCGGAGTGTAGCGACTACATCGACCACCGGTTGAGGGTCGCAGGCTACAAAGGCAAGGATCTGTTTCCGGCCGCCAGCAAATTATTGATTGCGTCCGCAAGCCGAGGGCTGCCGAGAAACATCAATCATATCTGTTTCGGCTGCATCTCTTTAGGATTTGCCAAACAAGAACAACAAATACACTCCGGTATTGTACGCGAGGTGCTACGCGATCAGGAGTTTGTGACGGCCAAAGAAGAGAGAGTCGAGGCGAAGAGTTCCCTTCCCGCGGCCGAGACTCCATACCTGCCGCCTATTCCGGATCTACCGGTTTATCGGGGATCGCGCCGCATCGGAGAAGTGTTGCTGAGCCTGGTTGGAATTCCGTTGCTGCTTGTTTTCCTTGCCAGTCAATTTAAGCCCGACTATTTCGCCCCTAAGCCTGCCCCGGCCAGACAGGATGGGATGCTGACCGGCGGCACATCCTCGGTTCTCTCCGCGAATGCGAACGGTAATTTGCCCTTGCCTTCTCCGCCGAGTGTGGAACTGACGCCCCGCATTCCCACGGTGCAGCCGGAATCTGCTGTGGCTGGAGCGCCACGCCCGGCGCGGTCCCACTATCGCCAGGTGGCTACGAAAGTGCGGCCTCCATCCCACGCCGTACCGGCGCAAATTCATTCCCCACGCACGGTGGTGGTGCGCAAGCAGGAAACTCTGTTTCAACTGGCGATGGAGAACTACGGAAAATCAAATTGGGAGATCATCGGGCAGATACGAGCGAGAAATCCCGGCATAAGAGATTCGTTCGCCTACATCAATCAGGGACAGCGCGTGGTACTGCCCGACCTGGCACCGCAATTTCCCTGGAAGACTGATCCATACGCCGCGGCAAGTTCGCGGCCCTGATTAAGGATGTTGAACCATGCTGAAGCAAACTTTTTCCATCGCCTTGTTCATTGTTGGGTTGACGGGTTTCCCGCGGCCCGTGCATTCGCAGGACCAGACCCCGGAAACAGCCACAGCAAAACAGGCACCGGCATCCGCAACGAACGCTCCGCCAGAAACAAGTGGAGACCGGCCGCAGCTTCACCAACGCAATCCCCGATACCACATAGGATCCGGAGACATTCTGGAACTCTCCTTTCGATATACCCCGGAGTTCGATCAGGAAGTCACAGTGCAACCAGACGGGTTCGTTCAGCTGAAGGGGATCCAGAACGACGTGCACATTCAGGGATTAACGATTCCAGAAGTGATTGAGAGTCTCAAGAAAGCGTATGCGAACGTGCTGCACGATCCTGTGATCAGTGTGGTGCTGCGAGACTTTGAAAAACCTTACTTCATCGCCGGGGGGCAGGTTGGCAAGCCAGGGAAATACGATCTTCGAGGAAACACGACAGCAACGCAGGCAATCGCCATTGCCGGAGGTTTTGCGGATTTTTCGAAAAACACGCAGGTCCTGCTTTTTCGACACTACTCGGATGACCTGGTGGAAGTAAAGGTCCTGAATCTGAATCGCGTTCTGAAGGATAAGAAGTATGCGGAAGACATGCAGTTGCAGCCCGGGGACATGCTGTTCGTGCCCAAAACATTCATGGCCAAGATCGATCGGTTTCTGCCTCGAACGTCGTTGGGCACATATTTCAGTCCGGCAGTTTTGTGAGTTGCGGCTCAGGAAGGAAGTCTTATGAGCAGACATGAAATTGTTCTGACCGACCGGGGGATCAGGGAGAGCTCAGCTCTCACGACCCGGGACATTGTCGAAGTCGGAGTTCGCCGGCGGGGCAGCTTCACATTCTGGTTCGCCGTGGTTTTTCTGGGCGCCGTGGCGGCCGCGCTGGTGATGCCGAAGCGCTATGAATCTGAAACCAAGATTCTGGTGCATCGAGAACGAGCGGACCCACTGGTAACGGCGCAGCAGACAGCGGCGATGGAACAAAACATGCCCAGCCTGACCGAGGAAGACATTAACTCCGAAGTTTCGATTCTGCGCAGCCAGGACCTACTGGAAAAAGTGGTGACGGCTTGCGATCTGCAGCACATGAATCAAGGTTCGTTGCTCTACCGATGGTTCAAGGTTGGGACTTCGCCTGAGGCCGACGATGAACAGGTCGCCGTCCGAAAAGCCGCGGATAAACTGGAGAACGACTTGCGAATTGAACCAGTGAAGAAATCATTCGTGATTTCCATCCGGTATTCGTCTACCGATCCCGAGTTGTCTGCGAAAGTCCTGAACACACTGGGAAGTCTTTACCTGGAAAAACATGCCGCAGTGCACCGTCCGAAGGACGCGGTCGGTTTTTTCGACCAGGAAACCGAGGAGTATCGCAAGACGATGGAACAGGCGCAACAGCGGCTCGCAGAATTTAACCGCTCGTCTGGCATCGTAACTTCACAAACGGAGAAAGATTCTGCTGTGCCAAAGCTTGCAGAGTTCGAACTGTCGTGGCGGCAAACCCAGGCAGCAATCCCGGCAAGCGAGGAGAACGTGAGGTCTTTGCAAGCATTGCTGGAGAGAACACCGCAGCGAATCACCACCCAGCTGCACAACTCCGACAATGGGGCATTGATGCAACAGTTGAAGTCTTCTCTGGTGAGTCTGGAAAGCCAGCGAGTGGATTTGCGGAATAAATACGCGCCTGGCGACAGGATGGTACAGGAAGTGGACACGCAGATCGAACAGGTGAAGGCGGCGATCGATGCACAACAAAAAGCACCGCTGAAAGAAGAAACCACAGATCAGAACCCCACTTATGAATTCCTCCGGCAGGAATTGGCGAAGGCCCAGGCGGATTTGGCGGCCACGAAAGCACGGGCGCGATCACTTGGAAGCGTGGACCAGTCGTACCGGCAGACGCTGGTGGAACGGGATCAGAAGCAACTGCAGCAGGAAGCGCTGCTACGGGACGCGAAAATCGCGGAAGACAATTATGTGCTCTATTTAAACAAACGTGAGCAGGCGCATATTTCGGATGCGTTCGATAAAAACAGGATCTTGAACGTCTCAATTGCACAACCCGCGACGATAGCATTTCGGCCGACGAATCCCACATGGCTTATATTGCTGCTGGGCTGGGTGCTGGCGTGTATGGCGGGCACAGGGGTCGTTCTTGTTCAGGAACAATTTAATCCGACACTCAAGCGGCCGGAGCAGATCGAAAGGTATTTCGAAGTACCCATCCTAGCGGATGTCTCAAAAGAAGCGAGCGACGCGAGTCACTTGTTCTCGCACTAGACTGCCTGAGAAAGGAGCGGATTTCTGACAATGAGCAAGAACTTCGAATTATTGAGGCGAGCGGGTTGGGGCGAAGAGTACCTGGAGGGGGTGCCCTCGCCTGTTCAAACCAAGCGGAGCCCGGTTATCCGTAAAGAGACCATGGAGCGGCATGCAGACCCGATATCCGCGTTGGTGCACAAACTTTTTTATCGAACAGGAAGCACGGATATTCGATGCATTGTTTTTCTCGGTTATGCGGAGAACAGCGGCGGAACTTCGGTTTGCGCGCGAGCGGCGAGCGCTCTGGCGGCACAGGTGGAGGATCGCGTATGCGTGGTGGACGTCAAGTTTAAAAATCCGTCGGTGCACAAGATTTTCGGCAAAGACAACCTGACAGGATTGCGGGATGCTGTGCAGCATTCTCGGAGCGGCAGTAACTTTGTCAAACAACTAGAGGAGAGCAATCTCTGGGTCTTGCCAGCCGGAGCCGAGGATGGCGCGCAGCGTGCGGCCGTGTCCCAACGCGATTTAAGCACTTGTCTGGCGCGACTCAAGTCCGAATTCGCGTACATGCTGATTGATGCACCTCCCCTGAACAGCAAAAGTGAGCTTTCGGCGCTCGCCGAAGTTTCGGATGGAGCGGTTCTTGTAGTCGACTCGTCGGGTTTGACCGCCGACGCCGCTCTTCGCGGGCGATCTAAGTTGAGGAACTCAAAGTTAAGGTTGCTCGGAATGGTTTTGAATCAAGACCAGGCTTCGCTTCTGCGAAGCCTGAGGAACTGAAAAGAGCCGGAATGTCGACAACGACTATCCCTGGAACAGAATCACGCGTTCAGAACCACCGGCAGCTCCGCGTTGCGAATGGCGCAGGAGTATGGTCTCGGCTCTTTCCGACATCAAGGGCTCAATGGTTAATCCTCTCCACCGAGATAACGCTTGCGAGCGTTTCGTTCCTTGCGACCTTTTTGATTTTCGGGTCCGGACAACACTGGAGACTTTTACCGATACTTCCGGCCCTGCTTCTTATCGTCCCAATACGAGCGGTTGGATTGATGTTGCTCGGGCCGTTCAAGAGTTCGCTACGCCATGCAGATGTGCACGAACTGCTCGGAATCGTGAAGGCGGCGACACTAAGCACCGTGATCATCGCAGGCGTCTTGCCCCGGGCGGGATTTCTGTCTCCCGATTTTTCCCTGGCATTTTTTGTGCTGGATTGGGCGCTACTGATTCTGCTACTGGGAACATTCCATTTCGGAGGGAGGCTGTACCGCAGCGAATTCTGGATTTCGCGGAAACACGTCAAGCAAGTGGCCATTGTGGGTGCGGGAGACGCTGGAATGACTCTGGTGAGGGAGTTGATCTCGGACCCGTCGTCACGATGCCGGCCGGTTGCCATTTTTGACGATGACCTAAAAACGCATGGGACAACCATCTGTGGAGTGCCAGTGGCTGGAAGCGTTAGCGAGCTAAGTTCCTTGCCACGGGAAAAACGGGTTGAAGAAGTTTTGATTTGCATCCCGAGTGCGACTCAATCGGAAATGAGCCGCATTGTATCGATCTGTTGCCGAGCCAATTTCCCGGTGCGCACACTGCCCGCCTTGTCGGAAATTCTGGACGGAACGGTTTCCCCAAGGGACCTGCGTTCTTTGCGAGTGGAGGATTTGCTGCAACGCGAAGAGTTGTTGCCCGATCCCAAGCAGATTGAAGAGGTAGTGAAGAATCAGGTGGTGTTGATCACGGGAGCGGGCGGGAGCATCGGTTCGGAGCTTTCGCGGCAAATCGCCACGGCTTCGCCGAAGGCGCTGCTGCTGCTGGACAAGACGGAAAACAGCCTCTTTTACATTCACCGGGAACTGCAGGATCGCTTTCCGGCGCTTCGCCTGAAACCCCTGCTATGCGACGTGTCGCGGCGGAACCATATCGAGGAGATTCTGCAGGCTGAAAAACCGGACGTTGTTTTCCACGCTGCGGCTTACAAACACGTTGGATTGCTGGAATTGCATCCCATGGAGGCAATTCGAAACAACGTGCTGGGCACGCGAAATGTTGCAGTTGCGGCGATGCAAAATGGGGTGAAACGCTTTGTCAACATTTCCACGGACAAAGCGGTTAATCCCGAAAATTACATGGGACTGTCGAAGAAACTCACGGAGCTGTGCATTCAGGAATTATCAGGGGACAACGGGGCAACGCATTTCATGAACGTGAGATTCGGCAACGTGGCCGGAAGCACGGGGAGCGTGTTGCGCCTGTTTTGGGACCAGATCCAGAAGGGCGAACCGATCCATGTGACCGACCCGAGAGCGACGCGATATTTCATGTCCATCCCCGAGGCAGTGCACCTGATTTTGCGGGCTGCGGGCCAGGGACGCGGCGGGGAGACGTTTGTTCTGGAAATGGGAGAGCCTATCAACATTTATGAACTGGCAAAGAGCATGAGCCTGCTGGCGGGATTGACGCCGGGCAAGGAACTTCCGATTTATTTTGTCGGCCTGCGCGAAGGCGAGAAAGTCGCCGAGGAATTGTGGGCGGAATGGGAAGTTCCGGTGCCGAGTTCGCAAAAAGGCGTGCTGATGATTCCAACGTCTGATCCCAAATCGGTTGGAATCCTTTCGAATATTGACGCGATGGACACTTTCCTAAGCCACGGAGATCGGCGCGCGCTTGAAGATTCGCTCGGTAAGCTTTTTCCCGAATTTATCAAAAAACGAAAGTCGATCGCCACGATGGGCGAGAAAAGCTCGGCCAAACTCAGGGTCAGGTTTCAGGAGGAGAACGTGAATATTCCGCTTTCAAAGCCAAGCATCGGGGACCGGGAAATGGAAATGGTGATGGACGTTTTGCGTTCCGGGCGGCTAAGCCTGGGTCCCCGACTGACAGAATTTGAGGAAAAGTTCGCCAAGTTTGCCGGAACGCGATTCGCGGTCGCGACCAACAGCGGCACGTCGGCCCTGCATCTTTGCGTCCGAGCCCTTGGAATCGGACCACGGGACGAAGTCATCACCACGCCTTTCAGTTTTGTCGCCTCGACCAACTGCATTCTTTTCGAGGGGGCGGCTCCGGTATTTGTCGACATTGATCCGGTCACATTGAATCTCGACCCCGAACGTCTGCGGCATTTCCTGAGAAACAATTGTTCATTCGATGCGCGATTGAACACGCTGGTCAACAAATCAACCGGCCGGAATATAAAGGCGATCTTCCCGGTGCACGTTTTTGGAGTTCCATGCGACATGGAGCCAATTCTCGCATTGGCGCGTGAATATGGCCTACAAGTAATCGAAGATGCCTGCGAAGCATTGGGTGCGGAATATCATGGAAAACGAGCTGGGACTTTTGGAAAAGCTGCAACTTTTGCTTTCTACCCGAACAAGCAGATCACCACGGGTGAAGGCGGAATGATTGTCACAAACGACGAAGGGTTCGCAAAACTTTGCCGGAGTATGCGGAACCAAGGGCGCGGCGAGGACTCGTCGTGGTTAAGCCACGCGCGGCTTGGCTACAACTACCGCTTAAGCGAAATGCAGTGCGCGCTGGGAATTGGGCAGCTCGAGCGGGCGGCAGAACTCCTTGCGGCCCGCGAACGAGTCGCAGGATTGTACCGTAGTGCGTTGGGGCGCATTCCGCACCTGATTCTCCCCCCGGATGTTAGAGGCGTGAAGCGAAGTTGGTTTGTTTACATCGTTCAACTTGATTTGGCCGAGCCGAGAGCCGTTCGTAACCGTGTGATGGCCAAGCTTCGAGAACAAGGGGTGGAGTGCCAGGCGTATTTCCCTGCGATCCATAAACTGCCCCATGTGGCCGAAATTTCCAACATCCAGCCTCTAGCTTGTGCGGACTCCGCGGCCGATCGCTGCTTCGCCCTTCCCTTCTTTCCCTCACTTACAGAGCGGGAGATAGCGCACGTCGGTAATACACTCGCGCGCGCGCTTGCGGAGGAAAGCACTGTGCTCTCATTCGCGCCACAGTCCTTTGCGGCATCCGCAGCTTCCGACTAGAAGCCAATTCAGCCGGAAGATCGGGCCACTAGTGCAGCAGATTGGGACTGGCCTCTCAATAAGATTCGAGAAAATAAAAGGAAACACTCATGTGCAAACGGGTTGTCGGCGTTCATAACGGACATAATTCTTCGGCTGCAATGGTGCAGGATGGCCAGTTGGCATTTGCCCTGCAAGAAGAACGCCTTACGAGAGTAAAGAATCAAGGCGGATTGCCGAAGTTGACTTTGCAAAGGATCGCCTCGGAATATCCGGGGGATGAAATCAGGAATGAAGGGCTACCCGTGGCGTTCGGCGGACGGAACTTAACCGCTTGCGACTGGCAGCGGGAAGCGATCTTGAAAAGTTACGGGCAAACTTCGAGCGGGCCAGTGGGAAACCTGAAGCGGCTCGCGAGACGAAACGCTTTCGTTTCGGACTCGATCAACCTTGTGAAATTCCGCAACTTAGAGAATGAATTGAAAACAGTTCTCCCGCAGGAACATCCGGATGCCTTGGGGTTCGATCACCATCTTTGCCACGCAGCGGCAGCCTATTTCGGATGGGGCAAAATGGATGAAAAAGTGCTCGTCCTGACCTGCGACGGTGCGGGCGATTGCGCTTGCGCTTCGGTGAATATAGGCGAAAACGGAAAATTGAAGACGATTGCGCGCACTGAGGAGAGCCACTCCGTTGGCGCGTTCTTCGGCAAGATTACCTACCTGCTGGGAATGGCACCGATGGAGCATGAATATAAGGTCATGGGGCTGGCGCCTTACGCCGAAAATGCGCGCGAAGCGAGAAAACTGGCGGAGGAATTCGACCAGCTGTTTGAGTTTGATCCGCATAACCCCATGATGTGGCGACGGAAAAATGGAAGTCCCGCCATGCAATTTGCCGCTGACTATCTGGCCGACCGCATTCAAAGAAAAAGATTCGATCACGTTGCGGCGGGGGCGCAACTCTTCATCGAGCAATTTCTGGCGCGCTGGGTTGAAAACTGTGTGCGTCTGACCGGAATTCGGCGGGTGGCACTCAGCGGCGGCGTCTTCATGAACGTGAAGGCGAATAAGAGGATTCTCGAGCTGCCCGAGGTGGAAGAACTGTTTGTGTTCCCTTCCTGCGGAGACGAGACAAATGCGATCGGCGCAGCATGGCTTCGTTACCACCAGATGTACAAGCAGATCCCTCAGCCATTAGAACATCTCTACCTGGGAACGGCTTGCACGGAGCAAGAAGTGGAGCGGGCGATCAAGAAGTACGAATTCACGAACGCCGTTTTCACCGAGGAGACGCCGGACATCGAACGTCAAGTAGCGGAGTTGCTGGCCGATAACAAGATTGTGGCGCGCTTCAAAGGACGCTGCGAGTTTGGAGCGCGGGCCCTGGGAAATCGGTCGATCCTGGCAAATGCGGCCGACACTCAGGCAGTTCGAACCATCAATTCCATGATCAAGTGCCGGGATTTCTGGATGCCGTTCGCGCCGTCGGTGCTTGCGGAACGCAGCGAAGATTATTTTCGCAAGCCGAAACCCATGCCTGCGCCACATATGATCATGACGTTCGACACACACTCGGAGAAACGCGCGGCAATTCCAGCGGCTATCCATCCGCAGGACTTTACCGGGCGCCCGCAAGAGGTTCTTGAAAGGACGAATCCTTCTTATTACCGCTTGATCAAGCACTTTGAAGAACTGACAGGCGAAGGCCTGATTCTAAATACGTCCTTCAATTTGCATGGAGAACCGGTAGTGTGCACTGCCGAGGACGCGCTACGGGTTTTCGATGTTTCCGGGCTGCAGTATCTTGCCCTTGAAAATGTTTTGTTGAAGAAAGTGTGACAACGTCAGTTTGCCCATCGACTGTATCGAGAGGTCGAGATCGTTGAAGCCTCCCCGGTCACCTTAAGAAGCGTTTCGAGAAAGAAGCCCTTTAATTAAAGCTGTGTCAGGACTTTCAAAAACGGAAATACTAATCCCCGGTTCGCCGGCGTCGCTGCCCGCAGAGAGTGGCGCCATCCTGCGGATTCTGGGGCGAAATACGTTCTGGCTCTGGCTGGATTTGGGAGCGTTGCGCATCGGCACGATGCTAGCGGGTCTTTTCCTGATTCGCTATTTCGGGCCAGCGAATTTTGGCATTTACAGCACAGCGTTGGCGGCAGGTTGGATGGGCAATTGCCTGGTTGACCTGGGGCTGACGCGATATGCGGCTCGGGCGGTGGCTGCATCCGCGGAGGAGACGCGCCCAATTCTTGCGCTCAGCATTTTCACGACTGCCATTTCCGTGGCGCTGGAAATATTGCTACTGCTTCTGGCGCTGCGATCTGGTTACTGGCAAACGGCCTGCCTTGCCGCGGGGTTTGTGCTTTGCAATTTTGAGGGCACGGCGAGCTTGTGCTCCAGCATTCTGACGGCGGAACTGCGGTCGCGGGCAATCTTGCCCGGGTCGGTGTTGAGCGCGGCGGGATTGATCAGCCTTACTGTGGCCGTCATCTACATGCACCTTTCGGTGCTCGCGATGCTTGTGGCGCTGTGCGTGAAATCGCTGCTGGTGGTGACTTTGCGGTTGTGGCAACTGAGGGTGGACTGGCCGGAGCGAACAGATTTTCTTTCGAACGTGCTGATGCGCACCGTGCGAAACGCATTTCCCTACTTCTGGTACAACGTGACTCAAGTCGGCTATGGAAAAGTGGCTCTGGTTTGTTTCGGACTGGTTGCTACGAAGGAGCAAGTGGGCTGGTTTGCCGCTGCGTTTGTGCTTTCGGACGTGATTCCTCAGTGGAGCTATGCCTCGAGCGGGGCCTTGCTGCCTGTATGGACGCGACTATTTGAAAACGGCCGGTGGGAGGAGATGATTCGCCTTCGGCAAAGGCTTTTGGATATTTTGTTGTTTGCATCGATCCCCGTCTGGATTTCGCTATCGTTTTTTGCCCCGGAGATTTGCGCGTTGCTGGGACCGCGCTACGTCCCCAGCGCGCCAGTGCTGAGGATTGTTGCCTGCCGGTCTGTGCTGGCAGTTTTGGATGGATTTCTGGGGCATGGATTTCTGGTTTCTGTGAATCGGCTGAAAGAGCGGCAAACCGCGTTGACGGTCTCTTTCCTTCTGTTGGCGGCGCTCAGCACTTTGCTTGGTTACTGTTGGGGAGCCGAAGGAGTCGCAATCGCCTTGTTCATCTCCGATGCGGTGCTGATCTCTCAGTATCTGCGGATTACTTCGAAAATCGGGATGCCGATTGAGTGGCCGGCTGTCGTTCCGGGCATTCTTGCCGGTGCGATCATGGTCGCGACTGCTCTGGTTCTGCCCCAAGGCGCCCAACCGCTTTTGAAATTACTCGTAATTGTCCTTGTGTATGCGGCGGGGCTCGCTTTGCTTTCAAAGAACAGACTGCTGGACGCGGGAAGAACGTTGCAGGAATGCATCCGATGAATTTCGATTCCATGCACCTGCAATTACAGCGGCCTTGGCCACGATGGATAGCTTTGCTCCGCGGAGCATTTCTGGTGCTGCTCTTTGCCGGTGGGTTTGCGATGGTATTCGTCGCGGATCTTGCGGATCGCATCGAGAGCCACGGCCTGCAAGTTCTGTCTGGGTTGGGACCGGTTAAGGCAGCCCTACTCCTGATTGGAGGCCTGGCGGCGATCTACCTGCTTGTGCGGCACGCGGAAATTACTTTGGCGCTTTTTTTTCTGATCGGGTTGATCAAGGGTGATGAACGGCTGGCGTCGATGCCGGTGGACCTCACGGTGGCGGTCGGCGGCTTGGTGATCTTCAGTGTCTGCGCCAAGTTGATTACGCGGAAGGGCCAGTTGGCCTTGCCGCGCGAATACCTGCTGTACTTGCCCTTGCTTGCGATGATGATTTTGAGCCTTGCGTACACGCCGGACTTACCTGGTGGAGTCGACAAGACACTGCGGTTTTTGTGCCTGACCAGCATCGGAATCATATCGCCATTTGTTCTCTTTGATTCTGTGGCGAAGCTGAAGAATTTCTTTCTGGCCATGGCGCTTGGTGGCCTGGCAATCGCTATCAATTCCCTGGCGATGCTGGGAGGTTCAGACCGGCTTGTTTCGCCGAGCGGATTGAACACGGAACTTGGAGCGGCCGCTGCCATCTCGATGATTGTCATCTGGAGCCTGTGGTTTCCGGAATGGCCGTTCATCAAGCGGGCCGTGTTTTACCCGGTGCTGGGTGTTCTGGGCGTGGCGTTGATCGGTTCCGGTGGAAGATTTGCCAACGTTGCCGCGGTGCTGTGCCTGGTGCTCGCCACTTTCCTGTGCCGGAAACTGTTCGTAGATGTGGCCGTGATTGGAGGGCTGGGAGTCCTGCTGTTGCCGCTGATCTGGATCCCACAGGCGTCCTTCGATTATTTGCATTCCCTTGCGCATCCACCGCAGGCTATGGGGACGCGCAGCGATTTAATGGCTTTGGGCGTGAAAATGTTTTCGGAACACCCGTTTTTGGGAGTCGGCATTCAGGGATTCCGGTTTCTTTCTCCGAATCCGTTGACTTACAACTATCCGCACAATCTCATCCTGGAATTAGGCTCGGAACTGGGATTGTTAGCCGCGGTTTCTTTTCTTGCGATTGCGGTATGTGCGTTCAGGGAGATTTGGAAACAGTTGCGAGCCCCGAGCCAATCCAGAAATTCTCCTGTGCTCACCGTGTTCCTGCTGCTTCTCTTTGTTTTCCTGGATGCGATGGTTTCCGGAGACATCAACGACCTTCGATTCATGTGGTTCGTGTTCGGGCTTCCGTATGTG
>Ga0210403_10002644_pt1 | contig 16072 bp, 16 predicted proteins | sample IncBWC19MmetaG_FD_150863 | JGI IMG/M metagenome (GOLD analysis project Ga0210403, IMG submission 150863) | Forest soil microbial communities from Barre Woods Harvard Forest LTER site, Petersham, Massachusetts, United States - Inc-BW-C-19-M | ecosystem: Environmental > Terrestrial > Soil >... | reverse complement strand
CCGTTCAGCATGGTCGGCGTCGACGGCAACGGCCGCGCCGCGATCGAATGGGGCGTCTACGGCGTGCCGGAAACCTTTATCGTCGGCCGCGAGGGCAAGATCGTCTACAAGCTGGTCGGCCCGATCACGCCGGACAATATCGACAGCGTGGTCCGGGCGGAGATCGACAAGGCGCTCAAAGCAGGTTCTTAGCCTCTCCCGCGCGCGGGGGAGGCCGACGCGCGTAGCGCGGCGGGTGGGGGTCTATCCACTCGGCCAGCGCCATTTGGGGAGACACCCCCACCCCAGCCCTCCCCCGCAAGCGGGAGAGGGAGCCCGCTACCCGAGGAATAAAAAGCTTACCCCTTCCTCACGTCGCCCGCTTCCGCCTCGCTCGCTTCCAGCGAGACCGGCTCGATATGGTAGCGCTTGACCAGCGGCATCTGCGCGATGGCGAAGATCATGGTCAGCGGCGTGACGCCGAAGACCTTGAAGTTCACCCAGAAATCCGTCGTCTGCGTGCGCCAGATCACCTCGTTCAAAATCGCCATGCCGGCAAAGAACAGCGCCCAGCGCAGGGTGAGGATACGCCAGCCCTGCGGCGTCAGATTGAACATCTGGTCGAACATGACGGCAATGAAGGAGCGGCCGAACAAAAGCCCGCCACCAAGCACCAGCGCAAACAGGCCGTAGATGATGGTCGGCTTGACCTTGATGAAGGTCTCGTCATGCAGCGCGAGCGTCAGCGTGCCGAACACCAGCACGATGACGCCGGTGACCAGCGCCATCAGCGGCACGTGCTTCGTCACCACATAGGATGCGATCATCGCCGCCACGATCGCGGCCATGAAGGCGCCGGTGGCGACGAACAGATGGAATTTCGCGTTGACGACAAAGAATACGATCAAGGGACCGAGCTCGGTCGCCAGCTTGAACAGCGGATGCGGCTGCGTCTTGTCCATTAATCGTCCAGTCCTGCGATAGCTTTTGCAAAGTCTCTCGCCGCGAACGGCGCGAGATCGTCGACGCTCTCGCCGACGCCGATGAAATGCACCGGTAGTTTGTGCTTTTCCGCCAGCGCCACCAGGATGCCGCCGCGTGCCGTGCCGTCGAGCTTGGTCATTACCAGGCCCGTGACGCCTGCCGTACGATGAAATGCCTCGACCTGCGACAGCGCATTTTGTCCCACCGTGGCATCGAGCACCAATAGCACCGCATGCGGCGCCGATGCGTCCACCTTGCGGATGACGCGGACGACCTTTTCCAGCTCTTTCATGAGCTCGGCCTTGTTCTGCAGGCGGCCGGCGGTGTCGATCAGCAGCACGCCGACCTGTTGCTCCTTCGCCGATGTCAACGCATTGAAGGCGAGGCCAGCCGAATCCGAGCCCTGCGCGCCCGAGATGACGGGCGATCCGGTGCGTTCGCCCCAGATCTTGAGTTGTTCAATGGCCGCGGCACGGAAGGTGTCGCCGGCCGCCAGCATCACCTTGCGGCCTTCGGCAGAAAATTTCGCCGACAGCTTGCCGATGGTGGTGGTCTTGCCAGAGCCGTTGACGCCGACCACGAGAATGACGAACGGCACGTGCGCGGTATCGATCACCAATGGCTTGGCGACGGGCGACAGCACTTTCTCGACCTCGGTCGCGACCACGTTCTTCACTTCATCGGCCGAGATCGCCTTGTCATAGCGCCCGGCGCCGACGGCCTCGACAATGCGCGCGGCGACGTCGGTGCCCAGATCAGCGCGCAACAGCACGTCCTCGATATCCTCGAGCATGGCGCGGTCGAGCTTGCGCTTGGTGACGAGATCGGCAACCGCGGTGCCGAGCGAACTCGAGGTGCGCTTCAGCCCGCTGGACAGCCGCCGCCACCAGCTCAGTTTGGGTGTTTCCGACGTGGTATCGTTCATGGCGCGGACGTGTTAGCCGTTTCGTGCCATGAGCGAAAGCCTTGACCGATCGATCGATGTTCCCCAGCTGACCGCGGAAGAAATTCTCTCCCGCGTGCTCCACCGCGACGGGCTGATGCTGGTGATCGACAAGCCGGCCGGGCTTCCCGTGCATCGGGGACCCAAGGGCGGGGCGAATCTCGAAGCCTCCTTCGACGCCTTGCGTTTCGGCTTGCCGCGGCCACCGGTGCTGGCTCATCGGCTCGACAAGGACACCTCCGGCTGCCTGGTGCTGGGGCGGCATCGCAAGGCGACCGCCTCGCTTGGCCTATTGTTCAAGCACGGCAAGATCTCCAAGACCTATTGGGCGGTGGTCGAGGGCGGGCCTGCCGAGCATGAAGGCACGATCGATCTGCCGCTCGGGCGGCTGAACGCCGAGCGCGGCTGGTGGCAGAAGCCGGATCCGGAGGGACAGGAGGCCATCACCAACTGGAAGGTGCTCGGCCGCGGCGAAGGCCTCGCCTGGCTCGCCATGGAACCCGTGACCGGCCGCACCCATCAATTGCGCGTACATGCGGCCTCGCAAGGTTGGCCGATCGTCGGCGACAACATCTATGGCAACGGCCCGCGCTTCGGCGAGCCGCGCCTGCACCTGCATTCGCGCGAGATCGGGATTCCGATTTCGAAGAACAAGGAGCCGGTGCGCGTGACGGCACCGGCGCCGGAGCATATGCACGAGCGGCTGCGCGCGTGCGGGTGGAACGGGGAGTAGGCGCGGCGTCGCCACAATCTCCGCTGTCATCACCCGCGAAGCGGGTGATCCAGTATTCCAGAGACAGTCGTTTTATATCGAGAGGCCGCGGCCTACTGGGTCGCCCGGTCAAGCCGGGCGACGACAGCGGAATTAGGCATTCAACCGCGCGCCGTCGTGGCCGGTGATCGCAAGCCGTCGCACCGCACCCGGCGTTTCACCACCAATCGCCACCGGCACAAAGTGCTCCGTGCGGCCCTGCGTCTGACTCTCGATCAGCACTTCGCGGGCCGCGCCGACCTCTGACGCCAATCGCTTCCGCAGCGCCGTCTCGCCCGCTGCGCGCAGCCGTCTTGCCCGCTCCTTGATCACGCCGCCGGCGACCTGCGGCATGCGCGCGGCCGGCGTGCCCGGCCGCGGCGAATAGGGGAACACGTGGAGGAAGGTCAGGCCGCATTCTTCGACGAGATCGAGCGAACGCGCAAACATCTCTTCGGTTTCGGTTGGAAAGCCCGCGATGATATCGGCGCCAAGGGCGATATCCGGCCGCAACCGGCGAACTTGCGCGCAAAATTCGATCGCATCGTTGCGCAGATGTCTCCGCTTCATCCGCTTCAGGATCATGTCGTCGCCGGACTGCAGCGAAAGATGCAGATGCGGCATCAGCCGCGCATCGTCGGCGATCGCGTCGAGCAGGTCGCGATCCGCCTCGATCGAATCGATCGATGAGATCCGCAAACGTTTCAACTCCGGCACGTGCCGCAGGATCTGCTTCACCAGCTGTCCGAGCTTTGGCCCGCCCGGCAGATCGGCGCCATAGCTGGTCAGATCGACGCCGGTCAGCACGATCTCGGCGTGGCCTCGCTTGCTGAGCGCGCGGACCTGCTCGACCACCGCGCCCATCGGCACCGAGCGCGAATTGCCGCGGCCGAAGGGAATGATGCAGAAGGTACAGCGGTGGTCGCAGCCATTTTGCACCTGCACGAAGACGCGCGGCAGGCCGCTTTGGAAGCCATCAAGCAGATGCGGCGCCATCGCTTTGACGGCCATGATGTCGCTGACCGCGACCTTCTCGCTCGCATCGATATCGAAGGCGTTCCGCGCCGCGCGCCAGGCCGCGCTGTGAATCTTGTCGTCATTGCCGATGACGCGATCGACCTCGGCCATGTCGGCGAACATCCTGCTTTGCGTCTGCGCCGCGCAGCCGGTGACGACGATCCGCGCGTCCGGCCGCTCACGCTTCAGCCTGCGGATCTGTTGCCGCGCCTGCGCCACCGCCTCGTTGGTGACGGCGCAGCTGTTGATGACGATGGTCTGATCGAGCCCCGCGCCCTCTGCCTCACGCGCGATCACCTCGGATTCGAACGCATTGAGGCGGCAGCCGAAAGTGATGACCTCGACGCCCATGGCCTAGGCGACCGACGCAAACAGCGCCGGATCGAATTGGCCCTCATATTCGAACGACGCGGTGCCGGTCATCAGCACATGGTCGTCGCGCTCCCGCCATTCGATCGCGAGCTTGCCGCCGGGCAACGTGATCTCGACATTGCGATTGGTGCGCTTCAGCCGCGCCGCGGCCACCGCGGTGGCGCAGGCCGCCGAGCCGCAGGCCTTGGTCAGCCCCGCACCCCGCTCCCAGGTGCGGATAGTGATGTGATCGCGGTCGACGATATGGGCGAGCGTGATATTGGCGCGCTCGGGAAAGATCGGATGATTTTCCAAGAGCGGCCCGAAGCGCTCGAGGTCATGGGCGTTGACGTCCTCGACCCAGAAGATCGCGTGCGGGTTGCCCATGCTGACCACGGACGGCGAATGCAGGAGCGGCTTGTCGATCGGTCCGATCTGCAATTCGATATAGCGGGTGTCGCGAAACTCTTCCGCGAGCGGAATGTCCTGCCAGCCGAACTTCGGTGCGCCCATGTCGACCGTATAGAGATCGGGCGCCGGCCCCTGCCAGCAGTTCAAGAGCCCCGCCGCGGTCTCGAAGGTGACCGCGGTCTGGCCGGTCTTCTCGAACAGGCGGCGCACCACGCAGCGCATGCCGTTGCCGCAGGCGCCGGCTTCCGAGCCGTCATTGTTGTAGATGCGGATGAAGGCCTCGGTGCCGGCGAGCCGCGCCGGCTGCAGCACCATGAGCTGGTCATAGGGCACGCTGGCCGCCACGGCGCGGGCGTCCGCTGCGGTCACCTTGGCCGCGCCGTCGCGCAGATCGACCACGACGATCTCGTTGCCAATGCCGTTCATCTTGGCAAAGCTGTGATTGGCGAGCGCGCTCATGAAATGCCCTAAATTCCGCCTGCCTTATATGGCGAATCTGGAGCGAATGACCAGCCTGCAGGGCAGATGACCGATCTGTTAGGGGACGACCACCCGCGCAGCGTGTTAGGGTCGGTCGTACCGGGACACCTGCTTACGGCCATGGAGAAATCTGGATGAATCTCCCCTTCCTTCCCCGCTCTGTGATGGTCGCGTTGATCCCGGCCGCAGCGATCTGGCTGGGGATCGGGAGCGCATTGGCCCAGGCGCCCTCCGCCTCGCCCGCGCCGGCCGCCACCGCGAGCCCTGCTCCCGCGCCATCGGCGAGCCCGGCCCCGGCCGCAAGCCCGTCCGCCGAGCAGAGCCCGCCCCCCGCACCGTCGGTCCAGACCGCGGACGCCTTCGGCGAGCAGATCACGCTCGCGGCCAAAAAGGTCGTGATCGCCAAGGGCAATGCCAACTGGGATTCGGCTTTCGATGCCTTGATCGATTCGTTCAAGGCGCTGACCGGACTGCTCGAGAAGCAGGGCATCAAGCCCGCGGGCAACGGAATGATCGTCTACACCTCGACCGACGACACCGGCTTCACCTATCTGGCCGAGATCCCGGTCGAGCAGGAGCCGAAAAACCTCGCCAAGAACATGAGCGTGGGCCAGTCGCCGGAGGGCAAGGCCCTGAAATTCGTCCATCGCGGCTCCTACGACAACATGGACAACACCTATGAGGCGATCACCAATCACCTCGACGACAAGAAGCTGGAAGCCAAGGACACCTTCATCGAGGAATACATGACCGATCCGCTGAAGACTGCGGAGGACAAGCTCGTGATCAACGTCTATGTGCCGCTGAAATGATGCGGGCATCGCTGGTCGCTGCCGCCGTCGCGCTTCTCCTGGGCGCGCCCGTACTGGCGCAGTCCGACGTTCCGCCGGCGATTTCGGTCACCGGCGAGGCCAGCATCTCGGTGCCGCCCGATCTCGCCGCGGTCGACGCCGGGGTCGCCTCGGACGCCAAGACCGCGCGTGAGGCGTCGGAAGCGAACAACATTGCGATGGCCAAGGTGCTGGCAGCGCTGAAAGCCGCCAGTATCGACGCCAAGGACATCCAGACCTCGCGGCTGTCGCTACAGCCGCAATACGCGCCGAACCGCGCCGGTCCTTCGTCGGTCGTCGGCTATCGTGCCAGCAACCGCGTCACCGTGCGCATCCGCGATGTGACAATGGTCGCCGGCGTCATCGACACGCTGGTCGGCGCCGGTGCCAACGACATCGGCAATATCTCGTTCGAGGTGTCGCAGGCGTCGAAGCTGCTGGATGATGCCCGCGAGAAGGCGGTAGCGGATGCGCGCCGCAAGGCCGAGATCTACGCCAAAGCCGCCGGCGTGACGCTGGGCGCACCTTTGAGCATTTCCGAAGAAGGCGCACCCCAACCCGTATTCCGCGCCAAGGTATCGGCGCCGATGGCCGCCGCGCCCACGCCGATCGCGCAGGGCGAGGAAACGCTGTCGATCTCGGTCAGCGTGACCTGGGCGATCAAGCAGGGGCCGTAAACTCAGCTGTCGTCCCCGCGAAAGCGGGGACCCATAACCACAGGTGTTTGTGGCAATGGCGAGCTGTGGCCTCATCTTTTTCTAACAACAAGCGCTGGTGGTTATGGGTCCCGGATCGCGTTCGCTGCGCTCACTTGTCCGGGACGACAGCGGTTAGATCTCAAAAACCTGCCCCGGCTTCAGTATCGCGAACTTTTCCCGCGGCACCTTCGCTTGATCCAGCGCCTCGCCCAGCGCCATCGCAGGCGCATCGATCGCTTCGTCGGTCAATTGAAACGTCCCGTGATGATGCGCCAGCGCCTGCTCGGCGCCGCAATCGGCCAGCGCCTTCACCGCATCCGAGGGGTTCATGTGCTGGTCGCGCATGAACCAGCGCGGCTCATAGGCGCCGATCGGCAGGATCGCCAGCCGCAGCGGCCCGTGCGCCTCGGCCACACGGCGGAAATGCTTGCCTTCGCCATAGCCGGAGTCGCAGACGATGTAGAGTTTTCCCGCTGGCGTCTCCAGCACAAAGCTCGCCCACAGCGCCTTGTTGCGGTCGAACAGCCCGCGCGCGGTCCAGTGCCGTGTCGGCACCAGCGTCACCGCAAGGGCGTTGCCGAGCTCGACGCGGTCCTTCCAGTCATGAGCCTCGGCCTTGATTGCAGCGTCCCCCTCTTTCATGGTCACGTCATTGCCGAGCGGCGTGATCACGCGCGGCGAGCATTTCGCGGCAAGTTTCGAGAGCGTCGCGGTGTCGAGATGGTCGTAGTGGCCATGCGAGACCAGCACGACGTCGATCTTCGGCAGCGCCTCGAAGGCGATGCCCGGATCGTTGTGGCGCTTCGGTCCAGCGAACGAGAATGGCGAGACCCGCTCCGACCACACCGGGTCGACCAGGATGTTGAGCCCGGCCGTCTGGATCAGCCAGCTCGCATGGCCCACGAAGGAGAGCCGCACCTTGCTGTCCTCGACGCGGACGGGCGGCGTGTCCGCGTAGGGGCTTGGCGCCCAGTCCGGCCAGACCGCGCGCTCTCGCCTGCGGCCGAACTGCCAGCGCAGCACCTCCATCAGCGTCCTCGGCCGCGAGCCGTCGGGGTCAAAGAAATGCAATCCGTCAAAATGATCGGAGACGGGACCGGAATAAGTTTTCATGCGGGAATACCAGGCGGACGGAACCCCGATCGCGGCGGCGCTCCCGGCGAGCACTCCCAGAACACGACGGCGGGTGAGTTTCACGGTGGAATTGGCCTCAAAATGGTCGACTTGGGCAAGATGGGGTGACCGCCGAGGGCCCGAAAGACCGCGCATTTCAGCAAGTTTCCTTGACTTTGGGACCTGTCGGGTATTTAAAGCGCCCGTTCATCGGAAAGATTTTCTTTTCGACCCGCCGACCGGTCCAGGAGGCCGGAGGCCAACGCCCGACAGCGCGATGCGCCCTCGGGCGCGAACGTGTTTGGAATGACCCTTATCCTGAGGAGGCGCGCAAGCGCCATCTCGAAGGATGAGGCCACGGTGCTCGCACCCTTCGAGACGCGGGCTTCGCCTGCTCCTCAGGGTGAGGACCAGCAACAGGACAACGGCATTGTTCGACAATCTGTCGGAAAAGCTTGGTGGCATCCTTGATCGGCTGACGGGCCGCGGCTCGCTCAGCGAGGCCGATGTCGACGCCGCGATGCGCGAGGTGCGCCGCGCGCTGCTGGAGGCCGACGTCGCGCTCGAGGTCGTGCGCAGTTTCACCGAGCGCGTGCGCGAGCAGGCGATCGGCGCCACCGTGGTCAAATCGGTCACGCCCGGCCAGATGGTGGTCAAGATCGTCCATGACGAATTGGTCGCTACGCTCGGCGACGATGGCCAGACCATCGATCTCAATGCCGTGCCGCCGGTCGCCATCATGATGGTCGGTCTCCAGGGCTCCGGCAAAACTACCACCACTGCAAAACTCGCCCGCCGCCTGGTCCAGCGCGACAAGAAGAAAGTGCTGATGGCCTCGCTCGACGTCTATCGTCCGGCGGCGATGGAACAGCTCGCGGTGCTCGGGCGCGACCTCGACATCCCGACCTTGCCGATCGTCGCCGGCCAGCAGCCGCCGCAGATCGCCAAGCGCGCGCTGGAGGCCGGCAAGCTCGGCGGCTATGACGTCGTGCTGCTCGATACTGCCGGCCGCACCACGCTCGACGAAGAGATGATGGCGGAAGCGGCTTCGATCAAAACCACCGCCAATCCGCATGAAGTGCTCTTGGTCGCCGATGCGCTCACGGGTCAGGACGCCGTCAACCTCGCACGCTCGTTCGACCAGCGCGTGGGCCTGACCGGCATCGTGCTGACGAGGGTCGACGGCGACGGCCGCGGCGGCGCGGCGCTGTCGATGCGCGCGGTTACGGGCAAGCCGATCAAGCTGATCGGCACCGGCGAAAAGACCGATGCGCTGGAAGATTTCTATCCGAGCCGTATCGCCGGCCGCATCCTCGGCATGGGCGACATCGTTTCGCTTGTCGAAAAGGCCGCCACCAATATCGACGCCGAAAAGGCCGCGCGCACCGCGGAGAGGATGCGCAAGGGCCAGTTCGACCTGGCCGACATGCGCGAGCAGCTTTTGCAGATGGCCAATATGGGCGGCATCAGCGGCCTGATGGGCATGATGCCCGGCATCGCCAAGATGAAGAACCAGATTGCGGCTGCCGGCCTCGACGACAGGATCATCAAGCGCCAGGTCGCGATCATCGATTCGATGACGCGGCAGGAGCGCAAGAACCCCGATATTCTCAAAGCCAGCCGCAAGAAGCGGATCGCCGCCGGCGCCGGCCAGAACGTCGAGCAGGTCAACAAGCTCTTGAAGATGCACCGGAACATGGCCGACATGATGAAGGCCATGGGTTCGGGCAAGCGCGGCCCGCTCGCCGGCATCGCGCAAGCGATGGGCTTTGGCGGCGGCGGGCCTGCGCCTTCGCCGGAGCAGCTGAAGGCGATGCAGGAGAAACTGCAAAGCGGCGGGCTGCCGGGCGGCATGCCTAATTTGCCGAAGGATCTTCCCCCTGGCCTGCGCCAGGGCCTGCCGAACCTGCCGGGGCTGACCGGGCTAACCAACAAGCCGACGCTGCCCGGCCTCGGTTTCCCGGGGAAGAAGAAATGAGGAAGCTCGCTCCCTCTCTCCATTCGTTCCCGGACGCGCCAATTGGCGCGGGCCCGGAATCCATAACCACCAACGTGAGCATGGATTCTCTGATGTGCAATTGCACATCAAAGCTCGCCGCTTCGCGGCGCCCCGGAATGACGAGTTCATCTTAATCGTACACATCGAACCACACTCAGGAGAACTAAATGCCAGTCGTCATCCGCCTCGCTCGCGCGGGCACCAAGAAGCGTCCGGTCTATCACGTCGTTGCCGCCGACTCGCGCTTTCCGCGCGACGGCCGTTTCATCGAGCGTCTCGGCCATTTCAACCCGCTGCTGCCGAAGGACAACGAGGCGCGGCTGAAGCTCGACATGGACAAGGTCAAGACCTGGATCGCCAAGGGCGCGCAGCCGTCCGATCGCGTGATGCGTTTCCTCGACGCCGCCGGCGTCAAGAAGCGCGAGAAGCGCAGCAACCCCGAAAAGGCCGTGCCGCGCAAGGAGCGCAAGGCCAACGCCGAAGCCGCCGCGACGGCTGCCGCTGCCGCCGCCAAGAAGTAAGCGCGACGGCGCGTGGCGATGGCGGCACAAATCTGCGTCGCCCGGATCGGCGCCGCGCATGGCGTGCGCGGGGCCGTGAAGCTGTGGACCTTCACCGAAGATCCCTTTGCGGTGACGCGCTACGGGCCGCTTTTGACCAAGGACGGCGCGCGCAGCTTTGAAGTGGCGCACGCCCGCGAGGCCAACGGTTTTCTGGTCGCGACGCTGAAGGGCGTCACGACCCGCAACGAGGCCGAGCGCCTCAACGGCCTCGAGCTCTATGTCGCGCGCGACAAACTGCCCGCGACCGACGATGACGAATATTACCACGCCGATCTGATCGGGCTTGCCGCGGAAACCACGGCTGGAGAACCGCTCGGCAAGGTCATCGCGATCCACAATTTCGGTGCCGGCGACATCATCGAGATTGCGCCGGCGAGCGGCGCGACGATGCTGCTGCCGTTCACCAACGTCGTAGTGCCCACCGTCGATCTCGCCGGCGGGCGCGTACTGATCGAATTGCCGGAAGAACTCGAAGGCGACGATCCCGACAGCGACAACGACACCTCCTCTCGTCGTCCCCGCGAAAGCGGGGACCCATAACCACGGGCCTTCGTTGTTAAGCTGGATGTTGCTCCAGCTTCGCACCACATTAGCGCCTGTGATCATGGGTCCCGGCTCGCGCTTCGCTTGGCCGGGATGACAGCGGAATGGCGGCGATGACAAAAACCCACCAGGCCTGGCGGCTGCACGCGCATAACGACCTGCGCTTTGACGATGTCGAAACACCGAAGCCCGCGCCCGATGGCGTTCTCGTCCGCATCGAAGCCGGCATGGTGCTGTCCTACATGGGACGCGTGCTGTCGGGTCAGGTGCCCTACAGCCTGCCGCCGATGCCGTTCGTGCCGGGCACCAATGCGATCGGCCGGGTGATCGCGACCGGCGAGAACGTCGGCCACGTCCAAGGCGGCGATCGCGTTTTCCTGAGCCCGCATCTGCGCGGCGATATGCCTGACACCTACCCGCCGCAAATCCTGATCGGCCTCACCGCGACTGTGACCACGCCGGCCGCACTGGCGATGCAGATGCGCTGGCGCGATGGCGTGTTCGCCGAGATCGCACATTGGCCGGCGGCCTGCGTGACGCCGCTGTTCAACATGGACGACAAGCCGGCGACCGAATTGATCGGTCTGGCGAAACTGATCGTGCCGTACGGCGGAATCCAGCGCACAGGCTTGCGCGGTGGCGAAACCATCCTGATCAACGGCGCCACCGGCTATTTCGGCTCCGGCGCGGTGATGCTCGCCGCCAGCATGGGCGCCGGCCGCGTGGTGGCTGTGGGGCGCAAGCGCGAGGCGCTGGAGATGCTGCGCGACACTTTTGGGCCGCGCGTGATTCCCGCTGTCGTCACGGGCGATGCCGAAAAGGACCTCGCGATCATCCGCCAGGCCGCCGGCGGCCGCGCCGATGTCGCGCTCGACCTGCTCGGCACGGCGAAGAGCACCTCGACCACGCTGTCCTGCCTGCGCGCGCTCAAGCGCGGCGGGCGTCTCGTATTGATGGGCAGCGCCGAGGTGCCGCTGGAATTATCGTTCCGCGAAATGCTGGCGAACGACTGGGAAGTGGTCGGCCAGTTCATGTATGCGCGGCAGGCGCCGGGCCAGCTCGCGCAGCTTGCCGCCGAGGGCCTGCTGGACCTGAAGAAGATCGCGGTGACGACCTTCGAACTCGCTGATTTCAAGTGCGCGGTGGAGGCTGCAGCCTTGATGCAGGGGCTCGATCTTACCGCCGTGGTGCCGTAACCAAGGCATCATGACCGCACCCTGGCGCGCCACCGTCCTCACGCTTTTCCCGGAGATGTTTCCAGGTCCGCTCGGCATCAGCCTGGCAGGCAAGGCGCTCGCGTCCGGCCTCTGGGCGCTGGAGGCGCGGGACATAAGGGCGTCCGCGACCGACAAGCATCGGAGCGTCGACGACACTCCGGCCGGCGGCGGGCCCGGCATGGTGCTGCGCGCCGACGTGCTGGCCGCCGCGATCGACGCCGCCGACGCGCCGCCCGGCTACTCCCGTCTGCTGATGAGCCCGCGAGGTCGGCCATTGGCCCAGTCTCGCGTGCGGGAACTCGCCGCCGGCCCCGGCGCGGTGATCGTCTGTGGCCGGTTCGAGGGGGTCGATCAGCGCCTGATCGAGGCGCGCCAGCTCGAGGAGGTCTCGATCGGCGACTATGTGCTCTCGGGCGGCGAAATCGCCGCGATGGCGCTGATCGATGCCTGCGTGCGGTTGTTGCCGGGGGTGATGGGCAAGGCGGAATCCGGGGCGGAGGAAAGTTTTTCGGATGCCCTACTGGAATACCCTCAATATACCCGGCCCCAGGTCTTCGAAGGCCGCCCTATCCCGGAAATCCTGCTTTCCGGCGACCATGCCAGGGTTGCGGCCTGGCGCAGGGCCGAGGCCGAGGCACTGACCCGGGCGCGACGGCCGGATTTATGGGCTATGCGGCAAAGCGCGCGAAAAAACACGACAGACGGGTGACAAAGCCCGTCCCATGCCTTATACGAGCCCGCAAATCCGCAAGGTAATGGCAGGATCGAGCGCAGCCCCCTGTCGGCTGGGCGCGCCGCCGATGGAGATTTCCAATGAACCTGATTCAACAGCTCGAGAAAGAGCAGTTCGACAAATTGTCGGCCAAACGAGCGATTCCCGAGTTCGCGCCCGGCGACACCGTGATCGTCAACGTCAAGGTGGTCGAAGGCGACCGCACCCGCGTGCAGGCCTATGAAGGCGTCTGCATCGGCCGCTCCGGCTCCGGCCTCAACGAGAGCTTTACGGTGCGCAAGATCTCCTACGGCGAAGGCGTGGAGCGCGTGTTCCCGGTGATGTCGCCGATGATCGACTCGATCAAGGTCGTGCGCCGCGGCAAGGTCCGCCGCGCCAAGCTCTATTACCTTCGCAACCTGCGCGGCAAGTCGGCCCGCATCGTCGAGAAGACCGAGCACGCCAAGGCCGTCGGCGAGTAATTCATCTCTCACGGGATGTGACGAAAAGCGCGGGGCTGCCCCCCGCGCTTTTTTGTTGCGCAGCACTATGTAAATAGCCCCGCGCAATCGATCGATTGTCGCGGCGACAAGCCCTGTGATAGAAATTTGGAATGGTTCTGGATTCAACCAGCATGGTCTGCCGGCGCGTCGTGATCGACGATCGCTCGCGGCTGCCCGGCCGCTTCTTCGGGCGGTTCGCGACCTCGGCAACCTCAGAGCTTACGCGCGCAGCCTGACGCTGCGCTGACGTTTTTTGCCTGGCGCCCCTCGCGCCGAACCGCTCACCAACTTTCCCTTGGAGCTTGCGCTCATGTCCAACCCGACCACGCTGTACGACAAAATCTGGAACGACCATCTGGTACACGAAGCCAGTGACGGCACCTGCCTGCTCTATATCGACCGCCATCTCGTGCACGAGGTGACTTCGCCGCAGGCGTTCGAGGGACTGCGCGCCACCGGCCGCAAGGTGCACGCGCCGGAAAAGACGCTCGCCGTCGTCGACCACAACATCCCGACGACCGATCGCTCGAAACCCAATCCCGATCCGGAAAGCATCGAGCAGATGCGGGTGATGGCGGAGAACGCAAAAGAATTCGGCATCGAATATTACAACGAGTTCGACCGCCGCCAGGGCATCGTCCACGTCATCGGTCCCGAGCAGGGCTTTACGCTGCCGGGCACCACCATCGTCTGCGGCGACAGCCACACCTCCACGCATGGCGCGTTCGGCGCGCTGGCGCACGGCATCGGCACCTCCGAAGTCGAGCATGTGCTGGCGACGCAGACGCTGATCCAGAAGAAAGCCAAGAACATGCGCGCGGTCGTCGACGGCAAATTGCCGGAAGGTGTGACCGGCAAGGACATCATCCTCGCCATCATCGGCGAGATCGGCACCGCCGGCGGCACCGGCTATGTGCTGGAATATGCCGGCGAGGCGATCCGCTCGCTGTCGATGGAAGGCCGCATGACCGTCTGCAACATGTCGATCGAGGGCGGCGCGCGTGCGGGTCTGGTCGCGCCGGATCAGAAGGCGTTCGACTTCCTGCGGGGGCGTCCGAAATCGCCGAAAGGCGCGGCCTGGGACGCGGCGATGCGCTACTGGGAGACGCTTGGCTCCGACGAGGGCGCGCATTTCGACCATGAGATCCGGCTCGACGCCGCAAAGCTGCCGCCGATCGTGACCTGGGGTACTTCGCCCGAGGACGTCATCTCGGTCACCGGCTTCGTGCCCGATCCCGACAAGATCGAGGACGAGGCCAAGCGGCTGTCGAAGCATCGCGCGCTGAAATATATGGGCCTGGCGGCAGGCACAAAGATCACCGACATCAGGCTTGACCGCGTCTTCATCGGCTCCTGCACCAACGGCCGCATCGAGGATTTGCGCGCCGCAGCGAAGATCGCCGAGGGCAAGACCGTCAACGCCAATGTCAACGCGATGATCGTGCCGGGCTCCGGCATCGTGAAGGAGCAGGCGGAAGCCGAAGGTCTCGACAAGATCTTCATCAAGGCGGGTTTTGAGTGGCGCGAGCCGGGCTGCTCGATGTGCCTCGCCATGAACCCGGACAAGCTGAAGCCGGAAGAGCGCTGCGCCTCGACCTCGAACCGCAATTTCGAGGGCCGCCAAGGTTTCAAGGGCCGCACCCACCTGGTCTCGCCGGCCATGGCCGCCGCTGCCGCGATCGCCGGCCATTTCGTCGATGTGAGGGAGTGGCGGTAGGAGCATTCAGGCACTGTTCCGGCAATGGCCTAGGGGCGGTTGCACGTCTCTTCAAAAATCTTCAACCTTTGGTTACGACGGGCTTGCCGTAACGCTTCTTCGGGAATAGCCTCCAGGGTTGCATTTTGAATGGAGGCTTATTCATACGGAGGCGTTTATGAATTTCCGTTACTCGATGATTGCGCCTGGTCGTCTCGCCGCCACTGGCGCGCTGGTTTTGATTGCAAATCTATCCACACCCGTCGCAACCAATGTTTACGCTTCAGACCAGACGATACGACTTCAACAAGAGGCCCTCTTGTGGACGACAGAATACGAGGGCCTGATCGATGGCCGGGCCGGCGATGAAACGACCAGCGCCGTCAAGAAATTTCAATCACGCATTGGTCATGCCCCGACGGGGCGACTTACGAACGATGAGCAGACACAGCTGGTTGACGAAGGCTTTGCCAACCAGCGCGCTATGGGATTTCGACAATACGTCGATCAAAACGCGGGTGTTTCAGTTGGCATTCCAACCGCGCTGCTACCAGCCCAACCGACAAGAAAAAGTTGGGGTAGCAGTTGGTACAGCGAAAAAAATGGGATCGCAATCGACACACTCCGGCTAAAGGATACGTCGCTTCGCGACCTCTACGACAAACTTCTTAGCATCAACCATCGAAAAATTGCCTATCAGAGATTTGTCGACGACAACTGGTTCGTTATCGCGGCGTTCGAGGGCGATGCAACAGTTTATGTGCGCGCCAATTTGGTGCACTTTGCCGATCAGCCCGACGAGATTCGTGGCTTCTCGATCTGGATGAGCGAAAATCGTCCCGACAGCTACCAATCCATCGCACCGGCGATGCTGTCCAGCTTCAGGTTCAACTCGGACACGAGACGCGACGTAGGCACTCCTCGGATAGTTGCCAAGGACGACTCCGCAGAGGCGCGCGGCGGAAATTCCCGGCCGCCGGAACTGCTCGTGACATCGAACGCCAAGCCAGCGGCGATCGGCACGTGCTTTAACGGACTAGGCGATTGCCCAATGAGCATTTTTGCTTTCCGTGGCGGACACTAGTACCCGGAATCAGAGCTGAGTGATACGGCGGCCTTTGAAACGTCGTTGACGGACCTTTTTCTTGGTCCAGACGAAGGGCTCGGCTTTGTCGTTGTACGCGTTGACGTAGGCATCGATGTGTTCCTGAAGCTGCTTGAGGCTTGTGAAGGAGGTCCCGCTCCCCTGCAAGATCGAGAACCATATCTCGACCTGGTTGAG
>Ga0210403_10002642_pt1 | contig 16082 bp, 14 predicted proteins | sample IncBWC19MmetaG_FD_150863 | JGI IMG/M metagenome (GOLD analysis project Ga0210403, IMG submission 150863) | Forest soil microbial communities from Barre Woods Harvard Forest LTER site, Petersham, Massachusetts, United States - Inc-BW-C-19-M | ecosystem: Environmental > Terrestrial > Soil >... | reverse complement strand
GCCACCGGCAACGATCCGCCCGTTTGGAGCCTCGGCCAGCCATGCTTTGTAAGCGCCGGTGCGCAAAGCTTCGCTGAAATATTCGCGCGACGATTCTTCCACCTGGCCGAGCACGGCGGGATCCCGGAAACCCATTTCTTCGAACATGGCGCGGCGGTGGTGGAGGATATGCTTCAGATCGCCGAGGTTTGCTCTGCGAATATTTATTTCCATGGTTTCCAATGTTGTCGGCGGCTTGCTGTGAGAGGTAGGGACAAAATGGCCTGCAGCGAGCGGGATGGAAGTGTATCTATGTGGACAGATTTCCGCTTTCCTGGGCCATAAGATGGTTACTCGGAAGAAGTAGGGAGAGCTATCCGCGGATGGGCCAGCTACCGTCTTGTCGAACAGACATTGCGGGCAGAAACCCGCCGGGAGAGCCGGATAGAGAAGCAGGCGTCCGTTCGATCATCCCGGACCTGGAACCCAAACGACCATGAAAAACGTTCATTTTGAAAATTCAACGCGTCGGGCTGGGAGCAAGGCCGGACGAGGCCTTGTGCTGTTCACGTTGACTGCGGGAAGCGTGCTCTTATTCTGGGCAATCCCGGCTTCGTCTGGAGATGCGTCTGGAGAATCCACCGGGCGAGACGCATCCCGCCACGCTGAGCTGATTGGCAACGCCCACGCCGCGGACCAGATTTACCCGGCGACGGCAAACGAACTGGTGAGCGCGGTCATCGCCAATGAGCTGACGGATCGCGAGCAGCTGCTGAAGTGGATCTGCGTGATCGAAAAACGGGCCGGCAAGGAAACACTGACCGAAGAGCAGGTGGAAACCCGGGAAGGGCCACTGTACCGTCTGCTTGCGATCGACGGCACAGCGCTTAACGCCGTGCAGCGACAGCAGGACGATGTGCGCATCGACCGGCTGATGAAAGATCCCAGCCCATTGCTGAAACTGAAGCAAGCGGAGAACGACGATGAGCTCAAGCTCCAGAAGCTCTTGAGCCTGATGCCGCATGCTTTCGTTTATGAGTATGATGGAGCCGAAGAGAATCTTCTGCGAGTGAAATTCAAGCCCAATCCCGACTACAGTGCATCCAGTTACGAGGAACGCGTAATCCATAATCTTGCCGGAACGATGCTGATCGATCCGGAGCGCAAGCGCATGACGAAAGTTGCGGGGCACCTTGTGAATCGGGTGGAGTTCGGTTACGGGTTGCTGGGGCGAATTGACAGCGGCACAGTGGAACTGGAGCGGATGGAGGTTGGCCCGCTATTGTGGAAGACCGCATTCATCAACATTCACTTTTCCGGGCGAGTGGCAATCTTCAAGACAATCAGCAAAGACCAATATGAGCGGCGATCGGATTTCCGCGCTGTCGCCAGCGATCTGAGCCTCTCTGGCGGGAAGGACCTTCTTGTTTCCCGCAGCCAGCCTGTTCACGCAGCGGCTTTACGCTAGGACGTTTTGAATTTACCGGCCCCATTTCTCCGAGAGACACGCAGCACGTGGCGTTACCGATGATCATAACCCATGTGATCGCGGCGGCGGCTCCCACCGCAATGCGAACTGTGCGGCACTGGGTGTTTCAACTCGGCGGGATAGGCCTGATTCCGCTGGGGCTGCTGGACAACTCGCCGATTCCTCTTCCGGGGATCATGGATGTGGCAACGATTCTCCTGGCCGGGCGGCAACAAAAGTTGTGGCTTTACTACGCGGTGATGGCGACAGTTGGTTCGGTGATTGGAGGATTTGTCACCTACCGGTTGGCGCGGAAAGGGGGGAAAGAGGCGCTGGAACGGCGGTTCACGCGGCGAAAGGTGGACAAAGTTTGCGAGATATTCGCGCGCTGGGGCTTCGGCGCGATCGCCATTCCCGCTTTTCTGCCTCCGCCAATGCCGATGGTGCCATTCCTGCTTGCGGCGGGGGCTATGCAATATCCGGCCCGGAAATTCCTGGTTGCGCTGACACTTGGACGAATCTCGCGTTACATGGTTCTTGGTTACCTGGCGGCGCGCTATGGGCGGCAAATTATTGCGTTCATCGCAAAACATGGGCACCCCGTGGTGGTGGGAATCGTGCTGTTGCTGATCGCCGCTGCTGCGCTCGGATACTACTTCTGGAGCGGGGGCAAGAAAAGGAAACGGAAATAAAAACTTGAAAGAATAAGGAAAAAGCGCGATCCGCGGCAACCCCCGCGACCCGCATGGCCGGGAGGAAAGTTGGGACTAGCACCGACGAGGAATCGCCGACAAAGGTGAGGACGTACGCGTATGTGAATCCGGTGGTGGCGGTGGGATATTTTCTGGGCGGGGAAGAGTTGGGGCTGCGGACGATACTTGAAACCGTGTTTGTGCTGATCAGCGTGGTGGTGATTACCACGACGAAAGCGAGGAAGAGTGCGCCGACGCCAATCGCGGAAGAGGCGAGCTAACTTGTGAGCCGCGGCAGAGAAGTTTGGAGAAAAGTAGCGCCGAGCGTTTATGACCGAACAGGACAGCAACGGCTAGGCCGTCTTGAAGGCGTTTTGTGGACATGCTAGCATTCGTGCGTAACGGGTGAATTTTCATGCCAAAGTTCGTGATCGAACGGGAAGTGCCGGGGGCAGGAAATCTGACCGACGCGCAATTGCGGGAAATCTCGCAGAAATCGTTGAACGTCTTGAATGGATTGGGACCGGAGATTCAGTGGCTGCATAGCTATGTGACGGGCGACAAGGTGTATTGCGTGTACATCGCCGCAGACGAGGCGATCATTCAAGAACATGCCAGGCGAGTGGGGCTTCCCGCGAATCGCGTGTCCGCAGTGCGGCGGTTGTTGGATCCATCGAGCGCGGAGTAGTTGCGGACGGAAGTTTCCCCAAAGAACAAAATGCGATTTGGATTGAAGGCGGAGTTGTACGGGCGCTAGGCAGGAGAAGAAGTCGCTTCGGAGGCTGGGACTTCTTCGATGGCTTTTTCGATGGGCATGGCCCAGCCTTCCAACCAAGCTGTTGCTGAGGCCGTGTTGGTCAATAGCTGGCGAGCGGGATCGAGGATGGATTCGAGTTTGTGGTGTTCCGCGGGTGTCAGGGGAGCGCCGATATTCTGGCGCAATGCGGCCGCGGCGCCGGCCAGCCGGAGGGAACGTTCGGCCTGGAGCTGCGCCGCCGCAGTGCAAGCGAAGCACTCGAGCAGACGGGCAACGCCGCGCTTGTGATCGAGCGCCTGAAAAATTCTCAAGCTTTCCCGATAGAGAGAATTCGCTGTGGGATAATGGCGATTTTCCCTGGCTAGGTTTCCGAGATCCGCCAGCGTTCCGGCGATGCCCCAGCGGTCGCCGAGTTCCCGGAAAATGGCGAGACCCTGTTCGTAGAGTTCACGGGCATCGGCGGAATCACCTTGATCGCGAGCGGCATCGCCCTGATGGTTAAGCGACCAGGCAATGCCGGTGCGGTCGCCCAGTTCGCGAAAAATTGCGAGACATTCCGCGTAGAGAGCACGAGCGCGCGCATAGTCGCCCCGCAACGTCACCACATTTGCCAGGTTGCTGAGGGAGCGCGCCACAGCTTTCTGGTCGCCCAATTCTTTCCATACCAGCAGGCTTTCTTCCATGAGCGTGTGCGCGACACCGAGGTCACCGCGATCGCGAGCAAGGACGGCCAGCGCGTTGAGCGAGACGGCGACACCTTGCCGATCGCCAAGTTTACGAGTGATGTCCAAACTTTCTCCGACGAGCACGTCCGCGGAGGCGTAATCTCCCTGCTCGCCAGCGAGGACACCAGCGGCAAACAGGGCACGCGCGCGGGACTTCGTGGGAGGCGCGGCGGCCGAGAGATTTAGCACCTTGCCCAGACGGTCTCTGGCTTCGGTGAAATACTCACGCGTCTCCCAGAAGCGGAAGAGAGCGGCACCGAGGCGCAAGCCCCAGTCGGCATCGCCGGATTCGGTGAGCCAGTCGAGAGCTGCACGAAAATTGTCGTGTTCCATGGCGAAGCGTTCAACCGATTCGGAGGATTCCGAACCGCTTTGCTCAGGGGACTCTTCTTCGGCAAGCACTAGGCAGTAAGCGGCGTGAGCGCGCCGAGTAGAGACCTCTTCCATGCTTGCCGTCAATTTTTCGCGAGCGTATTCGCGAATGGTTTCGAGCATGAAGAAGCGGGATTCGCCATTGGGTTGCTGGACTTGCTGGAGGAGGCTTTTGTCAACCATGGAGGACATGCCCTCCAGCAGGTCGAGATCGAGATCGGCTTTGGTGTCGCAGACGGCTTCGGCACTTTCCAGCGTGCAACCGCCCACGAAGACGGACAACCGGCGGAAGAGCTTTTGTTCGGGGGGAGTGAGGAGATCGTAGCTCCAATCGATCGCGCCGCGGAGAGTCTGCTGGCGCTGCGGCAGGTCACGGGAGCCGCCGGTCAAAAGCTGCAACCGACTGGCGAGGCGAGTGAGGAGTGCGGAAGGGGAAAGAATTTTGAGGCGCGCGGCGGCGAGTTCGATGGCGAGCGGCAAGCCGTCCAAGCGCGCGCAAATCTCGGCAACGGCGGAAGCGTTTTCGCGGGTGAGCTGGAAATCGGGCTTGGCGGCAATGGCGCGCTGTAGGAAGAGGGCAACGGCTGGGACGCCGCAAAGAACGTGAACCGAAGGAATGGCGTGCGAGTCTGGCAGGGCGAGCGGGGGCACGGGAAATTCATGCTCTCCGTAGATATGGAGGGCCGCGCGACTGGTTACGAGAATTTTGAGATTGGGAGCGAGGGTGAGGAGATCGGCGACAACGAGCGCAGCCTGAAGGAGATGCTCGAAATTGTCCAGGAGGAAGAGAATTGGCGAGGGCGATGAATCGCGTAAATTCTTCTTGAGAATTTCGAGAGGCGACTGAGCGCCGACCTCACGGATTCCAAGGGACTGGACAACTACGGAAGCGATCAAGGAGGAGTCGCGCAGGGAAGAGAGCGGGACAAAATGGATGCCGCCGGAAAAATAGTCATTGAGGTCGTTGGCGACCTCAACGGCGAGGCGTGTTTTACCGATGCCGCCAGGGCCGGTGACGGTAACGAGGCGGACATCCTGGCGAAGGAGGAGTTCTCTGGCGGCGGCCAGTTCCTTTTCGCGGCCGACGAAGCCGGTGCGTTGCGCAGGAATATTGGCAGGACGGGACTCGGCTGGCCTGGCCGGTTTTTCGGAGAAGCGGTCGCGGATGGCGGCGAGTTCGCGGGCGAGATCGCGGGTGGAGACGTAGCGCTTGTCGGGATCTTTTGCGAGGCAACGTTCGATGGTCCAGCAAAGAGGAGCGGGGACCTCCGGGTTTTGCGCCGCGACGGGTTCCGCGTGTTCCTGGAGAATGGCGATGAGCGTTGCCGAGGGCGTGCTTCGGCGGAAGGCGCGTTTGCCGGTGACCAGCTCATAGAGGACTAGGCCGAAGGAGAACTGGTCTGAGCGGAGATCAAGAGGAGCGCCGGTGGCTTGTTCGGGGGACATGTATTGGAGCGTTCCCAACATGAGACCGGGCCGGGTGTCGGAGGCAGTCAGAGTGCCCAAATTGGAAAGATCTTCCCCGGCGAGAGAGAGTTTCGCCAGGCCGAAGTCGAGAATTTTGACGAAGCCATCTTTCGAAACCATGAGGTTGCCAGGTTTCAAGTCGCGGTGAGCGATGCCTGATTCCTGCGCCTTTGCGAGGCCCTCCGCAACCTGCGCGGCGATTTCGATTGCTTTGCGCAAGGGCAAGGCTCCGGCGAGGAGCAATTCGCTGAGAGTGTTTCCCTCCACGAGTTCCATCGCGATGTAGTGGGTGGAGCCGTCCTGCCCGAGTTCGTAGATCGTGACGATATTGGGATGGTTGAGGGCAGACGCGGAACGCGCTTCTCGCTCGAAGCGCTGCAACCGATCCGGGTCAGTAGAGAATGCCGCGGGAAGAATTTTGATGGCGAGATTGCGGCCGAGGCGGGCATCCCGCGCGCGGTAGACTTCACCCATGCCGCCGGCGCCCAGCAGCGATTCGATTTGATAGGGGCCCAGGTGGGTGCCTGGAAGAAGAGCCATAATTGGACGCAATTATACTCTCGGAAAACCTTTGTCAGGTACCTTCAGGCGGCGGCTCAAGTGGTGAACGAGGTAAGTCTCCGGCGACGGAGCTGTTTGCGCTTTTGCATTTCAGCAAATGTGAGATTCTCGCGTTGGATATTTGGGAAACACTTTTGCACAGTCTTGCACAAATATCCTCAGGGTTCCCGTGAGAAACCACTTGCCAAGTTTTCGTGGTGCACCTAGTATGCGCACAGATTGATCGGGAAGAAAAACTTCACGAGTCGATTCCGAGAAGGCGGCGAGGGTCAAACCGAGCCAGTCAATATCGAGTTGAATTAGAAGAGCGAACTTTGGAGTTCAGTTCGGCGGGGAGGCGCGGGTAACACCGAGCCAGCCTGTACTGGACTGGATTTTGAGGAAAAGCACCACGATTCGATGTGTAGGGGACGAGCGAGGGTAAAACCGAGCGGGTTTCCGGCGCGTCGGGTGGTGGAAAGAGCTTCGCGGCGAGGTTCACGACAGCACGGGTCAAACCGGGTTGACGCGAACGAAAGCGGGAGCGTAAGGCTTGGCGGGACTTTCAAAGATGCGGCCTGGGTAAAACCGAGCCGAGATCGTGAGAGGCACCAAAAAGAGGAGCTTCGCGGGGAAATTCACCGGGGCGGCGCGGGTAAAACCGAACCGGCTTCGCGTGAGTGGAGACGAGGAGCAGCAGCTTCGCGAATCAATCAAAAGAGGGCGACGCGGGTTAAACCGAGTCGCCCTTATTTTTTTGCGCACAGAGTTTGCGATTGGCCCGCCTTAATTTCATGGGGGCGATCACATTAGGCAGGCTTGGCGTGCAAAAAGCGCCCGCCTCGGAAGGCGGCCGCTACAAAGGCAAGAAGGCGGCGTAAAGGCGCCCCTACGCGAACCCGGAGCGCGGCTTGACGCGTTGGTGGTGAGCGCCTAACATGCGCTGAAATGAGCGAACTTTCTTTGTTGCGTTCCCCGTTGAGTTTTTTGCAGAGAAGGATTCCGGAAATTCCGCATCGCGATTTGCTGGCCACCGAGGAAGAGTGGTGGAAGGGCGAAGGTGTGACGATTTCGGGCGATATTGATCGTGCTGGGACGCCGTGGTTGCGGATGTTCGATCGGGGCGGGAAGCGCGTCGATGAGATCCTCTATCCGCGTGAATATCAGACGATTTTGAAGCGAGGATACCGGGCCGGAGTGATCTGGCGGGCGCTGGAAGAGAAATCGCTGATTCCGACGTATGCTCTGATGCACACGATTTCGTTTTACGATCCGGGAGTGTGTTGCCCTTATACGGTGTCGCTGGGGACGGCGGTGCCGCTGGCGAAATATGGGAATGCGGAGTTGCAGGGACGATTTCTGGCGCAGCTTTTGCGGAAAGACGATTCGGTGTGGCAGGGCGCGACGTGGATGACGGAGATCAAGGGCGGGTCGGATTTGGGGGCGGCGGTGGAGACGGTGGCGCGGCCTGTGGGGGATGGCTGGCGTTTGACGGGCAAAAAATATTTTACGAGCAATGCGGGAGCGGAATTGGCGGTGGTGGCGGCGCGGCCGGAGGGAGCGGCGGCGGGGGTGCGGGGAGTGGCGTTGTTCCTGGTGCCGCGCGTTCGCGGAAATGGCGAATTGAATTATTTTGTGCGGAGATTGAAGGACAAGATTGCGACGCGCTCGGTGCCGACCGGAGAAGTGGAGTTGAAGGAGAGCGAAGGATATCTCCTGGGATCGGCGGACGCCGGGATTTACATGATTCTGGAGGTGCTGAATCTTTCGCGGGTGGCGAACAGCGTGGTGAGCGTTGCGCTGGCGCAACGGGCGATGGCGGATGCGCTTTCGTACGCGGAACAGCGGACGGCGTTTGGGAAACCGATTCTTGAGCATCCGTTGTTGCGGCATCAATTTGAAGAGAGGATGAAGGGTTTGCGGGCGGCGTTTGCGCTGGCGTGGGAGTCCGTACGGTTGCTGAACGAGGTCTGGATGGAACGGCCGCCGTATTCGGAGCGCTACCAGTTATTCCGGCTGGTGGCGCATCTGGCGAAATACTGGACGGCGGAGTCTGCGGTGGATACGGCGAAGTGGGCGATGGAAGTGCACGGCGGGTTGGGCGTGCTGGCGGAGTATGGCGCGGAGCGATGGCTGAGGGAGGCAATGATTCTGGCGATTTGGGAGGGGACTTCGCACCGGCAGATACTGGATGGGATTGAAGTGATGGAGAAGAAGCGTGCACACAAGCTGCTGTTTGGGCGGCTGGAGGAGCACGCGCTTTCTAAAGAGATTGAAGAGATGGAAGCGGAAGTGGAGCGGCACCTGAAACTTCCAACCGAAGAGAGAGAAGCGCTCGCCGAAGGAATTTTTCGAAGGCTGGCGATATTCACGGCAGAGGCACTTTCGCGCAGTTCGAAATAGAAGAATAGCGTGGAGCATTTGCTGAAAAATATTGACATTGATGTTGATGCAGCATAGTGTTCGGCAAGCTCAGTTCCAGGGCCCGCAATCCAGGTAAATCCCAGAAACGTAGAAAGACGACCAGGCAGACTGCCTGGTGACAGAACCCAAGGAGGGTTATCCATGAAGCGTGTTTTAACGGTTGTGGCAGTCGCTCTATTGGCTGTCGTCGGTGCTTCCAGTTTGCAGGCACAAGGCAATGCAGTTGTCGGAACGTGGAAGCTCAATTTGACAAAAACGAAACTCGAATCCGGGCCGGCGCCGAAGAGCCTGACGCGGAAGGTGGAAGCGCAAGGCGATGGATTGAAATATTCGTTCGAGGGAGTAGCCGCGGACGGAAAGCCTTTGTCGTACGGGTTCAGCGTGAAATTTGACGGCAAGGATTATCCCATCACGGGATCCATGCCGTCCGGGGCGGACAGTATTTCCGCAAAGAAGATGGACGGCAACAATTATGAGGCTACTTTGAAGAAGGGCGGGAAAGTGATTGGAACGTCGAAAGTGACCGTTTCAACAGATGGAAAGGTCACGACTGTCGATGCCACTAGCACTAATGCAGCGGGCGCGAAAACGCATGACGTGCAGGTGTACGACAAGCAATAACAGTCCGTAGCCGCGTCCTTACCGGTGCAATGTCAGGGCGGTTCCTTGTCGAACCGCCCTGTTTGCTTTTGAGAGGTCTGTATCAGCCTAATTGGTACTTTTGCCAATTCCCGCCGGAATCGGGTGGCTCTAGTATGGCGCCAATAGCAACCTCCAGGAGGATCCGGATCAAGACACCTCCGACCCCGGAAGAATGGCGCACGCAAGTTTCATTCTTTCACAACGTCTACCGGATCCTCTTTCTTTTGCAATTTTCCTTGAAAACTTGACGTTGTGAGGACCCGGCGCGCGAACCGCGCAAAGTTAGCGGAGGGTTTCTTTGGCGCCGAGATAGAGAGGCATCAGGATCTGGACGGCGATGCCGCGGCGGCCGTGGTCGAGTTCGTCGACGCGGACGACTTTGCCCAAGGATTCTTGATTGATCGAGCCAGGTTCGTCGGAATACGGGAAGGTGATGAAAACGCGCAGGCCTTCCTTGTATTTCTTGTTCTTGGAGACGAAGTAGACGCTGTCCTGCGCGGCGTTCTGAGTGGGAAGGATTTCGTCGAAATCGGTGAGACCGGGTTCGGAAGGGCGCACGCGAACTACACGGGGAAGCTTCAGACGACCTTTGCGGCGGCGTTCTTCTGTTGCCAGGCGGGTCATGGTTCATTGTGAGCATAGTTGTGGGCGGTGAGCCAAGCGCTAAGTATGCGGAAGGTTCTTGATTCGAGAAGCGGAGCGCGCTACCGAGGCGGGGCCACCCTTCCTTCGTCAGGGCAGGCACTGAAGGTGGCCGCTACGCGTAGTAGGAGGCGAGCATGGTGCGGCCCCGGGTGGGAAAGTATTCGTGGCCTTTGGAGATTTCGGCAAATTTGGAGACGACGGAGGAGTCGAGCCAGCCGCTGTCGGCTTCGGCGAAAAGGATGGAAAACGCTTCGTTGTGCGGGAGGGCCTCGCGATAGGGGCGATCGGTGGTCAGGGCGTCGTAGATGTCCGCTACTTGCAGGATTCTGGCTTGCAGGGGAATGGCTTCACCACGGAGGCCGTCGGGATAACCGCTGCCGTCCATTTTTTCGTGGTGATGGCGGATGACCGGGAGAATGGGGCGCAGGGATTTGAGGGGCGCGCAAATCTGTTCGCCAATGACGGGGTGCTCGCGGACGATGCGGATTTCGGCGGCGTCGAGAGGGCCGGGTTTCAGAAGGATGCGTTCCGGAATGGCGATTTTGCCGACGTCGTGCAGCCAGCAGGCAAGGCGGAGTTGCAGAATATCGTCGTCGCTTAAGCGGAGACTTTTTCCGAGTTGCTCGGCGTAGGTGAGAAGAAGATCGGAATGGCCGTTGCGGAGGTTTTGTTTCGAGTCGACGCTGCGGGCGAGTGAGAAGAGGGCGGATCTGGCTTGTTCGTCCATATAGGATTTGAGGCGGAGGAGAGTCTGGACGCGCTGGAGTGCGTCCCAGAGCGAGGAAGGCGTGGCCCAAATATCGGAAGCGCCGGCTTCGCGTCCACGATAGATGTCCCACTGGTCGGGCGAAGGCTTGAGCAAGACAATCGGGGTGAGTTCGTTGAGCGGGTCTTTCTTGAGGCGGCGGCAAAGAGTGAAGCTGTTGGTGTCCGGAAGCGTATCGAAAAGGAGAACCAAATCCGGCTGGATGTGATGGCAGTAGCGGACCGCGGATTCGGAATCGTGAGAGGTAATCACATCGCAGTTGTGATCGTGCAGGAAAGTCGTAAATGTTTCGCGCTCAGCCGAAGGTACATCCACAAGCAAGATGGCCGGGTTCATGCGTCCCTCGCTATTTATCCGCGCGAGGAATGAGGCAGACACCATTCCTTGCGCAAAAACAGATTTTGGGTGGATTGGTCTTGCTCGCGATCTCCAATCCCAGTGCTCAGAGGACCCCTGCCTCTGCTTTCTGGGGACGAGAAAGGATGTCGTGGCTGGCGGGGTAGACGTTGCGTGTGGAGCGCCAAACTGGGCCTCTGGAAGTGCTTAAGAGTCCTGGTCTTACGAGCATGCTTCGAAATAGATCTGGACACAGGACCGGAATAATTTCCACTGGGACTGCAGTGTTTACTCGATGGGGTGTCGGGGAATCCCCGTTTCGCTGGGTTTTCGCCGGAAGGAAGATGTCGGAACGAAACTGAATCTTTTTGGTGCGTGTGGGCATCAGGTGGGTGAACAGTTTGCTCTTTGAATGAGGAAGTGGGCTGTATACTTGCGTGCTGCGATTGTGTGCCGGTTGCCGGGAGCGGCGCCGGGTGTCGGAAGCGCGAGGACGAGAGGAACGGAAACCCATGAATACTTTACGGGCGGTGTTGCAGGATGCGCAGGCCAAGGGCGATGCGGTTTGCCATTTCAACCTTTCTGACCTGGTGCTGCTGAAGGCGGTGCTTGCCGGGGCGCGGGAATTGGACGTGCCGGTGGTGGTCGGATTGTCGGAGGGCGAGCGCGAGTTTGTGGGGACCCGCGCGATTGGGGCGCTGGTGCGAAGCTTGCGGGAGGAGTTCGACTTTCCGATTTTTCTGAACGCGGATCACACACATTCGCTGGCGAAGGGGATTGAGGCCGCGAAGGCCGGGTTTGATGCGATTGTATTTGATCTGTCGGCTTTGCCGTTTGAAGAGAACGTGCGGCAGACGAAGCAGGCCGTGGAGGCGCTGAAGGCGATCCATCCTTCGATGATGGTGGAGGGAGAGATCGGAGATATCGGGACTGGCTCGGAGATACACGATGCTGCGCCGGATCTGGCGAAGGGGCTTTCGAGTCCAGAAGAAGCGAAACAGTTTGTGGAGAGCACGGGAGTGGACATTCTGGCGCCCGCGGTGGGAAATATGCATGGGATGCTGCGGAGTATGGTGCGAGGGGAAACGAAGAAGCGGTTGGATATCGAGAGGATCGCGAGCATCAAGCGGGCGACGGGGGCGTTTCTGACTCTTCACGGAGGATCGGGAACGGATGATGACGATTTGAGGAGAGCCATCGCAGCCGGAATAGATATTGTGCACATCAATACGGAACTTCGGGTGGCGTGGAGAAAGGGATTGGAGCAGGGCCTGGCCAAGATGCCGGAGGAGGTTGTGCCGTACAAGATTTTGCCGCCGGCGGTGGAGGCGGTGAAGCAGGTGGTGCTGTCGAGGTTGCGGCTGTTCAACGGAAAGCGGCGGGCTGCTTAAGAAATTCCGCGCGAGCCTGCGGTCGCGGATTCGTTTACGGCGCGGCGGAGGATTTGTGGTTGAGTTTTCGCCAGGTCGCATCCGCGAGAACGACCGACGTTTCAATCTGACGGTCGGGGATGGTCCAGTATTTCCGGAGAAGCTGGTCTTTTTCGCGGGCACCGACGATTTGAAAGTCGTGCTTCTCGTAAAAGCGGATGGCCCAGGCGGCATCGGCCCAGGTGCCGATTAAGACGGGGCCATTTGCGAATTCACGCAAATGGGACAGCAAGTGGGCGCCGATGCCTCGCCTCTGGCTGCTGGTGAGGACATAGGCGTGGCGGATGAGAGTGACGTCGCAAACGTGTTGAATGCCCATTACGCCTGAGAGCGTGCCGTTGTCCTCGTAACCCCAGAAGACCACACCTTCCTCGATTTCATGCTGCAGTTGCTCGGCGGACATGTAGGGTTCTGTCCAGCGATCGTTGGGGATGATTCCTTTATAGGCGTGGGCGCCGTCGTTGATGATGGTGTGAATGCGTTCGAAGTCTTGACTGCCGCAGCGGCGGATCATGGGCGACCGGTCTCTCCGGCCGGCGAGTCGAGTTGTTGCGCCGGTTTATGGCGGCGTGCGGCGACGAGGCCGCCGGCTGCGCCACCGAGGATTTTCAAGCCGTGAGCGACGAGATAGGCCGCGGGTTCGGGGCGGCCGCGAGTTAGGGCGACGTAGATGAGCGTGGCGACGATGCCGACGAGGATGCCGTGGAGGACGAAGCGTGATTTGAGGCGGCGGCCGACCCAGATGGCGAACGCGAAACATGCCAGGAGGGATGCGGCAGGCGCGGTGTAGGTCAGAGTGTTTTTGCCGAGAAGCAATGCGAACGGAATGACGAGCGCGATGACTAAGACTTCAGCCAGAAATCCTGCGAGCAAAACACGCAGCCAGTGGATTCCCGCGGGGGTATCCATGTTAAGACTTCCTCTCTGGCAACCGTTGGACCGGGATTGTAGCGCAAAAGGGTGGAGGAGTGCACCGGCAACCCAAAAAGTTTCGGGTGTCGAGATATACTGCTTGCCGTTATTGTTGCGTTCTTGACCGACGGCTGCTTTAGGCGGCGACTTCCGAGGAGGCCCCATGAATTACAGACCACACATCTTCGCATCATTTTGCGCGGCGTTTTTCATTTTGAGTTTTGGAGCTATCGCTTCGGTCGCGCAGACAGCAACGAATCCCGCGCAAAGTTGGCCGGCACCGCAGGAAGGGAATTACACGGTGCGCGATTTCCATTTCCAATCCGGCGAGACGCTTCCCGAAATCCGGCTCCACTATTACACACTGGGCAAGCCGGTTAAGGACGCCAGCGGCCGAACCACCAACGCGGTGCTGATCCTGCACGGCACGGGCGGGAAAGGCGACGGTTTTCTTCAGCCCATCTTTGCCGGAGCGTTGTTTGGCCCCGGGCAGCTTCTCGACGCCAGCAAATATTTTGTGATTCTTCCCGACAACATCGGGCACGGTAAATCCAGCAAGCCGAGCGACGGCCTGCATGCGCATTTCCCGCGGTACGAATATGCGGACATGGTGGCCTTGCAACACGAGCTGGTCGAGAAAGGATTGGGAGTCAACCACCTTCGGCTGATCCTGGGCACTTCGATGGGCTGCATGCATTCGTGGGTTTGGGGGGAGACGTACGTGGATTTTATGGACGCGCTCATGCCGCTGGCGTGTTTACCCGCGCAGATTGCCGGGCGCAACCGGATCTGGCGGAAGATGGTTACGGACGGCATCCGCCAAGATCCGGACTGGAAAAACGGCGACTACACCTCGGAGCCGCACGCGGCACTCGAAATTTCCGCTGATTTTCTGATCATTGCCGGGAGCGCTCCCCTGCACATGCAGGAAGATTTCCCCACTCGCGACTCGGCAGACAAATATCTTGCCTCAACCATGGCGCGCTTCACCTCTACTCTTGACGCCAACGATTTTCTGTATGCGGTTGATTCCTCGCGCAACTACGATCCCTCCGGCAAACTCGACACCATCCAGACGCACGTCATGTACATCAACTCCGCCGACGATTTCATCAACCCGCCGGAGCTTGGGATCGCGGAACGAGAAATCAAGCGCGTGAAACTCGGCAAGTTCGTCTTGCTGCCTGTGTCCGAACAAACCTTCGGGCATGGCACCCACACCCACGCCTCCGCCTGGCAAAGCTATTTAGAGCAACTCCTCGCGGAGTCGGCAAAGCCCAAATGAACGGTACCGACGATGGCTCTCTCGCATCGTGACGCACCCGCGGGAACGGGATTGAAAACAAATGTCCGCATCAACGCCTAGTTCGAATCTCGGCCGTCATGTGTTTGGAGTGGCGGGATTGGCCTCTGGCCTCATCACGCTGGTCTGGCACGACTACAGCGAGTGGCATCAAGTGCGTACCATTGTCTACGCCGCCGCCGCTGCCCAGATCTTCGGCGGCGCTGCGATTCAGTTTCGGCGGACCGCGAAAACGGGCGCAGTTGTCCTTGGTGCGGCGTATCTTGTCTTCGTCTTACTGTGCCTGCCAGGAATCGTCGCCAAACCTCAGATCTACAATAGCTGGGGCAACTTCTTCGAGCAGTTTTCTCTCTTGACCGGAGCGGCGATGGTTTATGCGCGCTTGTCACCGGCATGGTCAGGGGAAACGCTTAATCGGATTGGCCGCATTCTTTTGGGCATCTGTACCGCTTCTTTTACCCTCGAACAAGCGTTTTATCTGGGCGCTACCGCCAATTTTGTTCCGAAGTGGGTTCCGCCAAGTCAGATGTTTTGGGCGGTAACGACGACAGTTTTGTTCGCACTCGCGGCTGTGGCACTTCTTGCGAATCGAATGGCACTTCTCGCGACTCGCCTGCTGACAATGATGCTTGTGAGCTTTGGGCTACTCGTGTGGGTACCGTTGCTTGTTTCGGATCCCCACAATCATACGAATTGGGACGAAACCGCCGAGACTTTCGCGATTGCCGGAGCAGCATGGATTCTCGCTGATCTCCTCGGCGAGGATCGGCCTGATGACCATCGCCCGCGATGACGTGAGTTGAGAGCGATGGGAGAACCTCGCTGAATTTGCGATGCCTCAGGCAGACGGATGCTTCAGGATTTCGGCCAGGGCGCGGAGGCGAGTCACGTCGGCTGGAGTTTTGGCGGTGGCGGCGGTCTGTTCGAGGGATGGCGCCATGTTTTGCAGCTTGGCCAGTTTGTTTTTGTTCATGTGGGAAGACTCGGCGCTGTGGATTGCTTTTTGCAGCGAGGCGATTTGTTTTGCCGGCAGAGCTTGCGAGCGGGAAAGTTGGTCGAGATAGGCCTTCGCTACGACCAGGTTGGCGGGCCATTCGATTTTTTGCTGATTTTGTACGTTCAGGTCGGGGACGTGAATGGATTTTGCGGCGTCGATTTCGTTTTGGGTGAGGAATTTGCTCGGCGTGAGTTCGAAGACGTCGAGGCCGCGGGCGATTTCGGAAGCGTAGATGTTGCCGTTGTACCAATAGGCTGACCAGTCGCCGCCGAGGACGAGCATTTTGGGATCGATGGGGCCGCGGTCGAAGTAGGCGATTTCGAAAGGTTGCGCGGGGTCGGTGAAATCCATGATGGAGATGCCGCCTTGGTACCAGGCCTGTACTTCGATGTCGCGGCCGGGGACGGGAATCAGGGAGCCGTTGTGCGCGACACAGTTTTCTGTGTCGCTCTGCGCGGCCGGGAGCTTGTAATAGTTCGCGAAAGTGAGTTTGTCGTCTTTTACACGGAAGATGGCGTCGGCTCCCCACTTGTTCGGGTCGTTCGGACGGCAACGCGCGCCGAGGCCGCCGCCCCATTCGTCGGTGAAGACAACTTTGGTGCCGTCGTTGGAGAAGGAAGCGGAATG
>Ga0210403_10002640_pt1 | contig 16095 bp, 17 predicted proteins | sample IncBWC19MmetaG_FD_150863 | JGI IMG/M metagenome (GOLD analysis project Ga0210403, IMG submission 150863) | Forest soil microbial communities from Barre Woods Harvard Forest LTER site, Petersham, Massachusetts, United States - Inc-BW-C-19-M | ecosystem: Environmental > Terrestrial > Soil >... | reverse complement strand
TTGCGGATCATCACCGCCGCCCCGTAGGTTGCCTTCACTCCTAGCAGCCCATCGTCATAGGTCTCATCCGGCGCAAAGATCACGTCAAACTTGGGATTCTTCAAATCAAGCCAAGCCAGGTTGCTTTTGAAATAATCATCGGTAAGTAGCGCATCGGCCCGCAATCGTAAGAAATTCGCGAAAGCAGGATCATCGGTTAACCCGGCAGCCTCGCGAAGATCTTTCGCCGCTGGCTCGAGAAAGGAGCGATACGCAATGTGATACGGAAGTCCTTCCAGTTGATCGCCGTGCCAGCGCACCACGGTAAACGAACTGTAGATTTCATCCTTTTTTTCAGGATGCGCTTTCACGTACTGCTCAATCTGGTCACGAGTCAGATTCTGCGGATAGAAACCTCGTCCGGGCGGAATCGGAGTTGTGCCAACAAATGGCTTGTTATCGTCAAGAAGATCAAATCGCGAGGCATTGATCCACAGATAACGCCGCAGTGTTTCATCCTTTGGATTCTGGCTGACTGCCAACGCCTCGTAAAGTGTCAAGCCGTCCGGATCGATCTGCCGCCAGAAAATTTCTTCGAGATGATGCGAAGCATCGACCAACTTCTCCACCATCTTGACCTCGCGCGCCGTCAAGCCAGTGGAGTGGAACGGCATTTCTACCCGGCGAAACTTCGCGAGCCGCTCGTTCAGGTCAGGAACAACCTGCATCCCAGCCGACGCTGCGCCTTTGGCGGCCGAGCCGGTCATCGGCTTATGGCCTTTCTGTGCTGAAATAGAAGGAAAAATAAAGAAAGCAACAAGGAGTGAAACCCGGCGACCCGGTGTCAGGAACATGAATGTTGTATTCTAACAGAGCATTCTGCACTTAAACGTTTTACTTCCCAAGAATCAACACTAACATCACTGTGACGTTATGACTCCGAGTGCCAATTCGAATGCCCGGCAGACGCTGCTCATCGATGCCGATGACACACTCTGGGAAAACAACATTTACTTCGAGCGGGCCATTGCGAATTTCATCTCGTTTCTGAACCATCACGAATATTCAGCCGAGCAGGTGCGGGAGGTCCTAAACGACGTTGAGCGCGAGTGCATTGTCAGCCACGGATATGGGCTGCACAGCTTCAGTCACGCGCTGGTGCAAACTTTCGAGCGGCTGGCAGTCGAGCCGCTCACGCCCGCGCTGCATGAAACGATTAGCGGATTCGCTCACGCCATCGCCGAACACCCGGTCGAGATTCTGCATGGTGTTCCCGAGACGCTTCAGTACTTGTCCGAGCGCCATCACCTGATGCTGCTGACCAAGGGCGCTATTACCGAACAGTCCGGCAAGATCGAGCGTTCCGGCTTGAAGAATTATTTTTCCGTGGTAGAGATTGTCACCGAGAAGGATGTGTCCACGTATCGCACGATCGTCTCGAAGTACGATCTGCCCAGCGATTCCACATGGATGGTAGGAAACAGCCCAAAGTCCGACGTTAATCCAGCTCTGGCAGCCGGATTAAACGCTGTCTTCGTCCCCCACGGCAGCACCTGGATTCTTGAGCACGAAGAAGTCGCGCAGGCCCAGCCGCCGACTCGGCTGCTGGTCGTCGAAACTTTCGCTGGATTAAAAGACCACTTCTGAACTATTTGCCTGCGGGAACGGCGCAGAATTTGTCGAACGCTTTCTTCAGTTCGGCCGCGATATCCAATGCCTCGCGATGTTCGATATCGCTGCGCTGGATCATATGAATCAGCTTTCCATCGCGAAGCAACGCGATCGAGGGTGACGACGGAGGATATCCCGTAAAGTAGCTGCGAGCCCGGTCAGTGGCTTCTTTGTCCTGTCCAGCAAACACGGAGAACATCTTCTCGGGGCGTGCACCATTCTGCAGTGCAATCCGGACCGCAGGACGCATGCGACCGGCCGCGCATCCGCAGATGGAGTTCACTACCACCATAGTCGTCCCACCTTGGGCGGCAATTGCACGATCCACTTCTTCAGCGCTACGCAGTTCTTGAACTCCCATGCGAGTTAGCTCTTCACGCATAGGAATAACCATAATCTCTGGGTACATTTTTTCTCCTTGAGAGGTTTCTAATAGCCTAACAGAAGACTCCCGCAACTGCCGAGATCAAGCCTCTGCATTCGCCGCACGAACGTAATACCGGCAGCTTAAACCCTTTTTTTATTCGTATATAGTGGAGGTAACCGCCGATGGTCATCACTGAAAACGTTCCGCTGGCCCCACTCACCACTCTCAAAGTTGGTGGTGCTGCCCGCTATTTCATTGAGGCGACAAGCGTTGCCGAAGTTTCCCAGGCCATCGAATTCTCGAAATCCGCGAACCTTCCGTTGTTTATTCTCGGTGGAGGCAGCAACCTCGTTATTTCTGACGCAGGGTGGCCCGGCCTCGTACTAAAAGTCGGAATCACGGGGATCAATCATCGGCACGGTCACGACGAAGTCATATTTGAAGCTGGCGCGGGCGAAGACTGGGATAAATTCGTGGGCATGGTTGTGGCTCACAACATTGCCGGCATCGAATGTCTAAGCGGCATCCCCGGAAGTGTGGGAGCTTCGCCGGTGCAGAACTTTGGGGCTGAGGGGCAGGAGGTTTCGAACACGATTGACTCGGTGGTTGCGCTGGATCTTCGAGACGGACAAGTGTGCGAACTCGGCAACGATGAGTGTGGCTTCAGCTATCGCACCAGCATCTTCAACACTACGGAGCGGGGACGATACATCATTTTGCAGGTGAATTATTCATTGAAGCACGGGGCCGAGGCGTACCTCGCGTATGCCGACCTCAAGAAATACTTTGCGGGATGGAGCGAGAAACCAACCTTGGCCAACGTTCGAGATGCGGTAAGAAAAATCAGAGCCGGGAAAGGAATGCTCATTACTGCCGGCGACGATGACTGCCGCAGCGCCGGATCTTTCTTCAAGAATCCAATTCTTTCGGCGGACCAATATCAAGCCCTGACGTTGCGAGCTGCCGCCAAGAATCTGCAAATTCCGAGTTATCCGGCCCTCGACGCTCAAAAGAAAGTTTCGGCCGCCTGGCTGGTTGAGCACTCCGGTTTCAGCCGAGGATACGGCATTGGCCCGGTCGGCATTTCCCATAAGCACGCTCTGGCGATCGTGAATCGCGGGAACGCCACGGCTGCGGATATTGTGGCTTTCAAAGAGGATATTCAGCAACGCGTGGAAGAAATATGGGGCATCCTTTTGGAGCCGGAGCCAGTCTTCGTGGGATTCTAAATTTTAGGTAAGACGCGAACGTACTCGCTCGTGCTCCATCGCAAGAACTTAGGCGACCGCCACCCCAGATCGCGCCCTTTTTTGGTATTTCCCCTACATTGGGGAGGGTGAGCTTTCCGGCCCCGGCGGCGGCCGCCTCTCTTTACTCATCGGCAATTCTTGCCGCCTCTTTAAAGATTTTCACGAACATCTGGCGGGTCAGCTTTCCGGTTTGGGTGTTCTGATTGGAGGGATGGTACGAGGCCAGTAAGGTCTTTCCATCCACCATTTTATATTTGACCCCGTGCTTGAAAACGTAGTCTTTCCGGCTGGTGAGGTGGCCTTGCCGTTTTAGATAATTAAGATAAGCATCAAAGCCAATCCGGCCAAGAGCGACCACGACCCTTACATTCTTGAGGCCCGCCATTTCGCGGTCCAGATATGGAGCGCAGTTCGCCAGCTCTTGGGGAAGCGGCTTGTTATCGGGCGGAGCGCAGCGTACCGCGGCCGTGATGAAAAGGCCTTTCAGCTTAAGCCCATCCTCGCGATCGGTTGCGTTGGGCTGGTTGGCAAAATCGGTTTCATACAACACCGGGAACATGAATTTGCCCGACGCATCTCCGGTGAACGGCCGGCCCGTGCGGTTGGAGCCGTGGGCTCCGGGAGCCAAGCCGAGGACAAGGACCCGCGCCTCGGGATCGCCGAAACCGGGTACGGGCTTTCCCCAATACTCGCAATCGCGATAAGCGCGACGGCGCTCGCGAGCGATCCTTTCGCGATATTCCACGAGGCGCGGACAGCGGGTGCAAGCAACAACTTCGGCATTGAGTTCCGTCAGCCACTCGCATTTGACTGAAACATGGGCCATCGTTATCACTCTACAACGATGGCTTGGGCCATGCCGAGCCCATGGAACAGATCTTCACCACAGAGACGCGGAGGCACAGGGAAATTCCTTGCTGTCTCGAAAACCGTATTACATCGGGTGCTCGGTTGCAAGATATTGTTATCACAGGACTTACGATGGACGACTTAAAAATCACGGTAGTGGATCTTCCGGGTTGATATTGTACTTGGCTGGTTGAAACGCGCGCGTGTGACCTACCACTATCTAACATGGAACTTGACTTGTGCGCAGAACCTTGCAATAACTATGCAGTCCCATTGGACGAGTTTGGGGGTGTAGTTCCTTTGGCAGAAGTGAGATTGCAAGAGGGCGAGTCCCTTGAGAATGCATTGCGCCGGTTCAAGCGCAAGGTGCAACAGGAGGACATAATCAAGGAGGTTAAGCGCCACTCCTTTTATCTGAAGCCGGGCGAGAAGAAGCGCGTGAAGGAAGCATTGGCGCGCAAACGCAGCCGGAAAAAAGCTCGGAAAGAGCAGGACTAAGCGAAACAGGGCCGCTCCTCCCCGGGTGGCGGTCCTCTTCCCTTTTATGCAGCGCGTTCCCTGGTCTGGGAAACGCGTAAACCACGGGGTCTCCGCAGTTTTTTGCACCAGCAGTAATCCATGTCCGGTCAGGGCATGGCGGGCCGAATCCAGGGGTAGTTCAACTGAGGGGGATGAATCGAAAATCCTGCGCACTCGTGCGCCGGGTGAGAGGGTTGATTTTCTCATCGGGTAAGCGAGTGGGGGCGGGAATGGGCCGAAGGAGCATCCTCAATGGAATTCCGGGACAAGATGTTGAAGTGCATTGACTGCGGCGCGGATTTCGTATTTACGTCCGGGGAGCAGTTGTTTTTCCACGACAAGCAATTCAGGAATGAACCCAAGCGGTGCAAGAGCTGCAAAGCGAAGCGGGTTGCAGTGCTGGGAGCCGGAAACATGGGGCATCACGGTTCGTCGAGAACCGAGACCCGCGCCGTGTGTTCGCAGTGCGGTAAAGAGACTACGGTTCCGTTCAGACCTACGCAAGGACGTCCCGTGCTGTGCCGGGAGTGTTTCCAGCAAAGGCGGCCAGCGGCGTCGGCCTGAGTTTGACAGCGGCGTCACCCGGGGCCCGGGAGGTGACCGCGAATGGCTGCCGAGTTCGCCGGGCTAGCTGATCTTCCTCCTGCCTTCCCGATTCAAACTGGCAGTGTGTCGGCCCAGAGGAGGAGTGGGGGTCAAGAGGGGCAGTCCGCCTGCTTGCGGCGGATTCTCGCGCAATGCGTCTTCACGCTGTATCAAGAGAACCTCAATTTGACGCAGCAAATCCTGAGTGCCTACGGGCTTCACCAACATTGACAGCGCTCCATCTTGCTTCCAATCGGCGTTTTCAGGAGGGTAAGCGGTGAGCAGTGCAGTGGCGGGATTGTAGGATTGACGTCGCGCGGCTCGAATTACCTCAAAGCCGGCATTCTCGTTCTCCATGCGCGCATCGGTGATCACCATCTGGTAGACGCCTGAAGTCAATTTCTCCATGGCTTCCGCCGCCGAGCTCGCGGTGTCGACTGAGAACTTGTGCAGTTCGAGCACCGCCTTCAAGGTAAGTAGAACCGCAACGTCGTCATCGACCAGCAGGATTCGCCGCTTCATTTGGAGCACCTCGCACAAAAGCTCTCGAAGCCGCAAGTTGTACGGCCGCGCATCGAAGCGGAAAAACCGGCTTTAAGGAGATCCGCTTCAGCTCGCTGCAGCCAAGTATAGAACACGACCGGGCAGCAAAGATGAATATGTACCCATCCCAAAGTATGCGCGAAGAAACAGCCGCCGTCACAATTGGCGTCACCATCGATGACAACTTTGTTTCGACGGGCCGAGTTCTGCAAGATCGCATGCGCATTCAAAGTAAACTTTCTTGCGGGAGGCGCGACGCATGGCTGGCTAAAAAGAGCATAACATTGCGTTCATACTGCAAATACTTGCATGTTCTTCGTGAATTTATTTTTATTACGCAGTTTGTGGTCGATAAATCGATAATTTCGTTGAATCAGCTGTCTGCTTCGTGATACCTTGCGCTCCCATTATGTTTTGCATGCCGAGTGAACAGCAAGAAAATTAGATCCCAAAACAAACAACGAGGAGAAACTAAATGAGGGGTTCCATGAAGTTGATTTTGACATTGGCCTTGGTCGCGCTGTGTGCGGCTAGCACATTTGCGGCAACCAAATATGTTGTAACCAATGATGACATTCCAAGCGCCAACACCGCTACTTTCTATACCGTAGGCGCAGGTGGAAAACTGACACTGAAAAAGACCGTAGCCACCGGCGGTACGGGATTGGGCGGAGGATTTTTCGCTGACGCCAGGGTTAACGTCTCCCACAGCAAAACGCAACCCTGCGTGTATGTCTCTAACGCGACGTCGAACAACATTTCGGCGATCAATGAAGCAACTTTAAAGAACAATGGACCCTTCAAGGCCGGCGCGAACGATCACGGCAGCGCGGGCGGCATTACCGTGGTTTCAACCAAAGCATGGGTCTACGCAGGCTTCAGTGGCGCCTCGGGCGGAGACGGCACTGGCAGCATCGCGACCTACCAGGAACTGGCTGGTTGCAAACTGAAGTATGTGAAATCGATCCCTGCACACGGTTTGGGCCAGGGCATTTTCGGCATCGGGCAACCAACTGGCATGGCCGTCACTCCTGATGGCAAAACCATGGTTGTAGGGTACGATGACGGCTCGATCGAATCCTTCAATATCTCAGCGGGCGTGCCGAAGCCGATCGGAAAAGCAGTGAACACGACTGGTTTCGCGCAAGGCGATTACCCGGGTAGCGTGGACATTACTGCGGATGGCAAATATGCGATCTTCGGTGACATTCCGACCACGACCACTTCCGGCGCCGTTGTCGAGGTTGGTCTGATCTCCACCCTGAAGACTGGGAAGACCAAGATCTACGGTCCTATCCAGAGTGGCTTCAATTCCAACTTCATCACGCTTAGCCCTGACGAGTCGTTGCTCTACATCAGCAACAACCAGGGTGGCACAATCACCGCCGCTCATTTCACCAAGGCAACAGGTGTGGTTTCCGCATCCAAGTCTTGCATGTCTGCGGGGTTGAAGAACTTTAACAGCACGTGGTTTTATGTTGGCGGCCTTACCACGGAAAACACTCAGTCTGGTCCAGGCGTGGCGGTGTATCTTGCCGAACTGGGCTTCGGAACAGGCTCGGGAGTTGGGCAGGTCAATGTGAAATACAGTGCGTCTGGCTGCACCTTGACCGAATCAACAGCTTCACCGTACGCCGGCTCTAGCGGCAGCTACGTGTTTTCGGTTGGGTCGTATCCTCCGCGCCCGTTCTAACAGCAGTTGTAGACGGACAAAGGAAATTGGGGCATGGCCATCCGGGCCGTGCCCCTTTTTTCGCAAGAATCTTCCCTGTGAATCGCGATTAGCGCTGCCGTTGCCGCACGTCGTTTGCGGAATCAAGAATGAGCAGTTCAAGGTTGGGGCGCGGGGGACGGAACCGACGTCGATTCCGGATCTGGCTTGCAGGAACACGCTCCCAACTCCTGATTCGAACGCCAAACGGCGCCCATCTGAAGACGCATGGCGAGTTCATCGTAGTCGTCCCAGATTTCTGCAATCTTGCCGTCTCGGATCTGAAACATGAGCATTTCAAGAGCGTGGATTTTTCTCGGCATGGCCTCAGGGGCGGCAGTGTCCGCAAACAAACGCTCCTTGTAAGACCCGGTGAACGTCAACCGCATGGCCACGCGATCTCCCTGCACGATCGTATCTTCAATCTTGAAATTAAGATCTGGCATCGACTTGCGCCATGAACTAATCACTTTTGCTAACGTGCCGGTATCGAGAAACTTCTTTTGCCCGTGAAAAGTTATGAAGACCGGATGCGTGAACATGGTCGCGATCGGATGCAGATCGCCAGTGTTCCACATTTCGACATACTTGCGCGGCATGGCGTCCATCGGCTGGCTTTCGGGAGATTGGTTCTCAGGAACCTCACCCTTCGGCGGGGACAGCGCTACTGTTCCGCCGGCTTGCCCCGAGGGCTCTGTCGTCGTATTTGGGGGCTTCGCTGGAGTAGATGGTTGCGCCGGATCCTGTGCCACCACCAAGTATTGCGAGAGCATTGTCAACGCGAGAACTGCAGGTGCCAGTTTCACAAATTTCACTTTTTGAAGACCTCCTCAAACCAATTGAGAATATCTTAATTTCTCTGTTCCATGCAGCGGTGGTCCATTTCTGGCAAAGGTCATTGCTCCCTGCCTTTCGATTACGAGTGAATGTTCCGCTGGGGCCGGGTTACTATAGAAGTGAGGACGGCAAATCCCTCCGTTCGCACATACAGCAAGAGGAACCTTGACGAGTTTCTACGTAGAGAACTTTGGATGCCGGGCTACGCAAGCCGATGGTGCTGCTATCGCGCGCCAGTTCGAGGAGTTCGGCTTGGCCCGGGCCGACGCACCTACGCGATCGGAAATCGTAGTATTGAACACGTGCACGGTCACGGCTTCGGCTGACCAGGATGCCCGCGCAGCTATCCGCCGCATCCGTCGCGACAATCCGGACTGCCACATCGTGGTGACGGGTTGCTACGCGCAGCGTGCGCCGGAAGAAGTTGCATCGCTTCCGGGGGTGAGCCGGGTGATTGGCAATTCGCACAAACATCAACTCGCGGAAATCGTTGTTGGCTCCTGTTTACGCGATCAGGTCTCGAGCACTGCTGGACACACTGCCTTTGTCCCTCTGTCAAGTTTGGGAAAAGAACTGCAAAATCAGATTTTCATCTCTGACATCTTCGCTCACACCGAATTGCTGGCCGCCCCGGTTTTCGACGCCGCTGGGCCGGGAATGAACGACCGCACGCGCCCCAACCTCAAGGTGCAGGATGGCTGTGACAACCGCTGCTCTTTCTGTGTGATTCCGTACGTGCGCGGCCATAGCCGGTCTTTGCCTTTGAATCGAATCCTTGAAGAAGTGAATTCTTTGGTCCACTCGGGCTATCGTGAGGTCGTGATCTCCGGGATCAACCTGGGTCGCTGGGGGCGAGATTTTGACAAGCCATTGCGATTCGAAAACGTGATTCAAGAGATTCTGGATCAGACGGTTTTGGAGAAGCTGCGCATCTCCTCGGTTGAGCCAATGGACTGGAGCGATGAACTGATTGGCATGATGGCTAGTTCTCCACGAATCGCCAAGCATACTCATGTTCCGATGCAATCGGGCAGCGACCGAGTGCTGCGAGCCATGCACCGAAAGTATCGCCCCTGGCACTATCGCGAGAAGCTTGAGAAGATTCGAGCGGCGATGCCTATGGCTGCGATTGGCGCCGATGTGATGGTCGGATTTCCCGGCGAAAGCGAAACTGATTTCGAACAAACCCGGCGGCTGATCGAAGAACTGCCCTTCACTTACTTGCACGTTTTCACCTATTCCTCGCGTCCGGGAACACCGTCGGCGGCCCTGCGAAATCAAGTACCGGTGCAGATCGCTCGCGAACGCAATCGGATTTTGCGTGACCTGGCCGCGGAGAAAAAATTGGCCTTTATGCGGGCCTTTGTTGGAAGGACGGTGGAGGCGATCACTTTGAATGTGTTCGATGGCAAGTGTACCGAAGCACTGACCGATAATTATCTGAAACTGCGGCTACAGGGACTGCACGAAACGAATCAGTGGGTAAGAGCGCGGGTCGAGCAAGTCGAAGAGGGCGCGCTGATCGCGGTCCGCGTAACTACATAATTGTCCTGTGTCGCTTCTGGGCACAGCAATGAGTCAGCCGCTCTTGGTCCCCGCAGCGCTGTTCAAATCACCAGCGAGATCCTGCCGCTGCGCATCACGTTCCTTCATCAGAGTTTCCGGGCTGGTCGGAAGAACCAAGTCATGCCCCACGAATAGAAGGCAATGATGATCAGAATGTTTACAGGCATGCCAAAGATAATGTAGAGCACTGGCATGAACAGAACGGTCTTTTGCAAGAACAAAGCTTGCAGAAGAACCTGGAGGGGCAGGAACAGTGCGAGGTGAACCATGGTGACGGCCGTGAGAAAGGCCTTCTTCAACAAGCCGAAATCGAAAATGTAGTAGGTCAATCCGAACAAGAGGGGAACGATCGATATCAAGACTATTCCAGCGGTGACGAGGCCTTGCATGTAGCTGTCGGGAGTATGAGGAAAACGCGCCGGCAGAAGCGCGAAATACAACAGAGCCGTAGCCGGTACCAGCAAAACTCCGCGCAGGAGATAAATGATGGGAATTAGCCTGTTGGGCAGAAAAAAAGTGGCGGCGAACAGCGCCAACGTGGCGGCACAAGTTAGCCACCAAACCTCAGCGCTTGGCGGCACCGGCTCCATGCGGAGATAGGGAATGTCGAAGCGGATGAAGTGCGTGAGATGATGTTCGGCCAGACCGATTTCAGCACGTAAAGGTAAGACGCGGATTCCGAATGTCAGAACGCGATTCCAGAAGTGGCAAACCCTCGGCAGAAGCAGTAACCACACGGCCAGAAAGAACACAAAAAGAAAGATGGCAGTAATCAGGTTCATCGAACCGAGACGGAAGTGAGCGAGGGCGCGGTGCATGGAGATGACACCGCCGCGATGTCCTCGAGTACGGACCGTATCCGTCGGCTTCAGGGCATCGGGTTCGATGGCCGCAATGTCGCGGCGCTCAAAACTCCCGGAAGAATCCAATGCTCGTTCCGCCTCTCAGGTAAAAGGGGCTGTGATAGTAATCACCCACCAGATTCAAGCCCCAGTTTGTGCCTACCCACTGGCGCCAGGTAGCCGTCAACGTCTGACTCTGGAAATCGTTTAGAGCCACTGTGGGCCCAACGAGTTGATACGCCTCCACGCCAAAACCAGCGCGAACCGTAATGTAGTGCTGCTGGTTTCGTCCCTGTGTCACGGCCACAAAACCCGCTGGTGAGAAGACGGATCCGGGATTGCTGACGTTGAAGCGAATTCCTTCTTCCAGAATCCACGGCTTGGAGAAGTAGTAAGTGCTGCCAACGAAGAAACTGTGATCGCGGTGAACATCCTTGGAGGCGTAGTAACCGAAGCCGAGGGTCGTGATGAACTGCTTGCGAGCCATCCACTTCCGGTTGATGAATCCATCGCCCCGGAAGCGGGGCCAGAAAAAACCCCCGACACTCGAACCCAGGGTTAGCGATCCGTACCAGTCAGGATTGAAGTTATAGGTATCGCCCGCGGCGAGATACACGCCAGCGTCGCCGAATTCGTATTGTCCATTGACCTCGGCGTTCCAGATATTCTTTCCCTCGGTCACCGCGCCGCGAGCGTAGCCACCGGCCCAATAGCCGAAGCCGTTGGTCAGGGTCAGATAGTCGCCGCCGGCTTCGAAATAGTTGGTCAACTGCTTCGGTCCAGGTTGCGGCGGGACATCCGATCCCGGCTGCTGGGGAGAAGCTTGCTCGGGACTGGCCGCAGCAGCGCTGACCGAAACAGCACTGGCTGAAGCGGCTCTATCCTGGGCTGCGGAGCCGCTTATCATAGCGAGGAGCAAGAGTCCGGCTGCGAACCCGCGCCGTCGTTGGGGAATGATCGTCATCGGGTCAGCGTTTCCATCTCAAATCGGAGGTCCTTCCCTTCTCCGGCAATGACCATCCAGGCATCGTCATCTCGAACCACCTTGGCGGAGCCCTCGACAATTCTTGGTTGGGCGAAACTTCCGGCTGGAATCCTCCAAGTCTCGTGATTGAGGCTCAAGGGATGGATCCCTTCGACCGTGACCAGACCACCGTTGTCTGACACTTTCCATTTCACTTGCTTGCGCGAGTTCAGGAAGTTCGCAAGTTCAGTCATGGTGTACCAGCGAAATCGTCCGTCGGCTTTCAGGCGACCCGTCTGCTCCAACCAGCGATTCACGAGATCGTGGTATTGCAGAATTCCGGGAGGATGGAAATACATCAGCCTCACCGAGCGGTGGGCGGACGTAAAGTCGGTGACGGCTGCAAGCCAGCGTTCGATCTCCGAGCTGGAATATCCTTCCGTACTCATTTCCTCAAAACCTGCAGCCCGATCCAAATGCAGGATTGGAAAAGCCCAAAGGTTGCGGGCTTCGCGTTCCCCGTTGCGATAACCTTGGGTTGGACCCATTCCGGTATCGCCAGTGAAGTAGTACGCGACAAAACCGTGCGCCTCCAGCCAGTGTGTAACCCATTTCGGCTGATTGCCATTGGGAGCAGAATATTCGGCGACCGGCTTTCCGGTAACCCGTGCCAGCGAATTCTGGTTCAACGCCAGAAACTGTTCGAGGTCTTTCGGATTGTCGGTTTCGACGTGAGCGGAAAAGTAGTCGTGAATCCAGCCGCCGTGGCTTCCGATTTCATAGCCGAGGCCCATGTATTTGCGAATCAGCTCCTGGCTGACGGGATTGTGATCAACATCAAAGCCTTTCTTGTCGCCGAGCTTTCCAGCATCCGGCCCTGCCGTGATGTGAATCGAGTACGGCCCCTGTTGCAGCAATGTCCACGAACTCATTTCCTGCAGCGGCTTGATGGCGGCGTTGGAATCAATGTGCCAGTTCAGAACCAGTCCCCCCACTCCATCCGGGACGGGCATTAAATAGGGTAATGACAATGCATGTCGCCCGAAGTACTTCAGAAACGCGTGCAGGAGCAATCCGTCAGTACTGCCTTTCAGATATCCGAGAGGCAGATTCACAAACAGGACGGAACCTTTCTGATAGGACTGTTCACCAGCCACGAGTCCGTTGCTGGACTGAAACAGAACCTCGCCCGCGTAGTTCCCCGAAGTCACGAAGCTGGGATACTGAAGATCGCCATACTTATAGCGCCTGAGCTCGACCTCAAAAACTCCGCCGGCGGGAATGGGTGTACCACCCTTCAGCGCGGAGGCGGCGTCAGTCGCGTGGAATGGATAGTATTTGCCGGGCGGTATTTCCAGCTGGCTGACAATTTCGTTAGTGCTGGTAACCTTGCTCCATTGAATCGTCTTGTCGCCAAGCTGGTTGTAAAGCGCGTAGTTCACTCCCGCCAGATCGGACAGCCGGGAACTCCCGGGCGCATACGTGCCATTCAGCGAGAAGGTGCCAGCATCGTAGACCAGCATGAGTTTTCCGCCGTCAGCCACAAAATGATGCAGCGTAGCGATGAAGAGATCGCTGGCCTGCTGGTGGATTGAATCGGGCAGAATTACACCTGCACACTTCGACTCTCCCCAAAGCGGGCGGAGGAATTCGGAGTCATGAACCGGGACGACATGAAGCCCTTCTTCGCTGCCCGCGTCCAGCCACATGGCAACTTTGGGATTCGAGAAGCTGATGTCGTCGGGCACCAGCACGAGCAAGCGGTCTGCGGTTGAGCGAAACCGGTCGTGCATAGCCCATGACCATGCAATCAGGGCCGCGAGAGTGATGCAGATAGTTGCACCGATGACATTGAGGCGCCTCATGGACCCGCAACCACCTGGCCTCGTTCGCGGGCCCACAGTGTGCCAAACACCAACACACCTTCTTCCGCCTCGATACTTGGCGCACTGACTGTTGTCGGATGTTCCCAGGTACCGCAGCGAGTTCCGGCCGCGATTGCCAGTTCACGTTCGGCGACGACTGGTCCGTGAATCGTGCAATGCGGGCCAATGCTTAATTTTTTTGCGCCGATCAGGCTGCCTTCCACTGAGACGCCGTCCTCGAGCACCATGTCGTCGAGGCTCTTGACGCTGCCACAAATTCGGACTCCTGAGCGCAAAAGCAGCCGGCCGCGAATCACGATGTTGCTGCTTATGATCTGGCCGGCATGAACCTCGAAATCGCCGTCGTGCAGGAAACGCGGAAGAACTCCGGCGTTCGAGGGGATACCCGAGTCGGGCAACCCTTGCTCGCGATTGACGGCGTGCCCGACTTCAATGCGGGGAGCGTTCAGCCGCAGGAAGCTGCAATTGGCGTGCAGGCGTATCAGGGAGTCCGAGGAAATGCGCCCGAAGAGGCTGCAACTCGAGTCTGCCGTAAACTCCCCGACGGCATGAACCCAACGCATCACCCGGCTCGAAGCGCCCAGGTGAACATCTTTCTCTCCGAGAATTGCCCGGTAATTGTTCTTTTCTCCTCCCTGAAAGTTGGCGCCGGCATAGATGTCTTTCGAAAACGTTGCGTGAGGGGGCGCAATGAGATCGGTGCCCACCGCGATTACCACGGCGTGGGTTGCGTCTCGCTGCCCGAGCGCGCGCACTAACGGCTCGTCGAGCCGGCCGAGCACAACGTACTCCTCGCCGTCGGGGAGAATGCCGGTACCGAACGTCCCAGCCGCCACGCAGCCCTGCATGATTGGCTCCAACCCTTTGATATAGTCACGAAAACTGTTGGCGAAATGGCGGATCTCTCCCGCGTTTTGCTGCACCACGCTGAGCGGCAGCGCGTCCGACTTGCGGCGCAATTCCACAAAGGCAGGAAGAAGAGGCAGCATGAATAAGAGGCCAACCGTACAAACCAGAACGGCCACCGCAAGAAAGTGATTCACAAGACCTTCCGGAAGCGCTCGGTCTTATCCCAATGGAACTCTGCGCCAGTGACCAGGTCGCTGAGTTGTGATACTGCAGCGCGAGAAACCGAGAAGATGCTCACCGCAAACCCAAGAATGAGGAACGGCAAAAGAGAAACGCGTTTGCGCGTCCCATCCAGCCGGGCGGCAGCCGCGATCTCGAAGAAAGCCGCAAGATTGCCCAGGGCGGCATAAGCGGTCAGGGAGAGCACGGCGATCACACCGTGCAGCGGAGCCACGCCCTGGTAGAACACCGCCAGCGCCAGCGCCCAGCCGATCAGCGTGACCGGCGCCATGGCATACACTCCCAGCAGCAAAGTGCCATCAATCCGTTCCCGAAGAGTGGCCCGATGTTTCCCCAGGAGCAGTCGAAAACCATAAGTCATCATGGCCTGGTTGTGCCCCTTGGCCCAGCGCATGATCTGCTTGATGCGAACCGGCCAGACTTCGGGAACCTCCTCGTAGCACTCGGAACGATTCTGGTACACGGTTTTCCAGCCATTCAGCAGCAGGCGGTAGGTCAGATCAGTATCTTCGGTGAGCGAATTCTCATTCCAGCCGCCAATTTCCCGCAGAGCGCTCAACCTCACTCCTGCCACCGTGCCCCCATGTTGGGGCACGAGGCGCAGGTTCATGCGCGCCTGCTGATCCACCTGATAACCGCCCGACCGTTCCAGATCCAACAGGCGTGTCAGCAAATTGGCATTAACATTCATCGGCACGACCCGCCCCATCACCCCGCCGACTTCGAGATCAAAGAACGGCGCCACCAGTTGCTTGATCAATCCCGCACCGGGAATGTAATCGGCATCGAAAATCAGAATCACTTCCGTGTTCACCAATTCCATTGCATCTTTCAGCGCGGCTGCTTTGCCGCTTTTGCCTCCAACGCGATGAAACGGCTGAATGCGCCCGGGAAAGTCTTCAACAAACTTGTCGATGATCTGGCGGGTACGGTCGGTGGATCGGTCGTTCACCGGAATCACCAGCATTTTTCCCGCCGGATATTTCACCGTCATCAAGGCGTCGAGAATGTTCGCGATCACTCTTTCCTCGTTGTGGGCAGCTACCAGCACGGTGACCGGCGGCCAGTCGGCGGTGTCGATGTCTATGTAAGGATGTCTCTGAAAACCGAAGAGCCGGTTGAGCGTGAACCAGTAGTGGCGGCCGGTGTAGACGCAGATGACAAAAACAATGCTGTAAAGAACATAAATCATGGCGCGCAACCGCAGCTCGGACAGAGGTTCTGCGAGGTCACTCTTTACCTGCCGCGGCCTTGCGAGCGCTTTCTTCCAGGTCAGTTTTCCGACGACGCGGCAGCGGCCGCGGTGCCAGCTTGAATTGCTTGTCGGGCTCTAACAGTGGAGTCTTCTTTGCGTACCAGCGCGCGACCGCCTCCACGATCCGCTCCGAACTGTGCCCGTCTCCGTAAGGATTCTCGCCCTCGGACATGTCCTGATAC
>Ga0210403_10002638_pt1 | contig 16104 bp, 19 predicted proteins | sample IncBWC19MmetaG_FD_150863 | JGI IMG/M metagenome (GOLD analysis project Ga0210403, IMG submission 150863) | Forest soil microbial communities from Barre Woods Harvard Forest LTER site, Petersham, Massachusetts, United States - Inc-BW-C-19-M | ecosystem: Environmental > Terrestrial > Soil >... | reverse complement strand
AAAGAGGGCGAAAGCATCTTTTACTACATCACGGTGATGAACGAGCCGTACGTGATGCCGCACATGCCGGGCGACGTGAAGGACGGCATTTTGAAGGGCTTGTACAAGTACAAGCCGGCTTCGAACAAGAAAGCGAAGCTGCGGGCGCAATTATTGGGCAGCGGCGCGATTCTGAACGAGGTGCTGCGGGCGCAGGAATTGCTGGAAAAGAATTACGGCGTGGCGGCCGATGTGTGGAGCGTGACGAGCTACAAGTGCCTGTACACGGACGCGATTGAGACGGAGCGGTGGAACCGGCTCCATCCGGACGAGACGCCGCGGGTGCCGTACGTGAAACAGTGCCTTGGGGAAGAACAAGGCGTATTCGTGGCGGCCTCGGATTATCTGAAGACACTACCGGCGATGATTTCCAAGTGGCTGCCGCGGCGCATGGCCGTCCTGGGCACGGATGGATTCGGCCGCAGCGAAGGGCGCACCTCGCTGCGCGAATTCTTTGAGGTGGATTCGCGGTTTGTAGTGCTGGCTACGCTGCACGAACTCGCACAGGAGGGTTTGGTGGGCGAGGCTACGGTGCAGAACGCGATCAAGGATCTGGGGATTAATGCCGAGAAACCGAATCCGGTGATTTCGTAGCGCAACGACGGGCGTACTAGGGGATACTCGAGCGGGCGGTGGCATGCGCTGTTGTGAGCATTGAGGTCCTTCGCACATCCTTGTCGGATGCGCTCAGGATGACAAGTATTGCGGCGGGTTAGGTGGACACGAAATGTTATTTCGAGCTCGCTTTAGCCTTGCGCTTGTGTTTTTGACGATTGCCTTAGGATTCGCGGCCCAGGTGCGTTTTGTTCAAACGAGCCGGCTCAGCGAATCGCAGCAAAAGACATTTTTGGAAAAATTGTCCGCTGCGGCTATTGAGCGGACGCATTACATCGTTCGTTATGATCCCAAATATCTACGAATTCCGTACCCGGGGGGAGATGTCCCGGCGGACACGGGTGTGTGCAGCGACGAGGTGGTTCGGGCGTACCGGTCGTTGGGAATCGATCTTCAGAAAGAAGTGCACGAGGATATCGCGGCGAATTTCCGGTCGTATCCGAGCCATCTGCGGTGGATGACGCTTCGTCCGGACACGAACATTGACCACCGGCGGGTGCCGAATCTGATGGTTTTCTTCAGTCGGAAAGGAACGTCGTTGCCCATTTCGACGCATGCGGAGGACTATGGACCCGGAGATCTGGTGACCTGGGATTTGGGTGGGGACGTGCCGCATATCGGGATCGTGGTAGACCGGAAGGCGGCGCAGAGCGGAAGGTACATGGTGGTCCACAACATCGGAGCAGGGCCGAAGATGGAAGACGTGCTCTTCAGTTGGAAGATTACGGGGCATTACCGGTATTTTGGATCCGTAGAGCAGCAATGAGATGTGCCGGTCTTGAATTTGTTGAGAGTTTGGGCCGGGAAATATTTGTCGCGCCTCCGGCGCTCGTGATTGCTTTGGTTGTCTCCCCAGGGCTTACGCCCTGGGCTAACATCTGCCGCGCCTCTGGTGCTTTCCGAGGCAGGGTCACTGCGTTGCCGGCGGGAACAAAATCCTGTAGCTCTCCAATGATTCAAATTGTGGCGAGGAGTTCGGCGGGTTTGATGCGGCCGGTGGCTAGATGTGCGATGAGTTCGCGATTGGCCATCAGGAAATCGTAATTGGCGAGTTCGCGGGGGAGGACCCAAGCGATTTGTTCGAAGACGTGCGGCGAGATGTCGGGTTCGGCGTATTGTGCGGCGAAGAAGTGGATTTCGAGTTCTTCGGGCGTGTTGGCGTACTGGTGGCGCACGCTGGTGATTTCGACGGATTTGGTGAGGGTGACGCCGAGTTCTTCGCGGAGTTCGCGGGCGAGTGCTTGTTCGAATGTTTCCCCGCTGCGGACTTTGCCGCCGGGGAATTCCCATTTGAGGGGAGACGTGTCGCTGCGGCGTCGCTGGCCGATTAGGAGACGGCGGTCGGGGCGTTCGATGACGGCGGCGGCGACGTGGAGCATAGAGAGTCACGATTTTAGAAGTAATGAAGCAATGAAGCAACGATGCGACCGCATGAAGTTGGTTGACCTAAGATGGCGGGTGTGATGGAGTTTGGAAACGAGGATTGGAGGATGCGCGTGAGAATTTTGGGGATTGTGGTTGGGATAGCGATGGCGCTATGGCCGGTGGGAATTTGGGCGCAGGGGGCGGATGGGGATGTGGTGCGATTCAAGGGGACGATGGAGAACGTGAAGGCTACGTTTGGGCCGGCAGAGCCTGTGGCGCATGTAAAGGCGGGCGGCGTGCTGGAGGCGAATTCGCTGGATTGTTTCGGGAACGTTTTGCAGAAGCCGGGCGACCCGTTTTCGCTGATCAAGATTGATAATCCGCTGACCGGGCCGTTTTTCATTGATGGAGCGGAGCCGGGCGACACGCTGGTGGTACACATTCTGGATCTGCAGGTGGATAGCAAGCAGGGAGTAGGCACGTTCGCGCCGGGATTCGGGGCGGCGAACGCTACACATTACACGCCGATGCTGGAGAAAGAGCCGCTGCCGGAGCGGGCGTGGTATTACCCAATTGATGCGGAGAAGAAACTGATCACGTTTCAGGCGACGGATTCGGATTTCAAAGTGCAATTTCCACTGAAACCATTTTTGGGCTGCATCGGTGTGGCGCCGGCGAATGGAGAGGCGCGGAGTTCGATTGTGCCGGCGGAGTTCGGCGGGAACATGGACGCGCCGGAAGTGTCGCCGGGGAATACGCTGTATTTGCCAGTGAACGTGAAGGGGGCGCTCTTTTATTTTGGCGACGGGCACGCGGCGATGGGCGATGGAGAAGTGGCGGGAAGCGCGGTGGAAGTGCCGATGAGGGCGAGGTTCCGGTTTGAAGTAGTGAAGGGGAAGAGCACAGGCTGGCCGCGGCTTGAAAATGAACACGAGATTATGACCACGGGAATTTACCGGCCGGTGGATGACGCGGTGCGAATTGCGGTGACGGAGATGGTGCACTGGATGCATCGCGATTATGGATTGTCTGAGCTCGATGCATATGAATTGTTTTCGAAGGTGGGGAAGCTGCATCTGACGGAGATGGTGGATCCGAATTATGTGGTGGTGGCATCGGTGGAGAAGAAGTATTTGCCAGGAAAGAAGTAGAAGGCTGGGAAGTGGGGCCAATGTTCAGTGAACTGGTGTTGGAACATTTTCAGAGGCCGCGGAATGCGGGGGAGCTGGCGGGAGCTACGGCCGTAGTTGAAGTGAGCAACCCTGTCTGCGGGGATGTGCTGCGGCTGGCCGCAATTGTTGAGGGCGGCGTGGTGCGCGAGGCTAGATTTTTGTGCCGGGGATGCACGGCGTCGATTGCCAGCGCATCGGTGTTGACGGAGAAGATGAAGGGACGGGCGGTCAGCGAGTTGAGAGAGATGGATGCGGCGGAGATTGCGGCGGAGTTGGGAGGGTTGCCGCCGGCGTCGTATCATGCGGCGCAGTTGGCAGAGGATGGGGTGCGGGCGATTTTGCAAAAAATATAGGGAAGATCCTCACGCAGTTCACACCTGCTCGTTGTAAAACCCGAACTATAACTTGTCATCCTGAGAGGCGCGTAGTTTGCGCCGCGAAGGATCTCAACTCTCAATTTTTGTGATGCCGTAAGAGTTGAGGTCCTTCGCCTATCCTTATCGGATAGGCTCAGGATGACATCGCTCTTATAACGCAGATCTCGTTCCATAAATCAGGTTGCGGAGTTTGCTCAGTCGGCGGAGCGGGTTACGCGGGCGAAGGTTTCGGGGTCGTTGAGATTGAGGACGCAGCCTTCTTCGTTGGTTGGGAATTCGGAGATTTCGGTGCGATGTGCCCAGACGACGGCGCGGGCGCCGACGTCGAGGGACGCGGTCTGCAACTCCGGAAAAAGCTTTGCTGAAAAAATGACCGGGTGGCCGCGGCGGCCTTCAAAGACCGGCAACACAACCGGCGCATTGGAAGTGTAAAACGTGGCGATGAGATCGCCGACGAGGTTAGCGCTGATCAGCGGATGGTCAACGAGGCAAAGGAGCATGCCATCGAGCCCAACGGGCAGGCTATTCAGCGCCGCTTGAATTGAGGAGAGCTGGCCCTTTTCCCAGTCGGTGTTAATGACCACTTCATCGGCGGGCAAGTGAATGGCTTTGGCGATGGGTTCGGCATGGACGCCTAGCACGACGCGGCGGGCGCTGATTTTCGGGTGGCGTGTGACTTCGAGCAAATGCTCGAGGAACGGGCGGCCCTGATAGGGAAGAAGTGCCTTTGGGGAGCCCATGCGCTGAGAGGCTCCGCCCGAGAGGATGACAGCGGCAAGCATGAAAACTCCGGAAGCTACTGGGTTTCGACCGGGTCCGCGGCAGCCAGCTTGATTTTTTTGTGGGCGGCCGAATGTACGTTACGACGAACGGCGACGAGTTCAGAGACGATGCTGACGGCGATTTCTTCGGGTGAGAGCGCGCCGATGTCGAGTCCCATCGGTGCATAGACGCGCTCGAATTCTTCCATGGTGTAGCCCTCTTTTTCGAGAGCCTTGTAAACGCTGAGGACCTTGCGGCGGCTGCCGATCATACCGACGTAACGCGCAGACGTGCGCACGGCCCACGCAAGCACGCGCATATCTTCCTTGTGGCCGCGTGTAACGATGACGAGATACGAGGAGGAGTTGGGCTGAAGCTTGGCGAAAGCATCGTCGTAACTCGTGAAAATTTCCAGAGCCATCGGGAAGCGGTGGGAGTTGGCGAAGGCTTCGCGGTCGTCGATCACACCAACGCCAAAGCCGACGGCTTGCGCTGCCTTGGCGACCGCGGTGGAAACATGGCCGCCGCCGAAAAGATAGACGATGGGCTGCGGGAGAATGGGTTCGATAAAGATTTCGACGGTGCCGCCGCAGATGAGGCCGTTGTCATAGGTGGCTTCGTTGTTCAAGTGGAAGACGATTTTGCGCGGGGCTTCCTTGTGCATCACTTCGCGGGCCGCGGCCCAAACGTCGGCCTCAACACAGCCGCCGCCGACAGTGCCGAGAGATGAACCGTCTTCGCGGACCAGCATGCGGGAGCTTTCATAGCTGGGGATGGAGCCGTTGGTGTGGACAATGGTGGCGAGGGCGCCGCGCTGCCCGGCGCGCCGCATGCGCACGATTTCTTCAAAGAGGTCCATACTTGGATCCGAAAAACTAGCGTACGGCCCACGCACGGGGAAGTCAATTCACAGAAATGAGGTCTGGCATCCGAATTTTCCTTACTATGAATGTCAACCTGTCCTGGTCCGCCCGGCAAATAAGATCGCGTCAAATTGAGGAGGAAGCCCCGTCGCGCAGGAGCGCCTCTTCAATCGCTCGCTCGACCGGCAGTTCCCAGCCTTCCAACCAGGCCGCAGCACTCGACGTCTCGCTTAATCCCGGCCGCGCGCATTCCAGATGGCTCTCCAGCTTGGTTTTTTCCGCCGGCGTGAGTGGAGCGCCAATATTCTGCCGCAACGCAGCGGCCGCACCTGCCAGCCGCAGCGCTCGTTCAGAGTGGCCTTGAGCAGCTGCCGCACACGCGAAGCACTCCAGCAGGCGGGCAATTCCGCGCTTATGTTCCAGTTGTTGGAAGATTTTCAGGCTTTCCCGATACAGCGAATGTGCCGCGGAAAAATCCCTCTCTTCCCTCGCCATGTTGCCCAGATCGGCCAGCGTACCGGCAATTCCCCAGCGGTCGCCGAGTTCCCGGAAAATTGCAAGTCCCTGCCCGTACAATTCCCGCGCGGCTAGCTTGTCGCCCCGATCGCGCGCGACATCGCCCTGAGAGTTCAACGACCAGGCAACTCCTGTGCGATCCCCCAGTCCTTGGAAGATCGCGAGGCATTCTTCGTATAGAGAACTCGCGCGGGCGTGGTCACCCTGCATCGTGGCCACATTCGCCAGGTTACTCAGCGAACGCGCCACATCCTTCGAGTCTCCCAATTCTCTCCACACTTCGAGGCTTTCTTCGAACAGTGCGTGCGCGGCGGCAAGATCACCCCGGTCCTGCGCCAGCACCGCCAACGCATTCAGCGACACCGCAACGCCCTGCCCGTCGTCGAATTGGCGCGCGATGTCCAAGCTTTCCCGGACCAACTCATCCGCCGCCAGGTAATCTCCCTGCCCGCCGGCGAGCACGCCTGCGGCAAAAAGGGCCCTCGCGCGAAACTTTGTGGCAGCCGCGGCGCGCGGAAGTTTCAGCAGTTTGCCGAGCCGGGCTCTGCCTTCGGTGAGATACTCGCGCGTCTCCCAGAAGCGAAACAACGCCGCGCCGAGGCGCATACCCCATTCCGCATCGCCTGTATCCGTCAGCCACTCCAGGGCGGCGCGAAAATTGCCGTTATCGGCGACGAAGTGTTCCATCTGCCCGGCCGATTGCGCGCCGGTCTGCTCCGCGGGCGCTTCTTCCGCCAGCACCAGGCAGTACGCGGCGTGCGCGCGTTTCGTCGAGGACTCCTCACCGCTCACCTCCAGTTTTTCCAGCGCATACTCGCGAATCGTTTCGAGCATCACGAAGCGGACTTCACCGTTCGCCGGGGGAGCCTGCAGCACCAGACTTTTATCCACCATGGAGCCCATGCCCTCGAGCAGGTCCAGATCGAGATCGCCTTTTGTGTCGCACACGGCTTCCACGCCTTCCAGATTGCATCCGCCGACGAAAACCGATAAGCGCCGGAACAGTTTTTGTTCGGCCGGATTCAGGAGGTCGTAACTCCAATCCATCGCCGCGCGAAGCGTCTGTTGCCTTTCCGGCAGATCCCGCGCACCGCCCGTCAACAACCGCAACCGGCTTGCGAGCCGGGTCAACAGGGAAGCCGGCGAAAGAACTTTCACCCGGGCTGCGGCCAACTCGATGGCGAGTGGCAGGCCATCCAACCGCGCGCAAATCTCGGCCACGGCGGTCGCGTTTTCCCGGTTGAGTTCAAAATCCAGTTTGGCAGCCACCGCGCGTTGCACGAATAGCGCGACTGCAGGGTATTGAGACAAATCTTCAACCGGCGGCACGCGCAGCGGATCGGGCATCGCCAGCGGCGGCACGGGGAATTCATGTTCTCCGTAAAGGTGCAGCGCTGCGCGGCTGGTTACCAGAATTTTAAGATTGGGAACCATGACCAGGAGCTCGGCCACGATAGGCGCAGCCGGGACCAGGTGCTCGAAATTGTCCAGCAGGAGCAGCATCGGTGCGCTCACGGAATTGCGCAAACTCTCTCTCAGTATTTCGAGCGGCGACTGCCCTCCCGCCCCGCGCATCCCCAGCGCCTGCACGATCACTGCGGCGATCAAGCCGGGATCGCTAAGCGGCGCGAGCGGAACAAAATGAATTCCGCCGGGAAATTCCTGGTGCAGTGCGCTTGCCACCTCCACAGCCAGACGCGTTTTGCCGATCCCTCCCGGACCCGTGACCGTCACCAGCCGCACATCCGGCCGCAACAGGAGTTCTCTGGCGGCCGCGGTTTCCTTTTCTCGCCCCACAAACCCGGTCCGCAACACGGGAAGATTGCTCACGCGGGGCTCCACATGCCTCATGGGTTTTTGCTCGGCGGTTCGGACCTCGCTCACCGGCGCCACAAACCGGTATCCCCTGCCGGTGACCGTATGCACAAACCGGGGCTGCTCGGGATCGTCGTCCAGCACTTGGCGCAGCTTGCGAATCGCGGCGTTAATACTGTTGTCCGTGTCCAGGAACACGTTCTTGCCCCAGATGCGTTCCACAATCTCTTCCCGGGTTACCAAATCCCCGCGGCGCTCCACCAGCAGGAGCAGGAGTTCCATCGGGATGCGGGACAACTTCAGCGCTTTGCCGGAGCGGCGCAACTCATAAGCGCCGCGATCCAGTTCCAGATCGTCCGCAAGTTTCAGCAGGTTCGGAGTCATACGGGGGACAACCAAAGGAAATCTTCACCGCATTATAACTCCGCGTCTGGGGTAAGTGCCGTCTTTCTCCGTGGATACGGAATACACAAGGATTTAAGACAAATTTCAGGCGCTCACCATTGTCGGCAACCCGGTCATCGCGCATTATCCACGCCATCAAGGGGGGCCGACGCCAGGTCCCGCTGAATTGATGAACAAAAGGGGAGGAACCCATGACGAGATTTACATTGATAAAGGCCGGTTTAGTCGCTGCCGGTCTGGTATTTGCCGGCGCGGCGCACGAAGAGCTCGCGCCAGCTCCGGCTTCGGTGCAGGTTGTGGCTTTGGACGAATGCGATCCAGCGACGTTCAATGCCGCGCTGGGCCCCGACTTTTGCCACAACGTTACGCTTGGGGCATTCACGGTGCTGACCGACTTATTTGCAAAGGCCCAGGCCGGCACGCCGGACCCGGGCTGGGACTTTGAACCTGATGCACTGACGATCAAGCATGGAACGACTTTGAATGTGGTTGACCAGGGCGGCGAACCGCACACGTTCACTGAGGTGGCGCATTTTGGTGGCGGGTTTATTCCGCCGCTGAATACGCCGGGAGAGACCACGGCCCCCGAATGTGTCGGCGGGTTTTCAAACGTCGCAGTGGCACGGACGCGGATCCTGCAAGGCAGCCAGTTGCAAGTCACGGGCTTGTCGAAAGGCGAGCATGAGTTTCAGTGCTGCATCCATCCCTGGATGCGCTTGAAAGTTGAAGTGAAGTAATCCGAGGACCACGAGGGCAAGCGAGCGAGTGAGCGAGTGAGCGAGCGCCCGCTCGGGCGGCCTTCGTGGAGAATCGGGGAGCGGAACGAACATGGGCGAATCGCCTTGCCGAAATTCTGGCGGCCAGGCGGTTCGCCCACGCGCGTTTGCACTCTTTCCTGGGGCCAAGCCGGATGGACTTCACGCGTGGTTCGCCCGTCATTCAGTGAAGTTGCAACTCGCCACCTTAAGTGGTCCGCTAAGCATCCTATCGCTGACGGTGCATTTCCCACCAGAAACTCTGACCAAACTCGTGTGCGGGCAATTCGTATCGTGATGCGATAGCATCGGGAGCGCGAGCGAAGTTGCATCCTGGAGGATGGTTATGAAAGCGGTTGTGATTCACCAGCATGGGGATCCGTCGGTGTTGCATTACACGGAAGCGCTGGAGCCGCACGTCCGGGCGAACGAAGTGCTGGTGCGCGTGCGTGCCTGCGCGCTGAATCACCTTGATTTGTGGGTGCGGCGCGGGATACCGGGCGTGCCGTTTCCTCTGCCGCACATTTTGGGGAGCGATATGGCGGGCGAAGTGGCGAAAATTGGGTCGGAAGTGACGACGGTGCGTGTGGGGCAGAAGGTGGTACTGGCGCCGGGGGTGACGTGCGGGAAGTGCGCGGCGTGCATTTCGGGGAACGACAATCGGTGCCGCGATTTTACGAATCTGGGCTACATGATCGACGGGGGTTGCGCGGAGTATGTGCGCTGCCCGGAAGTGAACTGCATGCCGTACCCTGAGAATCTCGATTGGGTGCATGCGGCAGCGGTGCCGCTGGTATTTCAGACGGCGTGGCACATGCTGGTGAATCGCGCGACGCTGCAGCCAGGGGAAGAGGTGCTGGTGCTGGCGGCGGGTAGCGGCGTGGGAAGCGCGGCGATCCAGATTGCGAAATTTTTTGGGGCGCGAGTGATCGCCACCGCGGGCAGCGACGAGAAACTTGCGAAGGCTAAAGAATTGGGCGCGGACGAAGTGATCCATCACGGCAGCATGCCCATTGCGAAAGAGGTGCGGCGGCTGACGAACAATCGCGGTGTGGACGTGGTGGTGGAGCACGTGGGCGTGGCGACGTGGGAGAACAGCGTGAAGAGCCTGGCGATGGGAGGGCGGCTGGTGACTTGCGGGGCGACGACGGGTTACGACGCGAAACTCGATTTGCGGTTTTTATTTACCCGGCAACTATCGATCATGGGGTCGTATATGGGCACGAAGTCGGAGTTGCGGATGGTGTTGAAGCTGGTGGCGCAGGGAAGGCTCAAGCCGACGGTGGACAAGGTGTTTGACTTGAACGATTGCGCGGCGGCGCACAATTATCTGGAGCAGGCGAAGCAGTTTGGGAAAGTGGTGTTGCGGGTGGAGTGAAGAGAAAAGAAAAGATTTAACACAGAGGACACTGAGGTAAGAAGGGAAGAGCACAGAGAAGAGCACAGGCTGAAGCCTCTGCTGCTACTTGGCGGTGCGGCCGATGCCGGCGAGGACGCGGAGTTCGCCGAGGACGACGACTTCGAGATTTGCGCGCTGATTGTTGCGGGAGAGATCCGCTTCCGTTCCGCCGTTGTATCCCTGGATGAAGAAAGTGGAGTCGCCTTCGTGTTCAGGGCGGGCCGTGTTCCTGAGGATAACCTGAAGTTTTTTGGAATCGTAGTGGACGGTGATGATATCGGGCTTGCCGGCGCAGCGGATGCGCAGGTCGCCGAGGATGGTTTCCTTGCAGGTGAGAGATTCTTCCTTGGTGATGACGTTCCACGCTTCGCATTGCGCGATGAACGTTTCCGCAACCCGCTTCCAGACTTTGGGAGCCAGGGCGACGGCGGCCTGGCTATTGAGCCGGTCTTCCTCGATTTGAACCGCCTCGGTGAATTGTGCGGCGAGGAATTCCTGCGCCGCGCGCTTGGTTTCGTCCGTGCTCATGGCCTCGTGGTCTCCGAAAAAATATCGCCGATACACTATCGTAGCGGCAGGGGTGTCCGTGGTGTCAAGTAGCTTGGCGCGTTCAAGTTCGACGGAGGAACAATTGCTCCTGTTTCGTGCGAAGTGGGTGCTATTTCTATTGAACAGCGATTGGGCTCGCCTCTAATTTTGCTGCCTCGGACGCGCTGAGCTTCCCTTGGGCTACCATTTCCTCCAACACTTTATTGCGGCGTTGGAGAGCTCTCTCAGGATGTCTGTGGGGAGAATAAATACCGGGTGCGCGAAGCAATCCGGCTAAGAGGGCGGCCTCCCCCGCGCTCAAAGCATCCGGTTCCTTGTGAAAGAATTCTTGGGAAGCCCTTTCAACGCCCGTTATTCCTTCGCCGTAATACGCTCGATTTGCGTAGATGGTGAATATTTGCTGTTGGGAAAAATGCATCCGGATGTGCCAACTCAGCCGGGCTTCATTCAAGTGATACTTCACCATTCCTCCCAAATGGTTGCACATCAGAGAGCGCGCAATTTCGTACGGCAGTGACTGAGCCGGTTCAGCGGTAGCGAGGGCGTTTTTCAATGGGTCACCAATCCGTTCGAAGGGAATGGAGGTGGAAGGGCCGGCGAGACAACGATCCGAGACCACAGATTGAGTGTTTGGCGCAAACTGCGACAGATGGCCAAATTCGGGCAAATCACCCATGTAGAGAAACAACCAGCTACCGACACCGGCTACTAGAAGCAACGTCAAGCTGGCCATTACCAGCAACATTTTGTGTAGCAGTTTCATACGGCAATGTTCGCACGTGGCGTCGCACTTTATTTCCCGATTGCCGCGAAGGTCGCGGAATTGTTAACTCCGGTGTTGTCGAGTAATTGGGAACCGACTCACAAGCGACGGAGTGAGCCGATTGTGCGGGTTGGGGCGATGTGCGAATATAGGGAGGAAGACGAGGGACCATGGAAACCACTCTGGCCAAACATGTCACGCTGACGAAACCGGATGATTTCGGGAAGCTGCTGCAGGATGAGGGAATTATCTTCACGCAGCTGGACAAGGCCGTAAACTGGGCGCGGCGCAGCTCGATCTGGCCGCTGGGATTTGGATTGGCGTGCTGTGCGATTGAGATGATGTCTATGGCGGCTTCGCGGTTTGATCTGGCGCGGTTTGGCGCGGAAGTGTTCCGGCCATCGCCCCGGCAGGCGGACCTGATGATTGTGGCGGGGCGGCTTTCGCAGAAAATGGCGCCGGTAATCCGACAGCTCTACGATCAAATGCCGGAGCCGAAGTGGGTGATCTCGATGGGCGCGTGCGCCACGTCGGGCGGCGTGTTCAATAACTACGCGATTGTGCAGGGTTGCAACCAGGTGATTCCCGTGGACGTCTACGTGCCGGGATGCCCGCCGCGGCCGGAAGCGGTGCTGTACGCGATTTTGCAACTCCAGAAGAAGATTGATGCGGAGAAGGGCTCGTTCAAGCGGGCATTGAATCTCGCGTAGGAGGTTTCCGTGGCTTCGCCAATTCCTCAAACTGTCAGCGCGCGCGATTTGCTGAGGCATTGCCTGGCTACGATTGCGTATCGGGCCGGGAAAGCGCTGCGCGACCTCCCGGAATCTTTCGCCAAATTCCAACCTCCCGAAAAGGCGCGAACCCCGGAGCAGATCTTGGCGCATCTCGGTGACCTGTTTGACTGGGCGCTTTCCATGGCCAAGGGCGAAGGAGAATGGAAGGATTCGCAGCCGCTACCGTGGGCGAAGGAAGTGGAACGGTTTTTCGGGACGCTGAAGCGCTTTGACGAGTATCTGGAAGGAAATGAGTCGCTGCACGCCTCGCCGGAAAAGCTGTTTCAGGGACCGGTGGCGGACGCGCTGAACCACGTGGGGCAGATCGCCATGCTGCGTCGGCTGGCGGGATTCCCGATGAAGGGCGAGAACTACTTCAAGGCCGACATCGCCGCCGGACGGGTGGGGCCGGAGCAGACCCCGCCAAAACGCGAATTTAACTGAAGATTTTCTGGACGTAAACCCCAGCCATAGCTAGACTGCCGGACGCGAAGGACGGGGTATGAGTGTCGCTGAACAAAGGGCCTACCCACGGATAAAGCCGCCCACGAGCGTGCTGGTGGCGTGGCGATCTGGGATGCAGCGGGACGTATCGCAAGTGGAGAGCCTCGCGCTCGGCGGGCTGTTTTTTCGCACCAAGAAAAAAGTGGCGATACGCAGCCTGGTGCAGGTCCTGCTGGATATGCCGCTGGGACAGGTGCGTGGACGCGCCGTGGTGCGGCGGTGTCAGGAGCACTACGGGATTGCGGTGCAGTTTATCGCGATGGACCCAGAAGACCGCGGAAGACTGGTGCGCCAGATCCGGGATTTGTCGGTCGCTGCCGGGTAAGAATCCAAATAACTGAGCGTGGTAAGGTCGTAGAAAGTCGCCCGCCTCGGAAGGCGGCCGCTACAAGTGCGGGCGCGAATCGTTTAGGAGGCGGTGGGAAACCCGAGTCAGGGAATTGGTGTGGCTATGACCGTGGCGGTGCCTGCGGCGTCGGGAAGTTCGACGATGGAGCCGGGAGCGGATTTTTCCCGGCGCACATAGGCCATGCCGATCGGGGCGTTGAGCGCGGGAGAGAAGGCAGCGCGGGTGGTGTAGCCGGCTTCTTTGCCTTCGGAGAGTAGCGGCGTGCCGGGCGCGGGAGGTTGCGGCGTGTTGTATTTGAGAGTGACGCGGACGCGATTGACTTGGCCGCGGGAGCGGACGCGTTCGACGATTTCCTGGCCGGTGTAGCAGCCTTTGGTGTAGCTGATGTGAGAGTCCTGCAGGCCGGCTTCGTGGGGGATTTGCTTTTCGCCGAAGTCGTAGGTGAACCAGGGAGCGCCAAGCTCGAGCCGAAAAGCGCTCAGAGCTTGGTACCCGGCAGGGCCGCCGCCGTGTTTGCGCGCGGCTTCGAGCAGAATTTGCCAAAGCGATTCGGCATGGGTGCGATCGACAAGGAATTCAGCGCTGGTGGTGCCGCCGGGAGAGCGCTTGCCGAGGCGGCAGGGAATCCGCTGCACGGAGACGAGGCGGGTTTCGAGTTCGGCGAGATCGGCGGGGTCGACGCCAGTGAGTTCTTCAGTGACGAGCGCGGCCTTGGGGCCTTCGAGAGCGAGGGTGGCGAAGTCGGCGGTGCGGTCGGCGAGGGTGACGTCGTCCATGATGATGTATTTATCGAGGGCGGCGATGAGCGGTTCGCGGATGGTGGCGTAGGAAACGCAGAAGAGTTTGTCGGGAAGATCGTAGGTTTCGATTTCGGCGAGGATTCGGCTTTGCGGGTTGAGGAAGAGCGAGATGGTGCCGTGATTCTCGCGCAGGTCCTTGATGTTGTTGGTGAGAATGGCGTTGAGGTAGCGGACGCGGTCGGGGCCGGTGAAGTCGAGATAGGCGCGGTAGTTTTTGTCGAGCAGGGCAACGCTTTCGCGGAGATAGCGGTATTCGGCGAGCCAGTCACCGAAATGGTCGGGAAGGGAACAGCCAAACCAGGTGCCGACTTGCTCGCCGGATTGGCGGTGGAGTTCGGCGAGGGGCGTGGGGAGAGATGGGGACCGCGAATTCGATGGGCTGCTCATTACCTTCTCAGTGTAGCAGACGGGTTTTGAGTGCGGTGGCGGAGCCCGCGCTTTTAAGGTTCAATCGGCGAGACAATATTCGACGATCAGCCCACCCCCACTCCTCAAAGGCGGCAGCCTTGCTGCCGCACTCAAAAAGGGTACCTGAGGAAATTTTGGGGAAAGTGGTTATACTGCTGGGCATGGACGCGACACACAAAATGGCGCCGACGTCGGACGCGGCGTACCCGGACATGATTTACATGAAGATTCCGGTGGGGTTGCTGCAGTGCAACTGCCAGATCATCGGAGACCCTAAGACCCTGGAAGCGATTGTGATCGACCCCGGCGACGAGGTCGAGCGCATCCTTAGCATGCTGGGGCGCTATAAGCTGATGGTGAAGGCGATCATCAGCACGCATGCGCACATTGACCACGTGGGTGGGCTGGCGAAACTGCACATGTACACGGGCGCGCCGGTGATGATGCACGGCGAGGATTTGCCGCTCTATCACGGGATGGAAGAGCAGGCGGCGTTCATCGGGATGGCCACGCCGGAGCTGACAGAGGTCGATCAAGTGTTGAAGGATGGCGATACGCTGCCGTGGGGAGGGTTCCAGGCCAACGTGATTCATACGCCAGGGCATACGCCGGGGAGCGTGTCGCTTTACATGCCGAAGGATGGCGGGAAGGTGAAGCTGGCAAAGCCGCAGCTGTTTGCGGGAGACACGCTGTTTGCGGGGAGCATCGGGCGGACGGATTTGTGGGGCGGTTCGATGGAGCAGATTATGGAGTCGCTGCGCGAGAAGCTGATGCAGTTGCCGGATGACACGCTGGTACACCCCGGCCATGGCGGATCGACGACCATCGGGCTGGAAAAGGAAATGAATCCGTTCTTGAAGTAGGCGGGCCGATGACCGCGGTCTGGAACGGCGCATAAGGAATCCACCGACAATTTAGCGAGGAGGGCCAACGATGGGGCAAGAAGTGGTTTGCACTGCGCGTTGGGGTGGTAAAAGTGTGCGCGGAAAGGCGTTGCTGGAGACGGCGGAGATAGTTTTTCGCGGGGAAGCGCGGAGGAAGATTCCATTTTCGGCGATTCGCGGGATAGAAGCGAAGGATGGCGAATTGCGGGTAAAGACGGATCAGGGACTGGTGGTTCTCGATCTGGGTGAGCGGGCGGAGAAATGGCGGGAGAAGATTGCGAATCCGAAGTCGGTGGTGGAGAAACTGGGAGTGAAGGCAGGGCAGCCAGTGGCGGTGTTCGGTAAGCTGGCGGGTGAGTTTCTGACGAAATTGAAGCAGCAGAAGTCAGGAGTGGCGCCGGGAAAGATTGTGGATGGAGTGGGCTGGATTTTCTTGGGTGCAGAGACACGTGAGGGCTTGGGAGAGGTAAGGAAGATTGCGGGGAAGATGAGGGGGAGCGCGGCGCTGTGGGTGGTTTATCCGAAAGGGCAGAAAAGCATCACGGAAATGGACGTGATCGGCGCGGGGCGGAAGGCAGGGTTGAAGGATGTGAAGGTGGTGGGATTCAGCGCGACACACACGGCGCTGAAATTTGTGATTCCGGTGGAGAAGCGATGAGCCGCACGATGTCAGCTTGTGGATGACTTTCCATTGAGGTCCTTCGCGCATCCTTGTCGGATGCGCTCAGGATCACAAATTGACGACGGGGCGCTACTGCTGGGCGGTTTCGCGGAGTTTGCGGAGTTCTTCCATCACCGATTGAATGAGTTCTTTTGCGTAGGTCAGTTCCTGGCTGACCATGCGGAGGTCCATGGCCGGGACGGTCGGGTTGCGCTGGCTGGTGCAATAGACGCCGTGCTGGCCGACGAGGACCAGGGCGTTGGTGATGCGGTCGAGAGAGACGGCCAGGCGGCCCCTGTCGCGCCCGAAGCGCTGCTCAAAGTGCTCCAG
>Ga0210403_10002637_pt1 | contig 16111 bp, 11 predicted proteins | sample IncBWC19MmetaG_FD_150863 | JGI IMG/M metagenome (GOLD analysis project Ga0210403, IMG submission 150863) | Forest soil microbial communities from Barre Woods Harvard Forest LTER site, Petersham, Massachusetts, United States - Inc-BW-C-19-M | ecosystem: Environmental > Terrestrial > Soil >... | reverse complement strand
GCGCAATGCCTTCGCCGTCTCCTGCGGACAATTCCAGTATCCCGGAAACACATTCGGCCCGCGCACCGCAATCTCGTCGTTCTCACCCAGCTTCATCTCGACGCCGCGGATCGCAGGTCCCACGCGACCCGGCTCCACATGACCCGGATCGTCCATGGTGCAGATTGCAGTGGTCTCGGTCAGGCCATAGACCTGCAGCACCGGAATGCCCAGCATCATGAAGTAGAGTTGCGTTTCCACGTTAAGCGGCGCCGAACCGCAAATGAGTCCTTTCAGATGAGACCCAATCATCTTCTTGCGAATCGTCGGAAACACCATTGCATTGGCCAACGCTAGCCAGCATGAATCGGCGAAACTTATTTGTCCCTTCTGCTTGCGCACCCATGCGCTCTTGGCCCGGCTGTAAATGCCGAGAACCATTCCGCCAGTCTTCCAAAGCTGTTCGTCAACCGCTTTGCGCATCCGCTCGAGAAGTGCCGGGACGTTGAGAAAATAGTCGGGCGCGACACTGCGCATCTCGCTAGCAATCTTGCTCAAGTCCGTATTGAGGGTCAGCGAGCTGCCCCTTAGAAGGCAAGTCAGCAACATGATCCAGGACCCCGCAAAACAAAACGGAAGATAGTGGAACACGCGATCCTGCCCGGCTTTGCCCTGCATCAGCGCATCGACCCGCCCGGAAGTGCATCCCAGCATATGGCCAACATTCCCAGCGGTAAGGACAACCCCCTTAGCCTCACCCGATGTACCGGACGTATAAATAATAGTGACCGGATCGGAGTCCGCAAGCCCAGCATTCTCCGGGTGCCTCATCCTTTGCGTTTTTTGCAAAGGGTGGGAGCCAGCATCAAACACATCCTCAAACAACAGCAGTGGAGGCGCCTCCGGCCAGTTCTCCACAATCCCATCCCGCAGCGCCGCATCCCCGCAGCAGATCAACGCTGGAGAGCAATCCTTCATCATGGCCACGAGTTCCGACGGTGCCTGCCGCGCGTAAAGCGGTACGACGATCAGCCCTTCGGCCATGATAGCCAAGTCCATCGCAACCCAGCGAATACTATTGTGCGCAAGCAAAGCGCACCGGTCACCCTTCTTCAGACCCCGAGATTCGAGAAAAGCCCGCGCCATCGCTATCGACTGGAGAAGGTCGAGCCCACTCTGTGGATACGCAGCTTGCTGCGTCTCTCCGCGAAGCTCTTGCAGGACTACGTTCGCCCCCGCAGTCTGAAGCTGCGCAAATATGTCGTTCAGAAAATTCATTAAATTTGTTTTGCCACGTGTCTTTGCATCTTGCAATGACCGCTAGCTGTACGCCTCAGCCAAGCTGTGCAGCCCCGCACTCATCGGCGGCAAGTAATCTTCCCAACTCCACTCTCCCCGGCGCGTCGGAAACTCCGGATACCGCCGCTGAACTTCTTCCTCGAAGTACACCCCCATGCGCGCCATCAATTTCAAATTGCGCACCACTGTTCGCCCAATCCCATCGGCAACCTTTTCGCCTTCCTGGCTCAACTTGATCAGCGCTGTCAACAGTTTCGGTTCGAGATCAGGGTCGTCCACATTCATCAGCAGATCCTCATGCCCGCGCTCGCGCATCAGGTTTCGAATACGCTCATCCATGGTGATTCCCGCCGACGGCACCAGCGCCGGCATACTCGTCACAATCCCGTGATAACGCGACGAAGCCATCATGTGGCAAGCCCGCAGCACGCTTACCAGTTCATACATGTTGTAGTCTTCAGAACTGAGCACGGGCACTCCGCCGAGCTTTTCTGAAATTCGACCTGCCGGGCGCGCATCCAAACGCTCCGTCGCCGCCAGAATCACGAACACCTTTCGCTGCTTGCGGAATGCATCCACCGCATTCGCGATCCCCGTCAAGTAGCGGTCGTAAGCGCGGTCGGCCTGCGGCCCCGAGTTATGAAAGTAAACCGAGCGGTAGTGGCTATCCTTATATGCTCCCACCATGCCGTGCAGCGCGAACTTCGCCACCGAAGCCTTTACCGGCCATTCGAAAGGATTAATCGGACACACCACCAGCACCGGCGTACTCCCGTCCCATCCCAACTCGCGCAGCACCTTCCTGCCAAACTCCGCGGGATGCGGCTCGAACGTCCACGCCGTGTCCGTTCCCAATTCGTTGGGCACTCCAAGCTCTCGCAGGATGGTGCGCGATTCCTCGTTGCGTGTAATTACCAGCGAGTTCTGGCAGTAGCGCGCACACATCTTTGCCACCAAAGGATCCATATGCCCAGCTTCGGCGCCGTATCCCACGGACAGCTTGTTCTGCGCCGCCGCAATGCCCAACGATCCGATCATCATCGTGGTCAAAGCGTTGGCGAACTTGCTTTTGAACATCGATCCTTCACAAGCCACCACGCCGTGATGCTTTGGAACCTCATCCGACAGGAAGGGCGGAAAAATATCCGGCAGATGAACCTGCGCCGTACTCTGAAAATATCCCTGGGAAAACTTCGGGACTTGCGTCATCACGCTGAACGCGACCCGTTCAGCGCCGAGAATGTGACGAAGCTGCCGCAGCATCTCCTCTACGCGCACATCCGATCCCATGTTGCGCGTCCCGTTGTATCCCGCAAACAACAGCTTTAACTTTTCTCCCGGGCGCCACGGCTTCCCTTCGCCCAGCATCCACCCGGCTTTAGACCTCTCAATCAGGGCGCTAACCCAGGCTTCGAGCACGAAGTCCATCATGCTGCGGACCCTCCGATCTGGGCGGGCCAGTCCTCATACCTGTAGGAAAAGTTAGTCTCCCGGCTGAACTTCAATAATGGATAACTGTATTTCGAAAATGGCACCGGCTTGCGGCCCAACTCAGACGTCACCCGCGTATTGTCGAACACCGTATTCCATAGCAGATATGGCATGAACACTTTCATCAGCGAAGCTCCATGAGCAACCGTGCCTTTGCGATTCGCCAACGTATTCACGGTCCCGGAGAAAGGTCGCGCCAGCACAGGCACAAACACGGGTGCGCGTTTCTGTTGCGCGGTGGCCAGCGCGCTGGTCAATTCACGAAACGTCTGCGATTCTCTGCCCGAAGAAAGATGATAGGTGTCGTATTGCGGGCTGTCTTTTTGATGCAGCGTGGCAATCGCATCAGCCACGAAGTCGACGTTTACAATGTCGATCTTGTCATTCGGACGAAACGGAAGCACCGGCAATCCAGCCAGGAACACAAACGCTTTGACCATGTCGAACTGAGTAGTCTCCGCGCGACGGCTGTCTCCGAGCACAATGCTCGGACGAAAAATCGTAAGCGGCACTTCCGGCAGAAGCTGCCGGATCATGTGCTCGCAGAACTTTTTCGTGCGGGCATACGGATCGTAATCCGACCGCTCCCAATCGATCGACTGATCCTCCGTGACCACTTCATCCTTACGTTTGCCGGCCACTGCCACCGTGCTCACATGGCTAAAGCGGCGGAGCCCATGATAATGATGCACCCGCATGGCAAGCTGCAACACCTCCAGCGTTCCTCGCAGGTTCACATTCAGACAACTCTTCTCCGACTTCCGATTCAACGATGCCGCACAATGAATGACCGAATCCGTCGTATGGATCAATCGATCGTAATCATCCCGGGCAAGTCCGAATTGCGTCTCGGTCAAATCGCCGCGGAAGATTCTGATCCGGGTCTGCAGGTACTCGTAGAAACGCGGGAAATCGAGATGCAGTTGCAGCGCATGCCACAAGCGCAACTCCGCCTCGCGCGGATCCCGCGCCCGCACCAGCACGTTCAGTGAAGCCCCGTGCTCTTCCAGCAGATTGGCGGCGACGTGCCCGCCGATGTATCCGGTGGACCCGGTCAGGAATATCGCCACGTTGCTCCGTTGGTGCCGGTTTTGATGGTGTCTCCGTTGCTCTCCGCCTCAGCCAGCTGAAAACTCCGCGACGGCCGCGCCTCCAGAGGGCGCCCCTCAATCAGCGGATATGTCCATCGCCGCAGCGCCGGAATATGAATGTTGATCCAGTACTCCCACCAGTCGATGCCGCGCGTGTCGTAACCGAAATCGGCCCTCTCTTCAGGCACCAGCGCATACGCGAGTTTTTCTACGTTCTCCGCTACAAAGTCATGCTCGTTGAGAAGAATAAACGGCTCGAACAGTTCAATCAGCTTTTCAACTTTTTCCAGACTGCGCTCCGCCCTCGCCAACGGCATTTTTCGCAGAGGGAGCGGCGACATAATCCGCTGTATGGATTTTATGATCGCCTTCTGCGCCGGCGCCGACATACGCTCGTAACGTTGCTTGGAAACTGGAATGGCATCGAAGCGCAACCGCAGCCAGCTTTCCAGACCTTCCAGAGCGCGATAATGTTTCCGATGCGCCAAAGAGGTCAATTCAATCGATCGCCGCATGTCACACGGATTCGAGACCGACGTGGCCAGCTGATAAATCTGCGCATTCCTTCGTTCGATGATGGCGGCTGCGATGAGCGTCATGCCGCGGCACACCGCGTCCACTGGAATCACGTCCAACCGCTTGCGCTCATTTGACGGCAGTTGGCGAAAGTACGTTCCCAACAGGTAGGACAGCGCCGCCGAAGTGTTGATGCCTTCATTCCAGCCCAGGAAAGGCTTCTCCACCGAGGTTTCGACAATGGACGGCCGCACCATCGCAATCGGCAAGCCTGCGCCATACTTGTGAATTAATGACTCTGCCAGGCTCTTGGTCAGCGTGTACGTGTTCGGCCAACCCAGCTCATTCGCGCGCTTCTTCCCCGCTTCGGTCAGATAATTTCGCAACCAGCGAACCCGGTTCTTGCGAACCTGATTCTCCAGCGCCGCGCCTTTCAGGTCCTTGGACGCGTGCTCTTTCTGCAGCGCCTGCTGGCGCAGTTCGGCTGTAACCTCGGAACTCTCTGCCTGCTCCGTCACCCGCGTCACCAACTCGTGCAGCGACCGCCATTCCGCATCCGCATCGAAGTTTGCCACTCCAGCCGGGGTGTAATTCGGCCGCAGCGTTTCGCCAACTCGCCCATCCCGCGCCCCCGCTACGTAGCACGTCGAAAGATGCAACAAGCCAGCATGATCCGACCGGCGCACGAATTCGACGATGCTCACCGCCGCGTCCACGTTCGTCAGTAGCGCATCCCGCAAATCAGGGTTGAAGTCGGTCAACCCCGAGCTGTTCACAATAAGGTCGAGATTCTTTCGCAAGGCTTCAGACACATCCGGCGCGAGCCCAAGATCCGGCTGCGACACATCGCCTTCCACTACTTCCACGCGCTCCCGCAGGAAGCGCGCCAAACCTGCGCCATAACGCTTGTACAACGGATCGAAGACCGGCGATTCTTCGACCAACTTTTCAAACCGCCCATCAGCCGGATTCGACTTCTGCCTCCGGATCAGCAAATAAATCCGCCCGATTTCCGGCAGATCCATCAGCAGGTTCACCAGCCAAACTTTCCCAATGAACCCAGTTACGCCGATCAGCATGATCCGCTTCCCTGCCAGCGTCGCGCGAACCGAAAGCGGCGCTGCCTCTGACCCGCCATGGAAGTGCACGATCGGACGCTCCAACACCGGCTGGTACCGCGACGCAGGAGTGACCGCGGACTCCAACGCATCCGTCCCGGGCAAGCCCGAAACATCCAGACCCAGGTCCCGAACCAGTTGTTCTGGAGCACGCGTTCCATCCGGACCCGCGCCAGTGACCCTCGCAAACACTCCCCTCGGGCGAATCACAGGATCCAACAATCGCCCAGTGGCCATGCCGTCGCGAAACTCAAGCCGATTTGCAATCACCCACTTCGCGCCCAGATGCCGCGCCAACGGACCCATCACTTGATCCAATCCCTGGCTAACCAGCACCACCTCGACACCTGAATCGATCAACCTTCTAAGTTCTTTTACTCCTGCAGCTTTCAACTGCGGCTTCAACTTGTACTGGAAATATTCTTCGCCCAACAGATCCAACCGGTCCCGGCTGATCCCGCGCAGCACTGTATGAACCACGCGCGTCGCAAACACCCGGTTCGTGGCATATAAGAAAGGACGCAGCAAGGCCATCACCAGGACCAACCCCCGTCGCATCCAGCGCTCGATAAACGTCTGCCCGTTCCAGGTAAAGAACGCGATCGGACGCACGGTAGTCAACTCCAGAAGACTACCTTCCACGCGCCAGTACACGCGCGCCGCAGCCCCGCAGTCGCTCGAATTGTGATTCGACTGGTTCAAATCCTGTTTGGCCCACCCATAGGGGCCACCCACTCTTTCCCTATTGTGGATAAGCTCTCTATTGTAAACAATAGCGGCAAAAGGACGAAGCTTAAGTGATACCTGTCGGAAGGAATTGTGCTTCGGCTTTGGCGGACGGAGGAATCCCCAGCGTGCAAGGCTATCGTTTGGTTTGACGATTCAAAGGCAGGGGTTTCGTCCTGAGTTCACCAAATCCTTTCTTAAATATGCCTTTGCCACATTGATCCAAAGTTTCGCAATGGCAACAGTCCGTCATTTTCTGGAGCAACTGCCGCATCGTCTTTATCTGGCTCATCAACTCCTCGAGTTCCGCCACCTTCCTGCGTGAGAGTTTTTGCCAGCGCTGCGACGCCGGAGCCGCATCGCGAAAGCCGAAGAACAACTCCCGGATTTCATCCAGGGTAAACCCGGTTTGCCGCGCCCACTGAATCACCGCCAAGCGATGAAGCACGGTCGTATCGTAGCGTCTCTGCCCACCGATCCGCTGAGCCGGAACAAGGATTCCAATCTGTTCGTAGTAGCGAATTGCGGAGGGCTGAAGTCCAACTTGTCGCGCTACCTGAGAAATAGTCAATTGCGACATGGGTACATTCTAGTTCAGCCCCGACCGGCCTGTGCCGGATTCCCCCGGCGGAATTGACAAATAATTTACAAACATTCCCCTTGCGTTAAAGTCGACTTTAAGTCGTAAGGTTCTGCTAACGGACAATATATGTCCGCTAAGGAGAACCTATGAAAATATTCTTGATCGTCGCCGTCACCATCGCCGTTCTGGGCGGATACGCATTCTCCCAGATCGTTTCCGAGCGGCAAGCTGGCGCTCAGCGACCCAATTCCGCAAACTCCAAAGGGGAAACTCCCTTCTACTGCGATCGGACGGCCCTCACGCCGGAACAGCGCAAACGGCAGCAGGAACTGGGTAAGATCCTGCGCTCATCTGTACTTGGCATCCAGGAGTTACCAGACGGGTTTGAGTTCGAGTTTCCATACGACGCTGCGAACTATCAGGCTCTGACCGAATTCACGCCGTTCGAACGCGCCTGCTGCCCGTTCTTCGACATCAACATTCGATTGCAGCGTGAAGGCGGAAAAATCTGGTGGGGTCTCACTGGTCGCGAGGGCGTAAAGCAATTTATTCGCGCAGAGTTTTCCCCCTGGATCAAACGGTGAGGGATCAAACGATGGACGCTGAAACGAGGACGATTCCGATCACTTGGCCACCACCAAGCTACGGAAGCTCTTCTGACCCCTCAGCGTCAGCCTGTTGCCGATACATCAAAATCTGATGCCTGACGATCTCAAGATCTCCACTACCCCACAGATTCGCCGGCTCGATATCGTCGTTCGTATTAGCGTCGAATCCCTCGTCAGGCAGAGTGAATTCGTTGAATTGATGGACCCACAGAAAAATGGGACGAAGCTTTCTCGCGTATTTCATGAAGGAATCGAACGTGACATATTTACCATTCGCTCCAAAACGCAGCGCGTCATCGGGGCAGTAGGGCGGAGCGTTCGGGCCACTCGGACATTGCCACCCAAACTGACCCGCGGTGGCGATGGAAGCAGTAAAATTCTCGACTCTCGAACCAACCTGGTTGTACGAAGGATAGTAGGGGCACAAAGAGATGGTGCACGAGGGGTTGAGCCGATCAACCCAACTCCAGAAGCCATATGCAGGATTGATTTTCACTGGTCCGTGGGGCTTGCCCTGCGTGGCCCACAGCGCCGGTTGACTGTCGAGGTATCCGGCCATCATCTTAAACGTGTACTTCGAACTGATCTCCGGGTGTTTCCCGAGGAATTGCCTGATCTGAAACCACAACGGACGATCGGAGCGGTTTGGATCCTGCGCCGCCCCAAGGAAAATTACCATGAGCGGCTTGTCCTTGTAGATCACCGCTCGCTCCGGATACTTCTCCAGCAGCGCCCCAAAATATTCCACTTCCTTTTCGAATGCGGTCTTGCCGTCTTGATCCTTGAACAACACATTCTCGTCGATGCCACCCAGGAGCGGAATCAGCCCAAGTCGAGTTCCAAGCTTCGTCCAAGCGGAATAAATGTTGCCAGTATTGTCACGAATGGTTTGGTTTTGCAGCCGGAAGGCGGCGCTGCAGTTCGGCACATATTTCTTAACAAACCATTCGCTGTTGAAGATGCAGCTCACGTTATTCGTTAGATCGGTCGCTGCCGCATCCGCGCCCATATACTCCAACCACGCAAGGTGTTGTTGAATGATTGCCGGGTCCGCGCTGTCGTATCCGCCTCCTACCTTTTTCATATCTGCGGATTGCAAGAGCGGCATGGCCGAACTGCCTTGAAACGTCACTGCGTTCGGACCGAACCATGCTTCATACTCCATGACCACCACGTGGCTGTTCTCGCCCACAACCAGTGGACCTGCCGATTGCGAGGCCGCGACTGCGGTTAACGGCACAAAAGGCCACAAGACAACGATGGCAACTGCCAGCAAATACCGACAGCCCCGCTGCAAGAACGATAACCGCCCAATCCCCGACACCACTTTCCGACCTTCACTCACAACCTGGTCTCCTTGAAAGGTGAACACGATAGGAACTGATTCCCGACAAATCCTACTAACACGACATTTTTATATTTGTCGCGCAGCACGCTTGCCACCAGAACCATCAAGCTTGCGCCACAACTTGAGCAAACTTATCCAGGTCGATGTTTCCCCCCGAAACAATCGCCACAACCTTCCCCGAGCCCGCGCGGCCGGACAGCGCCGCAGCCACCGCGCAAGCCGCAGCCCCTTCAACAATCACCCGATTCCGCTCGGCTACCAGTTTCATAGCCCGCGCCGCTTCCGCCAAAGTCACCACCAGCGACCCATCCAGCAACCGTCCCGCCCGTTCAAACATGGAGGCAAACACCATCTTGCTGCCAATCCCGTCCACAAATGAAGCCTTGTATTCCACCGTTCGCGGCTCGCCCGCCGCCAGCGACGCCGCCAAGGGTGCCCCACTTTCGATCTCCGCCGCATAGATTCGCACCCGTGGCGCCAGTGCTCGCAACACCGCCGCGATTCCGCACGACAACCCTCCCCCGCCCCACGGAATCACCACCGCCTCCACATCCGGCAAATCCTCCAGCAACTCCAACCCAATGGTCCCATTCCCCGCCATCACATCCAGATCATCGAAAGCGTGAATGAACGTAGCCTCCACGCCCGGATACGACCGGGTCTCAAACGTCCGCCACCATTCGGCAAACGGAACTTTGATCACCCGCCCGCCCATCCGCTCAACCGCGCCAATCTTCGTTGCCGGAGCTGTTTCCGGAGCCACAATCGTCGCCTCAATCCCCATGCGCCGCGCGCAAAACGCCACTCCCTGCGCCATGTTTCCAGCCGACGCGGTCAGCACTCCGCGCTCCAACCGCTCCCGTGGAGTTCGCGCCATCACGTTCGCCGCTCCCCGGATCTTGAACGACCCAATCGGCTGCAAGTTCTCCAGCTTCAAATAAATCTCCGCCGGCGCGTCCGCATTGCACCGCACCAAAGGCGTTCGCAACGCCACCGCAGCAATGTTGCGCCGCGCTTCTTCCACCTGGGCCAGCGTGACAGGCATCTCCATATCTTAACCGCATTCCAAGTCCTTCCTCATTCAAGCTTGAGGACTCCGAACTATTAGTTCTTACAGTTCTTCCCACTCCAATTAAAGAGCACAATGACCCTGACGGTGGAGAGAAGAAATGATCAGGACCTTCACGAAACAGCTTTTGTCGACCGCGTTATCGTTCCTGCTGGTCATCACGGCCATGCCATTTGAAGCCGGAGGTCAGGAAGCGGCTCCAGCGGCATCGACCGGATATTCAGGACAAGGTGCCCCCCTGTCCGCCGATGACCTGCAAGGATTGGTCGCGCCCATTGCGCTATATCCGGATGCTTTGGTAGCCCAGATTCTTGCCGCCGCGACCTTCCCCGACCAGGTCGGAGTCGCGGATTATTGGCTCCAGCAGAACAAGAACCTGACCGGAACCGCCTTGATGCAGGCTGTTGACACCCAATCCTGGGATCCGAGCGTCAAGGCGCTCACACAGTTCCCTTCGGTGCTCGATAACCTGGCCAAGAATCTCAGCTGGACCTCCGCGCTGGGCGAGGCTTACCACAATCAGTCCGCCGACGTGATGGCCGCCATTCAAACCCTGCGTTCCAAGGCCCAGGCGGCAGGCAATCTCAAGTCCAGTTCTCAAATCACCGTTGTGCAACAGTCGCCGCAAGTCATCGTAATTCAGCCCGCGAATCCGCAAATCGTCTACGTTCCGCAGTACAACCCGACGGTCGTGTACGGCTATCCCTATGTCACGCCCGGATACAGCAGCGCTGCCTTAGTCACAACCGGCATTCTCGCCTTCGGTGCCGGAATCGCTGTGGGTGCAATGATGAGCGGCGGATGTTGCAGCTGGGGCTACAGCAGTTGGAACTGCGGCTGGCACGGCACCGCGGTGGTGTATCACGGTGGGGCGTACTACGGCAATTCCGCCTGGCACGGCGGTTACTACGGCACCTCCACTTCGGCTTACGGAGCCTACGGCTCCGCCCATTACAGCCAAGGCTACAACCCATCGACCGGAACGTACGCGCGAGGCGCATCAACCAGCACAGCTTACGGGACCCAAAAAGTCGGCCAAGCCTACAACCCCAGCACCGGAGCCTACGGCGCCACTCATCAAGGTTCGAACGCCTATTCGAGCTGGGGAAGCTCGACGGTTTCGAAGAATGGACAGTCCGCTTACTCGCAACACTATTCGGATGCCCAAGGGTCCGTGGGATCAGTCCAGGGCTCCAACGGAGGAAAAGCGGTTGGCGGAACTGGCGCTTACAACAGCGGTGCGGCTGGTGAGACCGCAAACGGCAACAAGTACGCCACTGCCAACGGGAACCAGTACAAGAACACCGGCAGCGGTTGGCAGAAAAACGACAACGGAAGCTGGAACAACGTCAACAAGCCGAGCAGCTCCAGTTATCAGAACACGCCCCATGGCTACGGGCAGCAGGACCATGAAAGCGGATCGTCGGCCTTCAAAGGATCGGGCGGCGGGGGTTGGGACTCCAGAGCAGCAAGCTCGCAAGGCTGGGCGAGCCGTGGGGGCGGTGGAGGTTGGGGTGGCCGAAGGTGATTTCCGCCGTTGGTCGGTAACCAGGATTGAAAGAGTTCGGAGGACTGGGTATGTCGCAATTGCAATTGCCAAGATACCGCAAGATCAATTCCCTGGACGGGTGGATCCTGTTCACCTTGTTCGCGCTCATCATCTGCCTCTCTTCATGCAGTAAGCCCGAGACTCCGGCTACGGCTACGGCAGAAGCCAAGACATTCGCTTCCCCGGACGAAGCCGGCAAGGCACTCCTGGCAGCAGCGCAATCGGGTAATCCGGATACTGTCGTCGCCATCTTCGGCCCGGAATCGAAGCAACTCGTCGCTTCCGGCGATGCCACCCAGGACAAAGAAACTGCCGACGCTTTCGTTGCGGCGTATGGCACCATGAACCGCTGGCGCAAGATGGACGACAAATCACAAATCCTCGTGCTCGGCGTCGACAATTTCCCCTTCCCCATTCCGCTGAAACAGAATGGCGACGGGCGCTGGTTCTTTGATACCGCAGCGGGAAAGGACGAAATTCTCGCGCGCCGGATCGGCCGCAACGAATTAGCCGCCATGAAAATCTGTGGCGCGCTGGGGGAAGCCCAAGCCGTATACCGCTCACAGCCTCACGATGGCGCGAAGCAATACGCCCAAAAATTCATCAGCGACGATGGAAAACAGAACGGCCTGTACTGGAAGGCAGCCGAGGGACAGCCCGAGAGTCCTCTCGGGCCCTTGGCAGCATTCGCGACCGGTGAGGGATACGCCATGCAGCCCAACGCACACCAACCCTTCCACGGATACTTTTACCGAATGCTGACCAAACAAGGCGCACAAGCCAAAGGCGGCGCGAAGGACTACCTGGTGAACGGCAAAATGACCGGCGGATTCGCCTTCGTCGCATATCCGGCGGAATACGGCAACTCGGGCATCATGACCTTCATGACCGACCAGGACGGCATACTGATCCAAAAGGATCTGGGCAAGACCACGACAGAAACCGCAACCGCCATGACCGCCTTCGATCCCGACGCCACCTGGACCATCGTAATGCAATAACCAGCTTCGCCTGCCATGATCTACAAAACCCTGTCATCCTGAGCGCAGTGAATGCTTCGCGAAGCGAAGCATTCACGGAGTCGAAGGACTCCCCAGTACGTGCACATTGGCAAACCGATGCAAGGCATTCTCAGCTGGCCCAGCCCAGCCTGTTAGCCCTGCCAACCAAGAGGGTGCCCCATCCTTCCGCGCCCTTTGCGGAGGATGGGCCGCGAACCTTTACTTCTGATCCTTCTGCAACTGTTTGTTCAGTTTTTTCTGATCGCACAGCTGCGCCGAGATGTCCTGCCCTCGATAAAGAGGAAGTTTGTTCTGATAGGACTTGCATAACTCCAGAATGTAGTTCACGTCATGCTCTGACTTGGCCTTGTCCGCCGTCAATGCCGGCGCAGCCACTTTCGATTTTGCCGATGCCGTCAAAGGAGTGAAACTCGGCAGCACTCGCTCCTCCGCCGCGACCGGTACTTGCACCAGCGCCTGCCCAGGTTTTTTCTTCGCAGCCATCGCCTCGGAGAACGATCGCATCCCCGCGCCATTCTGCTCCCCTAACTGTTGTTTGGCCTGGCGCAAATATTCTTCTGCACTCTCGGCCTCATTGGGAGCAGCCACAGCCGCTCGCTTGACCAGTCCCACCGGAGGCGCGGTGCATGCCGGCGCGGGAAAGTTGTTCCAGCGCAGGTGAATCTCAAGTTCCGCATAGGCCAGCGTTTCTTCCGGAGAGGGCAGAGTAAAAGTCACCACCGGCCCGTGTCCCTGCCAGTAGCTCACCGTGGGAAACGCAATATTCGAACCGGGCGTAGCGAACATTTTGTTCACACCCGGGATCAATGTCGCTCCGCCGCTGCCCGGATCATCCACTAGCAGAACGCTGAGTTGGTTATTCGGAAAATTGACCAGGTGACGATACTGGCTGCAATAGCCCCCCGTCCCCCAATTGCGCACGAAAAGAACCCAGGTGTTGTCGTTCGGATCGGAGTTGGTCTCGACCGCAAACGCCAGCACCGGGTGTACCTCGCTCTTGCAACCGTGCTCGCAGTCGAGTCCGAATATTCCGACCACGGCCGCCCGCGGATTCACCGCCGGATTCCCCGGGTTTAGCAACGCACCGATCTCCGCCTGGCGGCTTTGCTGGCCATTGTCTTCCAGATCAACCTGTTCCCTGACTGCCGTCCACGTCGGCAAATCAGCGTTCACCAGGGTCTCGGCAAAATCAAATTCCAATCCGATGAACTGCCCGTTGTTCTTGGTCAACCCCGACCGATTGGGATTAGGCGGAAACAGCCGGAAATTGTAGTCGTCATCCGGAGTATGTCCCTCCCAGTCGACGCAACCCTGCTGCGTCGCTACAATCCAATCGGCGTGGCCGTCAAACGGGGCCGTCAGATTTCCAATCTTGCAAATCACGCTATTTGGAAACAGTGGCGCATCCTTAACAATGCCCTTGTTCTCCGTGCACTGTTTCGCGTAAGGGTCCGGTTCGCAGGGATAAGGATGCTGCCCCTGTTCCCGCGGAGGGATTTCGTTTTGTATCTTCTCCAGCCCCCAGTACGGATCGAGCGGCCCCCCGTTCGCATCCTCCTTATCCCACACCAGCGTGAAGTCCTCCTTGGGCTGTTGGATCGAAGGAGCATTGGGAACGGGCTGCCAGGCGTGAGGACGATGACACGCCACATTCGTGGATACACATAAGGCGCAGAGAAACAGCGGTGAGATCAGCTTCCGAAGAGTTGTCATATTCCCTCCAGCTCAAGCCTTGAGTCGGGAGCTCCAGCCTTTCGGCGGCGAACAAAAACCGGGCAAGCCCGCTCGCACGGCCTTGCGAGTCACACCGATTCTCTCCATCGATCTAAAATCACCGCACGGAGACAAATAGCCTGGGGCCCAGAGGGAAGAACCTGATAATAGTCTCGAGGTTGTCCGCCGTCAACCGCCCCCGGGCGCGAGGGACAGGGTAGACGGCGCTTCCTACCCGGCGAAAACTGACCACGCGCCCGACTGGAGCTGGCAGCGTCATCTCTGCCGACAAAGCAGGTGCCCCATCCTTCCGCGTTCTTTGAGGTGAAACCGTCAACCAGTCGTGTCAACTTTCTGTAGCGCGGACTAGTTCTCACGCGCGTGGTGAATTCAAGATGCAATTCTTTTCACAGTGTTGTGAACGGCAAGATCGGTGTATGCTGAATGCCGCTGTTGAACCCCTGGCCGTATCCTCTATATAGACGCCTGCGTGCGCCACTCCCCCCAACGCCGCGATTGCAGCACCCTTGCACGCGGCATCCCCTGGCGCGACGCTGTGAGGACGGACTCCGGCACAACCAGAATTTGGAGGCAAAAATGCGAGCCACTTCTCGTCGAGTAATCTATTGTGGGCTTCTGGCAGGCCTGTTTTTACTGCCGTTTCTGACGTCTTCGGCACAGACCTATTCCGCGATTCATGACATCAACTGCACCTCAGATGGGTGTGGCGATCAGCAACCTATACCGCTGACCCAGGGGCGCGACGGCAACCTCTATGGTCAGATGTACAGCGGCGGCAAAAACGACGACGGCACGGTCTGGAAGGTTACTCCAACTGGAACGCTCACCGTGCTCGCAAATTTCGGGGACCAGGGCACGAATAACATTTCTGGAGGGCTGGCGCTCGGCCTGGACGGAAATTTCTACGGCGTAGAAGGCCACGGCGGCGCCAATAACCTGGGCTACATTTTCAAAGTCACGCCCAGTGGAACCTTGACCAACATCTATTCATTCACTAGCGTAGATGGCGGCTTTGACGGCGAGCCGCTCACGCTCGGCCCCGACGGCAATCTCTACGGACTCGACTGGTACAACTGCTATTTCTTTAAGGTCACGGTCAGATCGGGGCTTTTTTCCAATATCTCGCACACCTGCCCGCAGGGTGGTTTCTTTTCTCTCACCCTGGGCGCTGACGGCAAATTCTACGGAGTCGCCGACAGCGGCGGCACCTTCGGCAAGGGTTTCGTCTACAACATGACCACGGGCGGAAAAGTCACGGTTATCCACAACTTCAACGGCACCGACGGGGAGTTTCCCTTTGGAAACCTGGTGCAGGCCACGGACGGCAACTTCTACGGGGTTACCTCGCAAACCCTCACCAATCCCTTTGCCGGAGAGATCTATAAAATCACACCTTCCGGCACGGTCACGGCTTTGCATGTCTTCGCCAGCAACGGTTCGGAAGGGGCGAACGTCGTGTCTGGCCTGGTTTCCGCTTCCGACGGCAACCTGTATGGCATTACCAACACCGGAGGCGCCAACAACGATGGCACGCTCTATATGGTTACGCGGACCGGCACTTTCACCGTGTTGCACAACTTTGACTGTGCCACGGATGGCTGCAACAACTGGGTACCGCTTGCTCAGCGAACCGACGGCACCCTCTACGGGATGGGCATCGGCGGCGGGACCAACAACGCCGGCACCGTCTATAAACTTACCCATTCCACATTTCCGCGCTTTATTGTCGTCCAGAACTACTCTGCCGCGTCGCCCAAAAGCATCAACATCCTGGGCAATGGACTGACGGGCGCAACCGCGGTGAAATTTGGGCCCATCCCGGCCACCAGCTTCAAGGTGACCAACGATACCTTTATGACCGCAGTCGTACCACCCGCCGCGATTACCGGGATCGTCTCCGTGACCACTCCGACAGGAACGGTCAGCACGCTGACAAGTCTGAAGGTACCGCCCACCGTGACCAGTTTCAGCCCAACCA